>Ga0207675_100001527_pt1 | contig 23210 bp, 18 predicted proteins | sample KBSSwiS42_FD_184305 | JGI IMG/M metagenome (GOLD analysis project Ga0207675, IMG submission 184305) | Switchgrass rhizosphere microbial communities from Kellogg Biological Station, Michigan, USA - KBS Switchgrass S4-2 (SPAdes) (version 2) | ecosystem: Host-associated > Plants > Roots >...
GCGAGCGGCCTACGAATCAGGTCTGCGCAACATCGAAGCGCGCTGGCCTTCGGCGACCGTCTCGGACCTCGTCGATCACATCGATTACGCGGTCAGGCTGATCGGCGTCGACCACGTCGGTATCGCCTCCGACTTCGACGGCGGCGGCGGAATCACGGGGTGGTCCGACGCGGCCGAAACGGCCAACGTCACGGCCGAGCTTACGGCGCGCGGCTACAGCCGCGAGGACGTCGCCAAGATCTGGAGCGGCAACTTGCTGCGCGCCTGGCGCGAAGCCGAGCGCACGGCCGCGCGGCTCGGCAGCGCGCGCAACTAAAAACGGCTCAGGCCTGCTTGGCTGCCGGCACGCGCCAGATGCTGGTCTGGCGCAGCGCGTCGGCGACTTTACCGGTACGCTTCAGCTTCGTCGGCTGGTTCGCGTAATAGGCTTTCTCGAACGCGACACCGGGCTGACGCAGAACGACGCCGAGCGCGACCGGAAACTCCGGTTGCGGCATCGTCAACAAGAGCTGCGCCAGCGTGCGATTCGTCTCGTCGTGCACCAGCACCTCGCTCGCGTTGACCTTGGCATCGACGATCTTCAGCGCCATGGTCTTCGCGTCGAACGCGAGGCCCTTCGAGCCGCCTTCGCCGAACACGAGCGGTTTGCCGTGCTCGACACGCAGCTGCGCGTCAGCCGCCTTGTCACGCTCCGTGAACGAGTTGAAGACGCCATCGTTATAGACGATGCAGTTCTGGAAGATCTCGACGAATGCGGTGCCGTCGAAACCGTGCGCGGCTTCGAGCACGGAGCCCAACCCCGTCTTGTCGACGTCGATCGCGCGCGCGATGAACTTGGCTCCTGCGCCGAGCGCGAAGGCGCCGGGCGACACGGGCGAATCGAACGAGCCTGCGGGGCTCGACGGCGAGCGCGTGCCGGGCCGCGACGTCGGCGAATACTGCCCTTTCGTGAGGCCGTAGATCTCGTTGTTGAACAGCAAGATCTTGAACCCGACGTTGCGGCGCAGCGCGTGCAGCAGATGATTGCCGCCGATCGACAAGCCGTCGCCATCGCCGGTCACGACCCAGACGTCGAGCTCGGGGTTCGCGAGCTTGAGCCCGGTCGCGATGGCCGGCGCGCGGCCGTGGATCGTATGGAAACCGTAGGTCTCGAGGTAGTACGGGAACCGCGACGAGCAGCCGATGCCCGACACGAACACGGTCTTCTCGGGTACCGCACCGACGTCGGCCAGCACTTTCGTCACGGACTTCAGCACGGCGTAGTCGCCGCAGCCGGGGCACCAACGCACCTCCTGCGACGAAGCGAAGTCCTTGGCCTGCAACTGCGCGCTCATGCTCGCTCTCCACGCACCGCACGCACGGCGGGCTTCGCGCCTAGCAGCGTGCGGATCTTCTGCACGAGCTCGCCGATCAGGAACGGCTGGCCCGTGACCTTGTTGAACTGAATCGTCTCGACGCCGAGCTTGTCACGCAGCAGCGTCGCGAGCTGGCCCATGTTCATCTCCGGCACGAGGATGCGGTCGAAGCCCCGCAGCAGCTCGCCCAGGTTCTCGGGGAACGGGCTCAAGTGGCGAATGTGGATGTGGCTCACGCGCTCCTTGGCCGGAAACGCGCGAACCGCCTGGTACAGCGCACCGTAAGTCGAGCCCCAGCCGACGACCGCGAGCGACCCCTTCTCGGGGCCGAGCTCGACTTTCTGCGGCGGGATGAACTTCGCGACCGACGCGACCTTGGCCGCGCGGAGATCCGTCATCGCCTGGTGGTTCTGGGCCTCGTAGGAGATGTTGCCGGTGCGAATGTCCTTCTCGATGCCGCCGACGCGATACATGAGCCCGGGCATGCCGGGCGCTACCCAGGGCCGGCCCAGCGTTTCGGGATTCCGGCTGAAGATGAACGAGCTCACGTCCTGGCCCTCGACGCGCGTGCCCGGCGTGTTGACCTCGATTCGCGGAATCTCGTCGATGTTCGGCAAGCGCCAGGGCTCCGCTGCATTCGCGAGGTAGCCGTCGGTGAGCAGAATGACAGGCGTCATGTGCCGCACGGCTATGCGCACGGCCTCGATCGCGACCTCGAAGCAGTCGCTCGGGCTACGCGCGGCGATGACGGGAATGGGCGAGTCGGCGTTGCGGCCGTACACGGCTTGGTAGAGGTCCGATTGCTCGGTCTTCGTCGGCAAGCCCGTCGATGGGCCGCCGCGCTGCGAATCGATGACGACGAGCGGCAGCTCGGCCATCATCGCGAGGCCGATCGCTTCGGTCTTCAGGGCGATACCGGGGCCCGAGCTCGACGTCACGCCGATCGCGCCGCCGTACGAGGCGCCGATCGCCGCGCACACGGCGGCGATCTCGTCCTCGGCCTGAAACGTGCCGACACCGAGGTGGCCGTAGCGCGCGAGCTGATGCAGCAACGGCGACGCCGGAGTGATCGGATACGAGCAGAACATGATCGTCTTGTCGGCGAGCTCACCGGCTGCGGCGAGACCGAGCGAGAGCGCCTCACCGCCGCGCACGCCGCGGTACTCGCCGGGCGGGAATTGCGCGTGAACCGTTCCGACGTGCGGAACGGCGGCCGTGAGCTCCGCCGTTTCGCCATAGGCGTGACCCGCGCGCAGCGCCGCCAAGTTCGCGTCGCGAATCGTCGCGTCCTTCGCGAACTTTTTGTTCAACCATTCCTCGATCGTTTTGACGTCGCGGTTGAACATCCACTGCACGAGGCCGAGCGCCCAGAAATTCTTGCAGCGACCGGCGTCGCTCTTGCTCAAGCCGAACTGCTCGGTCGCCTCGAGCGTGTGCTTCGTGATGTCGACCTCGATGAGCTGGTAGCCGTCGAGCACACCGCTCTGGCGCGGGTCCTTCTCGTAGCCGGCCTTCGCGAGTCCGCGACTCGTGAAGCTGTCGATGTTGAGGACGATCAGCGCGCCGTCGGCGATCAGCGGAAGGTTGACCTTCAGCGCGGCGGGATTGAACGCGACGAGCACCTGCGGCGCGTCGCCGGCCGTCGTGATCGGTCGCGCCCCGAGATGGATCTGATACGCGGACACGCCGAACGTCGTTCCCGCCGGCGCGCGGATCTCGGCCGGGTAATCGGGGAACGTCGCGAAGTCGTCGCCCGCGAGCGCGGTGGCCGCGACGAACTGGGTGCCGATCAATTGGACGCCGTCGCCCGAGTCGCCGGCGAATCGAATGACTACTGATTGCGAATCCATGCTTTTATCGTCCGACTACCGCGGTCGCGGAACCGCTGTTCAAGTTCACTCGTCTATCCCTCCACCTGCGCGCAAGCCGCCGCAGAACTTGGTCTCGCGCGGCAGCTGTCCTTATTCGCCGGGTGCTCCTCGCGGCTCGATGTGCCCAGGGAGTAAGTTGAGTGGGTATTATAGCCGCCCAGCCGAAGTTTCAGGCAATTCAAATGCATAAGCATATTGCCCGGGCAGCCTCCCGCCGTGCCTAGGGTCACCTATGTCCAGCCTGACGGCACGCCGAAAGTCGTCGACGCCGCCGCCGGAACGACGGTCATGGAGGCCGCCGTCGACAACGACGTCCGAGGCATCGTCGCGGAGTGCGGCGGCGCGTGCTCGTGTGCGACATGTCACGTTTATGTCGACCCGCAGTGGGCCGACAAGCTCCCGCCGCCCGACGCCCAGGAAGACGGCATGCTCGGCTGCGTCCTCGATCGCCGGCCGACGAGCCGCCTGAGCTGCCAGATCGTCCTGAAGCCGACGCTGGACGGTCTCACGGTCGAGGTCGCCCAGGAGCAGATCTAAGGAACCGCTTGGCCTTGGGTTCCGGTTGTAGCAGAATTCCCGCGCCTTCAACCGCGCCCAGCAGCGCACCTTGTGGAGCACGCGCATGACCTTCGTCGTCACGGAAGCCTGTATCAAGTGCAAGTACACCGACTGCGTCGAGGTCTGCCCCGTCGACTGCTTCCACGAAGGCCCGAACATGCTCGTCATCGATCCCGAGGAGTGCATCGATTGCACGCTCTGCGAGCCCGAGTGCCCCGTCGAGGCGATCGTCTCCGAGGACGACGTGCCTGCCGGTCAAGAGCAGTTCACGAAGTTGAACGCGGAGCTCTCGAAGAACTGGCCCGTCATCACGAAGGCGAAAGAGGCCCCCGCCGACGCCGACGACTGGAAGGACGTCAAGGAAAAGCTCAAGCACCTCGAGCGCTAGGGCGGTTACGCCTGATCCTTGATCATCGGCAGCAAGTTCAGCAGGAACTCTTCCAGTCGCTGCCTGAAACCCTGAGCCGGTTGGCGACGCACGGCTTCGTCGCCGTTCGTCCATAGGAGCCAACCCTCCTCGTCCATCGTGACCCGCCAGGAATTCGCGGGTGACATGTCGCGCTCCAGGAGCGCGGCCACGCGCTCCGCGAACACCGGCCCGTCGCCGACCACACCGAGCTCCGTGTTCAATATCATGGACCGCGGGTCGATGTTCGGCGAGCCGACGAACGCCCGTTCGCGGTCCACGACGACGGCCTTCGTATGCAACCCGAGCCGCATCGGCATCGCGGGAGGCGTGACGTACAGCGATAGCGCTTCCGCATCCTGCCGCAACTCGTAGAGCTCGACGCCGGCCGCCAATACCTCGCGCCGCAAGCGCCTGTAGCCCGTATGCGCGACGACGTGGTTGTTGGTCGCGAGCGAGTTCGTGACGATGACGACGCGCACGCCGCGTCCGACGAGCTCCCGCAAGAGCGCGAGAAACTCGGGATCGGGAATGAAGTACGGCGAGCTGATCAACACCTCGGATCGTGCGCTCGCCACGAGCTTCTTGTACTCGTCGTAGAGGCGCGGCCGCGACTCGTCCAAGATGTCAGGAGATTCCCATAAGAGTCCGCTCCGCGCCGGCGCAAACGTCGCGACGAGCTCCTCGAGGTAGGCCGACCAATCGGCCGGCTCGAGGGGGAACGTCGCCAGTGTCGCTCGACTGCTCTCGATGCTCGCGTGCATCTCCTCCCTCGTCGTCATCAAAGGATTCCGCGGGCGATTGTCGTACTGGAACGACGAAATGGGGAACGAGTGCTCGCTGTTCCAGAACTCGTCGAACGTAGCCTCGACGTCGTGGGCGGCGGGGCCCGCGACCATGACGTCGAGGTCGTCCTGTACGAAGTGGTCGTACAGGCCGAAATAGCGATCGCCGATATTGCGACCGCCCAGCACCGCGAAGTGGCCGTCCGCGATGAAGGTCTTGTTGTGCATGCGACGGTTCAAGACACGAGCACGGGCCAGGAACTCGGTCGACGTGCCGAGTCGGTTACCGCGCGTGCTCCACGGATTGAAGGTGCGCACCACGATGTTGGGGTGCGCGTCGAGCTTCAACACGTCGCCGCCCTTGCCGGAGACGCCGAAATCGTCGACGAGAATACGAACGCTGACGCCACGATCGGCGGCGTGCAGCATTCGGTCAGCCAGCAGGTGACCACTCGCGTCGCTCTGCCAAACGAAATACTGGACGTCGAGAGACACGGCCGCCTCGTCGGCCAGCGCGAGACGCGCTCGGAGCGCGAGCTCGTTGCGATCGAGAAGCCAATGCGCGGACTCCCCGTTGGCCAGCATCGCTTCGACGCGCTCGCCGAAATCGGCCAAGGAGCCGTACTCCGCGACCGGCGCGGCAGCCTCGACCGACGCCACGCGAGCAGGGAGAGCTCGGCACCCGACCAGGCCGATAGTCGCGAAAGCGATGAGAAGACCGGCGGCTCTGATCACGCCGCGATGGCGCGCACGGTGCGTGCTTTGGTTATCCACCCCACGTGTTGTCTATACTAGCGCGGCGAAGCCCATTGCAAGAAACAACGACGGGCCGGCAGGTACCGAGGAGAAGCGCATGAGCGGCAAGCGAGATCTATTCGTCGGCGGTCAGTGGGTCGCCGCGAAGAACAAAGCCAAGTTCCCCGTTTACAACCCGTCGACGGGCGAGGTGTGGGCCGAGATCGCGGATGCAGGCCGCGCCGACGCGGCCGCAGCAATCGAGGCCGCCGCGGCGGCGCAGCCGGCATGGGCCGCTCTGTCTCACTCGAGGCGGGCGGCGCTGCTGTCGAAGTGCGCCGACGTTCTCGAGGCGCGAGCCAAAGAATTTCAGGAAGCCCTGATCGACGAGGGCGGCGCGTGGGTCGGCAAGACGATGTTCGAGACCGGCTACAGCGTCGGCGTCTACCGAGCGGCAGCTGCGGCCGCGTACCAGGTCACCGGCGAGATTCTGCCGTCCGACCACGGCAAGCTCTCCCTCGTCGTGCGCGAGCCGCTCGGCGTCGTCTCGGTCATCTCGCCGTGGAACTTCCCTCTGATCTTGTCGTCGCGCGGCTTCGCCGTCGCGCTCGCGGTCGGCAACACCGTCGTGCTGAAGCCGTCCGAGGAGACGCCCGTCTCGGGCGGCCTCTTGATTGCCGAGGTGCTCGAGGAAGCCGGCATTCCGAAAGGCGTTTTCAACGTCGTCACCTGCTCGCGCGACAACGTCGCCGCCGTCGGCGACGAGCTCATCTCGAACCCGACCGTCCGCGGCGTCAGCTTCACGGGCTCCACGGCCGTCGGCACTCAAGTCGCGGCGAAAGCGGGCGGGCTGCTCAAGAAGTGCTGCGTCGAGCTCGGCGGCAAGGACGCGTTGATCGTACTCGACGACGCCGACATCGAGCACGCGGTGAACGCCGCCACGTTCGGCTCATTCATGCATCAAGGTCAGATCTGCATGTCGGTCGAGCGCGTCATCGTCCACAAAGACGTCGCCAACGAGTTCATCGAGAAGTTCGTCCAGAACACGAAGAAGCTCAAAGTCGGCAACCCGCGCGAGATGGCGAACTGCATCGGCCCGATCATCAACCAGAAGCAGCTCGACAAGATCCGCGACCAGGTCGAGGACGCCGTCGCGAAAGGCGCCAAGGTTCTCTGCGGCGGCAAGCACAAGGGTCTGTTCTTCGAGCCCACCGTGCTCACGAACATCACGCGCGACATGAAGGTGATGCGCGAGGAGACGTTCGGCCCGATTGCGCCCGTGATCACCGTCGGTAGCGTCGACGAGGCCGTCGCCGTCGCGAACGACTCCGAGTACGGGCTCTCGGCCGGCATCATGACGCGTAACGAGGAGCGCGGTCTCGCGATCGCGCGCCGGCTCAACACCGGCATGGCCCACATCAACGACAGCTCGGTCAACGACGAGCCGCACGTGCCGTTCGGCGGCGTTCGCTGGAGCGGCCTGGGCCGGCACGGCGGGCGTGCGGGCATCGATCAGTTCACCGAGATGCGCTGGATCACGCTCGAGCGCGGCGGCCGGCATTACCCGCCGCCGTTCCTCATGAAGCCGGGGCATTGAGCGGGCCGTGAATGGTCGTTTCGAGCGGCCCGTGGCGGCCGCCGAAACGCTGCCAAACCAGGCGGTGCGCGGCTATCCGGGCCTCAATTCCATGGCGTATACTCCGGCCCCTCATCACGAGCTGGCGCTGATTCAGTAGGAGAACAAAATGCCAAAGCAAGTCGTAAAACAAGTGCTCCCGACGACGATGGTCGGGTCTTATCCCCGGCCGAGTTGGTTCAAGCAGCAGCTGCTGGGTCGTGACGTTCGCATCGCCTTCAAGGAGGTCGCGCACGAGGAGACCTACCAGGACGCCGTTGCTACCGTCATCCGCGATCAGATCGACTGCGGTCTCGACATCGTCACCGACGGCAACATGTGGTACGACGATTACGTCGGCGTCATCGGCTCGTTCTGCTGGTACCTCTACGAGCGCATTCCCGGCTTCGAGCCGACGCGCAACCCGCACCCTTCGATGGTCAACGCCGGCCCGAGCGCCGGTAAGACGTTCCTCGACGACTGGGGCGGCGTCATCAACAACGGTCCCGTCGACAAGGGCGGCGATGCGCTGCGGTGGCCGGACCTCTACGACATTGCGAAGAAGGCCGCCGGCAACGTCCCCGTCAAGTGCTCGATCGGCGCGGGCCCGGCCAACTTGGCCTGGCATGTCTACTTCAACAATCAATCGCACTACAAGAGCCCGAAGGAGCTCACCTTCGCGCTCTGCCCCATCTTCAACAAGGAGATGAAGGAGCTCGTGAAGCACGGCGCGAAGTACCTCCAGATCGAGGACTTGGGCGCCTGGCTGCCGCTCTTCACGAACAACAAGGACGACTACAAGTGGATTCGTGAAAGCATCGAGATGATGTGCGACGGTGTCGATGCAAAGATCGGCTGGCACTTCTGCTTCGGCAACGCCTGGGGCAACGACATCTTGAGCGCGAGCTTCCCCCAGGGTTATCAAACCGTGCTGCCGTACTTCTGGAACACCGAGGGCGTCGACGAGTTCGTGCTGGACTACGCGAACCGCCACATGAACGGCGTCGAGTTCCTGAAGAACTGCCCGAAGAACAAGGGCGTTCAGGTCGGCGTGCTCGACATTCGCACGAGCATGGTCGAAACCCCGGACCAGGTCGCCGATCGCATCCGCACGACGCTGAAGTACTTGTCGCCGGAGCAGGTGACACTGTCCACGGACTGCGGCATGAAGCCGCTCGCGCGCATGGTTTCGAAGATCAAGCTGAGCGCATTGGCCCAAGGCGCCGCGATCGTCCGCAAGGAGATCAAAGCCTAGGCTCTCGCGTCGTTTCGCGACCCAAGCAAGCGGGCCGGCCTCAAAGCCGGCCCGTTTTTTTGGGGGGTCACGCGCTCGCGCGCAGCCGCTCCGACGTGCTGTCCGTGAAACGCGCGAGCAGCGCGCGGCAGCGCGCCTCGATCCGCGCTTCGAAGCGTTCGCGCGAGACGTCTATGGCCTCGCGGATGCGACCGCGACCGATCTCTTTGCGCAGCCGCGCCGGCAATGCAGTGTCGTACCAGCCCAAGCCTCCGCGCGTCTCGCGGTGGAAGGCGGCCAGGGCGCGCAAGCACCCTTCTTGCGCCGGAGACTTGAGATGTAGCTCGACGAGAGCCGCGACGACCTCGGCGCGGTCCGCCTCGTCGAGCAGCTCGCTGCGGCACACGGTCTCTCCCCACGCGTCGAACCACGGGCCGACGGGCAACAGCAGCGCGCGGCTGCGGCGCAGCGCGCGCGGCTTGCGCAGCGCTAGAAAGCGGTGGTTCTCGAGCGCCATGAGCTCCTTGTTCAGCGCGCCGGCGACCAGGAACTCGGCCCTCTGCCCTACGGCGTCCGCGTGGGCGAGGCGCGAATAGCGCGCGCACAGCTCGCTCGCGCGGGCGGCTTTCGGCCACGCGTCGACGACGCGCGAAAGATCTCCGAGGTTGTGGGCTATCGTCGTCGCGAGCGCGAGCGTCGTCCTGGCCGGCGCGCCGCGTTCCAGGGCCTCGGCAAAGATCCGCTGCTCGCGATCGAGCTCGGTATCGATTTCCTCGGCGAGCACCGCCGCGGCGTCCCTGAAGTCCAGCACGAGCGCTCGGCCGAGTGCCCCGGCGCGCACCGAAAACCATTCACCGTCGTGCCCCGAAAGGCCCTCGGTAACGCGTGCGGAGACGACGCGGGCGTCGCGGGCAACGGCCTCGTCGATGCAGGCCTTTGCGCGCGCAAACGTCTCGGCGTCGCCGACGGACAGCCACATGTGATGGCGAATGTGCGCGTCGACGTCGGTGGGCACGAACGTCGCCACGGTCGCGTAATGCGCCGCCAGACGCAGCCGCAACGCCCGCTCGAGCGCGCCCGGACCCTCGAGCGGCTCGTCTTGGGCCGCGTCGAAGATCGCCGTCAACGCGTTCGACGCGGGATCCGTCCACAGCCACGCGGCCGTGTTACGGACTTGCTCGACGAGAACGGAGTTCAGGATGCCTGCTTTCACGGGCTAGGCGGTGCTCCCGCCGAAAAATGCTCCTGCATTTTCGGCATGTCGGCCATCCATGGCCGCCAAAAGAAAGACGCCGCCCAAAGCGGCGGCGTCGTTCGGATCGAAAGCCCGCTCGAGCGGGCCAAGACTAAGCGAGGTTGAAGCGGCCCTCCGCAATACCTATCGTCTCGACCTCGGCGCCGAGCAAGTCGGCCATGCCGAGCAAGAGATCCGAGGTCGGCTGGTCGACGCGCGCCTCGATGTGGCGGTTGCCTTTCAAGCGGCCGTTGGCGCTGCCGACGAGCGCGGCCGGCACGTTGTGGCGATCGTGCAAGAGACCGTTGCTCATGCCGGCGCCGAAATAAACCATCGAGGTGTCGAACAGCGAGCCGTCGCCTTCCGGCGTTTCCTTGAGCTTCGTGAGGAACTCGCCGAGCTTGACCATGTGGTACGCCGTGATGCGCGCGTACTGCTCGATGCTCTCCGGCGTGTTCTTGTGGTGCGACGTCGAGTGGTGCGGATCCTTGACGCCGACGTGCGCGTAGCTGCGCCCGCTGCCCTCGTGGCCGACCATGAAGGTGAACACGCGCGAGATATCGCCCTGGAAGGCGATGTGCAGCAAGTCGTACGTGATCGTCACGTGCTCGTTGAAGTCCTCGGGGATTCCGACGGGACCGTCCGTGGCATTCGTGAGCGCACCCGAGCGCGCCTGCATCTTCTGCAGCTGCTCTTCGACGCGGCGGATGTTCGTCAAGTACTCGTCGAGAATCGCGTTGTCCTTGGCGCCGATGACCTTCTGCAGCCGCGACGTCTCGTGCATGACGGAGTCGAGCATGCTCTGCTTTTCCTTCAAGCGATGCAGACGCTGTTCCGGTGTGCCGGGGTCGCCGAACATGCGCTCGAACGTGGCCTGCGGGTTGACCGACACCGGCAGCGGGCTCGCGTCGTCGTACCAGGACACCGTATTGAAGAACACGCACGGATAGCCGTCGCAAGCGCCGGCCGACGTTCCCATGTCCTCGGTGCCGAGCTCGAGCGAGCGCAACGGCGTGTCGCCGGCGATCGCGTCGGCGATGTACTGGTCGATCGACTTCTTCGACTCGATCAAGTTGAAGTCGCCGTTGTGGCCGACCGGTCCGCGGCCGTTCAAGAACGCCGCGCTGGCGCCCATGTGGATGCCGCCCATGTCCTTTCTGCCTTCGGGCGCCTTCAGCTTGCTGATCGTCGTCAGGTTGTTACGGAACGGCTCGAGCGGCTTCATCGTGCGATTGAACTCGAAGTCCTTGCCGACCTTCGTGGGGTGCCACGTGCCGGGGTAGACGCCGTTCGGCATGTAAATCGCGCCGAAGCGCAGCCGCTCGGCGGCGGCTGTGCGCGTCTGCGCAGTCGCGGCGGGCACCATCGCGTCGAGCAGCGGCAGAGCGATCGCTGTGCCGAATGCACCGCGCAAGAACGTGCGGCGGTCCAAATGCTTCTTCGTGATGAACATTGGCTATTCCCTCGTTTGCGCGATTGTCGCTGTCGCGGCAGCTCCGCCATTCGTCCGATTCTGGAACGGATAGCTATCTACTATACCCAATACGATAGACACAAGGCTGTAATCATTCCCGGCCGCATTTCTCACGATTTCCCTGACGACGGGCTTGTCGCCAGGCGCCAAACCGCGACCTAGTGCATAAATCAGCATCTTTTCGGCGACCGTGTTAGCGAAAAGATTCGGATCGGCCAGCAAGGCACCTCGCAGCTCGACGGGCCCGCTGACGGGCGTGCCGTCGAGCAGAATGCCGGCCGAGTCGATCGCGAGGCCCTCACGCGTCTTGTCGCGCCAGCTGCCGTCGGCGTCGAAATTCTCGAGCGCGAAGCCGACGGGATCGATGTTGTTGTGGCACGCGGCGCAGACCGGGTTCGCACGGTGCAGCTCGAGCTGCTCGCGGACCGTTGACGGTCGATCCTTCGGCGCGCTCTCTTCGAGCGCAGGAACGTCGGCCGGCGGTGTCGGCGGCGGATTGTTCCAGAACTCCGTTTGGATGAACTTGCCGCGAATGATCGGCGACGTGCGGCTCGACACCGACGTCAGCGACAGCAAGCTGCCGTGCCCGAACAGGCCGTAGCGGTTCGGATCCGTCACGTCGACCTTGCGGAACCGCGCGCCGTATACGCCCTTGATGCCGTAGTGGCGCGCGAGGCGTTCGTTGACGAACGTGTAATTCGCGGTGACGAGCTCTTGCACCGGCCGGCCTTCACGCAGCACGCTCGCGAACAGCAATTCGGTTTCCTTGCGGAAGGACTTGCGCAAGTTGTCGTCGAAGTCCGGGAACAGGAGGAAGTCCGGCTTGACGCGCGACTCGAGGTTGCGGAGCTGCAGCCACTGACCGACAAAGTTCTCGATCATCGCGTCGGAGCGCGGATCCTGGACCATGCGGCGCACTTGCGCCTCGAGCGTGCGCGGCTCTCGCAGCTGGCCTTTTTCCGCAAGCGTCAGCAGCTCGTCGTCGGGAATCGTCGACCACAGGAAGAACGAGAGACGCGACGCGAGCTCGAAGTCGCTGACCGCATGGCTCGAGCCGGCGGGCACGTCGGCCGAATCGCTTTCCACGCGGAACAGGAACCAGGGGCTCACGAGCATGCGGGAGACTGCGGCACGGATGCCGTCGTCGAAGTTGCCGCCTTCGGCTCGCGCGTCGTTATAGAACGCGACCGACGCTTCGATGTCGTCGGCGTCGACCGAACGGCGGAATGCGCGTCGCGCCAGCGACGACAGGATCTGCGACGCACAGGCCGGCTCTTCGGCGGCGCTCGCGGGCCGGCAGACGAAGATGCGGTCGCGCGTCGGCGTCTCGCTGACACCGGTCACGTTGTACGGTCCCTCGACGACACCGTCCTCGAGACGCGGCATGCCCGACGGGTTGTGCGCCTCGAGCGAAGCGCGGAGCCCCGGCTCCCAAGCGTTCTGCTCGCTTGGGCTACGCTCGCGCCACGTGAACGCGACCTCGTGCGGACCCGCCGTGATCGGAATCGGCGGCGACGTCATGGTCGCGTTGACGGAGTCCTGCGCGATGTTGATGCCTTCCGCCACGCTGAGCTCGTGGAGCGCGGCGCCGCCGACCTCGGCCGAGAACACGGTATTACCGTCCACGAGAACCAGGAACTCGTGCGGGCGATCGTGCCCTTCGACGCCGAACAAGCCTTCCTCGACGCCGCGAACGAGCCGGCCCGAGAACACGTACTCGCCATCGGCGGGGAACGTGTGCGTGGCGCGCGTGCCGCCGCGAGTGCCGAGTGGCATGCCGTCCAAATGCTTGTCCTGAGTGAGCTCGAACGGGACGCGGTATTCGGTGGCCGTCAAGGCAGCCTCGGGATTACCGACGGCCATGTCCGCGACGCGCAGCGCCACCGTGAGATAGCGCTCGAGCAGCAACGGCGACGTCGTCAGAACCTCGGCGATGTTGTCGAAGCCGAAGTCGCCGCCGTCGCTCGGCAATAGCGACGACAGATCAGCTTCCACGCCGAGGACGTCGCGAACGGCATTCGCGTATTCGGCGCGGTTCAGCCGATGCACGGTCGTGCTACCAGCATACGGATTCGCGGCGGCCGCGGCGTCGAGCGTGCCCTGCAGGCCTTCGACGAACTGCGCGACCATCTCGGGGGGCGGCTGGCGCTCTTTGCGCGGCGGCATCGCGTGAATCGTCAGCTTGCGCAGCACCTCTTCCCAGACCGCGGGATCGGCGTGCACGTTGTCCGGGCGGCGGCCCTCGAAAGAGAGGTCGGCCGTGAATTCGGCGTCGTTGTGGCAGTCGACGCAGTAGCGATCGAGCATCGCCCACTGGTCCTGCAGCTGGGCCTCAGGCGACGGCTTCATCAAGAAATAGGCTGCTGCGCCCGCAACAACCACGCCGCCGCCGATGTAGATCCACTTCTGCACGATTACCTGCTCCCCGCGTTGCTGGCTTGCGTGTTGCCGCTCGCGAGGTCACGCAACAGCTCGGCGACCTCGGAAGGTTGCGCCGGCATCTCGCCGTCCACGAGCGCGCCGGCCGTCGGCCGCGGCGGCCGCGGCTTCTGCTCCGAGACGACCTGCAGCGCCGTCTTACCGGCGGCGTCCTTGACGTTCGGGTTCGCGCCGCCTTCGACGAGCGTGCGCACGATGTCGAGCTTGCCGGCGAACGCTGCGAGGTGCAGCGCCGTGTCGCCGTCCGGCGTCTTGGCGTCGGGATCGACGCCGGCTTCGAGCAGCAGCTTCACGGCGTCGACGGGATTGCGGTTGCTGACCTCGCGGAACGGCGGCGCGATGCCTTCGCGGATGTCGCCGGGGCCGCCGGCCATGCCGACGCCCTTGCCGCCGTCCATCGCGACCATGAGCGCCGTCTTGCCGCCGGTGCTGCCAGGCTGGCGAGGCCCCGTCTTGATCGACTCGGGCACCCACGTGAAATCCGGGTCGTAGTTCAGGAGCAATCGCAGCGCCTCGACGTCCGAGGCTACCGCCGCGCGGTAGAACGGTGTCGCGTTGGCCTTCGGATCGCAACACATCGACGAGTTGTGCATCTGCGTAGCGACCGACTTGTCGGGATCGGCGCCCGCGTCGAGCAGCACCTTTGCGAGATCGAGCGCGGTCAGCTGGTTCGGATGGTCGACTCGCAGCCGCGAGCCGTCGCGTGCGCGCCAATCGGTCGTCGCGTCGCGCATCTCGATCGCGTAGTAGAGCGAGCCGTCGTTCGCGTCGGCGCCGAGCTCGACGAGCTTCGCGGCGAGGTCGAACCGGTCGTTGATGATCGCGAGCGTCATCGGCGTCGCGCCGTCGGCGTTCGTGAGCTTCAGATCGGCGCCGCCCGCGACGAGCCGGCGTACGACGGCCTCGTCGCCATCGCGCACGGCCCAGTGCAGCGCGGTGAACCCGCCGCTCGGATAATCGGTGCGCGTGCTGCGCGTCGTGAGCTCCGAGGCGCGCGCTTTACGGTTCGGATCGGCGCCGTGCTTGAGAAGAGCGTCGACCACGTCGAGGTGCCCTTCCGCTGCCGCCCACATCAAAGCCGTTTGATCTTGCAGCAACTCGGCGGCATTGACGTCGGCGCCGTGCTTGATGAGAACCTCGACAGCCGCGACGCTGCCGGCCCTCGCCGCCGCCATCAAGGGCGTTTCGCCTTCGCGCGCGGCCCCGGAAACGTCGGCACCGCCTTCCAGCAACGCTTCGATCGTCGCAGCGTCGCCGTAGCGGCTCGCCTCGAGCAATGGCGTCACGCCGAAATTGTTTGCAGCGTTCGGGTTCGCGCCCGCCTCGAGCAACAGGGAAACGATCTCGGGAGAGCTTTGGTGGGCCGCCCACAGAAGTGCCGACGATCCGTCGGCCTCGGGCGCGTTGACGTCGGAGCCTGCCGCAATGAGCTTGCGGACTTCCGCGACATTGGCGTCGCGCGCCGCGCTGACGACCGTCGCGGCTGCCGCGGCGCTCGCAAGCGACGCCGCGATCGACGAAGCTAGGGCCGCGACAAGAACTCGACGGCGGCGGCCCAGAACGGTCCTTGCTCGCATCACTCTCTCCCCTCGACAAAACCAGTTTTCGGAGCGGCCACGGCCACTCGGGTCGCACGCCGGGGATGCTCGAAATCCCCCAGGAATCGTGCAATCTTATCCGGGAGAAAGATAACCCGAGTAGACCGAATCTACCAGCCACTGAAAGACATAATTTTTCTTGTCGAGTCATGGTGCTACGGCTACTACCTGGCTACCTGCCCAGGGGGCCGACCCGTACGGTGCGGAAGCCGATTTTTCGCATGCCAAGTCGTTGACCGTAATCTGGCCGGACTTCTAGTATTCGAGGTCCACACAAGGCGCGCGAACGTCGGGCGCCGGGGGAACCATGAGAATCACGACAAGCCTATTCAGATGGGCCGGTATCGGCGCATTCGCGCTCGGCCTCTCGCCCGCCGTCTTCGCGCAGGCCGGATCCTTCGGCGGCGGCTTCGGACCGCCGCTGCAAGTGGTCAAGCCGCCGCGCGAGTTCGCGACCTCCGAGGAGCATTACGCCTACTTGCTCGCGCAGGCCAAAGGCGGCACGAAGCACACGCTCGCGACGGTGCCGCGCTGGGACGGACTCTGGCAGCCGGGCGGCAACACGCACCAGGAAATCTTCATCAACGGCCAGGGTTTTCAGGGCAAGGTCCGCGAAGGCGTTCTGACGCCCGCGTACGAAGAGGCTTTTCGAGAGCGCTGGCGCGAGCAGACGGAGCTCGGGCAGGTCAAGTACGACCGCCTCGGGAGCTGCCAGCCGCCGGGCTATCCGCGCATCTTGCTCGAGCCCTACACGCACGAGTTCATCAACCTCCCGGAGATCTCATACCAGATCAACGATTTCGGGCCGTCGATCCGCCGCACCTACATCGGCAAAGAGCACAGCAACGTCTACGGCACGCATTCGTGGTACGGCGACACGATCGGCTTCTGGGACGGCAACAAGCTCGTGTCGAACACGAAGTACGTGCTGCCCGCCGATTTCACGCGCTGGTCACCAATGACGAGTAATGCGTTCGAGGGCACCGAGATCTGGGAGCTCAAGACGTATCCCGGCGGCGTCGAGCGACTCGAGGTGCAGGTCACGTTCTACGACAAGCACTTGCTCAAGAAGCCTGTCAGCGCCGTCTACGCGTACCGACGGGCGACGGACATGGTGAAGAACGGCCATCGCGTCCAGCACTGGGAATGCGACCAGACGAACAACGCGTTCCTCGACGACAAGGGCGTCACGAACTTCCACCTGCCCGGAGAAGAGGGCTTCAACGACGGCCGCGGCACCACGATGTTCCCGCAGCTGCCGGGGCAAACGCGCGACCCGATCTACAACACGACCTTGGGCAACGAGTGAAGGAGCTCTCGATGAAGACGATTCGCAAACTGCTGCCGGCGGCCTCGGCGGCCGCGCTTCTTTTCATGACGGCAGCGGAAGCCCATCACTCGTTCGCGATGTTCGATCGTGACCAAGAGATCGTGAAGACCGGCACCGTCGTGCGCTGGGCGTTCAATAATCCGCACTCGTGGCTGTACTTGAACGTCAAGAACGCCGACGGCAGCCAGACGCTCTGGAGCTTCGAAGGCTCGGCGCCGCCGGCGCTGATCCAGCGCGGCATCACGGGCGCGACGTTCGAGCCCGGCGATACCGTGCAGTTCATGTATTGCCCGCTGCGCGACGGCCGACCCGGCGGCGCGATCGGCTGGGCGAAGCTCGAAGACGGCCAGTACATCAACCCCGCCGACGGCGGTTGCGCCGGCAACGAGCAAAACATCGAGCGCTGGAAGGACTGGCTCGCGAAGGGATACACCTCGAAGGCCGACGCCGAGAAGGCGCAGTAATCCGCAACGTCCGCGCCGGCTCTCCGGAGCCGGCGCCTTGCTCTATGGCGCGCGCCGCCGGCTCCCGGCTTTTGGCGTCGTTTTCCAGAAATTTCATAGCCAGTGATCGCTCTCGCTGAGGGCGAACCGGCGTCGCGCCGCTGGCACGATGATTGCTCGATGTCTCCGCACGCGTCGGCGCCTTTGCTTGGGCGCTGCGCTCACGAGGAGACGAACAATGCGCTACGTGCCATCCGCGACCGTGCTCAGCATGGTCGTCTACGGGGGCTCGGGGCTGGCGTTTGTGGGGGCCAATATTTTGCTCGCGCGCGAGCTGTCGACCAGCGAGTTCGCGCTGCTGACGCTGCTCGTCGCGCTCAATACATTGGGCTGCTACTTGGCACCGCTCGGACTGGACGGCGTCGTCACGCGCGGTCAGATCGACGTCGGCTGGCCGCTGCTGAAGCGCGCCGCGGGCGTGGCTGCCGGCGTGGGGCTCGCCGTGGGAATCGCCGCGTTCCTCCTCTACGAGCTGTCGGCCGCGATGGCGCTGCTCCTGTTTGCCGGAACTGCCGCCGGCGGATTGATGCTCGTGGCAAGCGCGAGATTCCAGCGCGAGCAGCGGTTCGGCATCTCGCTGGCGCTCGTCATGTCGCCGAATCTGCTGCTGCTGCTCGGCGCGATTGCGACGATCGCGTCGGGAGCGCGCACCGCCGATTTGTCGTTCGAGATAGTGACCGGCGGCCTCTGCTTGGCCGCCGGCATCGGGTGGGCGCTCGTGCTGCGCGAGCGCCGGCCCGCCGTGGCCGAGTCCGCAGCCGTTCCGTGGAACGAAGCGCTGTTGCTCGCAGGCGTCGCCGCCGCGGGCATGTTGTTCATCCAACTCGAGCGGCTCGTCATCCCGCATGTGCTCTCGGTCGCGGACCTCGCGTTGTTCGGCGTGCTCGGCGCCATCGCCGGCTCGATCTTTCGGTTGCTGCAGATGGGCGTCGGCTTCAGCTTGCTGCCGCGGCTGCGCGCCGCTCCGAGCGTCTTCGAGCGCCGCCAGCTCATCGCTCGAGAGCTGCGCTTCGCCATCGTCATCGCCGCCGTCGGCTCGGCTGCGATTCTCGTGCTCGCGCCGCTGATCGAGCGGTCGCTGCTCGAGGGCAAGTATCACCTTTCGATGGCGCTCCTCGTCGCGGCGTTGTTCAGCGGCGTCGCGAAGATCGCTCACGCATTCGCGAGAGCCGCGGCGACGGCGCTCGCAACGTCGCGTGAGCTCGCGTTCGTCAACTGGGCCGGTTGGCTGTCGGCAGCGTTAGCGATCGCCTCCGCCGTCGTCGCGGCGCCGTGGGGGTTGACGGGCGTCGTCTACGGAATCGGCGTCGGCTGGCTCGCTTGGGCGGTCATGTCGTTCGTCGTCGTCAGTCATCACCTGCGGTTGCCCGCGGCCGTGGCCGCGGAAACTCGGTAAGCAGCGGCCATGAAGGTCCTCGTCACCGGCGCCACGGGTTTCCTAGGCAAGCACCTCGCCCACGCGCTGAAGGCGACAGGTTGCGTCGTGCGCGCGCTCGTTCGCCCGGGCAAGCGCGCCCGGGCGCTGGCGGACGCGGGCATCGAGGTTGTCGAAGGCGAGCTCACGAACGCCGGCGACGTCGCGGAAGCGGCGAAGGGCTGCAAACGCATCTATCACCTCGCCGCCGCGTTTCGCAACGTCGCGCACTCCGACGACCACTACTGGCGCGTCAACGTCGGCGGGACGCTGAACGTGCTCGCTGCCGCGCGCGCACACGGTTGCGAGCGCCTCGTGCATTGCTCGACCGGCGGCGTGCATGGCCACATCGAGGACCCTCCGGCCGACGAGACGTATCGCTTCAAGCCGGGCGACATCTATCAGCGAACGAAGCTCGAAGCGGAGCTCGCGGCCAGCCAAGCCGGCGAGCTGGGCTTGCCCGTATCGATCGTTCGGCCGGGCGCCATTTACGGCGAGGGCGACTTGCGTTTCCTGCCCCTGTTCCGCGCGATCCAGCAGAACCGCTTCGCGATGGTCGGTTCCGGGCACACGCGGCTGCACATGGTTCACGTCGACGACCTCGTCCACGGCCTCATGCTCGCGGCCTCGCACCCCGCCGCCGACGGCGAGACGTTTCTGATCGCCGGTGCCGAAGCTCCAACGTTGAACGAGGTCGCGGCGGCGGTCGCGGACGCCATGGGCGTTCAGCGGCCGCGCCTGCACGTGCCCGTGTGGCCCGTCTATGCCGCCGCGGTTGTCTGCGAAGCCATCTGCGCGCCGCTCGGCGTCGAGCCGCCGCTGCATCGGCGGCGCGTCGGCTTCTTCACGCACCATCGCGAGTTCGACATCGGGAAAGCGCGCCGCCTAATCTGCTACGACCCGCGCGTCACGCTGACCGACGGCGTGCGGCGCACCGCTGCTTGGTACGCCGCGTCGCGGTTGCTCGCGCCGCTCAAGCCGGCGGTCGATGTCGCGTTGTCGCTCGCGATGATCTCGTTCGCCTGAACCGCCGGGCCGTACCCTACTCGCCCGCGCCCTCGGCCTCGGCCTCGTAGTCGTACCAGACCGCCTCGACGTTGTGCCCATCGGGGTCGTAGACGAACGCGGCGTAATATCCCGGCCAGTAATCGCGGCGATAGCCGGGGCCGCCGTTGTCGCGGCCGCCGGCCGCGAGCGCCGCGCGGTAGAACGCCTCGACCTCGTCCTTGCTCTTCGCTTCGAACGCGACGTGCGTCGGCTCGACCGTCTTGCGCTTGCCGATCCAGAAGTCGGTGTTCTTGCCGTCGTTGAAGCCCGTCGAATCGCCGTGCTCCATCTTCGCCGAGTAACCGAGCGGCGCCAGCGCGCGTTCGTAGAAGCTCTTCGCCGCCTTGAAATCGCGAACCGCCAAACCCGTATGCGCGATCATGCTGCCTCCTGCTTCGCGACGTTTTTCGCGAAGCCAGAAAGAGGCAAGTCATGTGCCAGCGGGCCGCTGCTCGCCACTTTCTTGTAAGCTCTGAAGTCATCCCAAGAGTCGCGGTCGCGAACCGCGCGGTCCAGTCGATCGATGCCGACGCTCGCCCACAACGAGACCGGAACGCGTGAGGGTGCGGTGTGCTCCTCGCGCTGATCGTCCTTTTGCCCTTCGTCGGCAGCGTCTGTGCCGCCTTCATGCCGGCCAACGCGCGCAACGCCGAAGCGTGGCTCGCGGGCGCCGTCGCGGCGGCCTGCACGGTCCTCGTCGCCGTGCAGTACGGCGACGTCGTCGCCGGCGGCGTCGTGCGAACGAAGCTCGCGTGGCTGCCGCAGTACGGGCTCGACTTCTATCTGCGCATGGACGGATTCGCGTGGCTGTTCGCGCTGCTCGTCGCGTTCATCGGCACTCTCGTCGTGCTGTACGCACGTTATTACATGTCGGCGCGGGATCCCGTACCGCGCTTCTTCTCGTTTCTGATGGCGTTCATGGGCGCGATGCTCGGCACGGTGCTGTCGGGCAATTTGATCCAGCTCGTCGTGTTCTGGGAGCTGACGGGCCTCACGTCGTTCATGCTGATCGCGTATTGGTATCACCGGCCCGACGCTCGGCGCGGCGCACGCATGGCGGCCATCGTGACCGTCGGCGGCGGGCTCGCGCTGCTGCTCGGCGCGCTCGGCTTGGGCGAGATCGTCGGCAGCTACGACCTCGAGTCCGTGCTCGCGGCGGGCGACTTGATCCGCAACCACAGCTGGTATCCGGCCCTGCTCGGACTGATCTTGCTCGGCGTCCTGACGAAGAGTGCGCAGTTCCCGTTCCATTTCTGGCTGCCGCACGCGATGGCCGCGCCGACGCCGGTGTCCGCGTACTTGCACTCCGCGACGATGGTCAAAGCGGGGGTGTTCCTGCTGGCTCGGCTGTGGCCCGCGCTCGCCGGGACGGAGTTGTGGATCTTGCTCGTCTGCGGTGCGGGCGCCGCGTCGTTTCTCGGCGGCACGTTCGCGGCCACCTATCAGCGCGACATGAAGGGCGTGCTCGCGTACTCGACGATCGGTCACCTGGGCCTCATCACGTTCTTGCTCGGCATGAGCACCGAGCTCGCGTTGGTCGCCGCCGTCTTTCACATGCTGAATCACGCGACATTCAAAGCGTCGTTGTTCATGGCGACCGGCGTCGTCGACCACGAGACCGGCACGCGCGACTTGGGAAGGCTCAACGGCCTGCGGCACGCGATGCCGATCACGGCGACGCTGGCGGCCGTCGCCGCCGGGGCGATGGCCGGCGTGCCGCTGCTGAACGGATTCCTTTCGAAGGAGATGTTCTTCGAGGAATCGATTGTCGTCGGCGGCAGCATCGGCACGCAGATCCTGCTGCCCGCGATCGCGACACTCGGCGGCCTTTTCAGCGTCGCGTATTCACTGCGCTTCATCCACGAGGTGTTCTTCGGGCCACCGTCGCCGGATTTGCCTCGCACGCCGCACGATCCGCGCCTGATGCTCGTGCCGAGCGCGCTGCTCGTCGTCGCCTGCGTGCTCGTCGGCGTGCTGCCGGCGCAAACGATCGGGCCTTTGCTCGCCACGGCCGGGGGGGCGATCTTGGGCAACGTGCCGCAGTACGAGCTCGCCGTGTGGCACGGATTCACGCCGGCTTTTCTGATGAGCTTGGTCGCGCTCGCCGGCGGCGTCGGCTTTTACTCGCTGCTCTATGTCAAGGGCCAGACGCTGAGCGACACGCCGCTGCTGTCGCGGTTCGACAGTAAGCGAATGTTCGACATCGCCAATGTCGCGGTCACGCGCGCGGCGGGCCGCGCCACGCGGTGGCTGTTCGCGCGGCGCTTGCAAGCGCAGCTCGTCTTGATCGTCGCAAGCGCGTGCGTCGCCGTCGCGTTGCCGTTGTCCACCGGCGGTTGGCTCGCGCACGTTCCCGCGGTCGCGCCCATCGACCCCGTGTTCGCGGCGTTGTGGATCGTCGGCTGCGCGTGCGCGATCGGCGCCGCGTGGCAAGCCAAGTTCCACAGGCTCGCGGCTCTGGTCATGGTCGGTGGCGCTGGCCTCGTCGTTTGCTTGACGTTCGCGTGGCTCTCGGCGCCGGATCTCGCGCTCACGCAGATCGCCGTCGAGGTCGTGACGATGGTGCTATTCCTGCTCGGCCTGCGCTGGCTTCCGCGGCGCCTCGTGCTCGGTGACGCCCGGCGGCGCACTGCCCGCGCGCGGGCCCGCCGCGCGCGCGACGCAGCGCTCGCAGCCGTGTCCGGCATCGGCTTGGGCTTGCTCGCATTCGCCGTCGTCACGTTGCCGCCGGCCGGCCTGCTGGCACCGTTCTTCTTCGACAACGCGCTCGATCCCGCCGGCGGCCACAACGTCGTGAACTTGATCCTCGTCGATTTCCGCGGCTTCGACACGCTCGGCGAGATCACGGTCGTGGCGAGCGTCGCGGTCACCGTCTACGGCCTCTTGCGACGGTTCCGCCCGGCACCCGAGAGCATCGCCGTGCCGCGCGCGCAGCGCGCGGAGGCCGAGAGCGGCGCGGTCGCGGCAAGGCCGAGCGACCCACTTCCCAGCAATCACATGCGCATCCCCGCCGTGCTCATGCGGTTGCTGTTCCCGATGGCCGCGCTCGTCTCGATCTATTTCTTGCTGCGCGGGCACAACGCGCCCGGCGGCGGCTTCGTCGGCGGTCTCGTGATGGCCACTGCGATCATCGTGCAGTACATGATCGGCGGAACGATCTGGGTCGAAGCGCGGTTGCGCATCCATCCGCAGGTGTGGATCGCGCTCGGCTTGCTCGCAGCGGCCGCTGCCGGATTCGGCGCCTGGCTCGCATCGCGAGCGTTCCTCACTGCACTCGCGGCGGACCTGCATTTGCCGCTGATCGGCGACGTACACGTCTCGAGCGTTCTCGTGTTCGATCTCGGCGTCTACATGCTCGTCGTCGGCGCGACCGCTCTGATGCTCGTTGCCCTCGCGCACCAGTCTCTGCGCAGCCCGCGCCGAGTCGTGACGCCGTTGCCCGAGGCGGAAGACGCAGAGCGCGGCGAGACGACGATCTGATGGAGCTCGTGTTCGCCATCGCGATCGGTGTGCTGGCGGGCTCGGGCATCTGGCTCGTGCTGCGGCCGCGCACGTTCCAGGTTCTGATGGGGCTCACGCTGCTGTCGTACGCCGTGAAACTCTTCATCTTCG
>Ga0207675_100001529_pt1 | contig 23189 bp, 24 predicted proteins | sample KBSSwiS42_FD_184305 | JGI IMG/M metagenome (GOLD analysis project Ga0207675, IMG submission 184305) | Switchgrass rhizosphere microbial communities from Kellogg Biological Station, Michigan, USA - KBS Switchgrass S4-2 (SPAdes) (version 2) | ecosystem: Host-associated > Plants > Roots >...
CAGCATGCCGGCGATGCCGACGCGGTTGGCGATGAAGTTCGGCGTGTCCTTGGCGCGGACGACCGACTTGCCGAGCGCGGTCGTCACGAACGCCTCGAGATCGTCGAGGATCCTCGGCTCGGTCGTCGGCGTCGCGATCAGCTCGACGAGCGCCATGTAGCGCGGCGGGTTGAAGAAGTGGATGCCGCAAAAGCGCGGCTTGATCTCTTCGGGCAGCACCTCCGAGAGCTTGGTGATGCTGAGACCGGATGTGTTGCTCGCGACGATCGCGTGCGGCGCGATGGCGGGTGCGACCTTGCGGTAGAGGTCGAGCTTCCAGTCCATCCGCTCGGCGATCGCCTCGATCACGAGGTCGCAGTCGCGAAGGCGCTCGAGGTGCTCTTCGTAGTTCGCCGGCTCGATGAAGACGGCGTCCTCGGGAAGGCCCAGCGGCGCGGGCTTGAGCTTCTTCAGGTTCTCGATCGCCTTGAGGACGATGCCGTTCTTCGGGCCCTCCTTCGCGGGCAGGTCGAACAGGATCACCGGCACCCGCACGTTGACCAGATGCGCGGCGATCTGCGCGCCCATGACGCCGGCGCCGAGGACGGCGACCTTGCGGACTTGAAAGCGGTTCATGCGTTCTCCGTGGCTATTCAACCCGCAGCCAGGTCTGGTTGCGATAGAAGGGGCCGAGGTAGCCGCGCACCTCGAGCTTCTTGCCGTCGTCGAACGGCCGCAGGCGCACGCGGTAGACCTTGCCGTTGTTCGGGTCGAGGATGTCGCCGCCCTCGAACACCGTCTTGTCGTCGGCGTTGGCCTTGACGTTGCGCAGGATCGTCATGCCAACGACCGGCTTGTCCTTGCGGTCGTCGCTGCAGTCCTTGCAAGTCGCGTCCTTCGGCGAGTCGGGATCGAGAAGCTTCTCCACCTTGCCGCTGTAGACGCCGTTGGTCTCGACGATGCGCACGAGCGACTTCTCCTTGCGGGTGGCGTCGTCGATCGTCTTCCAGACGCCCGCCGGCGTCGACTGCGCCCAAGCAGGCGCCCAGGCGGCGGCGAGCAGGCAGGTGATCGCGGCAGCGCGCGAAGTGGTCTTGGTCATCGCTCGTCTCCGGTCAGAACAGCGCGGCGTCGAAGTCCATCATCGGCGCGGCGCCGGCGCGCGCGGTGCGGATGAGGGCCGCCGTCTCGGGCAGCAGCTTGGCGAAGTAGAAGCGCGCCGTCGCAAGCTTGGCGACGTAGAACGGGTCGCCCGACGACTGCTTCGCGAGCGCGACCTTGGCCATCCGCGCCCACAGGTACGCGAAGACGAGATGGCCGCAGACGCGCAGGTAGTCGACCGCGGCGGCGCCGACCTCGTCCGCGTTCTTGAACGCCTTCATGCCGATCTCGGTCGTCAGCTTGGTCACCTTCTCGCCGAGATCGGCGAGCGGGTTGACGAACTCCTGCATCTCTTCGCTCGTGCCCTCCTCCTCGACGAACTCCGCGATCAGCTTGCCGAACCGCTTCAGCTTCGCGCCGTTGTCGCCGAGGACCTTGCGGCCGAGCAGGTCGAGCGACTGGATCGTGTTCGTGCCCTCGTAGATCATGTTGATCCGGGCGTCGCGGACGAACTGTTCCATCCCGGACTCGTGGATGTAGCCGTGGCCGCCGAACACCTGCATGCAGTGCGACGTCGCGATCCACGCGTTGTCGGTGAAGAACGCCTTGACGATCGGCGTCAGCAGCGCGACGAAGTCGGCGCATTCCGCCTTCTCGGCGTCGTCGGCGCCCGCCAGCTCGCGGTCGAGGAGCAGCGTCGTGAACATCGCGAGCGCGCGACCGCCCTCGGCATAGGCGCGCGCCGTCAGCAGCATCTTGCGCACGTCGGGGTGGACGATGATCGGGTCGGCCGGCTTGTCGGGCGCCTTCGGGCCGGAGAGCGAGCGCATCTGCAGGCGCTCCTTGGCGTACGCGGCGGCGTTCTGGTAGGCGACTTCGGTGAGGCCGAGCGACTGCATGCCGACGCCCAGGCGCGCCGCATTCATCATCACGAACATCGCGGGCAACCCCTTGTTCGGCTCGCCGACGAGCGTGCCTTCGGCGTTGTCGAGGACGATCTGCGCCGTCGCGTTGCCATGGATGCCCATCTTGTGCTCGAGGCCGCCGCAGTAGATCCCGTTGCGGTCGCCGATCGTGCCGTCGCCCTTCACCTTCCACTTCGGGACGACGAAGAGCGAGATCCCCTTCGAGCCGCTCGGCGCGTCGGGCAGCCGGGCGAGGACGAGGTGGAGGATGTTCTCGGCCATGTCGTGCTCGCCGGCCGAGATGAAGATCTTGTTGCCGGTGAGCCGGTACGTGCCGTCGGCCTGCGGCTCGGCCTTGGTGCGCAGCAGCCCGAGGTCGGTGCCGCACTGCGGCTCGGTGAGGCACATCGTTCCGGTCCATTCGCCGCTGGTGAGCTTGCCGAGGTAGAGCCGCTGCTGCTCGGGCGAGCCGTGCGTGTGCAGGCACTCGTACGCGCCGTGCGAGAGCCCGGGGTACATCGTCCACGCCTGGTTCGCCGAGTTCATCATCTCGAACACGCACTGGTTGATGACGTGCGGCAGTCCCTGGCCGCCGAACGCGGGGTCGCAGCTGAGCGCCGGCCAGCCGCCTTCGACGTACTTCGCGTACGCCTCCTTGAACCCGGTCGCCGTCTTCACCTCGTGCGTCGTCTGGTCGAGCTTGCAGCCCTCGGCGTCGCCGACCGGATTGAGCGGCGCCAGCACCTCGCTCGCGAACTTGCCGGCTTCCTCGAGGACGGCATCGATCGTCTCGGCGTCGACCTCGGCGTGCGCCGGCAGCGCTTTCAGCGTGTTGGCGACGTCGAGCACCTCGTGCAGGACGAATCGCATGTCGCGCAGCGGCGGAACATAGGACGGCATGGGGACTCCAGGTGAAGTGGATCGGCGGAGAAGAGGTCAGCCGGCGCGCGCGGCACGCGTCGGCACGGAATCGGCGACGAGACGCTCGAACGCCACGCGGGCGCGCGTCTCCGCGCCGGCGTGGCGCAGGAAGCGCGCGTCGTGGTGCAAGGCAAGAATGAGCCCGTGGATCTCGAACAGCAGCTGGCCGACGTCGGTGTCGGCGCGAAGATGGCCCTCGTCGACGGCGGCGCGGATCGCGCGGTCGAGCGCCTGCTGCCACGTCTGCACCATCGTCACGAGCGCATCGCGCACCGGACCTGGCCGGTCGTCGAACTCGACCGCGCCGCTGATGTAGATGCAGCCCGAGTCGATCTCGACCGAGACGCGGCGCACCCAGTTGTCGAACAGCGTTCGCAGGCGTGGCAGGCCGCGCGGCAGCGCGAGCGCCGGGCGGAATACCTCCTCCTCGAACTTGCGGTGGTATTCGCGGACGACCGAGATCTGCAGCTCCTCCCGCGAGCCGAAGTGGGCGAAGACTCCCGACTTGCTCATCCCGGTGACTTCGGCGAGGACGCCGATCGACAGGCCCTCGAGGCCGTTGTGGGAGGCGAGCGCGAGCGCAGCGTCGAGAATCGCCGCACGCGTCTGCCTGCCCTTGAGGAGCGGTCGGACGGTCGATGCCGAGCCGGCGGCGTCGCCGGGAAGGTCGTCGAGCAGGGGGGTCGGAGGCACGGTTCAGGCGAAGCGGAGGACTGGACGATGAAAACGAACGATCGTGCTATTTTGCCGGAACGGCGACGACCCCGCGCGCGGGCGATCCCGCGATTGGTGTCGATTTGTCGGCGTTCGGCCGGGCGACGGCCATGAGGATCGCGGTCGTCGGTCTCGGCGCGGTCGGCGGGCTCCTGGCGGCGCGGCTCGCGCGCGCCGGCCACGACGTCGCCGCCCTCGCCCGCGGTGCGACGCTTGAGCAGGTGCGGGCTCACGGGCTGCAGCTCGACAGCGGCGGCAGCTCGGTTTCGGTTCCACTCACGGTCAGCGACGACGCCGCGGCCCTCGGCGAGCGCGACCTCGTCGTCGTCGCGGTCAAGGCGCCTGCGCTCACCGCGGCGGCGCCAGCGATCGCGCCCTTGCTCGGCGCCGAGACCATCGTGCTGCCGGCGATGAACGGCGTGCCGTGGTGGTTCCTGCCGGCCGCGCTGCCCGACGAGCCGCCGCTCGAAAGCGTCGATCCCGGCGGGCAACTGCTCGCCGCGCTGCCGCTCGCGCGCGTGCTCGGCTGCGTCGTCCACCTGACGGCGTCGTCGCCGGCGCCCGGCCGGGTGCGCCACGGCGTCGGCGAACGGCTGATCGTCGGCGAGCCGGCGGGCGGCAAATCGCCGCGCGTCGGCGCGGTGTGCCGCGTGCTCGCGAGCGCGGGCTTTCGCGCCGAGGCGAGCGACGATGTCCGAAAGGACGTCTGGTACAAGCTCTGGGGCAACATGACGATGAACCCGGTCTCGGCGCTCACCGGAGCGCTGACCGATGCCATCCTCGACGACCCTCAGGTGCGCCCCTTCCTGCTGCGCTGCATGGCCGAAGCGGCGGCGATCGGCGCCCAGATCGGCTGCCCGATCTCGCAGCTCGGTGACGAACGGCTCGCGCTCACGCGCGAGCTCGGCGGCTTCAAGACGTCGATGCTGCAGGACGTCGAGGCCGGCCGCGCGATCGAGCTCGACGCGCTCGTCACCGCGGTGCACGAGATCGCCGCGCGCGTCGGCATCGACGCGCCGAACATCGGCGCGCTGCTCGGTCTGACCCGGTTGCTGGCGCAGCGCCGCGGTTTGTACCCGCGGTAACACCTCGAACGAAGACGGCGACGCGCGGCGTTGCCGGCTCCGCGCGGCGTGCACGACGTCGCGCCGGCGCGTCGCGCTGCAATGCCTCTGTCTTGAGCAGTGCATCGCCATGCATTACGCTTGACGTTTGATGGAAGTTCTGCAGCTCGACATGTCGGGCCGTCCGCAGGCCTGGATCTCGACGAAGGAGGCGGCGGTCCTCTACGCCAGCGACGGCGTCGCCTGGACGCTCGGCAACGCGTTCCATGTGCTGCGCGGCGGCACGCAGCGACGCACCGGGCTGCAATCGCGGATCGAGGTGCATCCGATCATCGCGGTGAAGGGATCGGTGCCGAGCCGGGCGTGGCGTCGCTCGCCGGCACTCAGCAATCCGAAGCTGTTCGCGCGCGACCGCCAGGTCTGCGCCTACTGCGTCGGCCGCTTCCATGTCGACGAGCTGACGCGCGAGCACATCGTGCCGACCTCGCGCGGCGGCGACGACAGCTGGATGAACTGCATCACGGCCTGCCGGGCATGCAACGGCCGCAAGGGCAACCGCCTGCCCGAAGAAGCGCGGATGGCGCTGCACTACCTGCCGTACGTGCCGAGCCTGCACGAGGACATGATCCTGCGTGGCCGGCGCATCCTCGCCGACCAGATGGAGTTCCTCCTCGCGAGCGTGCCGCGCTCGAGCCGGCTGCACGGCTGAGCGCGCAGTCGGTCACACGCCGACGCCGGCTTCACAGTTCTTTGCGCGGGTTTGCCCAGTCGCGGGCGCGCCGTTTGTCCGGGTGTGGTCCACTGCCGTCGAGCGCCGCGCGTTGGCGGTGCATCGCCCTTCGGAGAAGGCCATGAGAAAGCTGCTGACCGCCGTGTCGGTTGCCGCGCTGACGGCGTGCGCGACGTCGAGCCCCGACGTCGTCCACCCGTACGAGGCGCAGCGCGCTTCCTACGTCTACGACGCCACCGTGCTCTCGATCCGACCGGTCACGATCGACGGCAGCCAGAGCGGCCTCGGCGCGACCGCCGGCGCGGTCGCCGGAGGCGTCGCAGGCTCGACGATCGGCCACGGTGGCTCTCCCGAAGCCTTCGGCGGCAGCGTCGCCGGCGCGAGCCTCGGCGGCGTCGTCGGCAACGCGATGGAGCGCGGCGCAACGCAGCGGAACGGCGCCGAGATCATCGTCCAGTTGCGCAACGGCGAGCGACGCTCCGTCGTCCAGGCGCTCGGCAACGAGACCTTCGCCCCGGGCGACGCCGTGGTCCTCGTCTGGACCAGCGGCCGCGCCCGCATCTCGCATGCACCGATGCCTGCGGGTGCTCCTGCGCCCGCCACCGGGCCGGCCGCGACGCGACCGCCGGTGGGGATGCCGGTCCCGGCCGCGTATCCCGACGCGCCGGTCGAGCCGGTCTACCCGTCGGGCCCGGTGCCGCCGCGCACCTGAAGCGCGACGGCGAGCGTCTCGACGAGCGTGCGGCGGAGCTTCGGCCACTCCGCACCGCCGGCCTCGACATAGCGCTGGTTGACCTCGAGCTCGATGCCGACGTAGCGATCGGCCGGGTGAACGCGGCGCAGCACCTGCGCGACGCCGTCGCTCTTGCCGATGTAGGGATAGTTGCGCCGCAGCCGAAGCGCGGCATCGGCAGCCCTGAGCGCATCGATCCACGCCGTCGCGAACGCGACCTCGCCCGGCCGCCCCGGGTCGTACAGCATGCCGATGTCGGCGGTGCGGACGTGCCCGTTCAGCTCCGGAGTGAAGCTGTGCGAGCAGATCTGGACCACGCAGTCGCCCGCCTCGACGATCTCGGCGACGGCCGCGGCGACACGCTTGCGATGCGGGTGGTAGTAGACGTCGAGGATCTCGCGCCGCTCGCGCAGGCTCAGGTGCCGCGTCGCCTCCGAATGCAGCTCGGGGTTGCCGACCGAGCGGTTGAGGTCGACGAGCAGGCGCGTCGTCTCCTCGTAGTAGAGCGGCGCGTGGAAGCGGGCAGCCATCTCGCGCGCGAGCGTGAGCGCTCCCGGGTCCCAGCCGCGGTGCGTCGGCAGCAGGTGGTCGTGGCCCACGAACAGACCACGATAGCGCTCCGGAACGTCGTTGCCCGCGTGCTCGCAGGTGATGACGAGGCGGTCGCGCCGATGCTGCATCGGCGCGATTCTGTCCGAAGCGACGAGACGCGCGTGCGTCGACTCGTCGCGCCTAGCGGCTGCCTTCCTGGTACCAGTAGATCCGGTTGCGCGGAACCTGGATCGACGGATTGACGCGCGACCCCTCGATCGCCGAGTTCTTCGGATTCGGCGCGCCGATGATGAACGGGACCTTCTTCGCGGTGTCGCCGCTGCCGATGGTCACTATTCCCGACACCGGCGTCGGCGGCAGGCCGCCACCGGTCAGCGTCGATCCCGTCGGCGTGACGCAGAAGAGCGGCATCGCGTACGCCTTGGCGATGCCGAGGTTCGCCGAGCAGCTGTGGCTGTCCGGTGTCGACACCGCCGACGAGGGACGGTTGGTGCCGAAGTACGAATTGCCTCCGATCGACGTCGCGGCATTGACGACCTTCTCGCCCACCGCGAGCGCGACGTAGCAGCCGGCGCCGGTCGTCGTCGACGTCGAGCCGCTTGCGCTCAGGTCGCCGAAGACGATCGGCGACGGCGTCGGCGTCGGCGCGCCCTTGGTGAGGGTGCGATCGAAGATCTGGAAGAAGTGGTCGTGCGTCGTGTCGAGCAAGGGCTTCTCGCGATCGCCCGAGCCGAGCATCAGCGCCGCGAACGCGCGCGTCACGATCACGTCGGGGCCGAAGAAGAACTTGCGCGCGCTCGTCGTTCCGCCCGAGAGGTCGGCGAGCTGGTACATCGTCCACGTCGCCGGGCTGTTCGTCACCGCGGTCTCGAAGTCGATGCGCCAGACGGCGCCGCCGAGATCGACCGCGTAGGCGCGGTCGATGTAGCCGTCGAAGTCGCTGTCGATGAGGGCGATGTCGGCCGGCACGCTGCGCGACGTCGCGAACGTCCTGAGGGTCGAGCCACTGTACGCGTCGAGGATGTAGATGGCGTTGCCCATCGTCGTCGTCCCCGGCGTCGTCGCATCCTCGGCGGTCGCGTCGTAGCCGCCGCCGAAGACGAGCACCGGGTTGGTGTTGCCGCGGATCCGCGCGATGCGCGGCTCGGACCAGGTCTGGCCGAGGAGCGCAAGGTCGGTGTTGGTCTTCTTCCAGAGCAGCGTCGGCGACGTCGGCGTCGTCACGTCGAACGCGTAGAGGGCGCGCGCGCCGCGCCGCATCGCGACGTAGATGATCACCTTCTCGACGCTGCCGTCGGCGCGCAGCTTCTGGTAGACGCCGATCGGGCCGTCGACGAAGTAGTCGCGCGGCGCGGCGACGATCGCCGCCGGCGTGCTCGGCATCCGCACCTTCGGCGTGTTGATGCGCAGGCGGTTGAGCCTGCCGTACATCTCCTCCGGGATGTAGCTCCACAGCTCGTTGCCGGCGCCGGTGCCGGTCTGGTTGCCGTTGATGGCGTGCAGCATGCCGTCGTTGCCGCCGTAGAAGACGACGACGCCGGTCGTGCCGCCGTAGTTGACGACCGCGGGCCGCGAGTGGAGGACGTCGCCGTGCACCGACGGCCGCACCGTCGTCGCCGGCGTCGTCGTCGGGCCTTGCTCGTCCCCGGCGTTGTCGGTGCCGCGCACCCAGTCGATCAGCGTCGAGCGGTCGGTCGACGTCGAGACGCCGAGCGCCGCGGCGGTGATCGCGGTGTTGCTGCTGTTGAAGAGCGTCGCGGCGGTGGCGCCGAGCGCGGTGTTGGCCGCGCAGCCGACGCAGGTGAGGACGCCGCGCGACGTCTGTGCCGTCGCGTAGGCCGTGCGCAGGCCCTGCGCGGCAGCGCCTTTCTCGACGACCTCGCCGTCGGGCGAGTCGCCGGCGGTCGGCGGCGTGCCGAGCAGCTGGTTTGCCCAGAACGTGCTCGGGGCAGTCCAGAACGAGACCGCGCTCGGGCTGATGAAGCCGGTCGAGGCGCTGATCGCGGATGTGCCGGTGGCGTCGACGAGGCTCAGGTTGCCGACCGCGTCGAGGCCGAACTTGTACTGCTTGAGGTTGCCGCGCCAGCGCGGGTTGCCGTCGCCGTCGGGGCGGAACATCCCCATGTAGACCTGGTTGAGGTAGGTGCCGCGCGCGTTCACCGACACCGGCAGGCTCGCCGCCGCGAACACGCTGTTGACCGCCTGGATCTCATAGAAGATCTCGAGCAGCGCCTTGACGAGCGCGTCGGAATCGCTCGCCGTGTGGAAGCTGCCGCCGCCCTGGTTGGCGATCGCCTGGATGAAGTTGGGATAGTTGCCGTCGCTCGACGCGCCCGTCACTGCGACTCCGTGCGTGACGATGCCCTGCACGCCATCCTTGCCGCTGACGTCGGCGCCGCGCAGGAAGCGCGCCCACTCGTCGGACCAGTTGTTCTGGTCGGTGCTGCTGACGACCGACGTCGGGTACGTGAGCTTCGAAGTGTTGCCGCCGACCGCGGTGAGCTTGGCCAGCGAGTCGTTGTTCTCGGACGCCTCCGGCGATCCGTTCGCGATCAGGATGATGTAGTTGCGCGCGCACGAGGCGCCCGACGGGCTGTTGTAGCGGCCGCCGGTGAATGCCGCGGTGTCGCGCTTGGGGGCCAGCGCACCCTGGTACGGCGCCATCCCCTTGAAGTACAGGTACGCTTCGTACAGCGAGCGGGCGAAGTCGGCATTCGACCCCTTGTCGCCGCCGACCGTCAGGCTCGCGATCAGCGTCTTCAGCAGCGCCTTGTTGTTGGTCGTCAGCGCCGTGAACGCCTTGCGCGGATAGGCGCCGTTGTCCGGCGACTCGTTGAGCAGCATGAAGCCGACGTTGAAGAGCGCGTCGTGGTCGGCGTCCTGACTCGAGTCGACCGGCAACGCGTCGAGCAGGTTGTAGAGGGCGCACTTCTCGATCGCCATCTTCTTGCCCTGCTCCTGGCCCGGGTTCGAGGCCTTCGGACCATTCGTCGTCACGACGCCGTTGTCCTTGTAGTAGCAGTTGGCGGCCGGGATGCTGCTCGACCAGTTCGCCGAGCTGTCGAGGATGAAGAGGACGTTCGGGCGGTCGGTGTTGCTGTTGGGTTCGCCGTAGATGTCGATGTCCTCGGCACGCGCCGGCGCGAGCAGCAGGCACAGCAGCACGCCGGCGAGGGATAAGCCGCGCAGTCTCGATCGATGAGGACTCATGGTCATGGCGATCTCCAGGATGTCAGGGACACGCGTTCGCGGTATCTGTCGAAAGGGTGCGGATGGAAACGCCCTGGTTGACGGCGGCGTTCGCGTTGCTGCGCGGGTCGGCGACGACGGCGCGCAGGTTCCATTCGCTGTCGGCGCACAGCGAATCTCCGGTGGCGGGTGTCGATCCTGCGGTTTCGATTCCGGGGTTGGGCGATCCGCTCGAGCCGAGACAGGCGCGGTCGCCGGCGTTGCCGGGGTCGAGCTCGTTGACCTTGAGGACGCGGACGCGGTAGCACGTCGGCGGCGGCGAGAGCTGGACCTGGTAATCGGGCTGGGCATCGCCGTCGACGTCGATCGGAATCGACGACGCTGCGACGGCCGCGGGGTTGGCCGCGAACAGCTGCGAGCTGATCGTCAGCTCGATCGCCGCCTGCGCCGCGCCGACGACCTCCTGGCGCGCCTGGCTGTTGCCGACGACGCGCATGTTCATCTGGCTGCCGTTGAACGCCCACGCGCTCAGCATCGCGAGCGCGACGAGCATGATCAACGCGATGATCAGCGTCGCCCCGCGCTGTGCGTCGCGCCGGGCCGGCTTCATTGCGCCTCCCGCACCGCGCTCGGATTGACGAGGCGGATGGCGCTGCTGTAGGCCTTGCGCGTGTAGCCGTCGTTCGGAGTCGAGACGGCGCCGATGCCGCCGAGCTGGAAGTCCTGCGCCGACGCGATGTTGTCGGCGATCACCTTGTCGAGCGAGCGGGTGATGAAGTGCGCCTTCAGCGACACGACGTTCGACCACGCCGAGGTCGGCCCGATCGCGCCGAGCGCGGTCAGATAGCTGTCGGGCGAGCCGTCGCCGTCGACATCGAACCCGTACTCGAAGCGCAGCGTCTCGATGCCCTCGGCGAGCGGCGTCGTGACGAGTGCGTTGCCGACGAGGTCGACGCGCTTGAGCGTCGGGGTCGTGTCGCCGCCGACGCCGCAGCGGTTGCAGTCGGCGACGTAGTAGATCCGCGAGACGTACGCGCGGACGTTGTTGACGGCGCTGCAGGCGCGGTTCTTCAACGTGAAGTCGGCGCTGCTGGCCGAGAACACCAGCCGCGGCGAGAAGACGTCGCTGACGCAGTACGAGTACTGCACGTAGTACTGCGTGTTGCCGACCGCGATCGTCGCCGGGTTGACGACGTCGACGCCGACATGGCGGATGACGAGCGCGTCGGTGTTGGCGCGGCGGTTCGCGAGGCACGGCAGCACGTCCGCAGCGCCGTAGCCCTGGACCGGCGCCGGGAACGTCAGCGGCGCGCCGCTCCAGCCGACCGGCACGGTGGCGCACGGGTCCGGCTGCGTGTAGAGCGCGCCGGCGACCGAGGTCTCGCCGAAGAACCCCGCCATGCGCAAGTCCTCGCGGAAGAGCTCGGCGACGTAGCGGCCGTTCTCGATCTGGATCGAGGCGCGCTGCAGGTCCTGGCCGCGCGTCGACGCGTGCGCGAGAACGAGGAGGAGCGACGAGACGACGATGAGGCCGAGCGTCAGCCCGACCATCAGCTCGATGAGCGTCATGCCGCGCTGCACACGCGCCGCCCGAAGCGTCGGTTGCGCGCGCTTCATCGGCTCAGCAGCGCGACAGGACGGGCGCCGACGCGGCGTCGCGCAGGAGCGCGACGCACACCGTCGCCGACGCCGTCCGGCGCAGCGTCTCGTCAGGGAACGCGGCGTCGCCCTGGCCGCAGGGGCTCGCCGGCGCCGCGGTCTGCACGATGCCCTGCCAGGCGATCGAGATGACGTAGCGGTCGCTGCTCGTCACCGGCCGCGTGATGCAGCCGCGCGCCGAGATCATCGCGCCGATCGTGCTGCCGGCGCGCTGCTCGGTGCTGCCGCGGATCAGGTTCGACCACTCGCACATGTCGAGCGCCGCACCGGTGAGGCCCGTGCAGTCGGCGGCTGCACCGTCGCCGAGCAGCCCGGCCGAGACGTAGTCGCCGGCATGCGCGCGGTTGGCGTTCATGCGGCTCACCATGTCCTCGAGGAGGACGAGCGCTTCGCTGCGCTGCAGCGTCTCGAAGTCGGTCGAGACGGCGCGCGCCTGCATGCCGGCGAAGCCGAGCAGGCCGAACGCGCAGATCAGCACCGCGATCAGCACCTCGATCAGCAGCGCGCCCGACTGCGCGGCGCGGCGCGGCGCGATGGCGGGGCGGCGCGCGCTCACGAGCACGCTCCGTACGACGAGCGAACGCGCCCGGAAGGGTCGAGCTCGAGACAGCGGAAGTTGGTCCCTCCGCCGATCGTCATGCGCACCGAGCCGAGCGGCGCCGACACGCGGCCGTTGGGATCGAAGGTGACCGAGGCCGGCGCGCCACTGATGCTCACCGACTGCGCGGCGGCGTTGCGGCGGCTGAGCTGCTCGGCGGTGGCGACGGTCGCGACCGTCCAGCCCTGCTCCCAGCCCGAGCCGGAGCGCGTGATCGAGACCGAGACGTTGCGCTTCAGCGCCTCGTTGCGCGCCAGCATGAAGTCCGACGTCAGGTCATACGTCAGCGCTTTTGCCTGCTGCGACGCGAGAAAGCCGCTGAACGACGGCGCGATGATGCCGAGCATCACGGCGAGGATCGAGACGACGGTCATCATCTCGACGAGCGTGAAGCCGCGCACCCGGCGGCCGCCGCGCGGCGCGCGACGGCTGAGGCTCGGTAAGGCGCACGGCGGGTTCATGGCTCACCAGCAGCTGCTGAGGGCCGCGGTCTTGGCGCCCGTCTGGTTGACCGTCAGCGTGCCGCACTTTTCGTAGACCTGGTCGGTGCCGGCCTTGGGCGCCGCGGTCAGCGTGAAGGTCGGCGGCGGCCCGGCGACCACGGCGAGGGTCACGTCGTACGACGCGACGACGCTCGACGGCTGCGGGATGTTGATCGTCGCCAGCGTCGCGGCGTAGCCGCGGGTGTCGACCAGGAACTGCGACTGCCGTCCCGCGACCGCCATCAGGTACGCCTGCGCTTCGGCGCGGCGCGACTTGCGGACATGGTCGCGGTAGCTCGGCAAGGCGACGGCGACGAGGAGCGCGACGATCGCGATCACGATGATCAGCTCGATCAGCGTGAAGCCGCGGACGCGAGCGAGACGACGAGAGCGCTGCAGCGCCGGCCACTTCCGGTGCAGCACGAGCAACACCGGAAGCAGCAACGCCAGGACTGCCGCGAAGTTGTTAGGTTCGTTGATCATGTTCTGCTGACGCTCAAACAGGGTCCGGCAGGCGCGGGCGCCATTCCCCATACCTTTTTCGGTCGGAAGATCCGGAGCATTAGGGGCGTTCGCTGCAGGGACGAGGTGCGCGAGAACGAAGTCACGACCTTGAATGCGAACGACGATGAACGGTGTCTGTCGGCCGACAGGCGCGCTTCAGTGCGCTCGTCGCGGTCGCTGATCGACCGTGCGTCGCATCATGCCCGCGCGATTCGCGCAACGGCGGCGGAAAAGCGTGATCGACACGGCGCATTTCGGAGCGCTTCCACCGAGTGGCGAGCGGGCGCCGACGAGCGGCGGGTTGCGGCCGTCGAACGGTTCCTAGCCGTTCGGAGGGGGCGTTCGCACGCACCGCTTGCGACGATGCAGCCGGCCCCCAGCTTTCCCGATCCGATGGGCGCAAACGATCCGCTCCTTCTCGACGCCTACTCGCAGGCGGTCACTGCCGTCGTCGATCGCGTCGCGCCGAGCGTCGCTGCGGTGCGCGTTGCCGATCGCAGCGGCGCCGAAGGCGGCCACGGCTCGGGGTTCGTCTTCACGTCCGACGGCTACCTCCTGACCAACTCGCACGTCGTCCGCGGCGGCCGCGCGCAGGCGCGACCCGGCGCGCGCTACACCGTCGCGCTCGGCGACGGCAGCGAGTCGGCCGCCGAATGGGTCGGCGACGACCCGGACACCGATCTCGCCGTTTTGCGCGTCACCGGCAACGCGTCGCCCGTCGCGACCGCGCACCTCGGCCGCTCTGCCGACGTCCGCCGCGGCGAGATCGCGATCGCGATCGGCAATCCGCTCGGCTTCGAGCACACCGTGACCGCCGGCATCGTCAGCGCGCTCGGCCGCAGCATGCGGGCGACGAGCGGTCGCCTGATCCCCGACGTCATCCAGACCGACGCCGCGCTCAACCCCGGCAACTCGGGCGGGCCGCTGCTCAACTCGCGCGGCGAGGTGATCGGCGTCAACACCGCGATCGTGCGCGGCGCGCAAGCGATCTGTTTCGCGGTCGCGATCGACACCTCGGCGTGGGTGATCCCGCAGCTGCTGCGCCACGGACGCGTGCGGCGCGGCTACCTCGGGGTCGGGGGCCAGACCGCGGCGCTGCACCGCCGCGTCGTCGTCCACCACGCGCTCGGGCAAGCGCACGGGGTTCGCATCGTCGCGATCGAGCCGGGCAGTCCGGCGGCGCTCGCAGGGCTGCGCGAAGGCGACACGATCGTCGGCATCGACGGCGAGCGGATCGAATCGGTCGACGCGCTGCACCAGGCTCTCGGCGAGCGCCGCATCCGCAAGGACTGCGCGGTCAAGCTCCTGCGCGGCGAGGTGTCGCCGGAGGTTCTGTACGTCAGCGTGCGCCCGAGCGAGCGTGTCTAGCGCGAGCGCCTTCGCTCAGCCGCCGACACCGCCATTGCGGACCGTCGGTCCCATGAACGACGGATCCGCGACGCACTGCTCCTCGCTCTGCTCCGGCTCTCTGGCCATGCGGCATATCTGCCGCTTGTAGTACTTCTTCGCCTCGCAGTCGTTGCGGTAGCGGCGCTTGTCGTCGCTGCGCATGCACGGGTCGGCGGCGAGGATGTCGTCGCTTCCCACCTTGTACATGCAGTAGTCGGCCTGCCATTGGACGCGCGGACCCGGAACCGGGCAGTCGCCTGCCCGCGCCGGAAACGACGCCGCGAGCGCCAGGCAGAAGATCGATGAGAGTCGCATGGCGTCGCTCCGAACGTTGGATGCGACATCGGCGCGTTCGACCGGTTCTAAAGCGCTGGCAGGGTCTAGTGATCGATTGATCGCCAGGTGATCTCGATGAGACAGCTGCTCGTGACTTTCCTGACCGCCAAACGATGCCGCCGTTCAGACGGCACCCGCGAGCACCAGCCTCCGCGGCACGATCCCTGTCATGCGACTCCTCGATGTCGATGTCGATCTGATCCTCCTGACCCTGACGGTGCTCTTGACCGTGGGGAGCATGGAGCCGGCCACGCAGGCGCCAGTGGATGTGCCGATCGTCTGCGTCGAGACGGCCTGCTACCCAGTTACGCTCGTGGTGCCGTAGGAAAGACCGGCTTCGACCAGCAGCCGCCCGTCGAAGAGGCTTACCGCGAGTCTCCTGCTGCGGCATGATCGCCGCCATGTGAGCTCCAGCATGCAGATGAAATCAGTCGCTTCAATCCTGGCCGCGCTCATGTGCGGCGCCGCGATCGCGGCCGCTGCGGGCAGGCCGGATACGAAGTTCCCGCCGCCCGGACTGGAGGAGGTGGTGCCAGATGCGTTCGGAGTCTGGCGCGAGCTTAAACAAGCAGGGCCGATCGTCCCTCCCCAAGAGGGGATCTTCAGGATCTACGACAAGATCCTGACTCGCACCTACCTCAACGCGAACGGCGACCGGATCATGCTTTCGATGGCCTGGGGTGACGATCAGCGAGGCGAACGGCAGGCGCATCGACCGGAGATCTGCTACCCCGCACAAGGCTTCACGGTGAAGACGCTCAGCGATGGGACGCTGGCAACGTCGTTCGGCGACATCAGCGTGCGCCGCCTCACGACCAGCGCGGGCCCGCGCCATGAGCCGGTCACGTACTGGTTGACGATGGCGAGCACCGTCGTCCGCAACGACTACGACAGGCGGATGGTGCAACTGCATCTGCTCCGAACTCGGCAGATTCCGGACGGGCTCCTGTTCCGGGTGTCGTCGATCGATGGCGACGCGGCGCACGCTTTCAATGTCCAGCAGCAGTTCGCTGCCGACCTGATGGCCGCGATGTCACCGGATGTGCGCCGTCGTGTGAGCGGGTTGAAGCCTGCCGGCGCGAGTTGAGCGCGCAGTCCCTCTTATTTCGGCGCCCCGGTCCTGACGGTCCCGATCCGGCACACGCCGCCATCGTTGATGGTCGTGATGGTGAGGTCCGCGATCCCCATCTGCGCGGTGTGCAGCAAGCTCATGATCGTCTTGAAGCTCTTGTCGCTCTCCCGGATCACGGCCGGCACGTTGGCCGCGCATACCGGCCCGTAGACGAGGATGTCGTCGCTCGTCGTGGACACCTCGATCCGTGTGACAGCCTGACCGTGGGCGTTCGCCGCCAGAGCGAGCAGAAGGGCTGGGACGATTCGCAAGTGAGCCTCCGAGTTGGTAGAGGCGAGAGGCTACAAGCGGAGGGCCGCAGGACCGTACCGTTCGTCCCAGCTGGTCTGCGGGCCGCGCAATCCGCGGCAGGTTCCTTGGTAGGCCGTGTTGGGATCGAACCAACGACCAAAGGATTATGAGTCCTCTGCTCTAACCAACTGAGCTAACGGCCCGCGCCGGAATCTTCGCATGGCGGCGGCTCGCGGGATGCTTCGCTGCGCTCAGGATGACTTCGGCGCTCGGCGCCGATGTCACTTCGTGCTGAGGGCGTTGCTGACGAGACGCGACGTGATGTCGACGATGCGGATCATCCGGTTGTAGGCCATCCGCGTCGGCCCGATGACGCCGAGCGTGCCGACGACGCGGCCGTCGACCTCGTAGGGCGCCGACACCACCGAGAGCTCCTCGTAGGGAACGACGAGGCTCTCGCCGCCGATGAAGATGCGCACGCCCTCGGCGCGCCCGGTGACCTCGAGCAGCCGCATCAGGAGCGTCTTCTGCTCGAACAGGTCGAAAAGCTTGCGCAGGCCGCCGAGGTCGCTCGAGAAGTCCTGGATCGCGAGGAGGTTCCGCTCGCCGGCGACGACGACCTGCTCGTGGCTCTCGGCGAGCGCCTCGCTGCCCGCTTCGACGGCGGCGAGCATCAGCGCCGAGATCTCGCCGCGCAACGCGTCGACTTCGCCCTTCAGTCGCTCGCGCACCTGCTCGAGGGTCAGGCCGGCGTAGTTGGCGGTCAGGAAGTTGCTCGCCTCCTGCAGCTGCCCCGCGGTGTAGTCCTGCGCGGTGAAGATGACGCGGTTCTGCACGTCGCCGTCGGGCGCGACGAGGATGACGAGGACGCGCCGCTCCGACAGGCGCATGAACTCGATGTGGTGGAACACGCTCGGCTTCTTCGGCGCCGTGATGACGCCGACGAAGCTCGACAGGCTCGACAGCAGCTGCGCCGCATTCGCGATCACGCGCTGCGGCTGGTCGGCGTGCAGCTGCGCCTCGATCGGCAGCTCGTCGTGCCGCGCGATGTCGCTCGGCTGCGCAGTCAGCATCGTGTCGACGAAGAGGCGATAGCCGCGCGCCGTCGGGATGCGGCCGGCGCTGGTGTGCGGGCTCGCGATGAGGCCGAGCTCCTCGAGGTCGGCCATGACGTTGCGGATCGTCGCCGGCGACAGCTCGAGGCCGCTCGCACGCGAAAGCGTGCGCGAGCCGACCGGCTGGCCGTCGGCGATGTAGCGTTCGACGAGCGCCTTCAGCAACGTCCTGGCGCGTTCGTCGAGGATCGTTTCACCACCCTTCACGCACCCGATTTTGCCTCTGTCGGCGAAGGCCCCTGTGGTGTAATCCCGCGAATGGCGAAACGCTTCCGGCACGCTGCGCTCGTCGGCAAGTTCAACGCCGAAGGCATCCGCGAAGAGCTCGAGAAAGTCGCCGCGTTCCTCGTCGCCAAGGGCCTCGCCGTCACCCTCGAGGAAGACACCGCCGCCAAGACGGGGATCGACCGCTACCCGCGGCTCGGCCCCGACGCGCTCGGCGCCGCGTGCGACATCGCCGTCGTCGTCGGCGGCGACGGCACGATGCTCGGCATCGCGCGCCGGCTCGCGCGCCACGACACGCCGCTCGTCGGCATCAACCAGGGCAGGCTCGGCTTCATCACCGACATCGCGTTCGATGCGTTCGAGGCTGCGCTCGCCGAGATCCTCGCCGGCAACTTCGACGAGGAGAAGCGCACGATGCTCGAAGGCGGTGTCGAGCGCGGCGGCGCGACGATCTTCGAGAGCATCGCGCTCAACGACGTGATCGTCAGCCGCGGCGCGACCGCGGGGATGGTCGATCTCAGGATCGAGATCGACGGCGAGTTCGTCGCCCAGCTGCGCGCCGACGGCCTCATCGTCACCTCGCCGACCGGATCGACCGCGTACGCGCTCTCCGCCGGCGGCCCGCTCCTGCATCCGGGGATCGCGGCGTGGGCGCTGGTGCCGATCGCGCCGCACGACCTCTCGAACCGGCCGATCGTCGTCCCCGACCGCAGCGAAGTGCAGGTCGAGATCGTCGCCGGCCGCGACGCGAGCGTGAACTTCGACATGCAGTCGCTGACGAGCCTCGCGCACGGCGACCGCATCCGCGTCCGCCGCTCGGGCGGCACGGTGCGCTTCCTCCATCCGCGCGGCTGGAGCTACTTCGCGACGCTGCGCGAGAAGCTCCATTGGGCATCAGGGGCGGTCTGACGTGCTGCACCGGCTCGCGATCCGCGACTTCGTCATCGTCGATGCGCTCGAGCTCGAGCTCGCGCCCGGCTTCAGCGTCCTCAGCGGCGAGACCGGCGCCGGCAAGTCGATCCTCGTCGACGCATTGCAGCTCGCGCTCGGCGGTCGCGGCGACGCCGGCGTCGTCCGCGAAGGACGCACGCGCGCCGAGATCAGCGCGGAGTTCGACGTCCCCGCGCCGCTCGCTGCGTGGCTCGTCGTCGCCGGCTTCGACGCCGACGCCGGCGACGCCGGCCGCCTGCTGCTGCGTCGCACGATCGATGCGCAGGGCAAGAGCCGGGCATGGATCAACGGCGGAGTGGCGACGATCGCGCAGCTGCGCGAGGCCGCCGAGCACCTGGTCGACATCCACGGCCAGCACGCCTGGCAGGGCCTGACGCGCGCGCCTGCCGTGCGCGCGCTGCTCGACGACATCGCTGGCATCGACGCGCGGGAGCTGTCCGCGCTCTGGTCGGCGTGGCGAAGCGCAGTGCAGGCGCTCGACGACGCGCGCCATCGCCATGGCGATGTCGAGCGCGAGCGCGAGCGGCTCGCGTGGCAGATCGGCGAGGTCGCCAAGCTCGGGCCCGGCGCCGACGAATGGGCCGAGCTCGACGCCGAGCACACGCGGCTGTCGCACGGCCAGTCGCTGATCGACGCGGCGCGCGGCGCGCTCGACGCGATCTCCGAAGCCGACGCGAGCGCCGATGCGCTCGCCGGCCGCGCCGTCGAGGCGCTCGAGTCGGTCGCCGATTTCGATCCGCGCTTGCGCGATCCGATCGAGGCGCTGCGCGGCGCGCAGGTGCAACTGCAGGACGCCGCGCACTCGCTCGCGGGCTACCTCGATCGCGCCGAGCTCGATCCCGAGCGGCTGCGCGAGGTCGACGACCGCGTGTCGGCGTGGCTCACGCTCGCGCGCCGCCACCGCCGCCCGCCCGCCGAGCTGCCCACGCTCCTCGCCGGCTGGCAGCGCGAGCTCGGAGCGCTCGACGCCGCCGCCGACGTCGACGCGCTCGAGCGTGCCAGCGTCGCCGCGCGCGTCGCCTACGACGCCGAGGCGCGGCGCGTCTCGGCGGCGCGCCGTGCCGCGGCGCCGAAGTTCGCCGCCGCGGTGACGAAGACGATGCAGCAGCTCGGCATGGCGGGCGGCCGCTTCGCCGTCGACCTCGTCGCGACCGACGCGCCGCAGTCGTTCGGCAACGAGACGGTCGAATTCCTCGTCGCCGGCCACGCCGGGACGACGCCGCGGCCGCTCGCCAAGGTCGCTTCGGGCGGCGAGCTGTCGCGCATCGCGCTCGCCGTCGCCGTCGTCGGCATCGAGCCGCAGGGCGAGCACGCGCCGGCGACGCTGATCTTCGACGAGGTCGATGCCGGCATCGGCGGCGCCGTCGCCGAGACCGTCGGCCGATTGATGAAGCAGCTCGGCAGCGGCCGCCAGGTCCTCGCGGTGACGCACCTGCCGCAGGTCGCGGCGTGCGCCGACCACCACTTCGTCGTCCGCAAGAAGCAGGCGGACGGCGCGGCGACGAGCGCCGTCGACGGCGTTGCCGGCGAAGCGCGCGTCGCCGAGATCGCGCGCATGCTCGGCGGCGAGAAGCTCTCGTCGACGAGCCTCGCGCACGCGCAGGAGATGCTCGCGTCGGGCGCCGAAGACCGCGCACCGGCGAAGCGGCCGACACGAAAGGCCGCGTCGTGAGTGGCGATGCCACCCCACGAGAGATCGTTCTCGTCACCGGCATTTCGGGGTCCGGCAAGTCCGTCGCGCTGCATGCGCTCGAAGATGCCGGCTTCTTCTGTGTGGACAACCTCCCTCCCGAGCTGTTGCGCGACTTCGTCCGCCTCGAAACACAACGCCGCGAGCGACGCATCGCAGTGGCCGTCGATATCCGCAGCGCCGGATCGCTGCCGCACCTGCTGCCTCTCCTCGCGGATCTGAAGGGCGAAGGCATCGGCGTGCAGTCGATCTTTCTCGACGCGACGACGTCGGCGCTCGTGCGCCGCTTCTCGGAGACGCGGCGCGCGCATCCGCTCGCCGACCGCGGCGCGCTCGTCGAGGCGATCGAGCTCGAGCGCCAGCTGCTCGCCGGGCTGCGCGAGCTCTCGACCGTGATCGACACCAGCCAGCTCAGGCCGACCCAGCTGCGGGCGTGGATGCGCGAGCTCGTCGGCGCGAGCGACAGTCGCCTCACGCTGGTCTTCGAGAGCTTCGCGTACAAGCACGGCGTCCCGCTCGACGCCGACTACGTGTTCGACATCCGCGTCCTGCCGAATCCGCACTACGTCCGCGAGCTGCGCCCGCTCACCGGCCGCGACGTCGAGGTCGACGCCTATCTCGTCGCCCAGCCCGAGGTGCTCGAGATGCTCGCGCAGGTCGAGGCGTTCCTACGCCGCTGGCTGCCTGCGTTCGAGGCCGACCAGCGCAGCTACCTGACCGTCGCGATCGGCTGCACCGGCGGCCAGCACCGCTCGGTCTGGTTCGCCGAGCGGCTCGCAGCCGCGTTCGCGGCAAGCGGAACGACGCTGGTGCGCCATCGCGAGCTCGACGCGGCGGGCTGATCCGCCGTCCGGCCATGGCCGAGCTGCCGCTCTTTCCGCTGCGCACGGTTCTCTTTCCCGATGGCCTGCTCGAGCTTAGGATCTTCGAGGCGCGCTATCTCGACCTCGTCTCGCGGTGCCTGCGCGAGCGCGCGCCGTTCGGCGTCGTCGCGCTGCGCGCGGGCAGCGAAGCGAGGACCGCGGGCGACTCGGTGCAGCTCTACGAGGCGGGAACGCTGGCCGAGCTGATCGACGTCGACAGCGCCGAGGCGGGGATCCTCGCCGTCCGCTGCCGCGGCGGCGAGCGCTTCAAGCTCAGCGGCACCGCGCGCCAGGAACGCGACGGCCTCTGGGTCGCCCCGACCGAGCCGATCGCTGCCGACCGTGTCGTCGCGCCGGCGACCGGTCATGCCGACGTCGTGCAGACGCTCGCCGACGCGATCGCCGCGCTCGCGGCGCAGGGAACGCGGCCGTTCCTCGAGCCGCATCGACTCGACTCCGCCGGCTGGGTGGCCAACCGGTGGTGCGAGATGCTGGAGCTGCCGCTCGAGGCCCGGCAGCGCCTGCTCACGCTCGATCCGCTCGCGCGGCTCGACCTCATCGCTTCGTTGCTGCGCGTTCGCGACTCCTCGAGCTGAAGGCAGCGATCGCGCGGGCGCGCGCCGATCGCATCACGCGGCGATCGCAGCGATCTCGTGCAGGCGCTTGCGCAGCGGCGCCGGAACGCCGAGCGCAAGCGCATCGTCGGGTGCGAGCCAGCGCCCGGTCGGCCAGCGCGCGACGCATAGCGCAAGCACGTTCGCCGGCAGCCGCGCCGGAAACGTCCAGCGCACCGGCTGCAGATGCCAGTCGCGATGCGTCAGCACGTGGACGAACGGCGCCAGCACCTCGCGCTCGCCGGGCCAGTCGGCGGTGAGCGATTCGAGCTCGTCGATCGAAGCGAGCTCGGGCAGGCTCCAGAGCCCGGCCCAGACGCCGGCTGCTTCACGCTCGACGAGAAAGACGTCGTCGTTGCAGCACAGCTCCAGCCAGACGGTGTCCTTGCGCGAGCGTGCGGCGCGGCGCGACTTCAGCGGATAACGCTCCTGCGTTCCGGTCTGCGCCGCGGCGCAGATCGAATGCGCCGGACAGAGCAGGCAGTGCGGCGAGCGGACCCGGCAAAGCGTCGCGCCGACGTCCATCATTCCTTGCGTGTACGCGGCGACGTCGGCAGCGGCGGGAAGCAGCGTGCTCGCTGCGTCCCAGAGCGCGCGCTCGGCGCGCGGATCGGCGAGGTCGCGTCCGAACGCGAGGACGCGCGCGAGCACTCGTTTGACGTTGCCGTCGAGGATGGCGGCTCGCTCGCCGAAGCAAAACGCGGCGATCGCCGCCGCCGTCGAGCGGCCGATGCCGGGGAGGCGCGCGAGCGCTTCGCTCGTGCCCGGGAACTCGCCGCCGTGCTCGGCGACGACGAGCTGCGCCGCGCGATGGAGGTTCCGCGCGCGGCCGTAGTAGCCGAGCCCGCTCCATGCCGCGAGAACCTCGCCGAGCGGAGCGGCGGCGAGCGCGCCGACGTCGGGAAAGCGCGCGACGAAGCGTGCGTAGTGGCCGAGCACCGCCTTGACCTGGGTCTGCTGCAGCATGATCTCCGACAGCCAGACGCGGTACGGGTCGCGGGTGCCTTGCCACGGCAGGTCATGGCGACCGTGGACGCGTTGCCACGCGACGATGCGCGCGGCGAAGCCCGCAGGGAGGTCGTTGCTGCCGCTCGCGCGGCGATCGGGCGCTGCGCCGCTCAAGCCTGGCGCTGTGCCATCGCGGCGACGGGCTCGACGTCGTCGAACAGCGGCAGGTCGACGTCGAGCGGGATCGAATCGGTCGCGAGCGGCACCGCGAAGGCGTGCTCGCGGAACGCCTCGACGAGCTCGCCGGCCTTGGCCTGCAGCTCCTGAAGATGGGCGTCCTGCGCGTCGATCTCGTCGATCCTGCTCTCGAGCTCGCCGGCCGCCGTCTGCACCTTCTCGAGCGTCTCGATGCGCCGCTTGAACGCCTTCCTGCGCTCGCGCAGCTGGCTGTCGACCTGCGCCGAGACCGCCTTGTTCCAGAGCTCGAGCTCGCTGCTCGCGTTCTCGAAGACGACGCGCAGCTTGGAGACGAGCATGCGCCGGAACTGCTCCATGAACTTCGGC
>Ga0207675_100001533_pt1 | contig 23147 bp, 18 predicted proteins | sample KBSSwiS42_FD_184305 | JGI IMG/M metagenome (GOLD analysis project Ga0207675, IMG submission 184305) | Switchgrass rhizosphere microbial communities from Kellogg Biological Station, Michigan, USA - KBS Switchgrass S4-2 (SPAdes) (version 2) | ecosystem: Host-associated > Plants > Roots >...
GTTGTCGGGTTCGCGCCGAGGGTCGACGGTAAAATCCGGGCCGACGGAAGGCCACGCCGGACACTGTGCTCGATGGTGGTACGGAGCGCGTCCTCGATTAAGTTCCAGGCCCGAGTTATTTCACCGCCTACCACGACCGCTTCCGGACTAAAGCCAACGACGAGATTCGAGATACCAATCCCGAGACACAATGCCATATCATGCAGGGACTTTTCAGCATTTGCTTCGCCTTCCAACGCCTTGTCGACAATCTCGGTGAATGAAATGTCAGGTGAGTCTTTGCCAATCAACTGCTGATACCGAGCGACCGTCGCGCGCTCAGAAGAAAACGCCTCCCAACAGTCCCGGTTGCCACACGAACATGGAACCGGTGCGTGTGTGCCAATGATCATGTGCCCAAACTCGCCGGCAGCTCCGCGTTCACCGCGATAGATCTGTCCATCGAACACGATGCCGGTGCCCACGCCTTCAGCTGCCAGCACGAGAATGAAATCGCGCGCGCCGCTTACCTCAGGTCGGCCGAACCAGAGCTCGGCAAGCGCGACCGCGTTTGCATCGTTGTCGATTGTCACGGGCAACCCGACTGCGGAAGAAACGTGATGGGCAGTCGGCACATCCCGCCACTTAAAGTACGGAACATAGACTGCCGTGCCCGTCGAAGGATCGATCAACCCGGGTAAGCTGATGCCCACACCTTCGATTGTTCCCACATTGTGTTTTAGGATTTCGTCGATCGATTCTGTGACTTTGACGAAAGTGCGATCGTAATCGCGATCGGTGGCAAACTCTTTGTGCTTCAGCACGCGGCCCGCGAGATCACTGGTCGCGAGGATTGTAGTCGTCGGTGTGATCGCTACTCCGATAGCGATCGCCCCGGCGGACCGCAAGCGCAGCAGAGTCGGTGGCCGGCCACCGGTTGATTCCCCTTCGCCCACTTCTTCGATCAGGCCGTCGGCCTGAAGGTCGTCGACAATTGCCGAGACGGTTGATCGTTGCAAAGCAGTCTCGCGCGCAATTTCCGCCCGCGAGATTGGCTCGCGCTCGCGAACATAATTCAGCACGATCTGGCGATTGATATTGCGAATCGTGGCCAGCCGGGCAGTCCGCGCCTTTTTCAGATCAATTCGTCGCATGATTCGACGCGCTCGGGAAACTCCATCCGTGTTTTTGCGAAGCGACCGTGAATGCGGCAAGCACCGTGAGCGGCTTAAAGCGGATAAGTAATATAGAAGGGGATGTTAGTCAAGAAAGTTTCGAGGATCGTGAGAATCGTTACCGGCTGAAAACTCCTTTCCCTTCCGTTACCGTAAGCTTTCGATCGATGCCCGGGACGTTGATTGTCTCAGATGAACCGTCCGGCCACTTGACCTCGAGCTTATCTACCGTCGTCGCCGCGCCCAAACCAAAATGCAGCGTCATATCATTCTGCGACGCATAACTGGCGCCGCTGATTACATCCTGACGCTGCCGTAACTTACCGGTAGTGAGATAGACAATGGCGCCGATCGCATCGCGTGGGCTTTTCTTTGCGACATCTCCGACTAGCCTTACTTCGAGCCAGTGTCCGGCCCCCGTTGCGATGTTCTTCAAAAGCGTAGGCTTGGAATCGGTGTTGTTGATGACCACATCAAGACGTCCGTCGCCATCAAGATCGGCAATGGCAATCCCCCGGGCGCACCAGGCCTGCGCCAGCGCACTTCCCGCCGGCGCGCCCACGCGCTCAAACTTGCCATTCTTCAAATTGTGAAAAAGAAGTGACTGCTCTGCATAGCTTGTGCCCCACTGATGATCATCGACTGTCGGATAGACATGACCATTCGCAACAAAAAGATCTTTCCAGCCGTCGTTGTCGTAATCGAGAAAGTCGGTGCCCCAACCGAGAAACGGAATCGTCACCTCGCCCAAACCGGCCTGGAATGTTAAGTCAGTGAAGTTTCCGTCGCCGTCGTTGTGGTACAGCACGTTCGAATCGTCTGAGAAGTTAGTGATATGAAAATCGACTCGTCCATCATTGTCATAATCGCCCACGGCTAGTCCCATGCCGGCCTGCTCCCGCCCGTTTTCATTCAGCGCGACGCCTGACGGATAGCCCGTCTCTTCGAAAGTCCCATTGCCTTTATTGATGTAAAGCTGTTTCGGCGTTGAATCGTTAACTACGATTAGGTCAAGCAGATTGTCGTCGTCCGCGTGCACCCATGCGGAAGAGAATCCGTAGTACTTCTGTGGATCGTTCACGCCGGATTTCGCGCTGACGTCTTCAAAAGTGCCGTCGGGTTTTTGGTGGTAGAGAGTGTCCGCTTCCCCTGGAAGGCCGCGCGGTCCGCACATTACCGGCACGCCACGAAATTGACAGAAATTTTGGCCGACGCCCCCAGGCTTCGCCGCTTCAGTCGGACTCGGCGGCAGATTCGCGAGGTCCATATCCACGTAGGCGGGAACAAACAGATCCAGTCGACCGTCACCATCGTAGTCGCCAAAACTCGCGCCCGTGCTCCATCCTTTGCGCGCCACGCCGACCTTTTCCGCGACGTCGGTGAACGTCCCGTCGCCATTGTTGCGATACAACCGCGAGACGCCGAAATTGCCGACAAACATATCGGGCCGGCCATCGTTATCGTAATCGCCGACCGCTACGCCCATCCCCCATCTTTCGTTCGCAACGCCGGCTTTGTCGGTGACGTCTTCGAACTTCCAGTTACCCAAGTTGTGATACAAGGCCGCCCGCGGCGGCTTCTCTTTTCCTTGTAGCGCCTGAAGCGTCGAACCATTCAACAGATAAATGTCCGGCAAGCCGTCGCCGTCATAATCCAGAATCGCCACACCGCCGGAAGGAACTTCGAAGATGTAATCCTTCGCCAACGTCCCCGCCCGATGCTTGAAATTCGCGAGCGCAGTTTTGTCAGTAACGTCTTCGAAGATCACCGGCGCCTTCGGATCAGTGATGCCGACGGTCCGCTTGCTTGTGTAATTAACGGGCGTTCCGGTCGAAGCGCCGCCCGACGGCTGTGGTGACGGTCGAGGATTCTGCGCCGAAACTACAGGTGACAAGCACAAGCAAACTATGACAGTGAATATCTGAGTTTTCGACAGCATAATGAAATCAGTGGCGACGGCTGGTTTGTTCCGTGGAGTTGTCAATCGGAGACGCAACGAAAATACGGATGGAAGTATTGAACTGTCAAACATCTCTCCCAGTCTGTGGCGGTTACTACCTGCTCAGCATTTGTCCCCCCTGGTGTAAGCAGAATTTATTTCGCTGTGATCGTTACATAGTCTCTGCCGCTGTATAGCCTCACCCCGTCATCGCTTTTTGTCATCATCAATGGTCGCGGCCGTCGCAGCGAATTGTCCTTGGTTGTTGCAGCCGAGAGGATTTCTTTACCGGAGAGATCCACGATGACCATCTTCCCGTCGTTGCTGAAGCCAAATCCATACGCACCGGTCTTCAGATCATGCCCGTCAATTTCGACAGCGGAATCAGTGATGAAGAAGCCTTCATATTTCGCGCGGACGTCTGCTGCGTATCCTGACGTATCAACCATTCCGGCGATTACGTGGCGATTGGTACCGAATCGTGCTGCGGCCGAGTTGCGTATCTGTGTCGGAGCGTTCTGTCCCTGAAAATAAAATGACGTTGGGACGACGCGCGTCAGTTCCGCGCCGGTGAGTACTGTCGCCGTTTCCTGGGCCGTGGCAACGAAAGACGACAAGCAAAGAGCCAGCACCACTAACACGAACGCCATTCGAATCTTCATAATCGATCCTCCAGTGCACCGTGATGAATGACGCGCCGATTATGCTACATCTTTTTCGGAAACAGGAATTTGAGGATTTCAGGCGTGCGCGCGGCCCAGGCCTTTTCGTTATGCTCGGCGCCTTCGGCTTCGAAGTACTTCAGATCTTTCTCGTCTTTCCAACCTTTTTTTATTAACGTCGTTTTTAGAAGTCGCGCGCCCTCGACACTTCGCTCAGCTTCCGGCGCGTCGCGCCCCTCTTTCGTGCCGATATCCAACCAGATGCGAAGCGGCAGCTTATGCGATTGATTTTCCGCGAAGCGCACAATGTGATTTTCTGCCCACCACACGGCTGGCGAAACGATCGCGATGCGTGTGAATACCGTGGGGTACTTCAGTCCGAGATAAAGCGAAATCAACCCGCCCAGGGAAGAGCCGCCTACGCCCGTGTGCCGGGCATCGCGCTTCGTGCGATAGGTCTTATCAATGAATGGCTTCAGTTCTTCGACCAGGAAACGCCCATAAAGATCCGCTTTCCCACCGGTTTTGTACTTCGGATCCAGGGCGGCAGTGTATTCATTCACGCGCTCAACGCCAGTGTTATAGATGCCGACAACAATCAGCGGCTCAATCCTGCCAGTCTTAATCAGCCCTTCGGCAGTCTCATCAACGCGCCATTCCTGTCCGGGAATGAAAGAGGTCGCGCCATCGAAGAGGTTCTGCCCATCGTGCATGTAAAAGACCGCGTAGCGCTGAGTCTTGTTTGTGTCGTAACCAGGCGGAAGATAGACGATGACATTGCGATCATTGTTGAGGATATTGGAATGGAAGTCTTTGTGAAGGCGAACATCGCCTGTCAGTGTGTGCGGCTGCTCGGCGAAAGAAGCGCCGCAAATCAACTGCAGAAGCAAAAGAATTTCGGTGATTCGCCTATGCATTAACGGTTTCCAAGTTGATAAATCGTTGTCGTCGGATTGTAAGCCTTCCAATCAAACCAGTAATCATTCAGCACGGGGATCTTCGTTAACTGTTTGCCGGAGAGCGGCCCGCTGACCGCCTTTCCTGAGAAATCCCATTCGCTTCCCGTCTCAGCATCGACCAGACGCAAAGGTGAAACGCTCGGCTTCACAAAGAACTCAAGTTTGCGGTCATCTACTGTTCGCCCGAAAACGCGAACTGATTTCGTGTCGTCGCCAAGCACGATCATAATCGGCGTCCGGCCCAGTTCGTCAATAATCGGACTTTGCTTCGAGACGGCATCGAATGGATAGGCGCGCGCTGCCCCATTCACCGTTACGCCAATGACCAACGCGCGAGGCTCAAGCGCGTTATCCAGCCCGGCGGACGTCGTTACACGTACGCGCGCCATGCGCTCTTCCCAATTTGGCGGAGCGTACTGACCGGCGCGCTCAATCGATTCGTCAGGGCGCAGCACGCGGCCTTTCGGTTTCTCTTGTTTCCACAACGCGAAAGTAAGCTCGTCATGAAAGAAGGGTTGCAGCTTCTGGCCTTTGAGCGGACCTTGAATCGCTTCCCCGGTGACTTGTTGCCACCACGAGCCGGTTTCTTCATCGCGCATGATGAAGTTTTGGTTGTTGATGCCCGCGAGATGAAAGTGCAGCACCCGTCCGTTTACCGTTGTCTCCCACACCAGACCGGTGTGACAGAGCGTTCAATAGGTGGCGATGAGAGGCGTGCCTCCAACGACGTCCTGCACCACGTGATGATAGGCCATGAGCCCCACCGGGTAAGCGACTGCTTCGCCGTTGTTTTCAACCGCCAGCACCATATCTGAATCGCCGACAAACGATGCTTCGGTGGGACTCACGTAAGCTGCGTGAGGCAGCGGATGAAACATCCATTCGAAATGATTCTGACGGGCGAACCAGGTCGCGGCCAACAGCGGGAAGAGCAGAAAGACGAGCACTGCCTTCGCCAACCACCGTGTGCCGCGCCACAACCAGCCGCCGATAACAAACGAGATTATTACGGCCGCTATCGTTACGATTGGCGACCAGCTTCGCAGCACATAAGAAATTGCGACGCCGCGATCTGTCTGCGCTTTAAAAGGTTGAATAATCCAAACAGGGACAGCCACTACGGCGAGCGCGCCGATTACCACCAGTAGTAATAGAAGCCATGCCAGCCGGCGGCTCTTTGAAGCTCTTGTAGCCATGCGATTCGTTCCAAGCGTGAGCGGCGACATCATATGCGAAAACTCAAATCGCGTCACTCAGCCATGCAGTTGTTTGACCGAGAATAAAGATGCGAGACTTTGAATCAGCGAAGCGAAGTAATCGTGAGGTTACGCGTTCTGGTAGGCACGAGCGGACTCGAACCGCTGACCCCTACCGTGTCAAGGTAGTGCTCTACCAACTGAGCTACGTGCCTAAAGAGGGTGCAAACTCGCGCAAGATGTGAACATTTTGGCGAGACGGCGAAAGTAACAAACGCATGATCGAGTGTCAAGGAACTGCCGAAGCGGGTAGTGGTTCAGTTTGCCAAGTGGCACGGGCGTCCCGCCCGTGAAATCCACGCGCAAGATGCGCGTGCCTCCTCAAACTGAACCAGTACCCCGAAGCGTCGTCTTCACTTTCGCTTCGTTGAAACTACCGCACGTTCGGATCGTTCCCATTCGTCGTACAGTTCGGCCAACTTCTGTTGCGTGCCTTGGTAATCGTCGTTAACCGCAACCAACCTGGTGATGTCGCGGGCGACTTCCGGCTTCGACATCTCGTCCGAGAGTTCGGCGAGCTTCTTTTCAAGATCGATAATCTCGGCTTCGATCGTTTCCGGGTCGCGCGGCTTCTTGACTATGCGAACTCGAGAGTTCAACCCACCCGCTACCGCAGGCGGTTCTGACTTCTTGCGCCTGGACCCATCCGCTGACGCAGATGGTACTGACTTCACATCGCGACTCTTCGCTGCCGATTTGGAATGACGCGCCTTGTGAGTTGCCCTCCCTGAAGGTCGGGCTTCTGACTCGCCGGCCGACCCGCCCACTGACGCAGGTGGTTTTGCCGCGTTGCCGCGCCCAGCTTTCCAATCGTGATACTCAGTGTAGTCGCCGTTGAAATGGTCGACGTTGCCTGCACCGTCAAGAGCTAAAATCTGGGTTGCCACTCGATCGAGAAAGAATCGATCGTGGCTGATCGTCACGATCGTTCCCTCATAAGCTTCGAGTGCTTCTTCCAGAGCTTCGCGCGACGGTATATCGAGATGGTTCGTCGGCTCGTCAAGCACAAGTACGTTCACACCCGAATAGATCAGTTTCGCCAGCGCGAGTCTTCCCTTCTCTCCTCCTGACAAATCGCGTACGTGTTTGTAAACGTCGTCGCCGAAGAAAAGGAACTTGGCGAGAAATGAACGCAACTCGCCTGAAGTTGCCGTCGGTGGCGCAGCCCGCCGCAACTCCATGATGATTTCGTTTCGCTCGTCGAGATCTTCGAGCTGTTGCGCGTAATAACCGATTTCGACCTTGCTGCCCCAACGCAATTCACCGGAAAGCGATGGAATTCTTCCGAGGATTGTTTTCAGGAAAGTTGTCTTGCCGGAACCGTTCGGCCCAATGACTCCAAGGCATTCTCCGCGCCGCAAAATCAGCGAAATGTCGCGTGCCAGGAGGTTGTCGCCGTAACCAATCGACGCGTCCGTGACAGTCAAGACGTGCGTTCCGGCACGTTCGATGTCCTGCAAACGAAAGTCGCCGGAAGTCTGATCGGCGCGCACAGCATCGACGCGCTCTAATCTTTGCAGCATGGTGCGGCGCGACTTTGCCTGCTTTGTTTTTTGGCCGGCGAGGTTCTTGCGAATGAACTCTTCGGTCTTGGCGATTAGCCGTTGCTGATTCTCGTACGCGCGCTGCTGAATTTCGCGTCGCTCTTCTCGCTCCACCAGATAGTGCGAGTAATTACCCTTGTAAGTCGTCGCTTGTCCATTTTCGACTTCAATAATTCGACTGCATGCGCGATCGAGGAAGTATCGATCGTGCGAGATGATCACGAAGCTGCTGGTGTAGCTTCGCAGAAATTCTTCAAGCCACTCGACCGCGCTGACGTCCAGATGGTTCGTCGGCTCATCCAACAGCAAAACGTCAGGCTCAGATAGAAGCAAACACGCGAGACCGAGGCGGTTTTGCTGGCCGCCCGACAGCTTGTCCGTCTCTAACTGCCACGTGTCGCGATCAAAGCCGAGTCCCTGGAGAATCGCCTCGGCCTTTGCTGAATATTCGAATCCACCTTCGCGTTCAAACTCATGCTGAAGATCGCTGTAACGCTCCAAAACCTTTTCGAGATCGTCACCCGCATTAGCCATGCGGTGCTCGAGCTCGTGCATCTGGTGTTCAATCTGCTGAAGTCGCCCGAACGCGCTCAGCGCCGATTCGTGAACTGTCGATCCCGTTTTGAAGTGAACGTGTTGGGCCAGAAGACCGAGCTTTAGCGCGCGGGCGCGCGCGACTTCACCGCGATCGGGTGTTTCATCACCGATTACGAGCCGAAAGATGGTCGTCTTGCCGGCGCCGTTGCGACCGACAAGTCCCACGTGTTCGCCCGGATTAATTTGCAGGCTCGCGCCACGCAGCACGTCCTGCGCGCCGTAGGATTTGTGAACGTCTGTGAGACGAAACAACATGACCAGACACACGAAGCGGGTGCAAGCTCAGTCCGCCTACACCCGCTCCCACTCTCTGAAGTCAACAGTTTACTTCTTCGCGGGTGAAGCCGTCGCCGCTGGAGAAGCAGTTGCGGCCGGAGTCGGCGTGGCGGTCGCTGCCGCCGCCTTCGACGGATCGTAGCCCGCCGGCCGCAGCCCAAGATTGCTCGGGTTGCTGAGAATGTCTGAGGCCAGGTTGTTCACGATCTTCGTTTCAGCCATCGCCGTTCGCAACAGCGCTCCATCAAGAATTTGTTTGCGCTGATTCGTCAACTCAACAGTGATCTGCTGCCGCACGCCCTGACTTTCAAGCGTCAGATTCTCAGTCTGCAAACGCTTCTCTTCCAATTTGAAGATGTACCACTTGTTGTTAAGCAATTTTGGTTCAGTGACCCCGCCTACGGCCATCGAGCCCATGAACGTGTCAATCATGTCTTTCGGAAACCCGCCCTGTCGCATTTGGTCTTCACTCAAGAAACCGATGTCTCCACCCTTGAGAAGACTCTGCGCATCTTCGCTTTGCGCCCTGGCCACGGTCGCAAAATCGGCACCGCCTTTCAGTTGCGAGTAGAGTCCGTCAATCTTTGTCTTGGCCGCCGCGTCGCCTTTCGCATCGTTCTGCGTAATTCCCTGGGGCGAGTTGTCACCCGGATCGACCACGATTACGGCCAACCGTGCGCCGCGTTCATTCACGAATGAGTTTTTGTTTGCCGTGTAGAAATCTTCGACTTCGCGATCGCTAATCGTGATCTTTCCGGCATACTTGTCCGACAGCTTGTTGATCGCGAGATCTTTCTTCCCCTCTTCGCGCAAGGCTTCCATGGTCATGTTCTGATTCTTCAGTTGACGCTGGAATTCATCGTCAGTCATGCCGCTCTGTTGCTTTTGCGTATTGATGGCGTTGGTAATCTCATCGTCAGTCGGCAAAAGCTTTTCTTGTTCCGCTCTCTGAAAAAGCACTTCGCGCTTAATCAAGTCGTCGAGCACCTGCAAACGCGCTTGCGCCAGGTCATGAGCCGACATCTGAGATTCTTTGCCTTCCGCCTGCTTATGAATAATGCGCTCGACTTCAGACGACATGATTTTGCGGCCGTTGACAGTTGCCGCGACAGTGCTTTCGGGTGTCGTGCTTGATGACGAACAAGCCGCACCAAAAACTGCGATGGCGCTGACAATCAGAGACAGGACAAAAGGGGTAGAGATTCTATTCACTTCGTTGCTCCTTCGAAGTAAGACGGGCAGCTAGCCCGTCCACTCGTTCCTAAAATCACCACCGGCAGGCCAGCAGCCTGTCGGGAAATTAATCAAGCGGCCTTCGCAATCTTGCCGCCTTTGATGCACTTCGCGCATACGCGCATACGACGCGCGTTCCCATTCGGAAGTTGCACGCGCACTTGCTGAAGATTGGGATTGAACCTGCGCGGAGTGCGGTTGTTCGCGTGCGATACGTTGTTGCCAAACTGCGGACCTTTGCCGCAAGCCTCACATCGTTTTGCCATTGTTACCTCTTGGAACGCACGCATCCTGCGTGCAATTCGCGGGCGTCCTGCCCGCACTTTTCACGGCGGGCAACGCCCGCCGCTAAATCTCAATCAAGGCGATTGCTTCGATCTCGACCTTTGCATCGCGCGGCAGTCGCGCTGCCTGCACCGTTGCTCGCGCCGGCGGGTTTTCGCCAAAGAAGCGGCCGTAGACTTCATTCATTGCCGTAAAGTCATCCATGTCCGCCAAAAAAACCGTCGTCTTGACAACTTGTTTCAAGCTCGATTGACCGGCCTTCAGAACCGCGGAAAGGTTCCGCATCACCTGTTCAGTCTGTTCGGCAACTCCGCCCGAAACAAATTCTCCCGTCGCCGGGTCAATCGGAATCTGTCCCGAGCAGAACAGCAGATTGCCGGCGCGAATCGCCTGAGAATACGGCCCGATTGCGCGCGGCGCCTGGTCGGTAGCGATAACTTCTCTCAAAGTACCCACAGACAGCGGTCAGGGTGTCAAAACAAACCCTGTACTTTAGCAGACAGTTGCATAAAATGTGAAACCGCCAGAACGATTTCCAGTCTGCTTTTCAGACCAACTTTCAGTCCGAGGCGAAAGGAAAGCCCATGAAGAAGATCGGCGCGATGCTGTTGCTTGGGTTATCAGTCTTGTTGTTTGCCAGTTTTAGAAGCCACGAGGCCGCTCATCCTCCGGCCAAAGACGATCCGATGAAAGGCAGTTACCGCTTTGAGCGTGACGGCTGGATTTTTGTGCATTTGGAAGGCACGCCCGAACAGGTTGGCTATCAGCATGGCAAACTGCTGGCGAAAGAAACGGAAGACTTGCTGCGCGTCCTCAAGCCCTTCCTGCTGCATGAAACCAGGAAGGATTGGAACTTCTATCGTAAAGCATCGCAGGAGATTCTGTGGCCAAAGATTGACCCCGAGTTTCAGCAGGAGCTTGACGGGATCGTGCGCGGCCTGAATGACAGCGGCGTCAAGGCGGACCGCTGGGACATCGTCGCGCTGAATGCGCTCGAAGAACTGCCTTACTACTACGTGCCGTGGCTCGATCGGAAACAAGGTCGCGTTCCGACAACACATGCGCCGGGAAACTGCAGCGCGATCATCGCGACCGGCAGTTATACAAAAGACGGCCGCATTGTGATGGGTCACAACACGTGGACCGACTACATCAAAGGTGAGCGCTGGAACATCATCTTCGATATCAAGCCGCAGAAGGGCTATCGCATCCTGATGGACGGATTGCCCGGCGTGATCGTGAGCGACGATGATTTCGGTATCAACTCAGCCGGGATCATGATTACCGAAACCACGATCACGGGATTCACTCTGTTTGATCCCGCGGGCTCGCCTGAGTTCTTCCGCGCACGCAAGGCGCTCCAGTACAGCAACTCGATCGACGACTATGTACGCATCATGTTGGATCAAAACAATGGCGGCTATGCCAACGACTGGTTGGTCGGCGACAACAAGACTGGTGAGATAGCACTCTTCGAACTCGGTCTGAAGGAGCACAGCGTGCGCCGTACGAGAGATGGCTATTACGTCGGCTCGAACTTTCCGGTTGATGAAAAGCTGGCGCGACTGGAAACGAATTTCGATTACCACAATCTGGGCGGCTCGCCTCTCGCTCGCAAGACCCGTTGGGAGCAGCTCGTTGCCGAGCATAAAGGTAAGATCGACGTCGAGCGCGTGAAGCAGATGGAATCAGACAGCTACGACGCGTTCGAGAAAAAAGATGGGCCTAACGAGCGCAGCCTTTGTGGCGTCGTCGATAGCTCACCCCGCGGAATTCCGGAATGGGATTGGGGCAAGTTCTTTCCCGGCGGGACGGTTCAGGCGAAAGCAGTCGATGGCACCATGACGGAAAAGATGCAGTTCTGGGCGGCCATGGGTCATCCGTGCCAAGGGGACTTCGTTGCCGACAAATTCCTGAATGAGCATGCTGAATATCGTTGGATGCGTGGCCTGCTACGGGACATGAAAACGCAGCCGTGGGCAATGTTCGCTGCCGGCGGAAAATAAAAGGACCGCCCGGCGTTTCTTACCGGGCGGCCATCACAGGAGGAACCGAGTGTTATTGGGTGCCGATCAGCTTTAACACGATGTCGGCCGCTCACTTACGGCTCTTTGTCGGCACGGTCTGAATAACCTCAAAGATTCTGATGAGAAATCCGGCGCCCGCGTTTCCTCGGCACTCACGGGGCGGCGAGGCCTGTGACGATCAGAAGTTGAGCGAGATAGCGACCGGCTTGGATCCACGCCCGATCACCGTCAGTTTCGTTTCGGATTGCGAGATTTTCCGACTTCCAAGAAAAATCAGGCTCAAGGCGAAGCAAATTCGGCGGGATGCCTCGAATATTGTAATCTTGGGCGCGTGAACTTCATCGGATGAAATTATCAACCGACCAAAATGATGATGCGGCCGCGGCCCTGCTCGATGCGGACACACCACGCACTGAATCAATCTCTGAAGCCGAATGCCCGCGCTGTTTCGGTACCGGGATGGAAGTAGTTGCCGGCGAAGGCGCGCGGCGATGTCGCTGCCAGACGCCCGACCAGCGCGATCGGCTGTTGCATAGCGCGCGCATCCCGCCACGGTACCAGCACTGCACGATTCAAGGTTACGAAGCCGCTAACGAAGAACTTTCGAAGTGGGCCGCTAAGATGGAGGCGCAAATCGTCATCGATGATTACTTAACGATCGATGGTCGTGGTCTGCTGTTCACTGGGCCTGTCGGCGTGGGCAAGACACACCTCGCGGTCGCAATTTTGCGAGAGTTGATCGCGCGATATCAGGTGCGCGGATTGTTCTATCAGTTTGGCGCGCTGCTGCGACAAATTCAGGATTCCTACAATCCCGTGTCGCAAAGTTCCGAACTTTCCGTACTGCAACCGGTCTTCGACGCCGAAGTCCTGGTGCTCGATGAGTTGGGAGCATCGAAACCGACCGACTGGGTGCGGGACACGATGATGCAAATCATCAACAATCGCTACAACGAAAAGCGCTTGACAATCTTCACCACCAATTATTCTGACTCGCGCAAGACTGAGAAGGATGGCGAGATACTCGAAGACCGAATCGGAGTCGCGCTGCGTTCGCGGTTATACGAGATGTGCAAGACAGTTGGGATCGAAGGTGATGACTATCGCAAGCGCTCGACTCCGGTGTGAATACCGTTCAACTATTTTCCGGCACTTTTCCAAACCGTTCTCTGCAGTCAACCACGACCGATCGCGCAGCTTCCACATTCTGCCAGCCAACAACTCGCGTGCTCTTCGCTTCCAATTCTTTGTAAACCGTGAAGAAGTGCTCAATCTCAAGCAGCAGATGCGGATATAGCTGCTGGTAATCATTCACATCGCGAAAAATCGGATTATTGGTTCCCACCGCGAGCAGCTTTTCGTCTTCCTTACCCTGATCGATCATGCGCAGGACGCCGACAGGTCGGACCGACATCAGGCATCCTGGAAAGCTGGGCGCATCGACCAGCACCAGCACGTCGAGCGGATCGCCGTCAAGACTCAACGTGCTCGGAATGAAGCCATAATCGCCGGGATAATGCACCGGTGAGTGCAGATTGCGGTCGAGACGAAATACATTCAGTTGCTTATCGTATTCGTATTTGTTGGCGGTGCCGCGCGGAATCTCGATAACGGCGTTCACTTCGTCGGGCGCTCCGTCACCGATTGGAAGTGAAAGATAGTTAGTCACGAGATTTGGTCAGTACCACCGTCAGCAGGTGGGTTTAGGACTGAGTTGCGTTCGTAACCCATCCGCTGACGCGGATAGTACTGACGGCTCTGTCTCACAATGAAGGTCGAGCAACCCGATGGGCGTTTTCGATGGCTTCCTGACAGGCCGCGTCATACCGGGCGGTGGGAAGGGCCTCTAAACGCTTTTCGTCGATCGGCTTGTTGCACTTCACGCAGCGGCCGTACGAGCCTTCCTTCATCCGTAGTAATGCCTGGTCAATATCTGCAATCATTTGCGATTCGCGCTCGCCAAACTTTAGCGAGAGTTCGCTGATGACGTCGCGCAACGAGAGGTCGGCGCTTTCCTTCGCGTCGTCAAGGGCAATTCCAAGGGCGTTTCCCTGCTCATCGCTTACTTGACGAGCATGACGGCGTAATTCTGACAGCAGAAGTTTTTTGAAATGTTCAAGCTTCAATGCATCCATGGTGAAAGTCGATTCGATATTGCGATCGTTCGAGGGGAATCGGGATTATAGCCTCCACGTCGCGACGGGCAAAAGCTTGGATAGTGGGCTAGATCTGTGTTGCTAGTCTTCGGCTTGGGCACACCGCTTATTTTCTTGCCTGTCGCCTCAACTTTCATCCCCTCTTGCTGTCTAAGCCATGTTTGAAGTTTCTTGCAAACGATGATAACCGAATTCAATGCAAAACCATTGACAAGTACGGAACACGGTAGTAGATTGCGCGCCATCATAAGCAACTTTCGTTGCACGCATTCTTAAAGTCGTTCCCCCGTGTCTGGTAGAACCGAAACAACCGTTTAGTTCTTCCGAGTAAACGTCCAAACCAAAAAAGCACCCGTCGGATGCTTTTCCAGCCGTCCTGACTTGAAATGTGTCTGCTTTTTAAGAGGAGGAGCCATGGCATTTATCTCAAAAAGAAACCGAAGAAGAGAAAGAGAGCTCCAACAAGCCCTCAACAATAGGCTTGAATTGGTCAATGAGGGTTTCACCCGCCGCGACTTAATCAAAATGGGATTGATGACCAGCGCGGGGGTGCTGATCGCGAAGGGTGGACTCACGCACGCCCAGTGGGGCGGCCATAGCGGTAGCAGTTGCTACGGCAACAACTGCAATGTCGGCTGCAGCCCAAAGCCGGCCCAGGTGTTCATTGATCCGATGCCGATCCCTCCTGAACTTCCCTCCCGTCCATTGTCAGATCCGGGGCTGACGTTCGGCGCGCCACCACAACAGTTTCCGTTCAATACCATCAATCCGGCGACCGGTCTTCCTTACGAAGGTCGCGGCCAATACAACGGCGTGTTGCGGCCGGGATCGGATTTCTTTCAGTTCTTTACCCAGTACCCGACGCAGAAATATTACGTCGAGCGGATGAGGGCAAACACGAATTTCAGATTCACTTCGGACACGAACATCCCCGCACAAACAATTTGGGGGTTCAATCTGGGCGGTTCAGCAACGAGTGATGTCGCGACCATGCCGGGCCCTACGATCGTCAGTCACTACCAGGAGCCCTGGCTGATTCGCCGCTACAACGAGCTGCCAACGCAAAGCCAGAACGGTGGCTTTGGCGTTCCTGAGATGTCCACACACCTGCATAATTTCCACACTGCGCCGGAAAGCGATGGCGGTCCCTGTCGCTACTTCTTCCGCGGACAGTATTTCGATCAGTACTTCACCGGACAACAGGCCGGCTTCGCTTCAAGCCATCAGCCCAACGGCGACATCAACGAGTCATTGAGCACGATGTGGTATCACGACCATCGCATCGATCACACGGCCGAGAATACTTACAAGGGCCTTGCCGGTTTTCACCTGATCTTCAACCAGTTCGACACCGGGAATGAAACCACGGGCTTCCGTTTGCCGAGTTATCCGCAGTACGACATCCCGATCATGCTCAATGACAAATTGCTCGATCCCTCCACCGGGCTGCTCTGCTTTGACACCTTCAATTTCAAAGGACTGCTCGGCGACATTCAGTTGGCGAACGGCATCATTCAACCGTTCTTCAACGTCAGTCAGCGGCGCTATCGTTTCCGCATACTGGACGGCGGACCGTCACGTTTCTATGAATTGTTCCTGACCGATCCCCTCACTCCCAGTACGCAGATTCCGTTCTGGGTAATTGCCGATGACGGCAACCTTTTGCCGACGCCTATTCAGGTGACCAGCATTCGGCTGGGCGTGGCCGAGCGCTATGACATCATCATCGACTTCAACGCGGTCAAGAGTTTGATCGGCAGTCACACCAAAGTTCGTCTGGAAAACCGCCTGGTTCAGGACGACGGTCAGGGCCCAAGCTGTGACCTTTTTTCCGCCGGGCAGGGCATGTCTTGCGTAGAGTTCAGAATCGGCAGCCCCGTCACCGACAACAGTGTCAACCCGGCGACGCACCCGGTTTTCTATCAACTGCCAAGCGTCATCACGCCGCGCATCACCCGGAACTTCAACTTTGATCGCGACAATGGACAATGGGTCATCAATGGTAGGTTTGCGAACTGCAACGAGCTTCGCTTCACAGTTACGCAGAACAGCGCGGAGAATTGGCTTTGGAGCAACCCGCGCAGCGATTGGCAACACCCGATCCACGTCCATCTTGAAGAGCACCAGATTCTAAGCCGGTCTAACAACGGAGGGCGTCGCTTCAGTTACAGCCATCACAGCCGGCGCGCCGGATTCGGCTCTCCCGACTGGCGCTCCCACGGTGATTGCGCCTTTGGCGGTGGCGGCGGTGGCATCAGCACAATTCGCCCCAATGTTCCCAATGTGGAGGTATCGCGAAAGGATGTTACCCGGCTGCAGGCCAATGAAGATGTAAAGGTCTTCTTCCGCTTCCGCGACTTTCAGGGCGACTGGGCGATGCACTGCCACAACATCATTCACGAAGATCACGCCATGATGCTGCTCTTTCAAGTGCAGCCGGGCGTGACTGACAACAACCAGAATCCATAGTGACCGCTACCTCCGACGATCAGAAAGGAGCTTAAGATCATGGCAAAGATGACCAGAAGAAATTGGCTGAAGGCGGCGGGAGTGACTACGGCTGTCGTGGGATCGAACAGTGTGAATGCGCAGGAGCCGACACCGGCGAGTACGCACAATTACAACTTCCAGAAAATCTCGCCCCGTGAACTGATCCAGCAACGCCACTTACCGAACGTGGAGTTGATCACTCAGGACAATCAGAGGGTTCACTTTTACACTGATCTCGTGAAGGACAGGCGCGTCGTGATCCAGTTCATGTTCGCACGATGCAGGGACATCTGCCCGGTGATCACCCATCACCTGGTTGAAGTACAGAAGATTCTAAAAGACCGCGTCGGTCGGGACATTTTCTTTTATTCGATCACTCTTAGTCCCGAAGAAGACAGCCCGCGCGACCTCAAAGCGTACGCAAAGATGCACGGAGTAGGGCAAGGCTGGAAGTTTCTAACCGGCAAGCCGGACGACATTCTGCTGCTGCGCAAGTCGCTCGGCTTTTTCTATGACGATCCCAAAGAGGACGCTGATCGAAACAACCATTCCGGCATGCTCGTAGTCGGCACTGAACCTCTCATGCGTTGGGCCATGTGCCAGGGTGGGGCCGATCCGAAATGGATTGCCACTGTAATTCAGACAGAGGCGGATGCCCCGCTCACGGGATCGGTGGACGGAATCAGGCAGATCGATCCGGCGGTGCGTCTGAAACCAGCACAGCCATCTCCTAAAGATCCAAACGCAATGCACCGGCACGGCTCAATGCGGAAATGAACCAGCTAGTACCGGACAAGCACCGCTAACCGATCCAGCCGGCGCACATTCACTTAAAGGGGGGTCTGCAAGAACTCCCTTTGTCTTTGGTGCTCAAGGTGTCCGCGAACCGGCCTCATGCCGGCTGTTTGGTTTTACTCAATTGAATCTTTCTGAACCTTCTACTTAATTCTGCCCTAAAAAAAAAGACCAGCGACCAAAAATAGACTTTAAACCAGCACCGCAGACTTAGCTCACTACCAAGCTTGAGGCGCTTTGCACACGTTGCTGAACCTGTGTTTGAATCGCGCCGGCATTTTCCCTTCAGTTTCTAATGACGCTCACTGTCACACTGCTGATCGCGACGCTGATCTTCGTTGTCGCCGTCCTCTATTCCACGGTGGGACATGCGGGGGCTTCCGGTTACCTGGCGGCGATGGCCTTGTTCGGCCTGGCACCAGCAGTCATGAAGCCAACCGCCCTGACACTGAACATCATCGTCGCGACGGTCGGCACAATTAGATTCCTGCGGGCAGGGTTTTTCTCGTGGAGAACATTCTGGCCATTCGCGGTCGCATCAATCCCGGCCGCATTTATCGGCGGATGGCTGACGCTGCCGGCGGCTGTATATAAAGCCATTGTCGGAATCGTTCTGTTATACAGCGCCGTCAGAATCTTCTTCAGCGCAAAAACGGCCGACGATCAGCCTACACGAAAGCCACCGATCGTAATCGCGCTGCTGCTCGGCGCGGCGATCGGACTGCTGTCAGGCTTAACAGGTGTTGGCGGCGGCATATTTCTCAGTCCGCTGCTGTTGCTGATGCACTGGGCAAAGACAAAAGAAACATCTGCTGTCTCAGTAACTTTCATTTTGGTGAATTCCGTTGCCGGCTTGCTGGGTCACGGACTGGTTGCGCACGTGACCGCGATCTCGACTTTGCCACACGCGGCTTTGGTTTGGGGACCAGCAGCACTGGTGGGAGGGTTTATCGGAACTGAGTTGGGAACCCGGCGTTTGCCAATCGCTGGGATTCGGCGTTGGCTCTCGGTTGTGCTGGTAGTCGCGGGCCTAAAACTTCTGAGCGAAGTTATTCTTGCGTTGCTCCACTGATCAATTCGGCCGCGAGCAGCGGAATGGTCAGCTCGTGATGACCCGTGATCGCATAGCCCTTACCGGCCCCATCAGCAGTCGGTCGCCGCACGACATTCGTCAGCGGACGATATGATTGGATGAAATCGAAATTCGCGGTGGTAATGTCGCGCAGGTCATGACCCAGATTCCTCACCAGCGTGACGCACTTCAAGAAAACTTCCGGCAACGTGACGGCTGAACCGACGTTGAGATAGACGCCTCCTCCATCCATCCGCCGCACGATTTCCGCCAGCAAGCGAAAGTCCGTGTGCGACGTCGCGCCCATAGCTCCGCCGTCGGCCCCTGGGTGAAAATGAGCGATGTCCCCACCGATTGTGATAAACGCACAGAACGGCACCCGCGCGGTATAAGTAGCACACAGCAGCGAGCGTTGCCGGTGCATCGGATTTTCGTTAACCAGCGCTCGGCCGAGTGCTTCGCCGATGCCGATATTTTCACTCGCCCCTGAACGTGCCGCATCGTTCAAGAGTTTGCCCGTCTCATCCGCGCCACCGAACACTCCTTCACCCAAGGTGGCATCTACGTCCTCAGAAGTTGAACCGACAATTGCGATCTCAGCATCATGAACCAGAACGGATCCGTTGGCGGCAATCGCCGTGACAAATCCGCGATTCATCAAATCGATGATGATTGGTGCGAGACCTGTCTTAATTACGTGACCGCCAATCCCCCAAATAATCGGTTTCTTCAGTTCGCGTGCGCGACGAACGCGGGAAGCCAGCTCTCGCAGATTTTGCACCGCGAGGATGTTAGGAAGCGAAGCCAGATAATCTCGCAACGACGAAGCTTCAGACACCGGCTTCGCGAAATCGTCGACGGTGATTTTGCTGGGACGCGAAGCGAGCGGATAGGTGCGGACTTTGCCGAGGCTGATTGGTTTCGCTTCGTAAATTGACATGTTGGAACGCGTTATCGGAGCGCACGCATCCTGCGTGCGGTTCGCCGGCATCCTTGCCGGCTCTTACTGCGGAAACATCTCCGACTCAATCAATTCACACAAAATGTGACCCAACAAATTGTGCGTCTCTTGAATTCGTTGCGTGTCGTTACTCGGGACGATTAGCGCAATATCGCAAAGCGTCGCGACCTTTCCACCATCGCATCCCAAGAGGCCGATGACTTTGATTCCCTGGGATCGCGCCTGCTCGCAGGCCGCGATGACGTTGGCAGACTGTCCCGACGTCGAAATCGCCAAACAGACATCGCCTTCATTTCCCAGCGCTTCAACCTGGCGCGCAAAAACTTTCTCAAACCCTACGTCGTTCGCAATGCACGTCAGCACGCCACCGTCGGTCGTCAAGGCGATCGCCGGCAGCCCGCGCCGCTGTTGAAGAAACCGATTCACCAACTCCCCGGCGATATGTTGGGCGTCAGCGGCCGAACCACCGTTACCGAAGATGAGTAATTTGTGATCAGAAACGAGGGATCCAGCAATCATCGACGCCGCGCGTTCGACGTCATCGCTGTGTGACGCGAAGAACTCTTGTTTTAGTTTCAGACTCTCAGAAACGCTGGCTGAAATACGGTTCGTCATGAGCAGGCAAAGGCGGCGGCGGCGAGTATATCATGCGACTTTCTTTGTTTCTGCGACAGTATGGCCGGCAGGAGACGCACGCGTCACGCCGTTTCGCCTGACATCTCCATTCAAAAGCGGCTTGAGTACCTGGCCCGTGTGCGAGCGACGCACGGCGGCGACTTCTTCCGGAGTTCCGCTCGCAACTACGCGCCCTCCATGCGCGCCACCCTCCGGGCCGAGATCAATGATGAAGTCCGCACTCTTGATGATGTCGAGGTTGTGCTCGATGACGATCACTGTATTGCCGACGGTGACCAACCTTTGCAGCACGTCCAGCAGTTTGTGGACGTCAGCAAAGTGAAGACCCGTGGTTGGCTCATCGAGAATGTAAACGGTCCGCCCGGTCGCGCGCTTCGAGAGTTCTTTCGCCAGCTTGATCCGCTGCGCTTCTCCGCCAGAGAGAGTGGTCGCCGACTGGCCAAGTTTGATGTATCCCAAACCAACATCGAGCAGCGTCTGCAACTTCTGTTTTATTTGCGGATGGTTTTCGAGAATCGGCAGCGCTTCTTCGACCGTCGTGTCCAGCAACTCCGCAATCGACTTGCCTTTGTACTTCACCGAAAGCGTTTCGCGATTGTAGCGCGCACCGCGACAAACGTCGCACAGCACGTACACGTCGGGAAGAAAATTCATCTCAATTCGCTTGAGTCCTTCGCCTTCGCAACCTTCGCACCGGCCACCTTTCACGTTGAAAGAGAAGCGCCCAGGTTTGTAGCCGCGCTCGCGCGACTCAGGGAGCATCGCGAATAGCTCGCGGATGGGCGTAAACAGACCGGTATAGGTCGCCGGATTCGATCGCGGTGTCCGGCCAATTGGCGATTGATCGATTTCGATGACTTTGTCGAGATGCTCCAGGCCTTCGATCGTTTCGTGTGCCCCAGGATCGCTCAGCGAGCCGTACAATTCTTTTGCCAACGCGCGGTACAAGATATCTTCGACCAGGGTTGATTTTCCCGAACCTGAAACCCCTGTAACCACCGTGAACAATCCGAGCGGAAAAGTCACATCAATCTCTTTCAGGTTGTGATAACTCGCGCCTCGAATTGTGATCGCCTTGCCATTGGGTAGACGCCGCGCGTCAGGAACGGGAATCTTGCGTTGGCCGCTGATGTAGAGGCCGGTAATGGAATCGCTGTTGTGGGCGACGTCGTCGGGTGTGCCGCGCGCCACGACAAAACCGCCATGTGTGCCGGCGCCGGGACCGAGGTCAACGACGTAGTCAGCGCGACGAATTGTTTCTTCGTCATGCTCGACGACCAGGACTGTGTTTCCCAGATCGCGAAGCGCCGCCAGCGTGTCGAGCAGCCGCCGGTTATCCCGCGGATGCAACCCAATCGAAGGCTCGTCCAAAACGTAAAGCACACCGCGGAGTTGCGATCCGATTTGTGTCGCGAGACGAATGCGCTGCCCTTCACCACCGGAAAGACTTGCCGAGGGCCGGTCGAGTGTCAGATAGCCGAGTCCGACCGTTTCCAGAAAACGAAGTCGACTGCGAATCTCCGCGAGCACCAATCCGGCAATCTGGGCCGATCGCGCGTCAAGCTTGACTTGATCGAACGCGACGATTGCCTCTTCGATCGTAATGTTCGTGTAGTCGGCGATGCCTCGCCCGCCCACCCGCACCGCAAGCGAATCCGCGCGCAAGCGCCGGCCGCCGCAAACAGAACAGATTACGGGCGAAACCATTTCTTCCAACGCGAGTCGAACTTTTTCGCTCGGTGGTTCTTCGAGCCGTTCCCGCAACCACGGCAGCGCGCCTTTCCACGGACCCTTGTAGCTGTATAGTCCCTGGCGAAACTTTATCTGCGCCGTCACACCATTAAAAAACGCGTCGCGAATTTCATTGGGCTGATCAACGAATGGGAGTTGCGCGTTGCCTTTGAAGTGCGCGATCACTGCAAGTAACGCGCTGCGCAAGTACGCTGATCCCGACTTGTCCGCTTCCGCGAACGGAATTTCTTCCGGCAGCAGCTCTGTTTTCGGAATCAGTTTCGCGGGATCAACTTCAAGCACACTGCCGAGGCCGTGACAGTCGCGACACGCGCCGTAAGCCGAGTTAAACGAAAACGAACGCGGCTCGAGCGGCGGAACGTTGATTCCGCAATTCACGCAAGCCATCTTTTCGGAATACAACTTCTCGTCGCCATCCACGACCGAAACCAGCACCGCGCCGCTCGTCAGCTTCAGAGCCGTGCGGATAGACTCTCCGAGTCGTTCGTTGATGCCGGGCTTGATCAGCAGTCGATCGACGACCGCTTCGATGGTGTGATTGCGCCGCTTGTCCAGTCGAATGTCTTCGTCGAGCGCCCGCAGCTCGCCGTCAACGCGCGCGCGAATGAACCCGTCCCGAGCCAGTTTTGCGAGTTCCTTTTTGAACTCGCCCTTACGACCACGAACGATCGGCGCGAGCACCATCACACGTTCGCCTTCCGGCAGTTCGAGCACGTCGTGAAGAATCTGATCAATGCTCTGTCTCGTGATCGGAGCACCGCACTGCGGGCAATGCGGCAGGCCGACTGACGAAAACAAAAGCCGCAGGTAATCGTAAATTTCCGTGACAGTGCCCACCGTGGAACGCGGGCTACGCGCCACAGTTTTCTGTTCGATCGAGATTGCCGGCGACAGGCCTTCCACCGAATCCACATCCGGCTTCTCCAGTTGATCGAGAAACTGGCGCGCATAGGCTGACAGCGATTCGACGTATCGCCGCTGCCCTTCCGCATAGATTGTGTCGAACGCGAGTGAAGATTTGCCGGAGCCAGAAAGGCCGGTAATCACCGTCAATTTCTCGCGGGGAATGTCGACGTCAATGTTCTTGAGGTTGTGCTGGCGGGCTCCGCGGACGCTGATTCGATCAATTGCCATAGCCGTGAAAACAAAGTCGAGCGCCACAGACGAGAATTTTGCGTGGCGCAGAACCGAGCATTCTAGCCGACGAGTTTCAGTCCAGCAAGCGCGCCTTGGCTGCTGCCTTTTGCTTTCTGCCTTCTGCCTTCCGCCTGGTGCTGATGTGGCACGCGCATCTTGCGCGTGGATCACGGGCGGGACGCCCGTGCCACTCTTCAAACTAAACCAGTACCTTCT
>Ga0207675_100001536_pt1 | contig 23117 bp, 22 predicted proteins | sample KBSSwiS42_FD_184305 | JGI IMG/M metagenome (GOLD analysis project Ga0207675, IMG submission 184305) | Switchgrass rhizosphere microbial communities from Kellogg Biological Station, Michigan, USA - KBS Switchgrass S4-2 (SPAdes) (version 2) | ecosystem: Host-associated > Plants > Roots >...
TTTTTCCTTTTACCTTTTTCCTTTTTCCTTCGGCTTACGCTCCCGCCGCTCAGGTCCAACGATTTGTTGGGTCACCTTAAATGGCACCACGCAACACGATTTTCTGCCGTCATCCATCGAGTGACGCGGCGTAAGACCACGGAGCGTCGCCACGAAGCGTTCAAGCTACGTTCGATCTGCGGCATTCAGTGAGATTCCCGCAGCAAATACTCCTTTACCAACGAAGTACAGTCCCATTGCGAAATACAATCCCGGAGGCAAAGCTCCTCCACCATTTGCAGATGCAGCTAACCCTTGGAAGAGGCATATCAAGCCGCCGAGAATGCAAATGCCTCCACCGATAAGACCACCGAACATTCCTATTTGCCTTGTGTTTTGCATTTCCTCTCCTTTGCGTCGTTAGAAATAAATCCCCCTGGGACCACTTAACTCCGTAATGGAGTAAAAGGCGCGAATTCAAACTAGCAGAGAGCTGTCAGCTGACAGCTATCAGCTTTACTTCCGTCGTTCTTCAATCTGTTCTGAAGATCGTTGAGCGCTGCTACGTGCTGGTTTTTAGGAGACCAGGAAAAGCTAGACCTAATGTGGCGCGCAGTATATGCCGATCTAGCAATAAATCAAGCAAGAAAATGCGGGTGACGGGTGTCAGGTGTCGGGGGCCGGGAAAAACCAAAGCACAGAACTAGGCCCGTCGATTGACAACGACGGCGCTGATTCTTATATTCTCTCTTTAGCACTCATCTTTCAGGTTTGCCAATTTATTACCTTAAAGAGGAACGTATTTTTGAGCACACTTGTGCTTTAAACCGAAGACGAAAAGGAGAATTAGTCAGCAATGGCAGTAAACATCAGACCGCTTCATGACCGCGTGATCGTGCGCCGCATTGAAGAGGGCGAGCAGGTGCGCGGCGGGATCATCATTCCCGATACCGCAAAAGAGAAACCGCAGGAAGGCGAAGTTGTCGCCGTGGGCGAAGGCAAGTATCGCGAGGACGGCACACGCCAGACCTTGGACGTGAAAGCGGGCGACCGCGTGTTGTTCGGCAAGTACAGCGGTTCCGAGATCAAGCTCGATGGCGAAGAACTCTTGATCATGCGCGAAGACGAGATCCTCGGAATCATTCAACGCGCCGCCGCTGGGAAGAAGGGCAAGTAACAAGGAGCCGAGGAGGCAGGCGGCAGGAGGCAGCCGACAGAAGGCAGAAGGCAGGAGCCGACTGATCGACCAAGACATGCGATAAGCCGCGACTGTAACTCTGTAACAGATTCTAATTAGGAGACGAAAACGAAATGGCTAAGCAAGTAATTCATGGCGAGGATTCGCGCGCAGCGATTTTGCGCGGCATCAACCAACTCGCAGACGCAGTAAAGATCACGCTCGGACCGAAAGGCCGCAACGTCGTGATTGACAAGAAGTTTGGCTCGCCCACGATTACCAAAGACGGCGTGACCGTAGCCAAAGAAATCGAATTGAAAGACGCGATGGAGAACATGGGCGCGCAGATGGTGCGCGAAGTCGCCTCGAAGACTTCAGACGTCGCGGGCGATGGCACCACCACCGCAACCGTTTTGGCGCAGGCGATTTATCGTGAGGGCGTCAAGACTGTCGCCGCGGGGGCGAATCCAATGGCGCTCAAGCGCGGCATCGACAAAGCCGTCACAAAAGCAGTATCAGAAATTGAGCGGATGTCGAAGCCGGTCAGAGGCGACATGATTGCCCAAGTCGGCACCGTGTCGGCGAACGGCGATTCAACCATCGGCACGATCATCGCCGAAGCGATGGATCAGGTCGGCAAAGATGGCGTCATCACTGTCGAAGAATCGAAGACGATGGAGACCGCGCTGGAAGTTGTCGAAGGAATGCAGTTCGATCGTGGCTATCTCAGCCCGTACTTCGTGACAGACCCTGAGCGCATGGAAGCTACTCTCGAAAACGCGCTGATTCTGATTAACGAGAAGAAGATTAGCTCGATGAAGGACCTGCTTCCCTTGCTCGAACAGGTCGCGAAGCTGGGCAAACCGATGCTGATCATCGCGGAAGACGTTGAGGGCGAAGCGCTGGCGACTTTGGTCGTCAATAAACTTCGTGGCACCTTGAATGTCGCGGCTGTGAAAGCACCGGGCTTCGGTGATCGTCGCAAGGCGATGCTCGAAGACATTGCGATTCTCACGGGCGGCAAAGTCATCAGCGAAGACCTAGGCATCAAGCTGGAGACTGTGCAGCTTGCCGACCTCGGCCGCGCCAAGAAGATCACGATCGACAAGGACAACACGACGATCGTCGAAGGCGCGGGCAAGCAATCTGATATCGAAGGCCGCGTCAAAACTCTGCGGACTCAGGTCGAAGAGACTTCATCCGATTACGATCGCGAGAAGCTGCAAGAACGCCTGGCAAAACTGGTCGGCGGCGTGGCCGTGATCAAAGTCGGCGCGGCGACTGAGACCGAGATGAAAGAAAAGAAAGCTCGCGTCGAAGATGCAATGCACGCGACGCGCGCGGCGGTGGAAGAAGGCATCGTGGCGGGCGGCGGCGTCACCCTGGTGCGGGCAGCCAGAGCGCTGGAAGATGCTAAAGCCGTAGTCGGAAAAGGTTCCGATCCGGACGAACAGATTGGCGTTTCAATTGTTCGACGCTCTTTAGAAGAGCCTCTGCGCCAGATCGTTCAGAACGCCGGACGTGAAGGCGCCGTCGTAGTCGAACGCATTCGCAGCGATAAGAACGACAACTTCGGCTTCAACGCCCAGACTGAGGAATACGAAGACCTGGTGAAAGCCGGCGTCATCGATCCCGCGAAAGTCACGCGCACGGCACTGCAAAATGCTGCTTCAATTGCAGGACTAATGCTCACGACCGAAGCAATGGTGTCCGAGATTCCTGAAGACGATAAGGGAAGTCCCGCGATGCCCGGCGGCATGGGTGGAATGAGTGGCATGGGGATGTAATGTGGCACGCGCATCCTGCGCGTGAGTTCACGGGCGGGGACGCCCGTGCCACGTCAAAGAACGAAAGCGGCTTCGAATTAATCGAAGCCGCTTTCTCTTTGCCTATAATAACGCGTGCCAGCTCGAAGGTAGCGATCACGGGGGGCGCGATTCGGCGGCCGAGCTGGCACTGGCGGGTACTGATGTTCAAGCGTCGGACAGCTCTTGCAACCGGTTGACTTTGGGGCCAACCCCATCCGACGAAAAAAATTATACTCGCCACGCTGAATGCGTCAACGAAATTCTCGGAACGCTAAATTTCCTGTTTAGTTTGACACTTCTCAGCGCGATTCCTATACTGCCGTTTCCTCAATCACGCCACGGCCAGGTAGCTCAGTTGGTAGAGCGCGGCCCTGAAAAGGCCGGCGTCGGCGGTTCGATTCCGTCCCTGGCCACCACCAATTAGTAAATCGTAAATAGTAAATCGTGAATAGATGAGCGCGCACAAGTGTCGGCAATTCCCTGCGCTTTGTAATCCCGACGCGAGAAAAACCCGCCAGTTGCAAGAGGCACAATCATTGCTCCAAATAAGCTCGATGAGAACCACGCCTATCGCAGCGGCAGTGACGCTGATACTGTGCTTCAACGTAATCGCGTTTTCGCAAAGTCTGCCAATGCCGGGTTGGACACCACCGGCTTCCCGAACTGGGACGAGTCCGTTCGCCCCGAAGCCCTTACCGATTCACAATATCTTCAAAGGCGACGCGGATCGTTGGCTCGCCGAGGCCATCGAGAAATTGGAAGGCCAAATTGCCGATCCGTTACGCGATAAGCTTATCGAAGACTATGTCTCAATGGTTGGAGAGAACGTCGCGAAATATTCAGTTGCGCCAACAAAGAAGTATCAGTTCATCGTCACATGCGATCCGACAGCGGACGCAATGACGCCCGGAGGCGGTCGCATCTACATCAGCCTCGGCATGCTTGAATTGATCGAGAATGAAGACGAACTGGCAGGCATCCTCGCGCATGAGATTGGTCACGATGCGTTTCATCACGCCGCCAGAACGGTGACGCGTCAAATGTTCTGGCTAACCGGCACGAAAACAATCCGAAGTGCGCAAGATGCCGAAGACGCGCTGGCTAAGTTGAACGAAAAGATCACTTTTAGGGTCGGTCTCGGCGAGCGACTGCTGGGATTTGCGCGTTTCGATGAACTTGAAGCGGACCGAGCGGCCTTTTACAACGTTTACAAAGCGGGCTATAACCCGCACGCGCTGGCGACATCGCTCAAACGCCTCCAGCGGCAAAAGGATCAAAGCGACGAAGATGAAAAGAAGTTGAAGTTGTTTTTGCTCTTGTTCGGCAGCCATCCACCGACCGGTCAACGAACTTCCGCGCTTGCGTGGGAATCAAATTTTGTGAAGATGCCCGCCGAGAATTCATTTCATGTGAGTGCGGCTTTTGAGGCGATGAAGCTGCGAGTGAAAGAGATCACTAAAGAAGATTAATCCTTGCTGCTGATGGCTCATGGCCACTCTATCGCGGCCAAAGATTCTTGATTCTGTCCTCCAGAAAATGAAAGGGGACGTAGTCGGCGTCGCGGCCGGCGCGACGGAGTTCTTCAACCATACGCATGGCGCCGTCCGCGTTGAAGCTGTGCACCATGATCGTGGCTGACCGCTGGAGCTGAGGATGCGCGGCGAGGAAGTGGGCGATCGCAAAACCGGTCCATTCGTCATCGTTTGTCGTCGAGCCGTAGTGCTCCGGCTTCAGATCGTGATCGAGAAAGATCGAATCGTAACTACGCGTCTTTAGAAGCTCTTTCGCCTCAGGAACTTCGCAGACAATGTCCAGATGATCGCCTTTGAACCGCTTCGTGAACCAATCGCAGCGTCGCTCGTCATCCTCAAGCAAAAAAATCCGTACCGGATTACGCTCACCATGGCTTTTCGCGAGACCCAGCTTCGTCCCGAGCTGTTTTAAGAATCCCATATCAAAAAATTACTGTGCGTACCTCAGTAGCAGTCCGTCACCGCCGACGATCCAGCCCTCTTTCTTATTTATAAACAGAGCGTACAGATTCTGATGGGTGCTGCTTTCCTGCTCTAGCCACGTGTGACCGCCGTCGCCTGATCGCAAGATGACACCGCTGCGCCCAACAATCCAGACGTTGTCTTCGCTCACAAATTGCACACTGAGCAGGGTTGCGCGCGCGGGGGAATTAACTTTATTCCAGGTTTGACCGGCATCCTGGGTAATGAGAATGGTGCCGCGTTCCCCCACGGCAATTCCCTGTTTACTGTTGCGAAAGTCGACGTGATAGAGCGTGCCGGTAACGCCAGATAGCTGCCGCTGCCAGGTTTCGCCGGCATCTTCGGTGTGCAGAATTGCACCGCCCGCCCCGACGATCCAGCCGCGCTCATCATCAACAAAATCGATGTGAATCAATTCCTGCTGCGTGCCGGCCTCCAACATTTGCCAGGTTGTGCCGCTGTCACGAGTAATTGCGAGCACGCTCCCAATCACCGTGTCGCCGCGGGCTAATGAACCGACGACCCAACCTTTTTTCTTGCCGTTGAAGCGCAGGCTGTAAAGCTCAACGGTGGCGCCGTGAACCGCGGTCTGCGAAATCTTGTAAGACTCGTGCCAGGTGTCACCACCGTCGCCACTACGAAAGATCATGTCCCCTGCTAGGGCAAACCCGACATCCTTGTTTGCGAAATAAATATCGTTTATTGCGTGACGTTTTGCGTCTATCCGCTGTTCGGTCCAGGATGCACCGCCATCTTCCGTGTGCGTAAGAAAGCCTTCATCACCACCGACCCAGCCACGTTTTGAATCCGAAAAGTAGACCGTGTTGAGATCGCGACCATTTGAAGTGATCCGCGTGGCATTCCAACCGCTCTGGCCGATTACAACTGCAGAGGCGAAAACAAATAGAGCGATTGAACCCAGAATTAAACTTGTCCGTGTAATCGATTTCACGACAACGAAGTGTTGCATAAAAACGCGCTTGGGCAAAAGCGAGATCAAAGTTCGCGCAACCGGGGCTGCCGCCACGTAATAATCACGACAAAGATCGTAATGATGAGGCCGCCCGCAGCCAACGTGTGTGGTGCGCCAAAGCGATGAGATGCCGCCCCAGCAATTAAGTTGCCGATCGGCATCGCCCCAATAAACGACAGCATGAACATGCTCATCACCCGACCGCGCATCTCGTCGGTGACCAGCTTTTGCAGCAACGTGTTGGTGACCGCGACGGAGCAAACGATGCCGAATCCCAGAGCAAACAAAAACCCGATCGAAACGACGACGTGCGTAGAAAGAGAGAACCCGATCAGGCACAGAGCGAAACCCAGATCGCCGCCCAGCACGAACCATCCTTTGCGACGAAAGTCACCGAGATAAGCCAAAAACAAGGCCCCGAACAATGCCCCAGCCCCGGCCATTCCCATTAGCAGCGCTAGACCGGTTTCTCCCAGATGCAAGACATCGCGCGCGAACACCGGCGCCATCGCGATGTAAGGCGCGCCAAACAGACTGGTCACGGCACAAATGAGCAGCAACATTGAAATTCGTGGCCTGCCTGCTACATAGCGAAAGCCCTCCCGCAGGTTTTCGAAAAACTTGCCGCGCGCTGATTCTTCAATCGCCTTTCGCGGGTTCAAGGTCTCGTCGTAACGTACCATTGCCAAACCTGCGACGACGGCCGCGAACGAAATACCGTTCGCAAAGAAACATCCGGCCAGGCCAAAAACTTTGAACCCTACTCCCGCGGCGACAGGACCCAGTGCCCGCGCCAACTGGAACTGGGTGGAGTTCAAAGCAATCGCGTTCGCCAGGTCTTCCCTGCCCACTAAATCGAACACCAGCGCCATGTAAGATGGCCCGGCTATCGACATGCAACAGCCCGTCACAAATGACAGCATCAAGATCATCCAGATCTTGACGATGCCGGTTACGACCAGAGCGCCCAGCGTAAGAGCCGTCACGCCCGCGACGATTTGCGAATAAATCAGGAGCTTGCGCCGATCGATCACATCTGCAAACACGCCCCCAACTAATGTGAAGACCAAACCTGGCGCGGTCGCCATGAACGCGTCAACGCCTAACCAGAATGGCGAATTTGACAACGTCAGGACCAGCCAGCCTTGGGCTACGGCCTGCATCCATGTGCCGGTGTTTGAAAGGAAAGCGCCCGACCAGAACAGAAAAAAGTTACGATAACGCAGCGCGCGAAACATTTCGCTAAGGCCGCGTTGTCGTTCCTTCTGAGTTTCAAGTTGGGCAGACATGAACAGTTTAATAACATCGCGACGCCACTTGCGCAAAACTCCAGTAATGAAATGCAGTGGTTTTGTTGTGTCGATACAGTCATGCTTTAATCACAACATCATCAGTTAGATCGGGAGCGCAAAGAATGACGACGAGAAGGATCATTTACCGTACCGCGTTGCTTTTAGTTTTCACCGCTGGAGCGATCGTAACTGCGCAGGCGCAGACGCCTACTCCAGCACCTATCACTCCGCCGCCAGCTCCTCCGGCATCGTTGCCACCGACAGCTGCGCCGAGTGCGCAGCAACCGACGGCGGCACCGCAAGCGCCGGCAACGTCGTCAATTCCACAAACGCCGGCTGCTCCAGCGACAACCCAGATACCGGCCGCCGATCCGAAAGATGTCGCCACGATGGATTCAATTATCGCGGCACTGTATGACGTGATTTCGGGACCTGCAGGGCAAAAGCGAAACTGGGATCGCTTCCGATCATTATTTGTTCCCGGAGCGCGTCTGATACCAACCGGCCGCAATCCACAGACCGGCGAGGTCGCATCGCGCGTGCGCACGCCCGAGGAATACATCGCGCGCTCGGCGCCCCTGCTCGAACAAAACGGATTTTTCGAGCGCGAGATTTCTCGCCGCACGGAAAAGTTCGGCAACATCGCCCATCTCTTCAGCACGTACGAGTCACGTCACAAGGCCGAAGATGAGAAACCTTTTGCGCGCGGCATCAACAGCATTCAGTTGATGAATGATGGAAAGCGCTGGTGGGTGGTCACGATTTTCTGGCAAGGTGAAGACGAGAAGGCCCCGCTGCCCGCTGAGTATTTGAAGACGAGAAACTAGAGTCGGCGCCAGCTCGACAACGGCGCGCCGGTTCCGCCGTGTCTTTCCGCAACAATCTCGGCGAGGATGGCGAGGGCGACTTCTTCCGGAGAGACAGCGCCGATGTCCAAACCGATCGGCGCACGAACTCTCTTCAATTCGTTTTCCTCCGCGCCTTCTTCCCGCATTTTTTCGAGGACAATGTTCGTGCGGCGCTTGCTACCGATCATTCCAACATAGTCTGGTTTCGCGATGAGTGTTGCGCGCAAGCATTCTTCATCCTGCTTGTGACCGCGCGTCACGATTGCCACTGCCACGCCTCTGCCGTTGCCAACGGCGTCACGCATCGCTTCCTGCCAGTCATCAGCCTTTTCTAGTTCGATCGATTCTTCGTGAGCTGAGGAAAAAAGATTCCGATCGACGAATTCGCCGCGGTCGTCAATCAGGGTCACGCGGAAACCGGCAATTGCCGCGAAACGTGCTAATGAGGCTCCGACATGGCCGGCGCCGGCAATCACCAAACGCGGCTCAGCTTCAATTCTTTCAAACAGGATCTTCGCCGCAGGCAAAGCTTCGGTCATCGAAGCGTGCAGGACTTTGCTGGCTTCGCGTGAATTTAGAAACACCTGCGATTCTCGAACGACGTACTCATCCAACGTTGCATCGCCGAAGCCCCCAAATGTTTCGCCATCGTCTAACACGGTCATTTTGGCGCCGACAGCCGGCTTAGCCGTGCTCGATTCAACCACGGTTACCAGGGCCGCAGTTCTCCCGCGGTCGAGGATCTGCCTGATACGATTCGCTAATTCCGTGCTGTTTGGCATTAATAGCAGCACCCGACGGTGCGCGGAAGAGTCTATTTCGATGTGGAAGGTTTGAGAAGCCCAACAGCTTCAGCGGCGCGGCGAATCAGCCACCACGGACCAATCAAAAAGTAAATCGGATTCTGAAAGAATGCAGGCTGGTTTCCCTCGATTGCATGACCGATGAATTGCAGAATCCACCCGCCAATGAAAAGCGCAAGCGCAATTCGCCAATTGAAGAAGAAAAGCGGCCACGAAACTGTAATCATCGGAATGCCAATCGCGTGACACAGTTTATTCAGCGGGTGCTGGTGTTTGGCTTTGTAGTTTTCGACGAACGAATCCATATGACTAGTAAATGGTAAATAGTAAATCGTAAATAGAGGTTGTTGACCTCCAATTCCGCGACTTCAATTACGACCGACCATGTCTATTCACTATTTACGATTTACTATTCACTCGCGTTCCACACATCGATGAAGATATCCATCGTTCCGCCACAAACCATGCCTTCTTCGCTGGCTTCATCGGCTGTCAATGTGAAGTGATGCAAAGCTGATTTTCCGCTGCGCAGGGCTTCACGTGCTTCGGCCCAAACTTCCGCTTCGACGCAGCCGCCACCGACGGTGCCCGCATTTTCTCCGCCCTCGAAGAACAGCATTTTAGCGCCGCGGCGTTGCGGTGTTGAGCCACGCGTCTCAGCAACCGTCGCGACAACGACGCGCTCGCCGCGTGCATTCGCGTCGCTAATCAACTGATAGAGGTCTCGTGTGGCGATTGTGCTCATGTTGTTTGGAGCGCACGCATTCTGCGTGCGGGTCGTCGGCATCTTGCCGGGCAATTCGTGAGCATGGATGCTCGCGGCCCGCCGATTAGATGTCGGCGCTCCTAATACGGACTCGGCGTTGGTGTCGGCGCCGGCGCTGCGCCTTCCGACTGTGTAGCGGTCTTTGAATTCTCAAGTGCAGCCTGATCCGCGGCGTCGAGACGCTTTCGAATTCGTTCAACGTCCGCGTCCGCACCGGCAATCGCCGTTTCCAGGCGCAAGTGGTTCGCCGTGAGCTGATCGAGCTGCTTTTGCACTCGTATCTTCTCGTTCTCAAGTGATTTGCGTCGCTGTTCGCGCAGTTCTTCGGGCCGCATCGACCCGAATCCCGCCACCGACCTGTCGATGTTCTCGGGCCGCAGGTTATAGTCAATCTCTTCCAAGCGCGCTTGAAGATCAGCCTCCTGCGCTTCGACTTCTCGCAATTGTTTCCATAGGTCAGCAGATCGCTGCTCCGCGCGTGACAAGCGCTCAAGATCCACTAGCGTCCGCTGCGACTGTTCCATCGAACTAAGCTTGGTGTTCAGATCATTGACCTGGGTTGAAAGGTCGCGAATTGTCTTCTTCATCGCTTCCGGGTCGTCGTTCGCATTGGTTCCTGATTCAGAACCGGACGAGTTACTGTTGTCATTTGCATTCTCATTCGCCGGTGGTTCATAAATCGCTGGATTGGTAATGCGCGGTGTTGACGGCCGGCGAGTCCGTGACTTACGCCGTCGTTTTTGGGCGCTCGAGTCAACCAGGAAAAGACCAATCAAGCAAACGGCAAGAACGAGCACGACCAAACGACGAATTGATTTTGAAAACATAACTAACTCCCTCAAACAGTGATGCGGCGAAGACCAGTCCCGATGCTTTGTGTCAGAAGCGCGCGCGTAAGCCAGGGCAACCTGATTCAAAATGCAGCCCTCCCTCACGGTCGGGCTTCTGACATTACCCTGCCTGAATCTGAAAGCTGATGGCCATCGCGCGCACCGATTGCGTTAAAGAATCGACGCGAATCAAGTCAGCGCCGGCCTCTGCAAACACGCGGGCGTTGTCGATTGTTATCGGCCCGCTAATCACGATTGGAACTGCTGACGAGGTCTCGCGCGTTTTCGCAATCAACTGCGCCGCCTGTGCGACTTCACTTCCGGCTATGGCGATTACGTCAGCCCCGCTATCCAAGGCCTCTTTCACGTCACCTTCACTCATCACTTCGACTTCGAGCTTGTGCAGATGGCCAATCTTTTCACGCGTCGATTTGACGGCGGTTCCAACTCCACCCACCAGCGCAGCGTGAGTCGCCTTAATAAACACGCCGTCGTCCAACCCGTAGCGGCTGTTGACTCCACCCCCAAGTAACACCGCGTACTTTTCCAGCATCCGCAGTCCGGGAGTGGTTTTGCGCGTGTCCGCAATCCTCGCCTTCGTGCCGTCAACGGCTTTGACGAATTCGCGTGTGCGCGTTGCGACCCCTGACAAATGCTGTAGCAGGTTCAACGCCACGCGCTCGCCGGCCAACAAAACGTCCGCGAAACCGGTTGTTCGAGCAATCACTTTTCCGGCCTCGACTTCTTCGCCGTCCGCCGTGAATGCCTCGATCTGCTGCTGCGCATCGAGTGTGACAAAGACTTCTTCCGCCGCTTCCAGCCCGGCGACGACCATCTGTTCGCCCGCGACGAATCGTCCTTTGGCGCGAACGTTACGCGACAAGACCGTCTGGGTTGTGATATCGCCGCGACCAAGGTCCTCGCGCAGGAACAAACCTATACTCGAGTACAATGCGCCTTCGTCGAGCCAGTTCACGAAAGCGCCTCCAACATTTGATCGAGCGCCGCGTTCCGCTGCGCGATGTCAGTAACACGTGCGCGCAACTCTTCGACCTTTTCCGCGGGCGCGCGTTGCACGAAGTCAGCGTTGTCGAGCTGCGTCTCAAGTTTCGCCGCCTCTTTCTGCAACTTCTCTTTTTCGCGCGACAGCCGCAGTCGCTCTTGCGCGAAATCGATCAGCCCTTCGAGCGGCACAGCGACTTCGGCGCCACCGGCAAGCACGGCGCGCGCTGCGGCTTTCGGCATTCCGGTAGCTCCGTCGATCGAAATGTATTTTGCCCGCGTGAGGCGCGCGATTTGGTCGGTGCTGTCGGAAAACACCGATTTCAAGTTTGATTTGGCGGCGATTATCAGTTCGATACGATCGCTCGGTTTGATGTTCATCTCCGAACGAATATTTCGCACACGCGAAATTAGATCTATGACCGCTTGCATCGCCGTCTCCGCGCTCTCATCGATCAATGACGCGTCCGCGCGTGGAAACGATGCCAACATGATCGTCGGTTCCGCGCCGGCATAGGAGGCGTTGAGGTATCGCGCGTGCGGCACCGGCAGTTTCTGCCAAAGCTCTTCCGTCAAATACGGCATAAATGGATGCAGTAGCCGCAACGCCTGCTCGAGGATGGAAACCAAACGCGCTCGCGCGATATCGCGTTCCGGCGACGGAGTCTCAGCCGTCACAGTTGATTTCGAAAGCTCGATGTACCAGTCACAGAAATCATCCCAGAAAAAGTGATAGAGCTGTTGCACCGTCGCGTGAAAATCGTAGTCGCCGATTTGCTGATTGACCGCCGCCGCCGTTTTGTTCAACCGAGAAAGTATCCAGCGATCGTGCAGCGGCAGATTCGCTCGATCAGCGAACGCATCGTCGACTTGCGCGGCTCCCTCTGAATTCATTAGGCAGAACCGCGCGGCATTCCAAATCTTGTTTGCGAAGTTTCGATACGATTCCACCTGCTTTTCATTCCAGCGCGTGTCAGTCGATCCGACTTGCGCCAGCGCCAGCCGGGTCGCGTCCACGCCATACTTGTCGAAAACTTCGAGCGGATCGACGCCGTTCCCTTTTGTTTTCGACATCCGCTGGCCGTGCTTGTCGAGGATCGTGCCGGTGACATAGACATCGTCGAAGGCCTCTTTGCCGATGAATTTCAAGCCGGTCATCATCATGCGGGACACCCACAGGAAAATGATGTCACGTGCGGTGACGAGCACCGACGTCGGATAAAACGTTTTTAGGTCTTCAGTCTCGTTAGGCCAACCGAGCGTCGAAAATGGCCAGAGCGCCGCAGAAAACCAGGTATCGAGTACGTCTTCGTCCTGCGTCAGTTCAGTCGTCCCTGCCTTTATTTCAGCTTCGGCACGACTGCGCGCGACAAAGACTTCACCGTCTTTCGTGTACCACGCAGGAATCTGATGACCCCACCAAAGCTGCCGCGAGATCGTCCAGTCGCGCAGGTTCTCAAGCCAATCAGCGTAAACTTTTTCGTAAGGCACCTGCGGAACAAACCGCGGTTTGGCATCCTTGCGAAGCTTGTCGAGCGCTAGATCGCGCAATTGCTCCATCCGACAAAACCACTGCGTCGAAATCAGCGGTTCGATCACTGTCTTGCAGCGCTCGCATTTTGAAATCGAGAATTCGTAATCGATAACCTGCTCAAGCAAACCTGAGGCTTCGAACTTCTCAATTACGAGTTCGCGCGCCTTGTAACGATCGAGACCAACGAAATCCAGGCCGGCTTCTTCAGTCATCCGCGCGAACCGGTCGATGACATTGACCTGCGCGAGATCGTGGCGAATGCCCATTTCGTAATCGCTCGGATCGTGGGCAGGCGTTATTTTGACAGCCCCCGTCCCAAACTCTGATTCAACAGACTCGTCGGCAATTACGGGAATGTCGCGATTCGCAATCGGTAGAACCAACGTTTCACCGACCAATGAAGCATAGCGTTCGTCCTTCGGATTCACCGCGACCGCGGTGTCGCCGAGCATCGTTTCGGGCCGCGTCGTGGCAACAACAATTGCGCCGTCACGGTTCTTGAACGGATAGCGCAAGTAGTACAACTTGCCCTGGTGCGGCTCGCGCTGGACTTCGAGATCGGAAAGCACCGTCTGATCATTTGGACACCAATTGACGATTCGATTCCCGCGATAGATCAGGCCTTCTTCGTACAGCCGGACGAACTCTTCGCGTACCGCGCGCGACAGGTCTTCATCCATCGTGAACTTGAAGCGCGACCAATCGACCGAAGCGCCTTCTCTTCTCAGTTGATTCAGAATCTGCCCGCCATACTGTTCCTTCCACTTCCAAACGCGCTCGACAAACTTTTCGCGCCCGAGATCGTGCCGCGTTAATCCCTCTTTCTTCAGTTCACGCGTCACCATCAACTGCGTCGAAATTCCCGCGTGATCCATTCCCGGCAGCCACAACGTGCGAAAGCCCAGCATGCGCTTGTGACGCGTCATGATGTCCATCATCGTATGCTGAAGCGCGTGCCCCATGTGGAGGGAACCAGTCACGTTCGGCGGCGGAATTACAATACAGAAGACCGGTGCATCCGGGTCCTTGTTGATTTCCGGCGCGAAATAGCCACGCTCTTCCCAACGCGCGTAATGATGGCGCTCGGCTTCTTTCGGGTCGTAGGTTTTGGGGATGTCAACCATGCGAAGAATCGTTTGGCGCGGGTCACTGCCCGCCATCCTTCTTTAAATCGTGCCGTCCGATTGTAAATCAGCAACCGCAGCTTTCCGAACGCGCAAAAGCAAAAAGGCGGGCAAAGCCCGCCTCTAAGCGTTAGGTTGAGCTATGTTTACCTTTGATCTTCCAGGCGTTTCTTAATCAGCAACTCCGACAATTCGGGCACAACTTGCCAGGCGATTTCGCGCACGACCTTGTCTGAAAGTTGTTCGACGACGCGGCGAGAAATTGCTTCGATGGCTGCCGGGGAAAGATCGGCGTTGCTCGATTCGTCCATTCGATCAGGTTCAACTGATTCGTGAGTTTCAGTGATCGTTGGTTCCGTTACGGAAACTGTATGAACCCCAATTGCTTCAGCACCTTCACTATGCGCGACCGGCGACGTCGAAGAAATATTGCCGGTCGAGCCGCTCGAAAACTGAATTGGCGCAACGTCAACGTCGAGTTCGAAATCGTCCGCGACCTCGGAACCGGCAAAGCTATCAACGTCTCCCAAATCCAAAACGCCTTCATCATCAAAAGCGGGCGCGGCGTGGATTTCCTCGCTCACGAGTTGTTGCGGTTGAAATTCACCGACTGTGACCACGTCACCGCTTTCGACCGCCTCCGCGCTCTGCGCTTCCGGCACAATCTCCACTTCGACAGTGTCAGAACTTTCCTCGTCAGTCATGGTCACCGGTTCGAGTTGTTGAGTATCCGCAGTCTGAAGTTCGATGTCCGACGGGCATGTGTGTTCCGGCTCGGCCGCCATGTCGGACGTTTCCATCACGGCTGCTTCGACAAAAACTCTCGGCGTTTGATCGACTGCTTCTGATTCGCTCACCTTCGCCAGTTCCTGGTCCTTCGCAAATGCTGTCTGATGATCCTCTGAAGCCTCGACAGCAAACGTAGATTTCTCGTCCGCGGCTGCGGCCTGGTCGGGCGCGTGCGTACGGTTAACCAGCAAGCCAACGCGGCTCACCAAGTCACGAATTGATTGGAATGGCTTTGTCACAACGTCATCAGCTCCTGCACGTTTAGCTTGGGCTTCATCGAACGGTTCGAACGAGCCGACGAGAAGCATCACCGGCACGCCGCGAAATCGCTCGCTCTGCTTAATGAATTTGCACAGTTCGTAACCATCGACCCCAGGCATGAAAACATCGGCGAGGACCACGTCGGGCTTGGAGTGATTTAGTTTTTCCAGAGCGGCCGTGCCATCACCGGTGGTGATGACCTGCATGCCTTCGTCCGTGAACGTGAGGTCGATGACTTTTTGAATGGCTACGGAATCGTCGGCAAGCAGTAGGATTCGTCCAGGAAACACGAGAGGCACTCCGATCGGGCAACTCAATTGGGCGGCGGGCAAGACCGCTGATTTGAACCTAGCACTCGCGCGAAAACTGCGTCAAGCGTTTTGTTCGACCAAGGCGCAAATAAGCGCCCAATAATGGGAGGTTTGACTAATGGCCAAGGCTACTTCTGGTGATGTCATCCGGCGTATTCGGCTGTCGGTCGGGACCAGCTGAGCGCAAAACGTAGGAATTTCGCGTCCCTTCGTAACCATAGGGCTGCTGCCAGGCATCAACGCGAATTACGCGCGCGAGGTAGCGGGGACTGAGGAAATCGATCAGCTGAGCTTCGCTCTTTGATTCAACATAGCCGCCGCGCTCGTGTTTGAAGGCCTCGAGGGCCGTTGCGATGGTTTCTAATTCCGCGCGCACGCGCGAGGTTTTTTCCGCATTCAAAGCGCGCACCAGTGAGTTTACATCCTCCCAGCTGCGGTCGCCGGTGCGAATCTCGGCCACGCGCCACTTATCGTTCTCGTTAACAAAACGAAACGCGGTTTCAACCTGTGCGACCACCACAGCGGAATTCCCGAGCGAAGAAACACTCTTGACCCGCACTGCGTCCGACGGGAGGTTAATGCCCGCCATTCGCGCTATCAACTTGCGGGCTTCCTTTGGCGAAAGGTCGCCGGCCGCCTGTGACTGGCTCGTCATTAGCAAAACGCCTGCAGCTATTGCGACCATTACGACAACGACGAGATTGCGCTTGCTAAACATGAATGCCTCCCTTGCTGCAAAGGCGGGCAACGCCCGCCCCGAAACAGAGAATCTACCGCCGACTGCTCACTGCCTGCCGCCTACTGCTTCGCCGCCTTGCTCACGAGCATGCGGAGCATCGTGTGGAGTTGCGTCGTCGTAAACGGCTTCGGGAGAAACACGACTGCACCCGCCGCGAAACTGTCCGAAGAAAGCTTCGGATCCTGTTCGGCGGTCATCATCATCACCGGAATCTTCATGAATCTTTTTTCCGTGCGCATGTGTCGCACGAGCTCCGGCCCGGTAATGTGCGGCATCACCACATCCAAGACAGCAGCAGTGAAGTCTGAGTCCGATTGAAGCGTCTTGTAGGCTTCACGGCCGTCGCGGGCGGTGACGACTGCGAAGCCTTCTTTTTCAAGAATCGTACGTATCAGCCGCAGGATAGCTGGATCGTCATCCGCGACCAGGATGCGTCCCTTTGGTTCTTTCTCGGCTGTGTTCATTATGATTCGGAAGCAGCTTTCCTCTGCACGTAACGGCGCTAGGCCGCTTCGACTGCCCTGCTCGATTCTCCGGATTTCAATGATAGTTCGGCGGCCAGTTTGATGGCCGCCACCATGCTCGAGTGCTCGGCTATTCCCTTGCCGGCAATATCGAATGCGGTTCCGTGATCAACTGAAGTGCGAATGAATGGCAACCCGAGCGTCACATTTACTGCTTCCCCGAATGAAAGGCACTTCACCGGTATCATCGCCTGGTCATGATAACACGCGATGACGGCGTCGAACTCTCCGCGCGATGCTCGCAGGAAGACAGTGTCGGCTGAGAACGGGCCACGAACGTTGATGCCGTCTGCCACTCGACACGCTTCGATCGCCGGTGTCATCTCAGCCACTTCTTCAATCCCAAACAACCCACCTTCCGCTCCGTGCGGATTCAGGGCCGCGACCGCGATACGCGGCCGTTCGATGCCCCAGCGATGCAGTTCGCGATCCGCCAGGCGAATCGTCTTTTCGATTCTGTCCTTGGTCACCATGCGAATCGCTTCCGCTAACGGCACGTGCGTCGACAACAACACCAGACGCAAATTCGCCGCGACAAAACCCATCGCATACTCTTCGGTGGCGGTCAAAGCGGCCAGGAACTCGGTATGACCAGGAAAACTGTACCCGCCCAGGAACAGCGCGCGCTTGTTGATAGGCGCAGTTGCGATCGCATCAATCTCGCCGGATCCGCAGAGATTCACGGCCGCTTCGATGTAGCTGGCGGCCGCTTTTCCTGCCGCGCCTGATTCAATGCCGGGTTCGACAAAGCCGTTCAGATTGTCGAGGTGAAAGATGATGGGATCGTCGATGTTCGACGGTAACGTCTCGCCGTGTCTGACAATCTGATACCCGCACTGCAAATCCAAAGTCCTCGCGTTGTGCGCGAGGACTTCAGCATTTCCAATGATGATCGGAGTGCAAAGATTGCGAACTTCTTCTTCGGCTACGGCCTTGAGGACAACCTCGGGCCCGATGCCTGCGGGATCCCCCATAGTGATCCCAATGCGAGGCTTCGACTTGGCTGATGAGGCGTAGTGTGATTCAGCGCGCGAATTTCCCATCGCCAGGAATAATTGCTGAGAAGCTAGTTTTCGAAAGCCGGCTCGGAAGTTTCGTGATCGGCGTGCGTTTCTGCGCGGTCATCCGAATCGACTTTGCCGACACGCTCTTCCGCTTTGTACATGTATTTGATGTTGCGTTTCAGCACCAGCAAATTCGGAGCGGACCTTCGATTGATCTTCAGCGCGCCGCGATCGTACCACTCGATCGTGCCTTCGATTTCCTCGCCGTCCTGCAGCACGAGCACCATCGGTGTGTGCGCATCAATCTGTTTCTTGTAGTAATAGATTTCTGCGTGAGTTTCAGTTGGCGGTGGCTGTCGCTTGCGCATCTGCATCGGCTGTTGCTGTCCTGGCCGGTTTTGCGGCATTCCGCCCGGCCGTCCTCCGCCTTGCTCAGGATTCCGGTGCTGTTGCGGAATTACATCCCGCCGCGCTTTGACGTCAGCCAAAGTTGTTCGAATAAGTTTGCGATTCACAATACGCCTCCAAATGATTACGTTGAGCGCGTACGCGCCCGAATAAAAATGCGTTCCCGCCAGAAGCGTGGCGTGTCCGAAGCCCACAGTCGCAGGCTGCGGCCTTCCAGGGAGAGTGCGCATTGACCCGTACGGAATTTCGTTAGGGATTGCGCGTCATGCTACACGACCGCCGGGGAAAACGCAAAATTCACTGATAGTGCGGATGCTTTTTTGGCGAGCGAGGGTTGGCTCTACCTAATCTGCTTTCTTCCGAATGAATGTCGGAACGTCCAAATCCTCGGAGCGTCTTGAACCCAGGCCAAAGTCGGGGGTTGGCGGTTCATGTCGAGGCGCCGTGGTCACCGGCATGGTCGCGCCGGCTCCAATTGCCGCTGTCATCGGCTGTCGACTGAAGCCCGTCGCAATCACCGTAATCTTCATTGCATCGGCCATCGTTTCATCCACCACGTGACCGAAAATAATATTCGCATCATCGTCGGCTTCCTGCCGCACGATCGTTGCCGCTTCGTTCACTTCGTACAACGTGAGATCCGGACCGCCCGTGATGTTAATGAGCACGCCCTTCGCGCCTTTAATCGATGCTTCTTCAAGAAGCGGCGATGAGATCGCCTCCTGGGTCGCTTCGATCGCGCGGTTTTCGCCGCGCGCGTAACCGGTGCCCATCAGCGCCATGCCCATGCCGTGCATGATCGTGCGCACGTCGGCGAAGTCCAGATTGATGAAGCCCGGCACGGTAATCAAATCGCTGATGCCCTGCACCGCTTGCCTCAGCACGTCGTCCGCCGCCTTGAACGCCTCGCCGATCGATGCAGTTTGCGAGACTGCCGCAAACAGCCTTTCGTTCGGAATCGTGATGACGGTGTCCACTGACTCGTGCAACTCGCGCAAGCCTTGTTCGGCCTGTTCGAAGCGCCGCCGGCCCTCAAACAAAAAAGGTTTCGTGACGACAGCGACGGTTAGCGCCCCCAGCTCCGTCGCCAAAGAGGCAACAATCGGAGCTCCGCCAGTGCCCGTCCCGCCGCCGAGACCCGTCGTCACGAAGACCATGTCGGACCCTTCCAACACTTCGATAATTTTGTCTGTGTCTTCAAGTGCTGCCTGGCGTCCAACTTCGGGATCCGCTCCCGCGCCGAGACCTTTCGTTAGACGGCCACCCAACTGAATCTTCACGGACGCGTGCGAACGTTTCAGCGCCTGCAAATCAGTATTCGCAACCACGAATTCGATCCCTTCGATGCCGGCATCAATCATTCGATTGACGGCATTGCCGCCACCGCCGCCCACGCCGATCACTTTGATTCGGGCCCCGGTGATGGGAGGCTCGTCGTCGATGAAGATGTTAATGCTTCGGCCGGACGGCGAAGTCGAATTGTGAGTTTGATTTGACTCAGGTGTCATGCTTACTTCCTCTCTTCCAAATCGGGAAGGCTTCCACTGCCTCTTTCGTCTATTTTGGGTTGGCTGCGGCACAGGCCTCAAAATATTGCGGACAATATCTTGTGTTAACGGGGTCGCAGCATACAATACTTAGTCAGAAAATACTACTACTAAATCGATCGCGGAACTTGGAAACGAAATGCGTGAGCCGCCCCGAACCGCCACGCTTCGCCGCCATCGTTCGTTGCGGGACCACGTGTGCGCGTTGCGAAACGAGCGCAAGACCGGCGGCCGCTGTCCACGCAGGACTGTGAATGTCTTCAACCAAGCCGCCGAAACGATCTCGCTCCGGATAGCCAATGCGAACGGGCGCGTCAAAAACCTGTTCCGCCACTTCAACCATTCCATCGAGCAATGCGCCACCACCGGTCAACACGACGCCGCTCGACAACTGGCGCGTCCAGTTCGAATCTTTTAATTCATCTGCGACATGCATTAACACCTCTTCAGCGCGCGGTTGCAGGATGTCGCACAATATCTGCCGTGATAGTTGGCGTGGCGCGCGTCCCCCGACTGACGGAACATCCACCATTTCGCTGCGCATCGCATCGCTGAGCGACGCACTCGAGGCGCAACCGAAGGTTCGCTTGATTTTCTCCGCTTCCGGGATGGGCGTGCGCAGGCCGAAAGCAATGTCGTTGGTGAAGTGCGAACCACCAAGCGGAAACACCGCGGTATGCTGCACTGCGCCGCGCTGATAGACACATAAGCCGGTTGTTTCAGCTCCTATATCGACAAGCGCGGCGCCGTATTCTTTGTCGTCTTCGGTCAAACTCGCTTCCGCTGCCGCGAGTTGCTCCAGCACCATGTCGGCAACAATAAGACCGGCCCGATTGACGGCATTAATGGCGTTTTGCCGCGCGGTTACTGGACTGGTCACGATATGGACCTTCACTGCGAGGCGCGCGCCGGTCATGCCAATCGGATCGTTGATCCCGTCCTGATCGTCGACGATGAATTCCTGTGGCAGCCGGTCGACAATCTCGCGCCCCGCCGGGAGTTGAATAGCGCAGGCTGAGTCAATCGCACGGCGCACGTCGTCGCCCGTGATTTCGTGCTCGCGGCTGGCGACGGCGACAATGGCCTGACCATTGAACCCCATGATGTGCGAGCCGGCGAGGTTAATGGTCACGTCCTGCGCCTGTATCCCGCTCATTCGCTCAGCTTCTTCGACGGCGCGGCGAATTGATTCAACCGCCGCTTCGGGATTTACGATGACGCCCTTGCGCAGACCTTTCGCATCGGATTCGCCGGTGCCGATCACCGATAACAAGCCATCTTCGCTGGGTGCGGCCACGATACACGTCACCCGGCTGGTGCCAATATCGAGTCCGATTGTGTGTGTCGATCGCTTTGCCATTTCCCTGCGCTAGCGCGCGCGTGATTGATTCCCGTGCGCGGTCTTCTGGTCGCGCGCATTCGGCTTGCGCTTATTGTCCACGGTTGGTTTCTTCGTATCCGTTTTGGCTCTGGCTACCGTCGGCTTGTCAGAATCACCTACGGCCGTTGTTCGATCCGAGGCAGCGTTAGCTTTGTTTTCATCAGCCGTCATGCTACCGCCGGAGCTGTATCCTAAAACGACGTTATTGCCGGTGAAGTCGACATACGTGATCTGACTCGCGTGCCCTGCCTGTTCGTAACGATCGAGAACTTCGAGCGCCGACTTTAAGCGAGCTCCTAAATCCTGTGCACCCACGCGCACCTCAATTTGTGAATCATTGCCGGCGAGTTGCGCGCGCACATCGTGAACATCAAAGAGGTTGATTTCGCTGACTCGATCCGCCAGTCCAACCGCTTGCCACTCACGCAACGCTTCCTGATACTTCTTGACGCGTTCCGCGTTTGCTTCGCGCGCTTCGTTCGTGCCGTCTTCGTTCCAACCGATGATGAAGAACGGTGGCATTTGATCAGTTGTTTTCATCTGGCTCAACGTCACGCCTTCTTCGTCAACCCAAACAAAATGACCGGCTGAATTGCGTATCACCGAGAGCGGCACACGTTCGGTAATGCGAACGCGCAAGGTATCCGGCAACACGCGCGTGATGACCGCACGGCGAACGCCCGGCAGTCGCCCGATCTCCGCACTTAACGCCGACAAATCGGCGCGCCAAACACCAGTCCGCGAAACCTCGCGACGTACGAGCCCTTCAATCTCTTCAGCCGACGTGCGTGACGTTCCGACAACCTCGACCGAGCGCACCTGAAACAGCGATGCGGAAGACGCCGCGCGATAACCGATGGCCAGTGCGATCACGGCGAGAAGCCCGAACACCACTTTCATCGCCGTCGGCACATAAGCAAGCAAAGCGCGCGCAGAAAATCGTGATGATTCTTTACCGTCACGACGCGCGGGCCGTTGTCCAGCCGCTTTAGCTGAACGGCCGCGGCGCGTCGAACGTGAAGAGATGACTTGTTCTTTCATGGGTGTGTAGCGCAAGTTGTTAACTTGCGATTGCTTTCAATCCAGCGCAACTTAACAAGTTGCGCTACTTCGAACTCCACAACTCAACTTCGTATTCCAAATCGATTCCGTGTTCGCGCTTTACGCGTTCGCGAATTTCTTCCGCAAGCGCCAGTGCGTCGGCGGCCTTCGCTTCTTCGCCCTCAGTAACAATGAAGTTCGCATGTTTCTCTGAAACGACTGCACCGCCCCGGCGCGTTCCTTTCATCCCCAGTTCATCGATCATCTTGCCGGTGCCAACCGGACTCGAGGGCGCATTCTTGAAGAAACATCCTGCGGAGCGAGCGCCGTGCGGCTGCGTCTCCATCCGCTGGCCCTTAGCCTTCTCCATGCGCTCGCGGATCTTCTGAGGGTCGTCGTGCTGCAAGCGCAGCGTCGCGCCTAACAACAATTCGCCTTCGCGAAATGACGTGTGGCGATAGTTCCATTTCACATCCGTGCCGGGAACCTCGGTGACACGACCCCCGCGCGCCACGCGCACAGTCTCAACGACGGTTCCAATTTCTTGTCCGTAAGCACCGGCGTTCATCCACAGCGCGCCGCCGACGGTTCCGGGAATTCCATTCAGTCCTTCAATTCCGGACAGTCCCTTCCGCGCTGAATCAACGCATAGACGTGGCAGCGAGTAGCCCGCACTCACGGAAACTCGTTCACCGTCGAAAACCGGGGCGCTCTTCAATTCTGTCAAGCTCACGATCACGTAATGATGTTCGCCATCGTCTGCGAGGACGTTGCTGCCGGATCCAAGCGGCCGCCAGGCGATTCCGTTTTGCTCAAATGCGCCAACGACTGCCGCCGCCTGTTCTTCAGAATTCGGCGATATGACCCAATCAATGGAACCGCCAACACGCAAGCTTGTCAGTTCCGCGAATCGCCGTCCCCGTTCCGCTCGCACGCCTAGCTTTTTCGCGACTTGCTCGATCGCTGCGTCCCGCGTCGATTT
>Ga0207675_100001539_pt1 | contig 23098 bp, 18 predicted proteins | sample KBSSwiS42_FD_184305 | JGI IMG/M metagenome (GOLD analysis project Ga0207675, IMG submission 184305) | Switchgrass rhizosphere microbial communities from Kellogg Biological Station, Michigan, USA - KBS Switchgrass S4-2 (SPAdes) (version 2) | ecosystem: Host-associated > Plants > Roots >...
CAGTCGACGGCGCGTGGGCTTGGAGCGTGCGAACGAGATCAAGGCGTCTATGCCATCGGCGCCACCATGCGATGCCCCACGCAGCTGCGCCCAGGCCGTGAGCTCGCCCATCGTCGCCACGGCTCGCCGAAGCCTGCCGACACGACCGTCCCACGCAGCGAGATCCAGCCGGTCTGCGACGGGTTGCAGCTCGCGAACGACGAACGGTCTCGATCCGATGATCATTCCCGACAACAGGTCGGGCGGAATGGCCTGCATGCGTCGCTGGACCTGGATGACCCGCTCGGCGTGGTTCTTTTTCATTGGCTGGCGGTCAGCCATCGATGACGCCAGGTGAACGGCCAGCGCTGACGGTCTCGCCGCCTTGACATCGAGGATCCGTTCGTCTCGAGCACCCGGACCGCGGATGAGGACCGCATAACGCGGCACGCCGAGGCTGCCCGTGCCCGCGATCCGCCCCACGACATCGAGCACGCGATAGAACCCGGGCTCTGGCTGATGCGCCGCGAACCTCGCGATGCTCTGCGCGACGCGCCGTCGCTCAGCGACCGGCAGCGTGAAGGTCCGCTTGTCGTTGATCCGAAGCCGTCGGCGACCGTCCCGCACGATGGTGCGTTCATCGAGGAGCTGTTGCTGCGTGCGGTTCTCGACCGACCGCAGCAGGTCGCGTATCCACCCCGTCGCGATCGAGCGCTCGATCCAGCGCGCTTTGCCCGTTACCAGCGCTGCGGCGTAGCCCTCGAGAAAACTGCTTTCGAGATCGCGCACGCTCTGCGCTTGGAGACCTAACGATTGTGCGGCGAGTCGGACGCTGGTCAGGAACCGGGCGGTGTCGCGCGTGGCGGGGGCGAGGGCGGCCTCGTCGAAGTCGTTGAGGTCGAAATAGGCCAGGCCGTTGTCTCCTCGGTAGCTGCCGAAGTTCTCGAGGTGGAGGTCGCCGCAGCACCACGCGAGCGGGGCGTCGTCGAGCGCGGTGCCGCCCATGGACCCCCAATCCTCCCAGAAGAGATGCGCGGTCCCGCGAAAGAACACGAACGGATCGCGGCTCATCGCGCGATACTTCCGGGCGACGAGCTCCGGGCGACGTCCGCGGTTGAAAGCCTCGATTCGTTTCCACACGGGCCGGTCGCACTGCGTTCGCAACGAAGCGCGTTGTGTCGTTCGAGCCATCCGTGTTGCCGTCGGTTAGGTGTAACGAGCGGGTGTCAACGTTTTCGCATGCTAGCCACGTCTAGCTTGTCTGCCAGTGACACGTGTGACGGATATCCGATGAGTCCGCCTGCCACAGGAGCTCGATCGTCCGCTGCGGTCGGGGCCATCCCGACGCATATTCCACGAACAGCACGTCGCTTATCACTCGTGGCTCGTGCAGCACGCCCGGTGACCGTGGCTCATGGAACAACCGCCCCGAGAAGAGGTTACTCGGCTCCTCGATGAACTGCAGCGGGGTGACGGCGCTGCGTTCGATAAGCTGGTCCCGCTCCTTTACGCGGAACTGCGAGAAATCGCCCACCGGCAGCGCCGGCGCTGGCACGGTGATGAGACGCTCGACACGACAGCGCTTGTCCACGAGGCATACCTCAAGCTCGTCGATCAGAGCCGGGCGGGGTGGGAGACGCGGGCCCACTTTCTCGCCGCCGCCGCGCGGGTAATGCGCCACATCCTCATCAACTACTCCCGGTATCGTCGCCGGAAGAAGCGCGGCGGTGACCTTCGCAAGCTCTCGCTGGATGAAGTCGGCGAACAGCTGCCCGTCGAGCTCGCGATCTCCGAGAGCAACATCGACATGCTCGTGGCGCTCGACGCGTCGCTGAAGACGCTCGAGCGAGTGAACCCGCGTGAGAGTCGTATCGTCGAATGCCGGTTCTTTGGTGGCATGACGATCGAGGAGACGGCCGTTGCGCTCGGGATCTCGACCGCGACGGTGAGCCGCGGATGGGCGCTGGCGCAAGTGCGGCTCTACCAGGACCTGCATCGCGAGCTCGAGGTCTGAGGACGCGCATGGAGCGCGATGACAGACTCGAGCTCCTGTTCGAGCGTGCGGCGGCGCTCCCGTCGGGCCAAAGAAGCGCGTTCGTGGAGGCCGCGTGTGGAGCGGACCCAGAGCTTCGTGCCGTCCTCACGGCACTCGTCGCCGACTCCGACGACGCGCACGCCTACGTCGAGCGCGTGGCGGGCCCAGTCGTTGCGACCGCCATCCGCGCCACGTTAGGCGACACGTCGGTCGGCACGCACGCCAACGGTCGGAACGGTGGTCCGGACACGTTCGCCGGACAGCACATCGACCATTTCCGTGTGCTCGATCGACTCGGGAGCGGAGGCATGGGCGTCGTGTACAAGGCGATCGACGTCAGGCTCGATCGGACGGTAGCGCTCAAGTTTCTGCCGCCGCACCTCGGCACAGACGAGCAGGCCAAGCGGCGCTTCGTCCACGAAGCCAAGGCCGCATCCGCGCTCGACCACCCGAACATCTGCGCGATCCACGAAACCGGGGAGACCGCCACGGGCCAGCTCTTCATCGCGATGGCCCATTACGAGGGCGAGACCCTCAAGGAGAAAATCGCGCGAGGGCCGCTGCCGATCCGCGACGTCCTCGACTACGTCGCCCAGATCGCCGCAGGACTCCAATGCGCACACGATGCCGGGATCGTCCATCGTGACGTGAAGCCCGCCAACCTGATCGTGACGTCTGATGGGCGCGTGGCGATCCTGGACTTCGGGCTGGCGAAGATCGCGCGCACAGAGGTCACGCGTGAGGGTGCGGCGGTCGGAACCGTGGCGTACATGAGCCCCGAGCAGACTCGCGGCGTCGACGTCGATGTGCAAACCGACATCTGGAGCCTCGGCGCCGTGCTGTACGAGTTACTCACCGGACAGCGGGCATTCTCCGGCGAGACCGACGAGACGGTGATCCACGCGATCCGCCACGATCAACCGCGACCCGTTCGCCTGCTGCGTCCGGACGTACCCGCTGGCGTGGCTGTGGTCGTCAGTCGTTGTCTCACGAAGGATCCGACTCGCCGCTACTCGCGCGCGGACGAGCTCGTGTCCGACGTGCGAACGCTGCAGCAGGGCGGCAGCCTCCGACGGTCGCTGCGACCGAAGCACGTTCTTCGCTCTGCTGCCACCGCGATACTCGGCAGCGTCGTGCTGCTCACCGGGCCGGGCCTAACGCGCGTTGCGCATCGCGTGGATCCGGAAGCGTTCAGCCTCTACCTGCGGGGCAAGCGGACGGCCGACAACGCGGAGAGCCTCGCGTACTTCACGCAGGCCATCGCGAAGGATTCCGTCTTTGCGCCGGCGTACTCCGAAGCCGGCATTCGGTATGTCTGGGCGCACGACCGGGACAGGGCCGAGCAGGCGATCGAGAAGGCGATCGCACTCGACCCGTCCCTCTCGGACGCCTACGAGGCGCTCGGCCTGCTCCGGATGTGGCTGGACTGGAATTGGCCCGCGGCCGAAGCCGCGCTCCGGCGCGCGATCGACTTGAACCCGCACAACGCCCGTGCGCATCACGAGCTGGGCCAGCTGCTCACTCGCGTGGGTCGCTGCGATGATGCCATCCCGGAGGTCGAGCGTGCGGTCCTCGAGAATCCCGTCTACCCGAACTTTCAGAGCGGCCTCGCCGAGGTGTACCTCAACTGCCGACGGTACGAGCGTGCGATCGACGAATTCGAGAAGACGCTTCCGCTCGCACGGGACTCTGACGCGATCTATCGTGACATTGGCGACGCATACTTCTTCCAGGGACAGTACACCACCGCGCTCGCGTCCTATCGCAAGGCGCGGTGGGTTCCAGGGTGGGCCTATGTGCCGTTAGGCGATCGTCAACGAGCGCTGGCACAGATCGACACGCTGACACGTCGTTGGGCAGCAGGCACGGCGGCTCCGTACGAGCCATACCTGCTGGCCAAGCTCTACACGAGCCTCGGCGACCGGGACCAGGCGATCACCTGGTTGGAGCGACTGTACGGCGCGCGCACGGGTCTCGTCGTGTATCTCAAGGTGCAGCCGCACTTCGATCCGCTCCGCGGCGAGCCGCGCTTTCAGGCCCTGCTCAAGAAGGCCGGACTGACCGACTGAGCGTGTCGGTGCCGAGCGTGTCGCCGCATAGGCCGCCTAACGCTCCACAACGCCGTGCCGACCAGTGTGCCCGATACGTTCCGAACACGCCGCCTCCGCCGCACTTGCCGCTCCCGTGCATCTCGTCGAGCGCCGGCGACAGCTCGCCTTCATCGGAGCACTCACCAGGAGGCGGCTCGAAGCGCACGTGTCGCCCTTTGATCGTGCCAACCACGGGTCCTGAAAAGGTATTGGGGAATGTCGTTCCGTCGGTCGCGGCGCAGACGCCGACCTGATCGAACGATCCACTGAACGTGGCACCGGTCTGGACGAACGTGTACGTGCCGTCGGTGCTGCACTTGAACGACTTCGAGCCGGAGTGGTCGCCCGAGAAGTCGTAGAGAACGAATGTGGCGTCCTCGTGGAATTGCCAACCGCCGCTGACATCAATGGCTACGCCGTTGACCGCCGTGTCCTTCGCCATGCGTGGCGCCGCCGACATCGGGAGCAGGCGCGGCGCTGAAATTGAGTTGCCGTCGCAGCCGCAGAGGATCAATGCCGCGAGCACCGGCAGGGTGTGATGACCTCGCATCGGGTCTCCCTAATCATGGTGAGCACAGCAGTCGCGTCGTGTTGGGCAGATACGACGGCGGTCTGACGCGCGACACGCCTGGCGCTACCTCATTCACACCAAAATCGGGCGGATTCTTATCACCGCTCTAGCTACTGGCTGACCGGGGCGCCGGCTCACAACTTGTTTGCAGCGCAGGTGTGGTTCGATTCCGCGTACGTCCGCGCAAACGCCATGCAAATCGCCGAGCAGCTCAGCAACGCCCTCCGCGATCGCTACCGCATCGAGCGCGAGATCGGCCGCGGCGGGATGGCGACGCCGCCCTGGCGGACGTGAGCGGGCGGGCTCGCAGTGACGATCGAACGGACCGATTCGATGCTCGCGCCGCGTTAGGTTGGTGGGACCCGCCAGGGCGTGGTCGCTACTGGCACCCCTCGGTGAAGTTGTCGACGAGCGCGGTCAGCTCGCCGTTGGCGTTTACGGTCACGTGAGCGTTCACGTGTAGTCGGTAGTTCGGAGCTCGCCCCGCGGCGACGAGATTCACCACGAATATGAAGGTATCAACGAACGGGAACGAATCGGTTAGGTGGGTCGTTTCTACAGTCGCACCTGTTTGGTGGTATTTCGTGCCGGTCGTCAGTCCCAGCCCCGTCGTGCCCTTGTCGTTGACTACGAAGAGCAGATGTATGCCGCCGGCTGCGTCGTCCGTTTCGTGGAGCACGAGCTGCTCGCGTAGAGTGAACTGAATCGCTTCCGGGCTGCCGCAAATCGCGCCGCCGATATATGTCTCCTCGATCGGGATCTTCACTGTGCTCGTGACCGCGTCAAAAGCGGGCCGCTGGACATCGACACGCGGCGCCGCGGGAGCATCGCTGCACGCGGCAGCGAGGACAACTACCATCGACACGAGAAGCGTACCGCGTTGCATGTCGCACCTCGCCGTTCGGGCGTCAGGAGGAACGTACTGGACGCGAGTCGAGCCACCACGCTTCTTTACGCGCGGAAAGTCCCTGGAGGCGGACACCAGACGCAGGACTGCTGTGCGACCAGCATGACTTGTCTCGTTGCCCGCAAACGTGTAGGTCCCATCGGTGCTGCGCCAGCGCTTTCTCGTGTACACGGAAAACCGAACTACACCGCTGACCGTGCTCGTGCCCTGGCAAGGGTTGCTCACGCGCCGCTGACATGACGCGACCGACCCATGCGGCACTCCGCGTCGGGGTCATCGGCTACGGTCTCGGTGGCTCGGCGTTCCACGCGCCATTCATTGCGGCCACGCAGGCGCTGGAGCTGACGGCGATCGTAACACGTGACGCCGACCGAAAGCGTGCGGCGGCGCAGAGATACCCGGGCGTTCGCATCGTCGACGATGTCGCGCAGCTGTGGGATGGAAGTCTCGGCCTCGATCTCGTCGCGATCTCGACGCCGAACCGCACGCACGTTCCGCTCGCGCTGGCCGCGATCGCGGCCGGGATGCACGTGGTGGTGGACAAGCCGCTGGCGCCGTCATCGAGCGCCGCGCGCGCCGTCGCGGAGGCGGCCCGACAGGGTGGCCGGCTCATCATTCCATTTCAGAATCGTCGATGGGACGGTGATTTCCTCACGCTCCGGCGCATTCTCTCGGAGGGCGCACTGGGCGACCCAATCCGGTTCGAATCGCGCTTCGAGCGATGGCGACCTGCTCCCACGCGCGGTTGGCGCGAACGCGGTGCTGCCGACGAGGCGGGCGGGCTGCTGTTCGACCTCGGAAGCCACCTCATCGACCAGGTCCTCGTTCTCTTTGGGCCCGTGAGCGAGGTCTACGCCCATTTCGACCGTCGCCGCCCGGGTGTCGAGGCCGACGATGATACGTTCGTTGCGTTGACCCACGCATCTGGCGTTCGATCGCACCTGTACATGAGCGCCGTGGCCGCCCAGGCGGCGCCGCGCTTCCGCCTTCTCGGGCGGGCGGGCGCGTACACGAAATGGGGACTCGACGTACAGGAGGATGCGCTGCGCGCCGGCGTCCGCCCCGGAGGCCCGGAATGGGGGAGGGAGCCAGAGGAACGTTGGGGAACGTTAGGCATCGATGGGCAGGTGCGGCGAGTGCCAACCGAGCGCGGTGACTACGGCGCGTTTTACGCTGAAGTAGCGCGAGCTATCCGCGCTGAGGGGCCAACTCCCGTCGATGTGGACGACGCTATCGCGATGCTCGAGGTCATCGAAGCAGCGCGGTTGGGCAATGGGCGGGCGTCGGTCGCGGTGAGCGAGCCCGACGCTTGAGTGGCGTAAGTCGAACGGAATTGGTGACCTGAATCACGTTCGCGCCTAACAACTGTGGCGCGCTCGCGCGGCACCTGTGGCGTAGGCGCAGCTATGAAATCCGTTAAACCAAGGTTAGACGCCTCTCAGGTGCGATCCGATTTCCACGGTCACGAAGTCACGAGTTGACTGCCTAACCCGACCAGGTCTCCGCTCCGGCGCACCGATTGCTGCGGGCGCGAGCGGCTGTTCGGCCTCTCATTCACCGTCACAGGCGCGTCATGAACGCAGCGGAGTACTTCGAGCTGGTTGATGCCGTCACGAAGATCGACGGGAAGACCCGCCTCCGAGTCGTTGCCGATCGCATCGCGACGACCTCGATGCATCCTCTCGAGCGTCGCGTTCTGGAACGGGCGCTCCGAGCCCGGACTGAGGCGCTCGACCTCCAGAGCCACCTTCTGACATCCGACCTCGTCGGACCGTCACTGCCAGAAAGCGAATCGTTCTTGACGCGGGGATGACAGCGCCAGGCTGGCCGGCAACGTTCGCCGACGCGCTAGACACGCTGGACGACCTGATCCCCACCGCAACCAAGCAATACCTTCATAGTCTCGCCGAGAGCGACCTCGACCGGGAGCACTGGGGCCTCAGTCTCGCCATTCGGAACGAGCTGGGGTTGTGGCGGGAGGATGCTCCGCTCACGCAGTGGTTTATCGCGCGTGGCTTCGCTCAGGGCGATGAAATGTCGATCGAGGTGCTCCGCGCCTATTGGCGCCGGCTTCATGGCCTGGCACCGCGGCCAGAACCGAGTAGGGAATCGGGAATCGGGAATCGGGAATAGAGGGAACCGGGAACAGGGAACAGGGAACTGGGAACAGAGGCTCCACGGAGTTTCTGTTCCCGGTTCGCATCGTCGCCAGTCGCCAGTCGCCAGTCGCCAGTCGCCAGTCGCCAGTCGCCAGTCGCCAGTCGCCAGTCGCCTGCCGCCTGCCGCCTGCCGCCTGCCGTTAGGCACACTGCCTCCTCAGCGCGGCCGGCGTCGCACCCAGGAACCGCTTGACCACCCTGGTCATGTGGCTCTGATCGAAGAAGCCGGCGCGCATGGCCACATCCGGAAGCGAGAGCGACGTACCAGTGAGGAGCTCACACGCGCGCTGCACGCGAAGGCGGCGGACGTAGTCCCCGACCGTACAGCCAAGGTGATCGCGGAAGGCTCGCGCAACGTGTACGCGATGCACGCCGGCCACCGTAGCGAGCGTCGTGAGGTCCACGACCATCGCGAGATCCGCCCGGAGATAGTCCTGCACGTGCGTGAGCCACGCGGGCGGGGACCGTTCCGCGCGGCGGCGCTCGCGACGCGCGCTCTGCGCAAGCAACTCGAGCGCGATGCTCTCGATCACCAGCCCCGAGACAGAGCCGGGCCCGGCGGCGCGCATCTCGACGTAAGCGCGAGCGGCGAGATCCACGATCCGGTCATCGCGAACGATCGTCGGGGCGTGAGGCGTCGGCACTTCATCGAGGTCGCCGAGCGTCGCCAGCGGCTCGATGACCAGGCAACGGCCGCCCGCGTTTCCGTAGCAGCATGCGTGGCCGTCGCCCGGCGGCGAAACGCGAACGCTCGGCGCCACGCGCCACACGGTCGACGTCCCCCGTCGCTCCTCGATGCTGCCGTGGGCCAGGAAGCAGATGTGCGCGGTGTGACGATGCTCGCCCACCGTGCGGACGTCGGCAGGCCACGTATGCTCGACGAGATGAGTGCGCCCGCGGGTGAGATCCGCGGTTCGCCGCAGCGCCGCTTCCTCGGGTGTCGCCGCACGCATCGATACTCTGCCGTTCGCTCGGGTTCCCTGTGGTACGCCCGAAGAAACGGCCGGGCGCGTCCCGAGCCAACACCAGCGGGATAACCAGCGATTAGGCGGTGCCGGACGAGGCCGACCAACGGTTCGTCCCACCGCACCGCACGGGACGAGGCGACCCGCCCGTGGTGCCGCTGCCTAACGCCGCATCTACGCGCGCCGCTCTGCCGCGGAGGAGATCCGGGCGAGCACGGCGCGGCGACGGTCTCGGGCCACGATGGTCGTCGACCCTTCACTCATCGTCAGCTGCAGCCGTCCGCCGGTCAGCGACCGGACAGAGCGGATCCGCTCCATGTTCACGAGTCGGCCACGATGAATCCTGAGGAAGCGCTCGGTGCCGAGGTGTTGGGCTAGTCGGTCGATCGGAACGCGCGTCTTCACCACCGTGCCGTTTTCCTGATGGATGCGGACGTAATTGCGCGCAGCTTCGACGTAGACGATCTCCGGCACTCGTGTAGCGACCTGTCTGAACCCCGACTTCACGAGGATCACCTCGCCGGGCGAACCAGTCCCCGACACCGGGACCGCAATGGATGGCGGCACGAGCTCGCGCGCGAAACGCGCAGGCTGTGACATGGACGCGGTTCTGCCAAGGAGCTCGGGGCGAGGATCGCTAGGGGCCGGTTGTCGAATGACCGGCTGCGTATCGAGAGAGTCGCGGCGGTAGCTCATGGGACGAACGATGAGCACGTGCACACGACACGTCTTGCACCCGTGTAGCACGCCCGCATCGCGTTCCATCCCCGTTCGAGCCGCTGTGACGAGCCGATTGGCGTGCGGTTAGATCTCGCTGCCCAGCCGGTCGCGGAAGGCATCGCGGTATCCTCGGCTCAGGGTGAGCTTCGCACCGGTCGAGAGGATGATCACGTACTCCCCGCCGAACATCGGCTGCAGCTCGCGTACGCGCGCGAGGTTCACGATCGCCGAGCGATGAACGCGCGCGAAGTGTCGCGGGTTGAGCTTGCGCTCGAGCGACTTGATTGGCTCGCGCACGAGATAACGCCCGCGCGCGGTATGGACGCGCGCGTAATTGTCCGCCGCTTCGATCCAGTCGACGTCCTCCACCTGCACCACCGTCACTCGGCCTTCGCTCTTCACGAGGAGCCGATCCGCGTACTGCTCACGCGCGCGAAGCTCGGTCAGCACCGCCTCGAGTCGCTCATCAAGGGTCGCGGCGCGCCGTTCGCCGAGTCGCGATCGAGCACGGCCCAGGGCGGTGCGAAACCGGTCTTCGTCAAATGGCTTGAGCAGGTAGTCCACGGCGTGGACGTCGAACGCGCGAATCGCGTATTCGTCGTAGGCGGTCACGAACACGACCACGGGCATCGGCTCGCCTTCCAGCGACTCGAGCACTCCGAAGCCGTCGAGCTCCGGCATCTGCACGTCGAGAAACACGAGGTCGGGCCGTTGTGCGCGAATGACTTGGGCGGCCTCGCTTCCGTTCCGCGCCTCGCCGACGAGTGACAACCCAGGGGACGCGCCGATGAACGCTCGCAATCCGCGCCTGACGAGTGGCTCATCGTCGGCGATGACGACCCGGACGTCAGTCACCGGCGGCCACCAGCGGAGCCGCGGACGTTGGTGGTAGCGGTGGCCGCACAGCCGGCTCGCCGCGATCGTCCGCCGTGAGTTGGAATGGAATGCGGATGCGGGCGACGCACCCGCCCTCCGGAAGGTCCGCGAGGGTGAGCTCCTGCCGGTCGCCATACAGACGCTCGAGCCGCGCTCGCGTCGTCGTGAGGCCAATGCCGTCCGGGCGCACCTGTCCATGGGCGAGCCCCGTTCCGTTGTCGCGAATCTCCACGCAGAGCCAATCGCCATCGCGGCGCGATCGGACCTCGATGCGACCCGTCCCCGCGTTAGGGCTCACGCCGTGGCGGATGGCGTTCTCCACCAGCGGCTGCAGGATGAGATCCGGGACGAGGGCGCCGAGCGTGGTGGGTTGAACGTCATAGGCAATGTCGAGCCGATCGAGGAACCGGGTTCGCTCGATCTCGAGATAGAGCGTGAGGATCTCGAGCTCTCGCCGGAAGCTCACCTGTGCGGTCGTTGCGCGCGACAACGTCAGGCGAAGCAGGTCGCCAAGGCGGGTGACGATGCGAGTCGCCGCCACCGGGTCTTCGCGAATGAGCACCGTGACCGCGTGCAGCGTGTTGAACAGGAAGTGCGGGTGGACCTGCATCTTGAGCGCTTGCACCTGCGCCAGCGCGAGCTGCGCCTCGAGCTGCGCGGCGCGGAGCTCCCGCTCGCGGAGACGCCGGTGGTAGCCTAACGTGGTCGCGACGCCGAGCACGGCGGCGTAGATGAACGCGTCGCCGAGAAGCCGGCTCAACACCGCAGCCGAGTACACGTCGGCGCGGTTGTTCTGCATGCGGGCCAAACCCACCGGGTCGAGGTAGCCCTGGATCACGAAGCTGATCTGCAGCCACAGGACCTCGATCACGAGGGCGATCAGGAGGGCGATTCCCAGATGCGTCCAGGCCGATCTCCCGAGGCGATCGCGCCGGAACGGGAACCGGTCGGCCGCGTAGAACACGATTGGCGTGAGGGGCACCCACGTGAGCCAGCGCGGGATCTGCAGGAGCGCCCACGGCCACTCCGCTCCCAGCGTACCGCGCAGAAGGTTGGACGCGACTGACTGGAGCAGCGCGACCGACGCCGGGATGAGCCACGCGAGCAGGATGAGCGACCACGTGGGTCGCTTGCCGACGAACGCACGCTCGTCGTCCCACCACGTCGAGCCTTCGGGCTCGGCGACGGCGGGACGATCGCTGAGTGGCGTGCCGGGTGTCATCGGATAGAATGTACAGCGTTGACCGAAACCGTCGAACCGAACCGCTCAAAATACCACCTGACAAACCACGAACGCTGAGCACACTGACGGCGCTGCGCGCCGGCGCGGAAGACGCGGAGTTTTTTCTACTCAACAAAACAGCGTTCTCAGCGCCCGACGCGCAGCGTCGCTGCGTTTTCAGCGTTCGTGGTTCCGGTTGAGGCGGAGCAGTTCGTGGCCTAACGTGACGCCGTCCGCGCCGGGATCGGCTGCGCGAGCGACCGGATCGACCCAATGCGGTCCACCGCCCAGCCGCGTTCCCGAATGCGGGCAACGACCAGGTCGAAGTAGAGCGGTGTCGCGGCCAGCCCGCTATACGCCCATCGCAGCGACGGCACGTAGGCCACGAGGGCGCCGGGATAGTCTGGCAAGTCGATCGGCTCGACCCACACGGAATCACCGTCGAAACGCAGCCACTGCGATTTCGACACTACCTTGGCGGCAGAAGGTGGTTGTTTCCAGTTCCCGAGCGTCGTGCTCATTGCCGAGACGGCGCCGGGCGTCACGTAGACGGGGAGCTTCCGCTGGGTAAACCACGCAGCCCCGCCGCGACCGGTGTTCGGGGCCGTCACGAGGAGCCCGGCAACGGTCGAACCCGCGTCGGCTGACTGGAGCCATTGGACGTCGGTCTCGCTTCGCTGAGGCACGCTCGCGCCCTCGAGGAAGAGCCACGACTTGCCGAGCTTCACGGCAGCCTGCGTCCCGCCGGGGACGCCGAGACGTACGAGGCGCGGCTCGAGGAGCTTGGCCGAGTCCATCGGAAGCTCCCACATCGGTTTGCTGGATGGACCGCTCGCGAAGGCTGCCCTGAGGGAGTCCGAGATGGCGAACGAATCGGCTGGCGCGGCCGCGTCGAAGTTGGCGGAGAGCACGACGAGGCGCTTGTACATGCGTCCCACTCGGCGGACGTCCACCTGCGTGGGGTACGCGACGCCGGCGGTGCCCGGGACCGGGAACTTCTGCCAGCGGGAGTACCACATCTCCGTTTCCATGTCTCCCCACGGAGCGAGCCCGAAGTCGTTAGGCTGGCCGGCGTGATAGCGGGCCATGGCGAGGAAGCCGTCGTTGCGACGGATGAAAATGGTGGTGGGATACCCGTCGATGGTCGCGCTCAGCCGCGCATGGGACTGTCCGGCGATCGTCGTGTCGGAGAGCGCGCGGAGATCGCTCGCGGCATGGGCGGCGAGCAGCAGGCGTTCAGGTGCGAAGGCGAACACCTCTTTCCGTTCGTCGATGTAGGCGACGTTGATCGGCGACCATGGCGACGCCGCTCCATCGGGCGTCGGTGGGAAGCGCCGGATGCCCGCGTCCTTCTGGACGATGTCGGTCATCTCCTGCATCTGCGGGCCGCTGACGAACCGCCGCGTGTTGCGCCACGAAACGAGTGAGTAATTCCGGAGGTCGCTGTGCAGCTCGTACGTGCTGATGAGGTCCGCGGGGCGGCTGTCGAATGTCAACCGCTGCCAGAGGGTCATCATTTCGAAGCGCACGCGCTCGATGCGGGCGAGCGTCTCCTGACCGCCCATGCGGGCGATGGCGGTGTCGAGCGCGGCGGCCGTCGCGGACTTGCGATGCGCCGCCGTAACGGGTGGCGCGAAAAAGGCACTGGCCGTCGCGATGACGACCACGGCCGCGCCCGGCGGGCGCAGCTTTCGGAATATCGACATGACAACTCCATTCACGGTGGTGGGTGGAGTCGCCAAGGTGTAGCGCGCCCGATCGGGCGAGAATGACGGAGTGGCGAGTGGCGGAAATCAGGGGCGGACAGCAACCGAATGCGTAGTTGGGGGTCAGAGTCCTAATTCAACATTCCAACGCCCCCGGGGGCGTTGGAATGTTGAATTAGGACTCTGACCCCCAAGTCATCTAAAATTGGTACCATGACAGCGATTCATTTCTCATCGATGCGCTCTGCGTGCGCGCTGGCGTGGGCGATCTTCCCCGCCGTGGCCGTCGCGCAGCCGCCGGCAACGTCGTCCCGCCTGACCGTCGAGCGGATCTTCGGCTCGCGCGAATTCGCCGCCCGTGGCGCCGGTCAGCTGCGCTGGCTCGACGACTCGACGTACGTCGCGCTGCAGGCGAACCCGCAACAGAACGATGCGGCCGAGCTCGTGCGGTTCAACGCGCGAACGGGGGCGCGCGAGGTCCTCGTGCCGTCGACCTCACTGACGCCTAACGGCGCGTCCGCGCCGCTCGACGTCGAGGACTACTTCTGGTCGCCCGATCACAAGCGCCTGCTCATTTTCACGGCCTCGGAGCGCGTGTGGCGCGAGAACACGCGCGGTGACTACTGGGTGCTCGATCTCGCCTCGCACCAGCTGCGGAAGCTCGGTGGCGATGCGCCCAAGTCCACGCTGATGTTCGCCAAGTTCTCGCCCGATGGCGGGCGGGTCGCCTACGTGCGGCAGAACGATCTGTACGTCGAGGACGTCGCCGGCGGCGCGATCACGCGACTCACGCGCGATGGTTCCCGCACGATCATCAACGGGACGTTCGACTGGGTCTACGAGGAAGAGCTGAGTCTTCGCGATGGCTTCCGCTGGAGCCCGGATGGCAAGTCGATCGCGTATTGGCAGCTCGACGCGAGCGGGGTCAAGGACTACGACCTGATCAACGATACGGACTCACTCTACTCGTTCGTCAATCCGGTCCAGTACCCGAAAGCGGGTACGACGAACTCCGCCGGTCGAATTGGCGTGGTTGCCGCGACCGGCGGAGCGACGACATGGCTTGCGATCGATGGTGATCCGCGCAACGAGTATCTCGCGCGCATGGACTGGGCGGGGCTCAACAACTCCAGCGAGCTCCTCATCCAGCGAATGAACCGACCGCAGAACGAGATAGACGTACTGCTTGCCGACGCGCGCACCGGCACCGTGAAAACGATCCTCGTCGAGCGCGACTCGGCCTGGGTGGATGTCGTGAACGACGTGCGGTGGCTCGACAAGGATCGAGTGTTCACGTGGATGAGCGAACGCAACGGATGGCGGCGCATGTACTCGGTCTCCCGCGACGGCGCGACCATCAAGGCGCTCAGCGCGGACTCGATGGATGTGACGCACCCGGCCTTCGCGTTCGGAGCGCAGGCCGTTCTGGGAACGGACGCGACGGGCGAGTACGTCTATCACTACGCGTCGCCGCAGAACCCGACCCAGCTCTACCTGTACCGTACGTCGCTGAAGCGGCCCGGTGCGACGTCGCGCGTGACTCCAGCGGACCAGCCGGGCACGCATTCGTATTCGATTTCGCCTAACGGGCGTTATGCGGTGCACACGTGGTCCGCGTTCGGTACGCCACCGACGGTCGAGCTGATCACGCTGCCGGATCACCGGCGCGTCCGCGTGCTCCAGGACAACGCGGAGCTCCGCGCTCGTGTCGCGGGGCTCGAGTTGGGGCCGCGCGAGTTCTTCCGTGTGGACATCGGTGACGGCGTGAAGCTCGATGGATGGATGATCAAGCCGCCCGGATTCGATCAGACGAAGAAATATCCCGTTCTGTTCGAGGTCTACGGAGAGCCGGCCGCGCAGACGGTGACCGACTCGTGGGGCGGGGGCGGTTTCATGTGGCACCTGATGCTGTCACAGATGGGGTACGTCGTGATAAGTGTCGATAACCGCGGTACGCCGGCGCCGCGGGGACGGGCGTGGCGCAAGGCGATCTACAAGCGGATGGGCGTGTTGAATGGCGCCGATCAGGCGGCGGCCGCACAGGCGATCGCAAAATGGCCGTTCGTGGATTCGCGGCGACTTGGCGTGTGGGGGTGGAGCGGCGGTGGCTCGACAACGCTCAACGTCATGTTCCGGACCCCCGACGTGTACCGGATGGGGATGGCGGTCGCACCGGTGGCGGATCTGCACTACTACGACACGATCTATCAGGAGCGCTACGTGGGCCTGCCGCAGGAGAATCCGGAGGTGTATCGGGTCGGATCACCGGTGACGTTCGCGGGGCAACTGAAGGGCGATCTGCTGGTGGTCCACGGGAGTGGGGATGACAACGTGCACTACCAGAATACCGAGGCGCTGGTGAATGCGCTGGTGAAGGCGAACAAGCCGTTCCAGCTGATGGTGTACCCGAACCGGACGCACTGCATTTGTGAGGGGGAGGGGACGTCGATGCACCTCTATTCGTTGCTGACGAGGTATCTGACGGAGCATCTCCCAACGAGTGAGGCTGCTCGAACGGCGCAATAGCCCATGCGTTAGGCGCATGGGCGTGTTGCGCGAAAGACTCTCCGGCGCCGGACTAGCCGAGCGTGGGACGAAACGACATCATGTGTGCCGCATCGAGCCCACCCCGGACTCGGCCTGACAACGCCCGGAGCGATCACCCCATGGCTCTTGTTTCCGTCGTCCGTCGCTTTGCGCTCGCAGCCATTATCGCAATAGCCCTGGCCCCGATCGTGACGCGCGCTGTCGCCCAGGGCGGCGGTGCGCCGCCGCAACAGCAGCCGTACGAGAATCTCAAGTACTTCTCGAAGGATCTGCCGCGCGACTCGCTCTTCACGATCATGCGGGGGTTCACATATGCGCTCGGCGTGAATTGCGCATTCTGCCACGTCGAAGAGGAGCCCGCGCAGACGGGCGGGAGACCGCGCCTCCGGCCAGCCCTCGACGACAAGGTCGAGAAGCAGACCGCGCGCTTCATGCTCGCCATGGTGGATACGCTGAACAGCGTCACCCTCGCGAAGGTCCCGCAACGGCACGAGGCCGTGAAGATCACCTGCGTCACCTGCCACCGCGGGTCGCCGCTGCCCGGTACGATCGAGACGGTGATCACCGATGCGGTGGACCAGTTCGGCGCAGACTCCGCGATCGCTCGCTATCGCAAGCTGCGCGAGAACATGGGGAACGGGCGCTATGACTTCAGTGAGTTCCCGCTGAGCGTCGCGGCGCGCACGCTCGCCGGCCGTGGCAAGACGGATGCAGCCGTCGCGATCCTCACCATGAGCCAGGAGTACAACCCGAGCTCGGCCGACGTCGACATGCAGCTCGGCGACATCTACGAGAAGCAGGGCGACAAGGACAAGGCCGTTACGCGCTATCAGGCGGCCTGGACGAAGCGGCCTAACGACCCCCGGATTCGCGGCGCTCTGACGCGGCTTGGGAAGCCGCCGGCGTAACAACCCCGATACGAATGTCTGGCTTGACTGCTCGCTGCCGGCCTCCTAGTGTTCCAAAGACAACCGAATCCCGTGGTGATTTACCGCCTATTGCCGCCACGTAAAACAAGGAGCTAAAACGCGACGCGCCCGGCGGCCCCATTCGCCCGGGCGCTTTCGTTTTCCGGTACGTCGGACGTAACACGACCGCATGCGGTCGACCGGATCTCGACCGCGGTCCATTCGCGTTACGCCCGGCGGCGTCAGTGGAGGTACGCATGGGTGACATGAGCGCGGCGACATTCAACGCGGTTGGCATCTCCGGCAGTCCGGGGGCGCGGTCGAGATCGCGGACGCTGCTGGAGCGCGCGCTGGTCGCACTGTCGGACCGCGGCGCGACCACGACGCTCATCGATCTGGCCACCCTGCCTGCGGACGCATTGCTCGGCCGCCGTCGCGCAAACGAGGTCGACAGCGCGCTCGGCAGCGTGAGCCAGGCGACGATCATCGTGGCGAGCACGCCCGTCTACCGCGCCACATACAGTGGGCTACTGAAGGTCTTCTTCGATCTGCTGCCGCTCGACGGTCTGGTCGGCAAAACGGCGATCGCGATCGCGACTGGCGGCTCGTCCGCACACCAGCTTGTCATCGACCATGGCCTGCGACCGCTCTTCGCCAGCGTCGGCGCGGTCACCACACCCACTGGAGTGTACGGCACCGATTCGGCGTTCGAGAACGGTGTTCCTCACGCATCCCTGATCGCGCGGCTCGACGCCGCCGTCGCCGAAGCCATCACACTCAGTGAACGGATTCACGCTTCGACCGATTCATCGTCGACCACCTTCGTCGAGAGTTGATCCATGCCGAACGCAACGCGCCCCATCGCCGTCTTCCATGAGCATCCGGATTGGTTCCGACCGCTCTTCAATGAGTTCGAGCGGCGTGAAATTCCATACGTCAGACTCGACGCCGCCTCGCATCGGTTCGATCCGTCGGAACGCGAGGTTCCGTATTCGCTCGTCGTGAATCGCGCGAGCCCGTCGGCGTACCTCCGCGCGCATGGGCAAACGACCTTCTACACGCTGCATTGGCTCAAGCACCTCGAGCGCCTCGGCGTCCCGGTCGTGAACGGGTCGCCCGTGTACGGCCTCGAGATCTCCAAGGCGACGCAGCTCGATCTGCTCACGGAGCTTGGGCTACCGTTCCCGCGCGCGGTCGTGATCAACGATGCCTCGCAGGCGCCCGCCGCGGCGAAGGGCCTGCGGTTTCCGGTGCTCGTGAAGGCCAACGTTGGCGGCAGCGGCGCGGGGATCACGCGGTATGACACGCCGGAGACGCTGGCCGCGGAGGTTGCCGCGGGGCGGGTGACGTTAGGGGTGGACGGGACGGCGCTCGTTCAGGAATCGGCACCGCTCCGCAGCGGTCACATCACGCGCGTCGAGACGTTAGGCGGCAAATACCTGTACGCGATCAACGTCTATCCGGCCGTGGGGTCGTTCGACCTTTGTCCGGCCGACGCCTGCCAGACGACGAGTGGGGTGGAGCTCGTCGGCGGCGCCTGCGCGGTGGATGCGCCGAAAACGGGCCTCAAGGTGGAGGCCGCGCATCCGCCGGCGGAGATCATTGCCCAGGTGGAACGGATCGCCCAGGCCGCACACCTCGACGTCGGTGGCATCGAGTACCTGATCGATGACCGCGACGGCAAGCACTACTTCTACGACGTCAACGCGCTCTCGAACTTCGTCGCCGATCCGGTGAACGTGCTTGGGTTCGATCCATGGGCGAGATTCGTAGACTATCTCGAAGATCGGGCGACAGAGGGAACAGGGAACGGGGAACCGGGAACAGAGGCTCCTCGGAGGTCCGGTTCCCGGTTCCCTGTTCCCGGTTCCCGCATTCCCGCGGAGGTCTAGCCATGCGATACGGATACTGGCTTCCAGTCTTCGGCGGTTGGCTCCGCAACGTTCCCGACGAGCAGATGGAAACCTCGTGGGCGTACGTGAGCCGCCTCGCTCAGCGCAGTGAGGAGATCGGGTTCGACCTCACGCTCATCGCCGAGCTGTTCCTGAACGACATCAAGGGCATCGATGCGCCGGCGCTCGACGCCTGGTCGACCGCCGCGGCGCTCGCGGCGGTGACGAAGCGCCTCGAGCTCATGGTCGCCGTTCGGCCGACGTTCCATCAGCCCGCGATTCTCGCCAAGCACGCCGCGAACATCGACCACATCAGCAACGGCCGGCTGGCGCTCAACGTCGTGAGCTCGTGGTGGTCAGACGAAGCGCGCCGCTACGGCGTCCAGTTCGATCAGCATGACGATCGGTATGCACGCACGGCCGAGTGGCTCGACGTGATCGATGGCGCATGGAAGCAGCCGAAATTCGACTACAAGGGCACGTACTATCAGGTGAGCGACCTGATCGTCGAGCCGAAGCCCGTTAGGCGTCCGCGTCCGACCATCTACGCCGGCGGCGAATCCGACGCGGCGAAAGCCCTCATCTCACGCGCGTGTGACGCCTACGTCATGCACGGCGATCCGCCGGAGCGCGTTGCGCCGAAGATCGCCGACATGGCGGCGCGCCGAGAGCAGCTCGGGCTGGAGCCGATGAGCTACGGTGTCGCCGGCTACGTGATTGTCCGGGACTCCGAGGCCGAGGCACAACGCGAGCTGGAGCGAATCACGAACGTGAGCCCGGGCTCGCCCGGCTACGCGAACTATCAGGATTGGATCTCGAACACGAAGCTCGAGCAGCAGGTGAGCCTGCAGGACTACTCGGTCTCGAACCGCGGATTGCGCGCGGGGCTTGTCGGAACGCCGGAGCAGGTTGCCGAGCGGATCATCGAGCTCGAGAACGTCGGAGTGAACCTCCTCCTGCTGCAGTGCAGTCCGCAGCTCGAGGAAATGGAGCGGTTCTCCGAGACCGTGATCCCGCTCGTCAAGGAAGGAAGGCACGCAGCCGTTGCGTGAAACGGCGCAACTGCCATAGGTAATTGGTTAATGGAACTGGTTATCAGTGATTTGAACCCCCGGGACGCTCATCTCGCTTTAGAGAGGCATCCCGGGGGTGCAAATAACCAATAACCCGTACCAGTAACCTGTAACCTGTTGCTGTTGGTTAGTCTGCCCGCAATGCTTGTACGGGGTCTACCCGAGTTGCGTGTCGTGCGGGTACGTACGCAGCGATCAGCGCGACGATCAGCAGAAGCACTGCGGACCCGATCAGGGAGATCGGGTCGGCCGGGCTGATCTCGAACAGCAGCTTCGTGAGCAGCCTGGACGCCGCCAGCGCAACCACGAGCCCAACCACCGCGCCCGTGCCCGTGACCACGAGCGCCTCGGTCAGCACTCCACGGCGCAGCCGCTCGGGCGAGGCACCTAACGCCGCCCGCACCCCCAGCTCGCGCATGCTGCCGCGCACCGACGACGCCATCACGCCGTAGAGGCCAATCGCGGCAAGCAACATCGAGACGAACGCGAAACCGGCCAGCAGCACCGCGCTCATGCGCGGCTGCGCCAACGGCTTCGCGATCAGGTCATCCATCGGATCCGCCTGCCAAAGCGTCAACGCGGGATTCACCTCCGCCGTCGCTCGTCGCAGGGCAGGGAGCACCGATGCCAGCTTGCCGTTCGTCCGAATCGCGAAGGACCCCTGCCAGTAGGACTGCTTCCACGGCAGGTAGATCTCCGCCGTGGACTCCCGCAACGAACGGTAGTGGATGTCGCCCGCGATGCCGACCACCGTGCGGAGCGTCGTGGAATCGGCGCTCCAGAAGTGAATCCGTTTGCCGATCGGGTCCTCGTTAGGCCAGAGCTTCTGCGCCGCGGACTGGCTGACGACGGCGACGTTCTCGGCCTTCTCATCGTCGGCCTCCGTGAACGCTCGGCCGCGCAGGATCGGGATGCCGTACACGCGGAAGTAGTCCGCGCCCCCGGCTTCCACCGGATAGGCCGGGTTACTCTTCATCTCCTCCGGCGTCTGGCCCTCACGATCGAGCCGGCCAATGAAGATCCCGGTGCCCATGAAAGGCGGCACGAGCATCTGCGTCACAGCCCTCACGCCAGGAACCGCGCGATACACCGGCGCGAGCTGATCGCCCAGCGCATTGAGGCGCTTCTGGTCGATCTGTCCGGCCGAGTCGCCGTACAAACTGGGAGGAAATGCGATGGAGATCAGCGACAGGTGGTTCGGATCGTATCCGAGCGAGAGGCCCTGGAGGCGCTCGAGGCTTCGCCCAAGGAGCGCCGCGCCAGCAAGCATGACCAGGGCGAGCGAAACCTGCGACGCAACGAGCGACTGCCTCATGCGGCGGCGTGCGCGTGTCTCCGTGCCTGCGCGCGAATCGTAACGCAGTGGCGAGGCGAGCTCGCCACGCGATGCGATCAGAGCGGGCAGCACGCCGAACACGAGAACCGCTGCGAGCGTGACGCCGATGGCGATGAGGACCGGCGCGCCCGCGACACCGATCACGTCGACTCGCGGGAGCTGCGGCGGCGCATAGGCGATGAGGAGCTTGATGAGACCCCCGGCGACAGCGAGGCCTAGGAGGCCCCCCGCGAGCCCGAGTAACCCGCTTTCGACCACGAGCTGCCGCACGACGTCGCCGTACGTAGCGCCAAGCGCACGCCGGACCGACAGCTCCCGCGCACGGCCAGCCGCGCGGAGGAGCAGGAGATTGCCCACGTTGACGCACGCGATGAGCAGCAATAGGCCCACCGCCGCGACGAGCACCAGGAGGATCGGCTGGACATCGCCAACCACCGCGTGCGAGAACGTCTCGACGTGCGCGCCGTCGTAATCCCGGGGTTCCTGGCTGGTGGAGAGAGCCTTCATGAGCTGCAGAAACTCGCTCTGGGCCATGCGCGACGTCGCGTTAGGCGCGAGCCGGGCGACTCCGATGACCGACAGCTGGTCCGCCGGCTGCCACACCGGCATCCAAACGTCGACTGCCGCCGGGTACTCGAGGCCTGGTGGCGCGACCCCGATCACGCGGTATGCCTTGCGGCCGTATGGTTCGATCAGTCGGCGGCCAACGATGCTCTGGTCGCCGCCGAAATACTTGCGCCAGGCGCCGTAGCTCAGCACGAGCACGAGATCTGCCCCTGGTGCCTCGTCGCTTGGCTGCACGAGCCGGCCCAGCAGCGGCCGTGTGCCTAACACGTTGAAGAAGTTGCCCGTGACAAGCGTGCGATTCAGGACGAGCGGGCGGTCGCCATCCACCAGCGGTGCGGGCGGCGCACCCCAGTGCGCGATGCCGGCGACGTCCCGCATCGTCTTGCTCTCCGCGGCGACTTTCTTGAGGTCCGCGCGCAGGACGTAATAGTCGGTATTGGGATCGCCCTTGTACGTGAACAGCTCGACGACGCGGTCCGGATTGGTCACGGGCAGCGGACGGATGACGACCGCATCGAAGACCGTGAACATCGCGACGGCCATCCCGATCCCGATGGCGAGGATGAGAACGGCCGTGATGGTAAACGACGGAGCGCGGCGGAAACCGCGCAGCGCGATTCTGAGATCGTGAGTCACTGGTCCGCCACCTCGCAGTACACCTTGATCGCGTCTTTTCCGCTGACGAGCGCGTCCATCAGCGCGCGGTAGTTCTCGAGCCCCTTGACCTTATGCGTGAGCAGCTTGTCCAACCAGTCCGGGTGCGCGAGCTCCGCTTGCGCAAGATCGCTTACGCCCACCATGTAATCGGCCCGGCTCGCATTCACGCTGCCGACCACGACCTTGTTGCCGAGCACAAAGCCCTGATTGATGCGATCGGCCGGAATCTCGATGCGACGATCGCCGCCCGTCACGCTGAGCAGGACGAGCACTCCGTTCTTGGCCAGCGACTCCATGGCCTCGAACACGAGCGGCGAGTAGCCCGTACCCTCGATGATCAGGTCGAAGGGCCCGTGCATCCGCGACGCTTCGGCGATGCTGACGTCCTTCGTGGACAGGTAGCGCCCGCGGATTTGCTCGAGCAGATCCGCATTCAGATATGGCCGGGCGGTGTTCCCCATGGCCAGGACCTCAAGACCACGCAGGCGCAGGATCATCGACGCGAGCAAGCCTAACGTTCCGGTCCCGAGCACCAGGGCACGCTTGGGCTGCCAGACCCGGAGCCGGCGCTGGATCTCGAACGCCTGGCCGATTGCTTTCTCTACCACGCTCACCGGCTCCATCAGCACGCCGACCGAGCGCAGCACCGTCGGCACCTTCACGAGAAAGTCGGCGCTCTCCGCGTAGTACTCGGCGAGGAAGCCGTGGAGAAGGTTGATGCCCCGCTCGTAGTATGTGTCGTCGGTCGTCATGTCCTGCAGTCCGATCGCGTCGTACGGACTCGACCCCGGCCTCCGAACGGTCGCGACGACACATTCGCCCGGCACTAGCTCGGTGACGCCCCGGGCGACGGCTTCCACGACGCCGAAGCTCTCGTGGCCCATGATG
>Ga0207675_100001542_pt1 | contig 23075 bp, 17 predicted proteins | sample KBSSwiS42_FD_184305 | JGI IMG/M metagenome (GOLD analysis project Ga0207675, IMG submission 184305) | Switchgrass rhizosphere microbial communities from Kellogg Biological Station, Michigan, USA - KBS Switchgrass S4-2 (SPAdes) (version 2) | ecosystem: Host-associated > Plants > Roots >...
CGATCCCATTCCGGCCTGCGCTCGCAGATTGCCATGAGTTCCTTGCGCAAGGCCTCCACCGGAAAGCCGAAGTCCAGCCAGAGAACGACCGTGCCGACGATCTGCGATGAAGTCCGGGTCCAGTTCTGGAATGGATGCTCGATGAACCATTGAAGCGGCACGATCAGGCGGCGTTCGTCCCACAGGGCCAGCACGACATACGAGCCTGTGATCTCCTCGACCTTGCCCCACTCGCCTTCCACGATGACCACGTCGTCGATCCGCAAGGGCTGGGTCAGCGCGATCTGAAGGCCCGCCAGCAGATTTCCGAGCAGCGGCTTCGCGGCGAATCCGACCACGAGTCCCGCCAGGCCGGCCGAAGCCAGCAACCCCGCCCCGATCTGGCGCACGCTCGGAAACGTCATCAATGCCGCGGACACGCCGAACAGAACGACGAACACCATCACCGTTCTGGCGAGCACGCGCGTCTGCGTCTGGATGCGGCGCGCGTGCAGGTTGTCCGCCATATTGGACGGGTACTTGAGCAGAATGATCTTGCTTACTGCCGCCAGCATGCGCACGGCGAGCCACGTGAACACGCCGATCAACAGCACCACCGTGAGATGGCGCACTGCACCGATAAGGTAGAGCGAATCGGGAGCCGCTTCCCAGACCGCCTGCAGGGCGAGCAACAACACCAGCGCGCGTGCGGCCTCTTCGGAGTAATCGATCAGTGTCGCGACAACGATGTGGCCTCGCGCCAGCCGGCGCGCGACTTTGAATCCAACACGAGCAGCGATCGTGATGAATGTCAGGGCCAACGCAGCGGCCAGGGATACGCTTGGCCAGGATTGAAGAATTGATTGGGGATCCATTCCGCGTTTCAGAGCCTTTCAATTGTTGGGTAACCCGGCATCGAAGCCTGGTGTGCATGGAAACGTTTATACAGCGGCCAGCGCATCTCTGCCCAGCCTTCTGGCCCCATCCCATCCCAACCTTCCCCTTGAAGAGGAAGGGGCGCTGCCTGATCACCAGTCACCGTGGGGCGCGGTAGTCGCGACAGGCAAACCGCCTTTGGTCTGCTAGTCCGCAAAGAATTCGGCTAGAGATCTCAAGCAGCATTTCTCCCTCCCTATCAAGGGGAGGGCTGGGGTGTGGGGATGGGGCACGCATTACCTCAATCTTGACGCACGAGCGGATAACCCATCCCATCCCAACCTTCTCCTTGTAGGGGAGTGTCGGTCCGAACAGCGTCAATCGGGCTTGATCTCTCCCCTGTCATAGACCAGTACCGCGCCGGGCACGCGTTGGAACAAGTCCGCCAGCCGAACGCCTCCCGCTTCGACACGATGCACGCGGTCGTCGTCCAGCACGTTGCGCAGTACACTGCCCTCCTCCATGAACGGAAGTTCGAGGCGCGTGTCCTCCCATAGCGCGCCGCAAGGCAGGCTGTCGTTCTCGATGCCGAGTGTCGCGAACAGACGTCCGGCGACGGCAATCGCTCCTGCGCCCCTGTGCCGGCGGGCATAGGCAACAATGTTCGCCGCGTGACTGCCGAGCACCTGAATCGACGTGTAGCCCCCATGCAAGAACAAGTCCGGCATGCGCATGCGCAAGGCCAGCAGCTTCTTCAGAAAATACAGTTTTGCCCTGCCGTCGGCCAGATTCTCGAAGGCGTCACGCGCGCTGTGCAGTTGCGATAGCAGCCGGCGGCGCAGTTCGTAATCGACGGGCCGGCGATTGTCGGGATCGACCAGCGAAAAATCCCACAACTCGTTGCCCTGATAGGTATCCGGTACGCCCGGTGAAGTCAGCTTGATCAGCACCATGGACAGGCTGTTCAGCATGCCCAGCCGGATCAGGGGCTGGACTGCCGCGCGAAAGTCCTCGAGAAAAAGATTGTGACCGGTGTCGACCAGAAGCGCCCGCACGAACTCGACCACGGCCGTTTCGTATGCCTCGTTGTGACTGGCCCAGCTGGTATGTTGCTTCGCTTCGCGCACCGCCTTGATCATGTAACTTTCGATGCGGGCGCAAAAGCCGGCAAGTCCGTCGGCACCCTCGTCGATCGGAAAACTCCCGACCAGGGTCTGGTATAGCAGATACTCGTCGTTGCGCGACGGCGCCAGTTCACCATTCACCTTGCGCTTCTTGCTGCGGTTGATGCGGCTCCAGCGACGCAATTTCAGGCGCCAGGCACCCGGCAATTCGGAAAGCGCATCGATGCGCATGCGCACGTCTTCGGAACGCTTGTTGTCGTGCGTGGAGGTCGCCAGCATGGTATGCGGCCACCTGGCGGCGCGATCGGCGCTGGCACCGTGGAACGCGTTTACGCCGTAGCCAAATGTGGCGGGGTCGCCGCCGACATCGTTTAGCGACAGCAGCCGATTGTAGATGTAGAAGCTGGTGTCTTCGACGCCTTTGGCCATTACCGGTGCGGTGACTTGCTGGAACTTGCGCGCAAAATGACGCACATCCGCGGAGACCACCGCGTCGTTCGCTCCCGCTTCCCCGAGCAACACCGTTTTGATGAAGTCGAAAATGCTGGTGTCGGCGGCAGCTACGCGGCGCCGTGCGCGCGCCACGGCCCACTCGATGTAACGCCGGTCCTCATCGCTGACTGCATCGGCAATGTAGGTGCGGTACACGGGAAACGCGACGATGACTTCCGTCAACGCGTGGCGCAACGTATTGAGCGTGAAGTCGCGCGTATAGCGGCTGGCCCGCGCAATGCGCGCGATCCGGCTGGCCAGAACGGTCAACTCGCTTGCCAGCGCATTGCGCATTACCCGCACCTTCGAGCGCATCGCCACTTCTTCGAAGGAGGAATACTCGCCGGTGAAAGCCTGGTATAGCCGTGTGAACTGCGCCTCGGCCGCGGTATCGACGAACAGACCGTTGACGACATTGGCGAACCGGTAACCCGTCGTGCCGCTGACCGCCCAGCTTTCGGGCATGGCCTCGAAGGGCGCGATGATTTTTTCGATGCTGACATAAACCGGCTCGGTACCGAAGCCGGCCTCGCTTTTGCGCCAGGGAGCGAGCGAGGCCACCCTGTCCTGCAGCCGCCGGAAATAGCCGGCCGGATCGAACAATCCGTCCGGATGATCGATGCGCAGCGCATCGACGGCGCCGGCTGCCACCAGTTCGAACACCAGTTGGTGGGTGGCCTCGAACACGGCCTCGTTCTCCATGCGCAAGGCGGCCAGGTCGTTGATGTCGAAGAAGCGCCGGTAGTTGATTTCGTCCGCGGCGACGCGCCAGAACGCGAGACGATAAGCTTGCGATTCGAGCAGTTCGTGCAGTAGATCGAAGCTCGCCGGCTCGCCGGGCACGCCGTTGAACGAGCGCAGCCCTGCCTCGATGGCTTGCGCCATCGGACCCTGCGCCGCCACGAGTTGCGCCAGCTGCCGTTTGCAGTCCTGCTTGGCGGCATTGCGGGTGTCGCGGGCTTCGGCATCCAGGTTGTCCCGAGCCGGCAAGTTGGCGAACGCAGACATTAATGTTTTCAATTCGCCAATCGCCTGTGCCGAGACGCCGGCCATGGAGGCGGCGCCGAGAACGTGGGCAAGTATGCGTGGATAGTCGCGTGGATCGACTGGGAAGCGATGGTCGAAGTAGTGCACGCTGAAACTGCCGGCCGGCGCGTCGAAATCCACATGCAGTTCGCCGCTGCCGAGCACGGCGCCATAGTGATCGCCGAGCACCGGCACCAGCACGCGGTTGGTCAGGTCCGGATTGGCGGGATACCAGTCGATGTCGAAGAACTCCGCATACGCGGATGCCCGGCCGTTCTCCAGCACGTCGAGCCACCAGGCGTTGTCCGCGCCGAGCACACCCATGTGATTGGGGACGATATCGATGATCTGACCCATGCCGTGCGCTTGCAGGGCGGCGACGAATGCATCGAGTTCCGCGCGTGTGCCGATTTCAGGATTCAGCGACTGGTGGTCGATGATGTCGTAGCCGTGCGTGCTGCCGGGCCGCGCGCGCAGGTAAGGCGAGCAGTAAACATGGCTGATGCCGAGTTCGGCGAGATAGGGCACGATTTCAATCGCGTCTTTGAAACGGAATCCGCCGTGCAATTGCAAACGGTAGGTCGCGCCGGGAATGCGCGAACGGGACGCACGCGGTTTCGACGGCCGCTTTTGCGATCGCGCCGCTGGTGCGCCCTTGGCCGCGCTTGCGTCATCGGTCGCGCGCGGCGAATCCGCCGCCAGCGTTGGCTTAGTCACCGAGTGTCTCCAGTGTCCAGCGTGCCGACCACGCGCCAAGCGTGCCTGCGGGAGCGCTGGCGTCGGTCGCAAAAATCACCTCGCCCGCTGCGGCTGGCACTTTCACCCAGGCAGCAGTGGAGAAATTGGCGCGCAGATGCAGGCGCGCGCCGTCACCCAGCGTCCAGTCCACCGATAATCCCGGGCCTTCCACGGCAAACCGGCCTTCGTGGTTCACGCCGGCAAGGTGCGGAACGATCCACCTGCGGCGCAATTCGAGCAACTGGGCGTAAAGTGTCTGCCACTCGCGATGGGCCGGCTGCAACAGTTCGCTCCAGTCGAGTTTTGACGCAAGGAAGGTCTGCTCCGCACCGGGATCAGGGATCGCGGCCTGTGCCTGCGGCGTGCGAAAGCGCTCGAACGCGGCAAATTCGGAGCGTCTGCCCTGCACGACTTTCTCCGCCAGCTCCGGGCCGAAATCGCAAAAAAACAGAAAAGGTGTGGAAGCCGCGAATTCCTCGCCCATGAACAGCATGGGAATCGACGGCGCCAGCAGCAGGCAAGCCGCTTCCATGCGCAGTAGCGCAGGCAGGGCCAAAGCGGCCAGGCGTTCTCCCATCGCGCGGTTCCCAATCTGGTCGTGGTTTTGCAAGAAGTTGATGAAAGCGCTCGGAGACAGCCCAGTGGAGATCTCCCCGCGCGCCTGCCCGTCCCGGTGCACCGAAGCTTCGCCCTGGTAACCGAATCCTTCGGCCAGCGCGCGTCCCAACCACCATAGAGGGCGCTGCGCATAGTCGCGGTAGTAGCCATCCTTCTCGCGCGTCGCGAGCACGTGGAAAGCATGATGACAGTCGTCGTTCCACTGGGCGGTTGCATAGCGCGGGCGGCCACCCTCGCGCACGAGCCGCACGGCTTCGTTACGATCATTTTCCAGAATCAGGTGCACCGGTCGCGACAGTTCAGGACTATCGTGCACGGCGCTCAGAAGCTCGGCGAGGAGGTCGGGCCGCGTATCGTCGACGATGGCATGCACGGCATCCAGGCGCAGCCCGTCGAGGTTGAACTCTTCCAGCCAGTAGAGCGCGTTGTGGATGAAAAAATCGCGCACCACGCGCGATCGCTCGCCGTCGAAATTGATCGATGCGCCCCACGGCGTCTTGTGCGCGGGATTGAAGAACTGCGGCGCGTAGACGTGCAGATAATTTCCCTCGGGCCCGAAATGGTTGTAGACGACATCGAGCAGCACCATCAGTCCGCGCGCGTGCGCCGCGGCCACCAGTGCCTTGAAGTCGTGCGGCGCGCCATAAACGGCATCCGGCGCGAACGGCAGCACGCCGTCGTAGCCCCAGTTGCGCTTGCCCGGAAAATCCGCAACCGGCATGATTTCTATGGCCGTGATGCCCAGCTTCACCAGATAGTCGAGCCGCTCGATGGCCGCGGCGAATGTACCCGCCGCAGTGAATGTTCCGATGTGTAGTTCATAAATGACCGCTTCTTCCCACGGGCGGCTCTCCCAAGCCGTGTCCGGCCAGTCGAACGTGTGCGGGTCGACTACGGCGCTTGCTTCGTGCACATCCAGCGGGTTATAGCGCGAGGCCGGATCGGGGACGTTGATGCGGTCGTCGATCCAGAAGGAATAGCGCGCACCGTGTTCCACGCCTTCGAGCGTCAGGGCAAACCAGCCTTCGCCGCTGGCAGGCATCGATGTGGCGACACGCCCGCGCGCATGTGTCAGGTCGAGCCTGACTTCGGATGCAGCGGGCGCCCATAGTTTGAATCTCACGGACCCTTTGCCGACGAACTGGGCGCCAAAAGGCATCGAGTGCTGTCGCTTCACCGTCCGCCGATCTGGCGCAGCAGTGCGAGCGAACGGCCCTGCAACGGGTATTGCTCACCGCCGCGAATCGCGCTGAGCTGCGGCCTGCCGGTTTCGTATGCGGTGTCGATCTGCGCGAACCACTCGCCCTGCTTCGCATCGGGCAGACGGAAAGGGACGGCTTCATGGTGTGCATTGAACAGCAGCAGAAAAGTCGCATCGCGGATCGGCTGGCCGCGCTGGTCGCTTTCCAGCAGCGAATCGCCGGCCAGGACCACGCCCAGGCTGCGCGCGAATTCCTTGGTCCATTCCTCTTCGGTCATTTCGGAGCCGTCCGGCTTGAGCCACACGATGTCTTTGCCCGCGCCGTCCTGCACCGGCTTGCCGAGAAAAAATCCCCGGCGCCGGAAAATCGGATGGTCGCGCCGGGTGGCGATCATGCGTGAAACGAATTCCAGCAGCTGGCGGCGCGGCGTGTCGAGATTCCAGTCGGTCCACGATATTTGGTTGTCCTGGCAGTAGGCATTGTTGTTGCCTTCCTGGGTGCGGCCGATCTCGTCGCCGGCCAGCAGCATCGGCACTCCTTGCGAGAGCATCAGGGTAGCCAGCAGGTTGCGCTTCTGGCGTTCGCGCAGGGCGTTGACGGCAGCGTCGTCCGTGCGGCCTTCGGTGCCGCAATTCCAGGAAAGATTGTTGTTGGTGCCGTCGCGGTTCTCTTCGCCGTTGGCTTCGTTGTGCTTGTCGTTATAGGACACCAGGTCGTGCAGGCTGAATCCGTCGTGGGCAGTCACGAAATTGATGCTTGCGTACGGGCTGCGGCCGCTGCTGCCGTAGAGATCGCTCGAGCCGGTGAGGCGCCGGGCGAAATCGCCGATCAGGCCGCCGTCGCCTTTCCAATAGGCACGCATGGTGTCGCGATACTGGTCATTCCATTCCGCCCAGCCAACGGGGAAATTGCCGACCTGGTAACCGCCCTCGCCCAGGTCCCAGGGTTCGGCGATGAGCTTGACGCGCGACAACACCGGATCCTGGCGCAGGATGTCAAAGAAGGCGCCGAGGCGGTCGACCTCATGCAGTTCGCGCGCCAGCGACGCAGCCAGGTCGAAGCGGAATCCGTCCACATGCATTTCCGTGACCCAATAGCGCAGCGAATCCATGATCAACTGCAGCACGCGCGGGTGCTGCATGTTAAGCGTGTTGCCGCAGCCGGTGTAGTCCTGGTAATAGCGCTTGTTGTCCGCGATCAGCCGATAGTAGGCCGCATTGTCGACGCCGCGGAAGCACAGGGTCGGACCGCATTGATTGCCTTCGGCCGTATGGTTGTAAACGACGTCGAGGATGACTTCCATCCCCGCGCTGTGCAGCGTCTTGACCATGGTCTTGAACTCGGCGATCTTGCCCGATGCGCAGTAACGCTTGTCGGGCGCGAAGAAGCCGATGGTGTTGTATCCCCAGTAATTGCGCAGCCCGCGATCAACCAGATAGCGGTCGTCCACGAACGCATGCACCGGCATGAGCTCGATGGTCGTCACGCCCAAGCGGCGCAGATGATCGACCACGGCCGGGCAGGCCAGGCCGGCAAACGTACCGCGCAGGGCCGGGGGCACGTCCGGGTGCTGTTTGGTGAAACCGCCGACATGCAATTCGTAGATCACCATGTCGTTCCACGCAATGTCGGGGCGCCGGTCGTCTCCCCAACTGAACGCGCCGTCGATGACCTTGCTCTTGAGCATGCCGGCAGCGTTGTCGCGCTGGTCCAGCGACAAATCCTCATCCTTGTCGCCGATGGTGTAACCGAAATTGTCGTCGCTCCAACGCAATTCGCCGTCGATGCTGCGCGCGTAAGGGTCGAGCAGGAGTTTGGCCGGATTGAAGCGGTGGCCGTTCTCGGGTTCATAAGGTCCATGAACGCGGTATCCGTAAAGCATGCCGGGACGGGCCTCAGGCAAATAGCAATGCCAGACCTCGTCGGTGCGCTCCTTGATCGTAATGCGCTGCACTTCGTGCTGGCCGCTTTCATCGAACAGGCAAAGCTCGACCTTCTCGGCATTTTCCGATAGCAGCGCGAAATTCACGCCCTCGCCATCCCAGTGCGCACCGAGCGGGTGGGCGCGGCCCGGCCACACCGATGTGATGGGTTGCGGCGGCAGCTTGTTCGCGGTGGCGAGATGGGGCATCACATCGATGTTCGTATCCATTGCGTTTCTCCGTTGCACATTGCCTGGTCGGGTTGATATTGCTTGCCGGAACCGCATCCGCCGAGCTGGACCATGTCTTTATCCGGCCGCCTGTTCGGCAGCGGCGGCGGCTTTGGCTGTTTCCGTAAATGGCCCGAAATCGAAGCTGGCCACGACCGGCAGGTGATCGGACGCGAGCCGAGCCGTTGGGCTCGCGTGCACCGCGAGGCGCTGCAGAGCGCTGCGCGGCTCGACCCAGATGCGATCAAGTGCGAACACCGGCCTGCCAGCGGGAAATGTCGCGGGCGACGGCGTGCGCTCGAAGTGGCGATGCATCCAGCGCAGCGGACGGCCCCACAGAAACCACTCATTGACGTCGCCCAGCAGCACGGTGGGATAGCGGTTGTCTTTCTCGATGATCTTCAGCAGCTGGCGGATCTGGCGGCGGCGTTCCCCCGGACGCAGGCCCAGATGCGTGGCGATGACGCGCACCGTATGGCCGTCATGCGCGATGTGCGCATCGATGGCGCCGCGCGGTTCGTGCCGGCCCACGCTCAAATCCCAGCGGTGCACACCGCTGTGGGGCAGGCGTGTGAGGATGGCGTTGCCGTATTCACCGGCGGTGGTCATCAGGGTCGGTCCCGCAATGGCGCTGAGCGCGCATTTCTTGCTGAGATAAGCCAGCATGTCGAAGCCGGGTGCTCCGAGCGAAACTTCCTGCAAGGCCACTACGTCGGCATCCATTTCGTCGATGACTTCGGCGATGCGTGCAGGTCTGAATGCGCCGTCGCGGCCGATCGCCAGGTGGATGTTGTAGGAAGCAAAGCGGACCTCGCTTGCGCCGCTCACTCTCGCAGGCGTGACGGCGCCGGCATGAAATTTCTGCGATGTTCCGGAACGCCTTGCGAATGGCGTCATGCGCGGACTGAGGATTTGCCGAAGCGGGGATTGAACAGCCATTTGCGCACTGCGAAGGCGGCGGCGGCCAAAAGCAAAACGGCACCGGCGACGGGCCAGTAGTTGATCTGGCCTGGATCGCGCAGCGCGGTTTCGATCTGGTCACCCAGCAGGATGGTCGTCAGCGTGCCGGGAATGATGCCGAGCGCCGTGCCGAGCGTGAAATGCCAGAGCTTGATGCGAATGGCGCCGGCCACCAGGCCTTCGACGGCGAACGGCGCGAGCGGCACGAGACGCAATGCGGTTACCGCAAGCAGGCCGCGGCGGCGCAGGATTTCAGTGACACGATTGAGCTTGGCGCCCGCCACCCGGCGCACGGTGCCGCGATCGAACAGCATGCCGGCAAAATAAGTCACTTCCGCGGCGATCATGATTCCGCTCACGGCATAGATCACGCCAAGTTTCGTACCGAAGGCCACCACTGCGAACAGCGTGATAAGAGGCCGCGGAAACATCACAAAGCACGCCGGCGTGTAAGCCGCAATAACGATGAGCGGAGCCCACCACTGTCCCGCGAAAGCGTGCGCCCAGTTGATGATGTTTTCGGGCGTGGCCAGTTTTGCAAGCGGAGTGAACCGCCACGCCAGGGCAAGGCCGACGATCGCGGCGATGCAAGCGAGCAGCGCACCCCAGCGGAAGCCTTGTTTGTCCGGCGTCATGTTCGGCGCGAACTCGACGATGAGTTTGTCGAGCGATACCGGCCGTTCCGGATCGGCAAGCGCGGCCACGCCGGCGGCGACCTGCGGAATTTCGGCAGGTTCCTCCAGCATATTCAGCGTGCGATCTTTCCCTTGCAGCGAGCGTACGACGTCGTTCAGCGATGGGGAGCGCGCTATTTTCTCCTCGACCTCTTCCACGCTGACGTCGAGGTGCTCGGCGAGCAAACCATGGCGGAATCGGCGGATCGTTGCGGCCACATCCGGATCGCCGGCAGCCTCGATAGTCACATCGCACTCGGTATCTGCGCCCATGGAGCGGTTGCAGAAGTTTGCCGAACCGATGCGCAGCCACTCGTCGTCTACGACCATGATCTTGGAATGCACGTCGACGCACGTTCCCTCGGCCAACTTCGGCACATGCGGGTAATAAACCCCGAAGCGCTTCCAGCGATCGGCTTTGCGCAAGCGCTGGATGAGCTGGATGCGCAACACTTCCATGGTGTGCTCCTCGAGCCAGCCGTGGCTCAGCAGACGCAGCACCAGAACGATTTCCGGTCCATCCGCTTCGGCCAGCCTCGCCTCCAGCGCATCACCCAGCCGGTGCGCGGTGAAGTACTGGTTCTCGATGTAAATGTGACGCTTCGCCCCGGCTATCATGTCCAGGTACAAGGCCTCGATCTCGCGCACCTCGGGCTGCTCGGGCATCACCGGCGTGGTGCGCGAAATGGCGACCGTCACATTTTTCATTTGCGCGGCGACCTCCTCAGGCCAGGGATCGTCCTGGCCTTTCCCCTGCGGAATCGATTCCCCCGTCGCGATGCGCCAGCGGTCACGCGCCAGCACACCGAGCGCTTGCGCCGCTGCACCGTCGACCATGACCATCGCATCATGGAAGGGCGGATAGGGATTGCCGTACGCCAGGCGCCTGGGCTCCTCAGCCTTGTGATCGCAGGTATCCCAGCGCCGGATGGTGAGATCGAGGCCGCCGGAGAAAGCGATGGCATCGTCGATTACCACCACTTTCTGGTGATGCGAGCTCGCCACCGGATGGGTATTGTCGTAGCGCAGATGCACGCGGCGGCGCGGCTTCCATCCCAGGCCGAACATCGGGGGAAACTCGCGATCGGTGCCGTAGACCATTGGATAGTCCCAGTTCAGCACATAGATATTCAGGCCGCGCCGGCGCTTGACCAGAAAATTCAGGAAATCGCCGAGCAGCGCCGGCGGCGCGCCGCGCTTCTCCTCGCATGACAGCGGCGTTTGGCTGTTGAAGTCCCAGGCCAGGATGATGATCGAGCGGTTTGCCCGCATCGCCGCCTTGGCGAAGGTGCTGAAATAGTTGTCGGCGTCGACCAGCAAGGCCACACGCTCGGCGCGTTCCACCCGCCAGCAATTTCGCTCCGGCTCGAATAGCGTGGAAGGCTTCAGACTGCGGTGGTGGGGTGCGTTCATGTTTTCCGTTTGAGTTGGCGTCCTGCCCTGTGGCCGGAGTCCCTGATCCTTCGGCGACACGGATGCCGAACGATCAAGCAGAATTCCCGGCGTGCCTGGTCACTTTTCGATCCTTGGGGATAGATAGGTGCCGCTTGAGTTGGTTCAATCGTCGCCCATGCCATTCGGACGTGCCCGAATCAGCGAAATGGTATCGATTCGAGACACGGCGTTGGTTGCTGCGGGCGACAGCCTCGCAAGATGCGTTTCATGCGTTCGCACCGAACCTTGTTCGGGCAAATGCGAATCCGTGGAGGAGCGATGGTCATGCCAAAAAACACAACGCTGCAAGAGTGCGCGGAACCCCTTGTTTCTTTGACTTGACGGAGGGTCTCCAGTATTCTTCGCGCCTTCCTCGCAGCAGCACTACAGAGGGTCAAGACGCGGAGAGGTGGATGAGCGGTTTAAGTCGCACGCCTGGAAAGCGTGTTTAGGTTAATAGCCTAACGAGGGTTCGAATCCCTCCCTCTCCGCCACCATCAATCGCTTCGTTTGCATGGGCTTTCGTTGCCATACGAATCGTCCCGTTCGCCGATCGGGGACTTCATGTGGGCAACGCCAGCCTCGAATTGGAGCGGACTGAGGGAGTCGAACCATCTATAGCAGCCGGGTGGGGCTGTTACCCGCCGTCGGGTAATCCGCTTGGTGGCCAGCGCGGCGCTCCTCTCGCCTTGCGCGGCTCCGCACAAGGTTTGACGCACACCGCACTAACCAGGACCAACTATAAAGATCCCTTGCGTCACCTTCGAACGACAGATGGGGCGCGCCCATAGCGCATTCGGCCTATGGTGGCGCGCAACACGGCTGCTTTTGGTGCCTCGCAGGTCGAACTGTTCGATCACGCACAGAACTTCCGGGCCAGTAGCAGGATCATTCACATCAGTACTTCCCCTGCTTGCGCCTTCCTGAGCTTTTCCGGCCGCACAGGGCAACTGCGCAGGCTCCCCCATGGTTGCTGGGGGATTCTTAATTCTCGTGATGCAAGGAGAACAAATGAACATTACGTCCAAAGTACGTGTTGGTGTTTTGGTTTCGCTGCTCGCGTTGGGCGCCGCCGGCTGTGCCGGTCATAGAGGGGTCGACCAGACCGGCGAAGTCGTCGAGGATTCGTGGATCACCTCGAAAGTCAAAAGCAAATTGGTTGCAGACAAGGAAGTCAGTGGCACAAGCATCCACGTCAAGACGGTTGACGGCGTGGTGACTTTGGGCGGCACCGCTTCCAGCCAGGCCGAGGCGGATCGCGCCGTTCAGGATGCACAAGGTATCAAGGGCGTCAAATCGGTGGTAAGCAACATCGACGTGAAGTAAGGCGTGAAGTAAAAACTGACCGGACGCGCCTCCCCTGCTCCCGCATCGGAGGCGCACCTCGTTTGTTCAGAGGCCCGGCTCACTCTCCAAGAAAGCATGACGAATGGGAGGGTGCCGCTAGCGGGTTAGTGCGTTATCGGTTGGCGCCTGCGTTTCTCCGGGCCAGCCGTGTTGCCTGGCATTCGCCGCACATTTGGCGTAATCAGAAAAACAAGTCACCGATTTATTCATAATACCGTGCGCGTCGATATGGACCCAGCGCCACGATTCGCCGTAGTCCATGACACTCATGCGGAATCTCCATCGTCTTTTTGTCATGGCGTGGGGACTGATCCAATAGTGTAGACAACCCAGCATGTTCGTATTGCCGGGGGGAAGCAAGGCATTCCGCAACCTTGCGTCCATGGGGCAGTCGCGGCCAATTAGCATGCCCGGCCGTGGCACGATACTATTTCCTCATGTGTGGACGATACGTCAGCCCTACCCAAACAGAACTGGAGCGTTACTGGCGGTTGACCCGCGCCCAGATTCGCGATCCTCTGGTGCCGGTGCTGACCGTCTCGCCTACCGCGGTCGTACCCATGCTGCGTCGCGCCGAGGCGGGGCATGTCGAGCTGGTCGCAGCCCGCTGGGGACTGATTCCACTGTGGTGGAAAGAAAGCAAGCGACCGCGCAACACATTCAACGCGCGTTCCGAGGAAGCAGCGACCAAGCCCATGTGGCGCTACCCGGTAACCAAATCTCGTTGCCTGGTCCCTGCGGCGGGATGGTATGAGTGGAAGGCGGTCGAAAGCCGGGACCCGTCGACCGGGGAAAAAAAGCAGACCAAGCAGCCTTATCTGGTGCGCAAGGTGGATCGCGAACCGATTGCCTTCGCGGGACTGATGTCGCGACGCAATGTCGCGGGCGAGAAACCGGAATTCAGTTGCACGATTCTTACCCGCGATGCGCTCGGACCGGCTGCCGGAATTTACAACCGCATGCCGATTGCGCTGCCCAAAGATGCCGAGGCGGCATGGCTGGATCCTGAATTAACCGATCCTTCGCTGATGATCGACTTCGCGCGCGACAGCGCTCTCACCGAATTCATGCTGCATCCGGTCGATGCCGATGTGAAAGAAGCAGGGAACCAGGCCCCGGTATCGTTGGGGCAGTTTCCCAATCCGGACTAACGCACTACTCGGCTAGCCAAAACGTCAAATCTCACCACGAAGGACACGAAGAACACGAAGTGGCACGAAGAAGGACAAAGGATGCAGGTTGATTCTGGGCGGCAAGTAATCGTGATGACAAATTGCGACCAATGTTCATAGTAAGGTGACTTTCTTTTCTTCGTACTTCTTCGTGTCCTTCGTGTCTTCGTGGTGAGACGAGGGTGTACTGTGTTCACTCTTAGCGTCTTGCACGCTGCACCAGCTGCAGGACGAGAATACAAAGCGCTTCCATGTCGAATGGCTTGGAAATATGCGCGTGGAATCCCGCGCGCATCGCCCGTGCCCTGTCCTCGCTACTGGCAAAACCGGTAAGCGCCACAGCGGGAATCTTGTGCAGATCGCCGAGCAATTTGCCCAGCTCCGCCAGTAACTCATAGCCGTCCTTGTCCGGCATGCCGATGTCCAGCACAAGCGCGTCGGGTCTCCAGGTCCGTGCAACGGCCAGCGCATCGGTCGCATGCGGCGAAGTCATGACTTCCGCGCCACGTAATTGCAGCATCTTGGCGACCATTTCCAGGTTGCTGACGTCGTCATCCACGACGAGTACCCGGATGCTCTTGAGATCGATATGTCCGGCACCGGGAGATATGTCGGCGGCGGTTTGGAATTGTTCGGAATTCAGCGGCAGCGTCACGGTAAATTTCGCGCCCGTGCCCGGTCCGTCGCTGGTGGCGGACACCGTGCCGCCGTGCATTTCGACCAGGGAACGCACGATGGAAAGGCCCAATCCAAGTCCGCCGTGGCGGCGGCGCGTTGAACTGTCTGCTTGCCGGAATTTCTCGAAAATGTGCGGCAACATGTCGGCCGAGATGCCCTCGCCCTCGTCGCGGACGGAGACGGTGACCCCGTTGCCGGCGCGCTCCACGCGAATTTCAACCTTGCTGCCGCGCGGCGAGAACTTGATTGCGTTCGAGAGCAAATTATTGAACACCTGCTGCAACCGCTCCGCGTTGCCATTGACAATCCAGGAGCCTGGCTGGATGACCGGGACCAGCCGGACGCCGCGCGCACTGGCGGCAGTGCCGGCAGACTCGATCGCTGAGCTCACGGCATCCTCCAATGCCAGCGCATCCATTTCCAGATCCATTTTTCCCGCCATGATGCGGGAAACATCGAGCATGTCATTGACCAGTTGATTCTGCAGGTAGGCGTTGCGCTCGATCGTGTCGACTGCGGAACTTTGCTGCGCGGCGCTCAGTTGTCCCGTTTTCAGGATGTGCAGCCAGCCCAGCATGGCGCTCATCGGGGTCCTTAGCTCATGGCTCAGCGTGGCAAGAAAATCGTCTTTCATTTTTGCGGCCTGTTCGGCCTCCAATTGCGCGCTGCGCGCCCGCTCGAGAAGCCGTTCACGTTCCCGTTCGGCGCGTTTGCGATCGGTGATGTCCATGGCCACGCCGATCATGCGCTGGCCGCCATGCAGTTTTCCGAACAACGCAATCCAGCGCTCTTCGTTCTCAAGCACTATTTGATGCTCAACCTGGAATGCCGAACCGGACGCGACTGCCGATTCGAATTCCTGCATGAGCCGGGGACGCTCGTCCTTCGGAACGCGCTCGAGCCAGGTTTGCAAGGAAGACTCGGCCGAAGCGGAGTCGTATCCCAGAAGGCGTCGATATCGCTCACTCCACACAGACTTTCCCGTGACTACATCCACTTCCCAGGCGCCGATACCCGCTGCATCCGCGGCCAATTGCATGCGCTCCTCGGCCGCCGCCAGGCCTTTTTCCGTCGAGCGCAGGCGCAACATCGTCCGTATCGCCGTCAGCAGTTCCGGAGGGCCCACTGGTTCTGCCAGATAGATATCTGCTCCGGCATTCAGGCTCTTTGCTTCGTCCTGCGGCGTCACGTAAGTTGCCGAAATATGAATGATCGGCATGCGCTGGGTGCGGGGGTTGTTGCGCAGGCGCTGGCAAACGTCCAGTCCGCTCATATCCGGCAAGCGGATGTCGAGCAGAACGAGGTCGGGAAGGCGTTCGATCGCGAACATCAGCGCGCCCTCGCCGGAGCCCGCTTCCAGGACCGCATAGCCGGCAGAACGCAGAATGCGCGATTTGGTATACCGGTTCGCTTCGTTGTCGTCGACGTTCAGAATGGTTTCCATGCGATTCAAGCGGCCGAGGCTGCCCTTTCCCTGATCGTTTCGAGTACTCGCAACAGCGCCCCGTCACCCAGATCCGACTTCTGCAGGACCGCCGCAGCCAAACGCCCCAACCGCTCGCGATCGCTTGCAGCAAGCATTTCCGATGTCGCGATAACGACTGGAATGTCTCTCGTCAGTGATCCGTAGGCAAGTTCTTCGAGCACGGAGTCGCCGCGCCGATCCGGCAGATTCAGATCCAGCACAATCATGTGCGGCTGCATGGTATTGGCGATGCGCAGGCCTTCCTCTGCATTGGCGGCTTCCAGTATCCGAAACTTTCCGTTATCGATCATTTTACGCATCGTGTAGCGCGATGCCGGATCGTCATCTATCAGCAAAACGCGCTCACGCGTTACTTCATTCAACGCCTGCAGGAAAGCGGTTCGTGAGGCCGGCTTTTCGAGATAAGCGTCGGCCCCGAGCGCAAAGCTCTTGCGTGGATCGTCGACATTGGAGCTCACGATGACCGGCAGGCTCGCGGTCTCCGGCGAACTCTTGAGTTCGCCGAGCCACCTCCAGGAGGTCTCATAACCCAACTTGATGTCCATTATGACGGCAGCAGGCCGGAAGCGGGCAAGCGCTTCTTTGCCCTGGCGTAGGGAGCGGGCCGGCACAATGGTATAGGACGTGCCCCGCGCCATCTTCTCGTAAAGCAATTGCGATTCCGCGTCGTCATCCACCGCCAGTACCGGTAGCCGCGAGCGGTCGATCGCGGCATGCTCTTCCAACTCTGGGAGCGCAGGTACAAGGGGTTCGTATTGAACCGGCATGACCACCGTGAAAACCGATCCTTTTCCAGGTGTGCTGGACACACTGATTGATCCGTGCAGCAGCGACGCCAGCCGGCGGCACAACGGGAGCCCGAGTCCGGTCCCCTTGACCCGCCCCTGCAGCGGGTTTCTTACCTGGGTAAATTCTTCGAAGATCGCTTCCTGGTCTTCTGGTGCAATGCCGATGCCGGTGTCGGACACGGCAAATACAACCGAAGACCCATCGGCGGAGAGCGCCGCTGTGGCATTGATTTCACCGCGCTCGGTGAATTTCAGCGCGTTGGAGATGAGGTTTCGCAGGATTTGCGAAATCTTGCCCTCGTCGGTATACAACATGGGAACTTCGGGCGCAGCCTCGAAGTTCAGCGCAACCTTGTCGCCGACCAGCAGCGGGCGCAGCATTCCGCGCAACGCGCTGAACAGGTTTGCAACTGAAAACTCGGCGGGCCTCACCTCGATCTTACCGGCCTCTATCTTGGCGATGTCCAGCAGGTCATCAATCAGCTCAGTCAGGCTTTCGGCGCCCTTGCGCACGAATTCGAGTTGAATCCGCTGCTCCTCGTTGATGGGTCCGTCCGATTGGTCAAGCAGCAGCCGCGTAAGCGCCCTGATCGAGTTCAGCGGCGTGCGGAACTCGTGGCTCATGTTCGACAGGAAGCGAGATTTCGTTTCGTCTGCCCGCCGCAGAAAGTCTGCACGCTCCTCCAGTTCCGCATACAAGGCCACCACTCCGCGATTCGTGTCTTCCAGCTCGCTGTTGACGTTGTGCAGATCTTCCTGCCGACGGCGCAGTTCTTCCAGCGTGCGCAGCAGTTCCCTGTTCTGCTGTTGAACTTCCTCCAGCGGCGAGGAGTTTCCCTTCTGTGCAGCGAGTTCATTGGCAATGCGGGAAGCATCGGCTGAACCGACGAGCGGAACGGTCTCGGGCAGCAGTTTCTTCAGCGAGAGGACGGTCGATCCCGGTGCGGAACGCACGGCAAAATGGTCCATCAGCCGCCGCGCGCCGACGATGCCCAGCCCCATGCCGGTGGAGGACTGATAACGACCCTCAAGGATCACGTTCAGATTGGCGATTCCGGGGCCTTTATCTCTTACCTCGATGGCCAGCAATTGGGGTGCGCGATCGCCTTCGATATCGAACTCCACGGACCCGCCACCCGCATAGCTATAGGCGTTGCGCGCGATTTCCGAAACAGACGTGGCGATGCGCACCTGGTCTTGCAGGGCGAAGCCGAGCAACTGCGCGATCTGCCGGGCGCGGCGCCTTACCGAGACGACGTCCTGCTCGTCCCGGATCGCAACAGTGAGCAGACGAATGCTCATATCCGCCCCCGCATGCCATGCCGCAGTGCCAACACCGTGGCGTCATCGCGACCACGGCTATGGTCTCTGAACAAGGTAGCGGCAATAACGGCTGGATGCCGGCTTTCGAGGCCCGGATACGCCGCAAGGTCCCAGTGCGTGGTGATGCCATCCGAGTGCCCGATAAACAGCGCATTCGGAGGAAAGGAATACTGGTACTGCTGAAGCTTCCTTATGTGGTGGCCGAGCGTTCCGTTATTGGAAACCATGCTGTGACCTTTGCCCGCAACCCGGATCACCGCGGAGATATTTCCGACTCCACAGAATTCGCACTCCCGGCTGTCCGGCTTGAGGACGGCAACTGCGCCCGCCGCGCCCCTTGTGGGGCGCAATGCGCCATGCAGTATGTCCATCAGGCTCGCGGCATCGAGGTCAGGATACTTTTCGACAACATCCACAGCAACTCGCATAACATCCGCGGCCTCGGGCCCGTGACCCAAACCATCGCCGATGAATACGATGACGCGGTTATCCTTTTCCAGCACGACCCATCCATCGCCGCAAGCGGTTTCGCCGGTTTTCGCCATGCAGACCACGCCGGTCACGGCGGAGCCATTGAGCGCCGGACTGGCCTTTGGCCACACTTCAAATCGCAGGATGGTGCCCCCGGCCGGGTTCGACCAGATTTCCATTGCCGAGGTGATACGGCTCAGGGCACCCAGCCCTTGACCTGGTGTCCCGCTGGTCGAATGCCCGTCGCGCATGCTGGTGGCTACGCTCGAAATACCGGTCCCCTTGTCGAGCCCGAGCACTTCGATCCCCAACGTGCCGTTATACGAAATGATGCGCCCCACGATCTGCCCTTCGCGCGCGTGCTTGACGATGTTGGACGCAGTCTCGGTGACTGCCAAAGCAAGGTCCCCGGCTCTTGCCTGATCCAGTTCGATCGAGGCCCCGAGCGCGGCAATTTCCCTGCGTGCTTCTCCTACACCGCTTGGATCGGATACCACTATGACCCGTTGGCGCGCTTTATAGCAATTCACAGTTCATCATTTCCATCGGGTGATCGTGACGCGCGTTCCTCCGCCAACCTTGGTATCGATGCTGAACTCGTTGGACAACCGCTTGGCTCCGCCCAGGCCCAATCCCATGCCTCCGCCAGTGGTGTAACCGTCTTTCAAGGCAAGCTCGACATCCGGGATACCGGGACCTTCGTCCGCGAAAAGCAGCTTCAATCCCTGGCGACCACCATTATTGAGGCGCTCCAGTGCGACCGAGCCGCCTCCCCCATAGTTCAAAATATTGCGGGCGAGTTCGCTCGCGGCGGTGACGATCTTGGTTTGGTCTACCAAACTGAATCCGAGGGCGACCGCATGCTCGCGGATGACCTGGCGCATGCGGACAATGTCTTCGGCCGTCTGAACCGGAAGATCCATGCGATCCTCCGAAGCTTCAGGTGCGCGCGTCGAGGCGGCGCTGCAGAAGCGCCATGCCTTTTTCCACGTTTAGCGCGGTGTGCACACCGTCCATGGGAAGGCCAAGCTCGACAAGGGTAATGGCGACCGCCGGCTGCATGCCCACCACGACGGTCTCGGCATCCAGCACGCGCGCCATGGCCGACATGTTGGCGATCATGCGTCCGATGAACGAATCCACCACGTCGAGGGCGGAAATGTCGAGCAGGACGCCGCGCGAGCGGTCCTTCGCTATGCGCTGCGTCAGATCATCCTGCAGGGTCAGCGCGAGGCGGTCGTGCATGTCCACCTGGATGGTGACCAGCAGGAACGCTCCCATTTTCAGTATGGGGATGCGTTCCATCAGCGCGCGACCGGTGCGGACTGCTTGGTTATCGTGGTGCCGATGCGTTTTAACGCGACCTGGAACGCGTCGGCCAGCGACGCCTTGGTGGTCACTTCGCCAAGATTGACCCCCAGATGAACGATGGTCTGCGCGATCTGGGGCCGAATCCCGCTGATGATGCAGTCGGCGCCCATCAACCGCGTGGCGGCCACGGTCTTCAACAGGTGCTGCGCGACGAGCGTGTCCACCGTCGGTACCCCGGTAATGTCGATGATCGCGATGGAGGCTCCGGTCTGAACGATCTTTTGCAACAACGTCTCCATGACGATCTGGGTGCGCTGACTATCCAGCGTGCCCACCAATGGCAAGGCGACGATGTCTTCCCATAGCTCGACGACCGGCGTGGAGAGTTCCAGCAATTCCCGCTGCTGGCGTGCAATCACGCCTTCGCGGTTTTCTATGTAAATCTCGGTCGTGTAAAGACCGAGCTTGTCCAGTATCAGCGTGGCCTGCCACAGCGCATCGGCAAGCGCTTCGGGATCGCTCTTGAATTCCGCGCGCAGCCTTGCAAACAACGGCTTCTTCAGGGAGAAAATAAATGTGGCAGTTTCGCTAGACGAGAATCCACCGAGGGCGCGGGAGCGCGACAGTTCGTTCAGCAACTGCCGCACGGGCGCCCATGTGTCTCCCGCAAACTGTTCGATGTCCGCCTTTTGCAGGGCATTGCGAAGAGTGGACAGGAATGTCCTGCTTTGTTCGCGCACATCTGCGTCCGTCAAAGACTGTCCGCGTCCCATGGTGGCGGCGAGCTGCTCCTTCAGCCAGTCCGCCTGAATGTCCTTTTCATTTTTTTGCAGCAGCTCGGCGATCCGGCTCGAAGCAGTCATTTGTCCCTCCGAGGAACGTAGTTATCGATCAATGCATAACCAGCCAGTCTAACATCTGACCGCCGCCAGGACTTGGGTCATCGACATCTTGCCGAGTGCACTCGATCCACGATACAGAGAGAAATTCGCTCAACGCGATCGAATGCACCCGCCAGCTCAACCGCTGGACTCTCGATGGCGCGGATGCGGGACGGCCGCCAGCGACGCAAAGGCCCGGCAGCTTTCAGTGGTGGATCGTTGTTTGTTTGCTTTGCTTCTAACCTGGTTATTTTTATCCGGACGGAGAATTCCGCCGCCCACGGGTGGACCTACGAGCGGCGCAGGAATTTGAGCGCAAGCGCATCCCATTTGGACCTGTCGTAGCCGTACTTCTGATACATGCACTCCGCGACGAAGACTTTCGCCGCCGTTCCGGCGGGCCAGGTCGGATGCCCCGCAGACTGCACGACATCGTCCGGCAAATATTGCCAGGGTTGATATTCATGCCAGTCACATTCGAGCAAGACACCGCCTTCGACAGTGGTGCGCAGCGAGGCATCAGGAGTCAACTGCAGGAAATCATCGCGGATCCGAAACTGGGGCTTAAAGCCTGTTGCTGCAGATGTGCTCGGCATAGATCCCTCCGTTGGACTGGGCAGTTTCACTTGTCGCCTCTGTTTGGTTCGCGCCGCGATCAGGGCACGCATGCTGCATTTCTCGCAGAGTGCGAAAACACTACTGCGTTTTTTTCACACGGACAAGAGAGTGGCGTTGTTTTTTTTCAGGTTGTAGGAGGACTCTTACGCAAGTAGTTGCGGAACTACAGAGTCAAGCATTCCAGCGTGACCTTGTAAGGTGAGGCGTGAGGCGAGAGGCGTGAGGGGTGAGGCGTGAGGCGTGAGGGGGGGTCTAGAGCCTTGCAAGCCTAACGACGCCTAACGCCTCACGCCTCTCGCCTCACCTAGTGCAACGAAGCCTGCTTTGGCGGGATGTGTTCGGTCTTGGGGAAAATCACGGTCACGACGCCATCCCGATACGACGTTTCAGCGCGGGCACTGTCGATGATCTGAGGCAGGTGAATTACCCGCTCAAAATGGCCGTAAGCGCGCTCCATCAAATGATACTTCCCGTCCCGCTGATCATTGCCGACGCGCTTTTCGCCGCGCAGGCGCAGTGTGCTTCCGTGCACGGTTATTTCGAGATCTTCCTTTTTCATTCCGGGGATTTCAACACGGACGATGACCGATGCGGCGGTCTCCCAGGTTTCCGCCGCGACAAGACCCCATTGGGGAAAATTGCCTGCTTCTTGCCCGCCGCTGTCTTTGGACGCGCGCATGAAATGCGTCAGCGCAGCGCTGTTGCGGTTCAGCAATTCGCGCCAGCCCTCGGCGAGTCCTTCCCACGCGCGGGCGATGTGTTTGAACGGATCCATTGCGGCCTCCTCTTGCAGGCTGCTACCTCAGACAACGGCGTGCGAAGCGAATTCAAAGTTGCAGATAGTTTAACGAATCGATCCGCGCCCCGGTGGCGAGAGGTCCGGCGGCGCCTGGGGCCGTGTCGCCGCCCTGGCGCCGAGAAGGTGTTACCATTTCGCGGTGGGAAATCAAATCAATTAGATCAAGAACGAGAGGAGAAACTTCGATGGAAGGTTCGATCAGGAAGCTCGCGCTGGTCGGCGGATTGTCGCTGGGGCTGCTGGCATTGCCAGTGGCGCACGGCGAGGGCGACAACGAGGGTATGACCGTGTTGATGAATGGCAATTTCGTGACGGCCGACCCCGAAAACATCAAATGGGTGCCCAACAAGTCGGCGCCTTTTGGCATGCACACGGTAATGTTGTACGGCAGTCCCTCCCAGCCGGGGCCTTATATCTTTCGGGCAAAAATGCCCTCCGGCTACAAACTGCCGCCGCATAAGCATCCGGACGACCGCTCGGTTACGGTCCTGAAGGGCACTTATTGGGCGGGGGTCGGTGAACGCTACAACCCGATGGTCATGAAGGAATTCCAGGCCGGGGCGTTCTATATCACCAAGGCCAACGTGCCGCACTATGCGTGGGCCCGCACCGAAGTGTTCATCCAGGAAATGGGCACCGGGCCGATCGAAAAACCCATCGAGTACATCAATCCGGACGATGATCCGAGAACCCAGTAAATGGTGAACGGGGAACAGTGAACGGTAAACGGTAAGAGCAAAACGGGGTGGCATCGCCACCCCGTTTTCATTGGGCCTTTTACTATTCACCATTCACCATTCACCATTCACGCCGCGCCACTCAGCGCGGCACGAATTTGCTCCAGCGCGCCGGGATCTTCCAGCGTCGTCAGATCGCCGGGATCGCGGCCCTCTGCCAGGGCCTGGATGCTGCGGCGGAGCATTTTT
>Ga0207675_100001544_pt1 | contig 23071 bp, 19 predicted proteins | sample KBSSwiS42_FD_184305 | JGI IMG/M metagenome (GOLD analysis project Ga0207675, IMG submission 184305) | Switchgrass rhizosphere microbial communities from Kellogg Biological Station, Michigan, USA - KBS Switchgrass S4-2 (SPAdes) (version 2) | ecosystem: Host-associated > Plants > Roots >...
GCATCCGAAAACAAAGGGAATCGGATGCAACGGAAACCAGGAGTTTCCGTTGAATCCGTTTCCCCGTCGTTCTGGATGCTGATCCGTCTAGAATCAGTTGTCGCGCGAACCTCGAGACAGCAACCGATTGAACTGCCACAGCTGGATCGTCGTCGCATGGCCGGCCGAGTCGCCGCGGAACTCGAGCTGACCGTCGGCCTCCATACCGAACAGTTTTCCGCCACGGTAGAAGCTCAACTTGAACTCGCCGTCGTGGCCGATGGGGACGAGATCGAACGTCGCGTCGTAGTCCCAGAGGGAAGGGGTCGTCCGTCCGTGGAGTTGTCCGCCCTCGTCCGTCACCTCGAGCGCCGTCTCGCGCACGTTCCCATCGTTGCCGTTAGGCGTCAAATGATACCGCCCGACGTACATCGCTCGCTCGCGGGCCGAGACGTCCGGTGGGCGCGATGGGGATACGGTGATCCGCAGCGGGATGATCGTCGTCCCCCAATGCATGTCGAGCGTCGCGCCGTCGCGCGTGACGACGGGGAAGTAGAACGCGAGCGTCTCCATATGCGCGCCAGTCGCCGGCTTGACCGCCAGCCGCACTTCCTCGTCGCTCGGGGCCGGCGGCTGCGTGTGAAATCGCCTCGCGTCGCGGTTCAGGATGACGGTCCACTCGTCCAACTGCGGAATCATCCAGATCGAATACTTGCCCTTTGGGACCGGGTTGCCGTTCAGGCGAATCGGCTGGTCGACCTCGAGCGTGGTCGCCCAGTTGGCGCCGGGCGTCCACATGCGGCCCCAGTGGACGACGTCAGGAAATGGGGTCCGGCCTCGCGCCACCGGACGGTAGTACTCGATCGTGATCGTCGTGCCGTCGACCGTCTGTGTGACGGTGCCTTTCTCGGACGGCATTACTTGCGCGCCCGCCAGGTTTGGCGCCGCAAGCAGGACTGCTAAACCCAGCAGGACAGGGAATCGGGAATAGGGAATCGGGAATCGGGGAGACGGCGGATTTCCCGACCGGCTGGGTGTCATCCGAACTTCGCGTCGATCGCCGCGCGGATCTGGTCGAGCGTTTTGCCCTGCTTGTGCAGCCGGTACGCGAGGCGTCCTTCACCCTGACAGATCGAACAATGCGCGGCCATGCCGTCGGCCTCGTAGCACGAGAGCAGCGAATACTTCCCTTCGAGGGCGGAGCACCCGCATTGACAGCGGATCCCATCGACGACCTCGGGAATCTCGCGCACCATGTCGAACACCGGAGCGGCGTCCTTGTGCTCTCCCAACTGATCCTTTTTCAGAACCATGGCCGACGTTATGCCCGGCCTGGGCGTGGGATGGTCGGAGACGCGCATCATGCTCGGCGCGCAGCATCGCGCGTGGCGGATCCCGGCGAGGAGTGTCACGGGGAGCATCGCGACGAAGTGGCGGCGAGTAGTCATGATTTCATTCTGGGCCCGGGTTCGAATCCCGACAAGGGATCTGGCGGATCACTGACAACGCTCTTGCCCGGCAGCAAGGGCTCTTTCCCGGCAGCAAGCCTCCTTCCCGGCAGCAAGCCTCTTTCCGGAACAGCGATGAAGCGGATCAGGCAGAAACGGCCGGATAACTGCCTCACGGGCCAACGAGATCACTCGACGAGCCAGGAACTTTGATGAACAGCCTCGGGACGTTCATGCGTCCCGAGGTAGTCCCCAAAGCAATTCGGCTCGTTGGGAAAGCCAGCATGGATGCAAAGCCGGATCTGGCAGTTTCCGCCCTGGTCCGCCCAATCGCTGTTCAAGAAAAAGGCTTGCCCTACCACGAACCAGAATCAGTCGCCGGGAGCCGGCACGGGCTCACCTCCATGCGTCACGGGCTTGAACCCGAGCCGCCGCCCAAGCGCCTCTCTCCAGCCCGCCAGGATGTCATACACCGTTGGGATCACGAACAGCGTCAGCAGCGTCGACGTTATCGTGCCTCCGATCACCGCCCGCCCGAGTGGCGCACGGAAGTCACCGCCCTCGCCGTGACCTAACGCCACCGGGATCATGCCCGCGATCAGCGCCAGCGTGGTCATGAGGATCGGCCGCAACCGGATTCGCCCCGCTTCCACCAGTGCCTCGTGCCGCCCCATGCCGCGCTCCGTTCCCCACTTCGCGAAGTCGATGAGCAGGATCGCGTTCTTCGCCACGATGCCCATGAGCAGGATCACGCCGATCAGGCTCATGATGTTCAGCGAATCGCCGGTCATGATGAGCGCGAGCACGACACCGATGAGTGACAGCGGCAGGGATACGAGGATCGCCAGCGGGTCGAGGAACGACCCGAACTGCACGACCAGGATCAGGTACATCAGCATCACCGCGATGCCTAACGCGATGAAGATGCCGCCGAACACCTCCTGCTGGCTCTCGACCTGGCCGCCCGGAACGATCCGATAGCCCGGGGGCATGCGGATGTCCGCGGTGGCGCGGGTGATCCCCTGGGTCACTTCGCCAAGCGACGCACCCTGGATGTTCGCCCCGACGGTTATGACGCGATGGCGGTCCAGGTGCGTGATCTGGGCCGGGCCTGTCCCTCTCGAGAATCGGGCCACCTGGCCTAACGGGACAATTGCCGGCCCGTCCGTGCCGGCCGTCGCGAGCACCAGCGGAATGCGCGAGACATCGGCAACGTTTTCCCGCGACTCGGGCGCGAGCCGCACCCGCACGTACCGGGATTCGCCGGAAGGATCGATCCACGTGCCGGCGTCGACGCCGGCAAACGCGGGACGGAGCGCCTGCGCGATCTGCGCGATGCTCACGCCGATCTGGCCCGCGACGCCGCGGTCGATCTGGACGCGGAGCTCGGGTTTCTGTCCACGCGACGAGAGACCGACATCCGCCGCACCGCGAACACGCCTGACGCGATCCGCGATCTGCTCGGCGAGCTGATTGAGGACGGTGTTGTCAGGACCGGTGAGCTGCAGCTGGACGGTTTTCTGGTTGCCGCCGAAGCCCGACGCGTACGTGTAGGCCGTCACGCCGCCGACCGACGCGAACTCACGGCGAAGCTGCTGCGCCAGCCGCTCCTGCGAGATCGTGCGTTCCTTCTTCGGCTTGAGCTTGACGTAGATGTTCCCGTTGTCGACTCCACCCGCACCCGACGCGCTTCCGATGGTCGTGTACGTGTACAGCACCTCCTTGTGCGATCGAGCGAGCGCGGCCACCCGCTCCGCCTGCTGCGTGGTGTACTGCAGGCTCGCGCCGGGCGGCAGCTCGATCGCGATATTGATCTCGCTGTAGTCGCTCAGCGGAACGAAATCGAATCGTCCGACGGCGCCTTGCAGCACGATCGCGCCAACGAACGACGCGACGGCGAGCGCGATCATGATCGCGCGATGCTCGAGTCCCCACGCGATCCCGTGCTTGTAGCGCTCTGCCTGCGCGTCGAACCATCGGTTGAACCGCTCGAGCGTGCGTGCGACCGGATTGCGGAGCTCGTGCGCCTCGAGCTGCGGGTCGGCCCAGTAGGCCGAGAGCATCGGGTCGAGAGAGAACGACACGAAGAGCGACACGAGCACTGCAGCCGCGATCGTGAGAGCAAACGGCTTGAACCACTGCCCTGCAAACCCGGACATGAAGCCGACCGGCACGAACACGGCGACGATCGAGAAGCTCGTCGCGGCAACAGCGAGGCCGATCTCGTCCGTTCCCTTGCGCGACGCCTCGTAGTGGTCTTCGCCTGCCTCGATGTGCCTGACGATGTTCTCGCGCACGACGATGGCGTCGTCGATCAGGATACCGATCGCGAGCGACAGGCCTAACAAGCTCATCGTGTTCAGCGTGAAGCCGAGCAGCCAGAGCGGGATGAAGGCGGCGAGCACCGAGACCGGCAGCGCGAGCCCGGTAATCACCGTCGACCGCCACGAGATGAGGAACAGGAACACCACGAGCACGGTGAGGATCGCTCCCTCGAACAGCGTCTCCTCCACGTTCCGGACCGAATTCTCGACGCGCACGCCGCCGTCGCGGACGATCTCGATGCGCGTCCCAGCGGGCAGCGTCGGGCGCAACGTCGCGAGCTGTTTCTTCACGCCGTTGGCCACGAACGCGGTGCTGTACCCCTTCGACTTCACAACGTCGATACCGATCGCCGCTCGGCCGCTATACAGCGCGGCGGACCGTGGCTCGGCGTTCCCGGCTTCGACATCAGCCAGCTGGCCCAGTGTGATCGCGCGACCGGCGCGCTGCGTGACAACGAGCCCGAGGAAGTCCTGCGGGTTCTCGAGTCGGCCCTCGAGCCGAATCGTCTGTTCGGTCGTGGGCGTCGTCACCTGACCCACTGGCGCCGCGAGGTTTTGCGCGCGAAGTGCGCCGACGACCTGATCGACACCGACGCGCGCGCTCGCGAGCGCTTGCGGCCTGATGTTGACGTTGAGCGTGGCACTGTCTCCGCCGACGACGTTCACCTGCGCGACGCCCGCGACCGCACGCAGGTCGCCGCCGATCTGGTTGTCCGCGAGCTGCGTCAGCTGCGGCACCGTCAGGCTCGTGGAGGTGAGCGCGAGCGAGACGATCGGCAAATCGTTAGGGTCGAACCGCTGAATGATCGGCTCGAGGATCTCCTGCGGCAGTTGGCCCCTGACCGCCGAGATTGCGTCTCGGACGTCCTGCGTCGCCTGGTCGACCGGCTTCTCGAACACGAACACGACGATGATCTGGGCGAACCCGTCGCTCGTCGTCGAGTTGATCCTGTCAATCCCGCTGATGCTCGACAGCCGATCCTCGATGCGATCCACGACCTCGCGCTCGACGACGTCGGGTGCCGCACCGGGGTAGCCGACGCCGACGAAGACGATCGGGGCCTGGATGTCCGGGAATTCGTCGACCTGCAGCTTGTAGAGCGCGGCGATGCCGAACGCGACGAGCGCGAGCATCGTCACGACGGTGACGATCGGCCGCTTGATGGCAAAATCGGAGATGAACACGGGGTTTCTCTGACGCCAGATTAGCGCCGCAGCAGGGGGCGCGGGTCGACCGGCATGCCGGTCCACCATCGCCCGACGTTCGACGTCCGGGCGATAGCGAAATGTAGATGAGGTACGTTGGGCGGCGCATTGCCCGTGGTCCCGACGAACCCGATCGTGTCGCCACGCTGCAGCGGCATGCCGTCGGCGAGGCCGTTCGCGTACCGGTCGAGGTGCGCGTACATGAGTACGAACCGGTCGGTGGGGTCGGATGCGTAGACCATGAGACCGCCGGCCTGACTCGAGAAGACGCGCAGTACCTTGCCGGCTGTGGCCGAGATGACCGGTGTGCCGCGAGGGGCCGGGATGTCGAGCGCGTTGTGCCGGCGGTTCCCGCGCGGCTCGTCGAACGTATCGAGCAGGTCCTTGGGCTCTACGCCCACGACCGGTATCGTGAGCTCCGACGCGAGCTGCGAGAGCTCGTCGGGTGTTGGCCGGACCGCGTTGCTGTCGTTGGGAGCGGCCTCCGCGACGAGCGTGTCGGACGCGAGCTCCTTCGGCGTCGGCGGAGGCGCCGTCGCGGGGGCGGCGGCGGGTTTGCCGTCGGGTCGGGGGTTGGGTATCTCGACGTCGCCAGCGCCTGTTTTCACACTGACGTTTCCGGTCGCGCCGGAGCTCCCGCCGCCTCGGCGAATCTCAATGAAACCGGTTTTGACCGCGGCGCCGAGGGCAATGAAGGCGAGGCCGAGGACCGCGACGGCAGCGGGGCCTATTCGCGTATGAGCCATGTGACGTCTCGGTGCAAGTGACGGGCTACTGTGTGGTCATCCCGAGCGAAGCGAGCGATCGCGATTGCCCCGAAAGAGGCCCTCTACCAAGAGACTCGCGATCCCTCGCCTGGCGGCTCGGGATGACAACTTCTCGCTCGGGATGACGATATGCGCCCTACCCGCGCGCCGGTACTGCGCCCATCCACGCTACCGCATCCTTCGCGATGTTGGGAGGGACGGCGTGCGGCCCGTCGAACTCGCGGTACTCCACGTTGTATTTCTCGCGCTCGAGGGCCGGCACGATGCGGCGGCTGCACTGGTCGATCGGAAGGATCTGATCGCGCGTCCCGTGGGAGATGAACAGGTGCGGGCGGGCGTGCGCGTCGACGGGAAGGATGAATCCTGGCGAGAACGCGACGACCCGCTGGAACAGGTCGCCGTTCGTGAGGCCGACCCCGATGGCGTACGTGGCCCCATCGGAAAATCCCTCGATCGTTAGGCGCGCCGGATCAACGGTCACGCGGTCGAACACCCAGGCGAGCGCGCGGTCGATGAAGGCGATGTCGGGTCCGTAGTCGCCGCGAATCGCGTCCCAGGTGCTGCCTCGCGACTCGGGCGCGAGCAGCACGAGCCCGGCGTCATCGGCGAGCTCGCGGAACGGCCGCAGCGCACCGCGTGCCGACCCGGTTGCGCCATGGAGCATGAGCACGAGTGGCGCCGGGGTGGTCGCTACGTATCCCGAAGGCACATACAGGATTCCGTCACGGCCACCCTCGCCGAGCGAGAGCGGCTGTTCGCCCGGGGTGACTGACGTCGTCGGGGCGCCGGGGCGTGCGGTGAGACGGCCACCAGCCGTCATGGCGGCAGCGTTCTTCACGCCTCCAACATTGCACGCGGCGGCGATCGCGCCCACCGTGCCCACGCCGGCGACGTGCAGGAACGAACGTCGCGAGATCGGTGATCGAGCGTCGGGCGGGGTCACGGCAGATGGCGACTGGCGACTGGCGACTGGCGACTGGCGACGGGCGACGGGCGACGGGCGACGGGCGACTGGAAAAAGGCGAGTCAGCCCTCGCCTTACGGCTTGGGATGACATTCCGGGCGGAGCATGCCTCCCTCCATGGTACGAGGCGCGAATCCCGCCGCAAGAATCGTGGGACGAACCGCGTCAGCTCTGGCCGACTTGCCCGGTCAACTGCGACACCAGGTTTCTGAGCGCGACCTGCCACACGAGCGGCTGGTTCGGGAGATCGCCGCGGCGCAGGGTTCGCAACCGCTCGATATCCTCGTCCGAGACGAGCGACTGTGCACCGAGCGCGCTAACCAATATGTGGCTCCGCTTGGCCAGCATTCCTTCGGCGCCGATGCGGATCGCGCGCCCGTCCCGTCCCACGAGCACACCGGTGAGCTGCACGACCGCAACCGGGTGCTCGAGTGACGTGAGCCACGGTACCCCGACGGTGTAGTCGCGGCCGAGGCGTACCTCCTTTCCGAGGCTGAGGCCCTTCTGTCGCGGCCAGTACTGGCCAAGCTCCACGGTGATGACGAGCACCTTGTCGTGGGAAGCGCTGTCGAGCGCCGTACCGAGCCAGCCGATCCAGTCCTGTGATGGGCGACCGACGGAGAGCTCCAGTTGATGGTTGGCATCTTCGTCGCCGTCACCGAGACAGTCGCCGCCGATCACAGCCGGCTGGCATCCGAAGTGGACGTCGGGGGCGCTACCGACTTCGACGGAGGCGGGCGAGAGCTTCACCGACGCGGCGATCGAGTCGAGGTACGCGTTCATTTCGGCTACGAGGGCGGCAGCCGGTGAACCGGTCGCGCCCTTGGGCTCGAACTGCGCGCCCTGCTCGGCGCCGCGCTGGTATCGGATGGGCAGGTGGGCGACGCCCGCGACGTTAGGCACGTCGGCGCCGGCGTAGAATGGTGGCTTGTCGAAGGACTTGGGCGCGACACCGCTCTTGTAGCTCGCACCGGTTGAGGCACACGCGGCAGTCAGGGCGGCGAGCGCTAGATAGACACGTCTCATAGTACACGGCTAAACTCTCGACCCGACCGATTGGTCACGAGCTGCGTGCTGGTTGCAGCTGCTGGGCTGGTAGCCGGCGGCTGCGTGCCAGTCGCCAGTCGCCAGTCGCCGGTCGCCAGTTGCCTGCCGCCTGCCGTTAGGCACTCCCCCACGCCCCAAGCTGCTGCCTGACCGCGACCAGTTGCCCGAGATGATACGCGTTATGGTCGGCCACGAGCAGGATCTCACGAATGTACGTCTGACCGCTGCCGTGCGGGATCTTCGCGAACAGATCGATCGACTCGTCCATCGCCAGCGCTTCCAGCGCCGCGCGATCCGCTCGGAACGCACCGATCGAGTCATCCCACGCCGTGTCGGACGGGGGCGCCGGCGATTTCGGCCAGTAGTCCTCGGGCCAGTTCATCTCCTCGTACTTCGGGTTGCGGCAGAAATCGAGAATGTCGTGCTGCGTGATGCGCAGGTGTTCGAGGAGCTCCCACGCGGAGTGCGGAAATCCCTCGACGCGCACGCCGCGCAGCTTCGACGCGAGGCCCTCCACGGCCTTCTCGAAGCCGACGTGTGCATCCTGCCAGGAGAGTATGCGGCTGAGCTGCGCGCGAAGCGCTGGAGAGGAGTCGGACATGTCTCGGAGGGGCTGGGAGGCTAGGTGCCATCACAGAAGCGAAGAAGGCCACCATCGCGCCCTAACGCGGTGGTGGCCTTCTCAGACCGAACGGCGCGGAGGTCGTCGGTCAGCCATTACAGCGAGCGTACCAGCGAGCCTTAACGGCTCCCGGCGATCCGCGCCGTACTAGGGTCAATAGACAATGGATCACCTCCTCGTTTGCGGGTGAGACTTGAGGGTCACGGCCCAAATGTAATAATAGAACGGCAAATGGGGGAGCATCGTTGGCGGATCGTGCGGGTCGTGGGACGCTCAGACCGTCATACCTTTTCGGTTGCCACGCCCAGTCCGGCGGCGTCATCAAGGGATGGCGCGCACACCCTCGATCGGAGAGCTGCTGCTCGGCGGCGTAATTGTCGCGCTCGTGGGGTTTGTCGGGTCACAGGTGCTCGCCTCTCCGCGCCGAACCGTCCGCGAGTCGCGCTCGCTCACCGCTCGCGACAGCGTAGCCATCGTCTCGCAGTACACGAGGCAGGTTGCGTCACGCGGCGATCAATACTCGGCGCCCACGTGGCTGTCGACGGTGCAGATCGCCCGGCTCGAGGAAGCGGCCGAGCGGGACGTTCGCGGTCGCGATTCGGTGTCGCGGCCTTCGCGTGATTCCGTGCGTGCGCTCGTTGCATCCCTCGGGACCAATTCTTATCTCGGCGCGATGCTGGCGGAGGATGGCGGCGTCGTCTCGCGGTGGCGCGAGCGAGCCGAGCCGATTCGTGTCTGGGTGCAGCCGCAGTCGTCGGAGGCGGGGTTTTCGCCGGATCTGATCGCACCGACGCGCCGCGCGTTCACCGCGTGGAATGAGCTGGATATCGGTGTCGCGTTCGAGCTCGTGGACGACTCGACGCAGGCGGACGTGCACGTGACGTGGCGTGCGCGGATGCCGAAGGCGCGACAGCTTGGAACGACGTTTCGCATGACCGGTGGCGCGGGGTGGATCGCGTTCGCGCACGTCCAGCTCTCGACGTCGTACGACATCTATACCGTGCAGAACGCCGCGCGTCACGAGGCGGGTCACGTGCTGGGCCTCGGGCACTCGCCGCACATGGAGGACATCATGGCGGCCGAGACCGAAGGGAGGCGGTACCAGCTGACGGATGGCGATCGTGCGACGGCGATGGCCCTCTACCGCCTTCCGCCGGGAAGGATTGCTTTTCAGAACTGATGACTCTCAGTCATCCGTATTCCCGGCATCTAGGTTTCTCCGATGCCCCTGCCGTTCGAGATCCGGCCCTCGCCCATGCAGGGCCTCGGCGCATTCGCGACCGAGGCAATCGCCGCCGGCGTTAGGCTCGTCGAATACACGGGGGCGCGGCTCACACCCGAGGAAGCCGAGGCACGCTACCCGGACGTGCCCGGCGAGCGGCACCATACGTACCTCTTCGCCATCGACGACGATGACGGCAACGAAGTCGTGGTCGACGCCGCGGTGGACGGCAACGAGGCGCGCTTCATCAATCACTCGTGTGCGCCGAACTGCGACGCTGTCGTCGAGCACAGTCGCATCTGGATCGAGACCCTTCGCGAGATCATGCCGGGCGAGGAGCTCGCCTACGACTACGCCTATATGCTCGAGGGGCGGCACACCCCGGCGGCCAAGCGGCGTTTCCCGTGTCACTGTGGCGCATTGACGTGCCGCGGCACGATCCTGGCCAAGAAGCGTTAGGCGAGCCGCCGGCGACGGGCGCCGGGCGGCGGACGACGAAAAAGGCGTGTCATCCCGACCGAAGCGAGGGATCGCGCTCGTCCCGACAGAGGGCTCTCATGAACGCGGCCAGCACCCTTCGATAGTTCGATGCTCTCACGCGTCATTGGCGCCCTTCATCGGTGGGCCGAATCGGGCTGGGCGGGCACCGCCACGGCCACGTGGGAGGTGCTGCAGAGCTCCGCGGTGCCGGGACCGAGCGGAGCGGTGTTCGCTCCGCTGGCCGTCGCGGATCCGGAGCGGGCCCCTCAGCTCGCCTGCTGGGCGGTAGCCGGGGCGGTGGCCGGCGGCTGTATTGCCTACCTCATCGGTGCGCAGGCGTTCGAGGGCGTCGGGCGTCCGATCCTGTCCGCGTTAGGCGTCACCGAGGCGACACTGGTCTCGAGCGCGCGAATGTTCGAGCGGCACGGCTGGCTTCTGGTGTTTGTCGCGACGATCTCGCCGCTGTCCACGAAGCTCACGTGCATCGCCGCCGGCGCGTTCGGATTGCCGATCCCGCAGTTTCTACCAGCGCTCGCGGTGGGGCGCGCGATTCGCTTCGCGGTGCTTACGGTGCTGCTTCGGTTTGCGGGCGAACGACTGTGTTTGCGGCTGCTTGGAGGGAAAGCCGACGACGGGGGACGGGCGACGGGCGACGGTTAAAAGGCGGAACCCGTCGGGAGGCCGCTCTTCCAACAGCCAGCGTCAGCCAGCAGCCAGCAGCCAGCACGAGCACCCAGCAACCAGCCGCCGTTTCTCCGTCGCCCGTCGCCCGTCGCCCGTCCCCGGCTGTTACGGTTTCGTCGTGCTCATCTGCTCCGCAAGCTTCACGGCCGAAAACGCGTTCACGACTGCGCCCGTCACCGACAGTGACCCGAACGGCACCTGCTCGCCGTTCTCCGCACCCGGACGCGCGACCTTCTGATCCGCATAACGAGTCGCGGAATCGAGGATGATGCGCTTCACATCCGCGGCGGAGAGATTCGGGAAGTACGACATCAGCATCGCCGCGAGCCCGCTCACCACCGGCGCGGCCATGCTCGTGCCGCTCTCGCGCTCGTAGCCACCACCGGGCACGGTGGACAGGATGTCGACGCCCGGCGCGAATACGTCCACCTGCGCTTTGCCGTAGTTCGAGAACGAGGCTGCGAGGCTGTCGAGACCCTTCCACGACGACGCACCCACCTCGATCCAGTTGTTCGGTCGTCCGCCCGACAGATATGCCGGCGTCGGGAAGCTCGGCTTTTCGGCCAGGTTCTCTCCATCGTTGCCGGCGGCGTGGACCATGAGCACACCCTTCGAGTCGGCGTACTTCACGGCCTCATCCACCGCTGCCTTCTCCGGCGAGAACCCCTTGCCGAAGCTCATGTTGATGACGTTCGCGCCGTTGTCCACCGCATAACGAATCGCGTTGGCGATGTCCTTGTCGCGCTCGTCGCCGTCGGGGACGGTGCGAACCATCATGATCTTGACGTTCGTCGCGATGCCGTCGATTCCGCCGGGCGTACCGCGTACGCCACCGATGATGCCGGAGACGTGGGTGCCATGCTTCGCGTCGGGCCCCATGACGTCGGCGTTGCCGTATTTCCGCTCGGAGAGGTTCGCGTAGTCATCTCCCACGATCGTGCGTGGGTCGTAGTCGGGATTGAGACCGTATTTCGCCTTCGACTCGACATCCTTCTTCGCGTCCTCGAGCTCGCCGGGCGTGATCCCGGCATCGGCGAGCCGGAGCCACATCACCTTCGCCTGCATCGCATCCTGGTTGGTCGGCTGGAACGCGCTCACCTTGGCCTTGGTGAGCGAGTCCGGCCCCATGGCGCGGTGCAGGATCTCGTTCGCGCGCGTGCTCACGGCCGCGATCTGCTGGATCTGCTGCTGCATGTTCTGGTTCTGCTCGCGCTGCTTCTGATATTCGTCGGTGGCGCGTTTGCAGGTGGCGGCGTCGGGTGCCGGCAGCTTCGCGGTCGGTCCGGCGTTAGGCGTCTTGCTGCAGCGGACGTATAGCCGGGTGACCTCGAGCAGGTCGTACTGCACGTCCTTGCCGTCCTTGCCGCCGATGAAGTTCCAGCCATGGACGTCGTCGACGTAGCCGTTGTTGTCGTCGTCCTTGCCGTTGCCGGCGACTTCCTTCGGATTCGACCAGAGGCTCCCCTTGAGGCTGACGTGCGCGGTGTCGATCCCGCCGTCGATGACAGCGACGAGCACGGTCCGCTTCGGCTGCTTGCCGGCGAGCAGCTCACGTTCCGCTCGACGCTCGCTGATGCCGACGACGCGGTCGGACACGTCGAGCAGCTGCCAGTCGCGTGGCGCCTCGGCCAACGGCGTGAATGTCTTTGGCGCTGCCGGTGCCGTGACGGCGGGCCGCGATCCGGCCGCCGTGTTTGCCGGAGCTGTTGACGGTGCCGGCGCAGGCGCCGGTGCCGGCGCCTCAGTGGTGGTCTTCGCCGACGCACACGCGGCGAGCAGGGCGATGGCAGCGAAGCGAAGTGACTTCATATGGGACGCATCGGTAAAGAGTGTCCGCTCAAGCTAACCTCCGGCGGGCCGGGCTGGCATGCCACCTTGGACCGCAAAGCACGACCGGAACGGCTAACCGTTCCCACGCGCGAACCAATCCTCCCGGCATGCCAACCAATCGTCCCGGCCAGGCGTCTCACTCAACGTCTCTTTCCACGACCAGTATGACGATGAACCGCCGCGAATGGCTGGCCGCGAGCAGCACCCTGCTCGCGGCCGCGTGTGCCCGGCCGAGCGAAAGCGCAATATCATCCAACGGCGCGCCGGTCGAGCGGCCGGACATCCCGTCGATGATGCAGCTCGCAACCGTCCCGGGGATGGCGATCGCCACCGTGCGCGGCGGTGACGTCTCCGTCGAAGGGTTCGGCCTCCGGCGAGGGGGAACCGACGACACGGTCACCGGCGACACCGTGTTCGAGGCTGCCTCGCTCAGCAAGCCGGTCTTCGCGTCGATCGTGATGCAGCTTGCCGCGGAAGGGCTGATCGACCTAACGCGGCCGCTCGTGTCCTATCTGCCGCTGCCGAACCTGGCGGACGAGCGCGCCCGGAGCATCACTGCCATCCACGTGCTCAGCCACTCGAGTGGGTGGCGAAACTGGCGCAACGGCCGCGACGTGGCCCTCACCGCCGACTTCGAGCCGGGGTCCAAGTTCTCCTACTCGGGCGAAGGATACTTCTTCCTCCAGCGCGTCGTCGAGAAGCTCACCGGTCAGGGGCTCTCGCGGCTCGCGCGCGATCGCGTCTTCCAGCCGTTAGGCATGACGGCGAGCGGGTACATCTGGCGTTCGGACCTCGACGCGGCGCTCGCGTCGCCTCACACCAACCGCGGCCAGCTGATGGACAGCTTCAACGTGCGGTCCGGAAAGGCGTTTGCCGGGCTGGTAGAGGAGATGGGCAAGCCCGTGGACGCGTGGACCACGGAAGACGTCGAGAAGGCGCTCCCGAAAATGGACGCGGCCATCGCCGTGCTCCCGAATAACATGGTGCCCAATGCTGCCGCGTCGCTGCTCACGACGGCGCGCGACTATGGCATGTTCGTGAGGTGGTTGTTCGGGGCTGGACCATTGTCGGGCGGTCGCGCGATTCTGGATCGGATGATCGTCCAGCGATCGACGATCAATCCGGCGTTAGGCTGGGGCGCCGGAATCGGCCTCGAGCAGACGGGCGGCCGGAAATACATCTGGCACTGGGGTGACAACCCGGGTTTCAAGAACTTCATCGTGGGTGAGCCGGCGGCGCGCTCCGCAATCGTCCTCTTCACGAACGGGAACGCGGGGCAACGAGTGTACGAGCGCGTGATCCGAGCGCGTACTGGCGTCGATCACCCGGCGTTCCTCTGGCTTTAGGGCCTTCGTGAGTAAGCAGCGACCAACCGCAGTTTCAAGTCGTCGGTGGTCGGTGGTTAGGCGTGAGGCATCAGGCCCCATTCCCTCGAATTGGGAACGAAGAGGGCTTAGCCGCTCAGGTCAACTACTGGAGGAAACGGCAGCTGATGCCTCACGACTAACAACCGACACCCTGACGGCTTGGAACTGGCCATGCCGCCGCCGGAAGCCCAGCCCTCTCGGTCTCTTGCGTTACAAAACGGCAGCGAAGGTCATTTACAGAGGTACGCCATCGCCACGTCAGGCAGCGTCCCCTTGATGGCCGGCCCGTAGCCCGGCGTCTTCGCGGCCGTGTGCTGGTAGACGCTGTTCGATTTCTCGTCGTGGTAGTACGTGTTTTCCTTCACCGCGACGACCTTCTTGCCGCAATCGAACATCGCGACGGTCCGTGACGCCGTGATCGGGCCCTGCGGCGTGTTCGCCGGCTTCACGAACGTCACCCGCACCGTCGCCGTCACGATCCCGTCGGCGCCCTTCTTCACGCTCTTCGGGTCCACGTACACGGGGTTGCCAACGGACGTCTTGCCGATCTCCTGCCACTTCGCCTGCGCCACGTTAGGCGGCGCAGGCGTAGCGAGCGACAGGGATACCAGGAGCAGAAGGTGCGTCACAGATCGGTAGGGTGGGGGTCAGCTGGCGCGAAGATAGACCGCGCCCGCTTCCTGCGCACGAATCGCGGCGAACACGCCGGACGGCTGCAGGATTACGCCCGGCACGAGGTAACCGAGCGCCTGCTTCCTGGCCGTCGCGTCGTCGACGTTCTCCTTCGATTTCACGAGCTCGACGCAGTCGCCAAACGCGAGGTTACAGCCGAGCGCGATGCCGCCGCGGGCGATGAACTTGTCGAGCGCCATTGCGTCGAACATCTCCGGCACCTCGCCCCGTGACGACGACAGGAGCGCCGGGTTCTTGTCCGTGGGCTTCTGGGTGACCGGGTCGAGCGCGCTCTTCGCCTTGCCGATCTCGTATTTGTCCCAGAATGCCTGCTGCATCGCGAGCGTGATCCCGTTGTGCCGCAGCACCACCACGGCCGAGAGGTCTTTCGGTGCCACGCCCATCACATCCTGGTACTGCTTGCCCCAGATCGTCGCTCTCCAGACGCCATACCCGCTGTCGACCTCGGGGACGTCGAAGACCGCCTTGTGCTTGCCGTTGACCTTATTGACCCAGCTCAGGTCCCACTTCTCGCCCTGCGCCGGTGCGACGACCGCGGCGGAAGCGAGGTCGAACGACAGCGGCATGGCGCCCAACATTGCGGCATTCATCGCAATTTTGCCGAGGAAGTCGCGGCGGGTGGTGTCCATATGATCATACTCCGTTGGAGTGAAAGCAGTTGGCCTGATGTGACCGACGGGCCAGACATCTACGACGAAGGGGTTATCGGATGGTTCGGATCGGGCGGATTATTCGGATCGGCCCCGTGATACGTAAAGCGGCAAACCCGCAAGGATTTCTTCATTCTTTTCTCAATCTCTTGATGCGGTAAAAAGCCGGCGAGTTCGAGGAGCGAATCCGGCTCTTCCGTCGAAATCCGAAGTAATCCGTACAACCCTTCGTCTGAGTGGCCAGCCCGGCGGGACTAGCCGCGCCCCGAGCCAAATCCGCGCGCGAGCGCCACCGCCACGAAGACCATCGCGACCACCAGAAGGGCCTCGAAGTGGCTGATCGTCGCGATCCTGCGACCCGCGCCCCTCGTCATGAGCCGCTCGGCCGACTCGCCGGCTTTGAAATTCCGCCGCCACCGCATGAGCGTAAACATCGGCCAGGCTTCGAGCAGGAGGATCAGCAGGAACAGCCCCATCTTGGCGTGGAAGACGTGATTGGCGAGGTAGTAGGCGGTCGGCTTCTCGATTCCGGTGACGACCCGCCAAACGCCGGTCACTATCCATAGCAGTGCGGCGATGCCCCACGTCGTGTCCGACCTGAACGCTCGTCGCAGCGCGGCGTTGCTGGGCGATTCCCGGAGGGCCGTCCCGCGGGCAATGACTGCGCCGAGGCCGAGGCCGAGGGCGACGAGATGCAGGGCGGCGAGGGCGATGCGCAACATGCGCACAATTCTACGCGAGAAGCCGGCGACGGGCGACGGGCAATGGGGGACGGGCGACGGGGAACGCCGGCTGGATGCTGGCTGCTCGTGCTAGCTGCTGGCTGACGCTGGGTGTCAGAAAAGAGCGTGTCCAGCGTTCCGCTGTTTAACCGTCGCCCGTCGCCCGCCGCCCGTCCCCGGCAGTCGCCTGCCGCCTCAGCTACACGTCTCACCCCGTTAGGCGTCTCACGGTCGCCTCACGGTCGCGACACGCTGGCGTGACATGGTCCCTCGAGCGCTCGGTCGGTTTCCGCGTCTCTTACCTGGTGCGGCGCATGGACACATCGTTTGGCAACATGATGATCCTCCAAACGCTCGGCTCGATCCGCTTGGTCCGCGACGACGGCACCGAGATGGACGAGCTCCTCCGCCAGCCGAAGCGTTTCGCACTGCTCGCGTATCTCGCCTCGCCGCGCCCGGGGGTCTGGCATCGGCGAGACGTGCTGCTCGCGGTGTTCTGGCCCAACCTCGACACCCCGCACGCGCGTACGGCACTTCGTAACGCGTTGTATGTGCTCCGACAGCAACTGTCAGAGGGCGTCGTCCGCACGCGCGGGGACGAAGACGTGAGCATCGATCCGGCTCGTCTCACGACCGACGTCGCCATGCTGGAGGCCGACCTTGCCGCCGGTCGATTCGGGGAGGCGCTCGGACGTTTTGGCGGCGACGTGCTCCCCGGCTTGCACGTCGGCGATTCCGAAGGGTTCGAGGCATGGGTGGACGAAGAGCGGCTTCGCACTCGAGCACTCGCTCGAAGCGCGGGCCTCGGCCTGGCGAACGCGTGTGAGCAGACTGGCGACGCCGCCGGCGCCGCGGATGCGCTCGCGCGGGTCATGCGGATCGAGCCGGTGGACGAATCCATCGTCAGGCGGCTGATCGCGCTGCTCGATCGGTCGGGTGATCGCGCACGAGCGCTCGACGTGTACGAGCGATTTCGTGCTCGGCTGGCCGAGGAGTTCGAGGCGGAGCCGGCGGCGGAGACGGTGCGACTGGCCGGCGAGATACGGGCCAGTCGTGCGCCGGTGCGCGAAGCGCCGGCACGCGTGGAACGACCAGCACAATCACCGGCCGTACCGCCAACAGTCATCGCGCCGGAACCACCACCGGCACCCGCGTCTCGTCGTCGCACACGACGGCTCGCACTGTCGGCCGGCCTGCTGCTCGCCGCTACCGCCGTCGCGTTCGGCCTAACGAGACACGGGGAGGGGACGCCGAAACGGCGAGAGCTGATCGTGCTTCCGATGGAGAATGCCACCGGTCGGACGGACCTCGAGTACCTCGCCGCCGGTCTGGACGACGAGGTCGCGTCCAGGCTTCGCGGCATCGGTGGCCTCGAGAAGACGAAGTCCGCGGCCCGGTCGACATGGGCAGCGACGCCGGCGAGCTTCTCGCGCATCACCCTCCGCGTGGAGCTTGCCTTCCGCGGCAAGCTCACGCTCGTATCCGACAGCTTCGTGGTAACCGGCCAGGTGGTGGACGTGGCGAGCGGCCAGTCCTCGGATGTTGGGCGATTTGCGTTCCTCGTCGATCAGGTGAGTGACGTCGCGAGCCGCGTTGCGGCGGGCGTTGCCGGTGCGATCTTCCGTGAGCCGTTGCCGGAGATGCCGCGCGACACCCGAACACACAGGGGCGACGGCGAGTCGTTCCGGCTTACGCTCAAAGGGTGGCACGAGCTGCTCACGGACGTCGACGAGGCGCGAGCGAAGGAGACGTTCCTCGAGGCCATCGCGCTGGATCCGAGCAACGCCCGCGCCCGGGCTGGACTGAGCTCGGCGTGGGCGGCGCTGTCGCTCAGCACGGTGCCGTTCGACGAGGGTTCACAACGCGCGGAGCAGGCCGCCACCGAGGCGCTGGCGCTGGACCCTAACGAGGGAACCGCGCTCGCCAACCTCGCCTTCATTCGCGGCATGCGAGCGCGATCGCTGCCGGTCGCGGAGTCGCTGTTCGCGAAAGCCACCGAGGCGGATCCCGGCAATCCCGAGATCTACATGGTGAAGGCTGCCCTGTATCGGCACGCGTGGAATTGGGCCGGCGCCCGCGACGCAGCACGGATGGCGCGAGAGCTCAACCCACTGTCGCCCTGGTATGTCGATCGGGAAGCGGTCGTCACGTTATGCATCGGTGATGCGACCGAAGCGCTCCGCCTCTATCGGATGGAGGCCAGCCTCAATCCCGGGGACTTGAGCGTCCACTGGAGTATCGCGCGTGCGCTCGCCCGGCTCGGCCAGTGGGATGACGCAACGGCCGAGATTCTGTCGGCGTTCCCGCCGAAGACGCGGAGCGACTCTGCGTTCGTCGACACGCTCGCGCGTGGGGAGCGTGGCTACCTGCAGCTTGTTCACGCGAACGGCCGGCGGCGCCTCAACGGTCTACTGGCGCAGGCATCACCTCCGCCGCCGGCGGTGCAGCTCGTGATCGCCAGAATCGCCGCAGGTGACATCGACACGGGACTCGACGAGCTCACGCGGCTGGCGCAGCGTGACGACGTCAATATCTATCGCATGCGCTGCCACCCGGACATGGAGGAGGTGCGGTCGTCGCCGCGGTTCCAGCGGATCATGGAGTCGCTGCCGAAATGGACGCTGGACTCGTCATCCTGAGTCGGCTGTCGTCATCCCGACTCGGGATGACGACGGCCTTCTCCGCGCCTAACGCGCGATCACTGAATTCGCGTGGGTACCGGCACGTCGAGCTTGTTGCTGGGCAGCCCCGAGAGCTTCACCGCGTTGTACGAAACGATCCCGTAGTGCTCGCCCGTGACGCGATTGCCGGCGACCACCGTGCTGGGGATGGGAATCACGGCGCTGAAGATGCTGATGCCCGTCGGAGCATCGTCGATCGGGTTGTCGGTGTCGATCCCGTTCCCCGAGAGGGTGTTATTTACGATGACGTTGTTGTCGACGAACTGGAACGGCGTGTGGCTATGAATCATGATGCCGCCGGCACCGTTGTTCATCGCGGTGTTGTCCACGACCGTGTTGCCCCACGCGGCGGCACCCGGCGGACCCGCGAACACGCCGATGCCAGCGGCTCCGTTTCCGTTCGAGATGTTGTGCTGCACCGTATTGCGATAAATGCCGGCGACATCCGGAGCAGCAGGCGCCTGAAGGCTGAACCAGTGTGACGCGAGCGTGATCCCGCAATCGAGTGTGTTGTCCAGGACGGTGTTGTCGCTGATCGTGTTGCCCGATGTCGGTCCGTTTTCATCAGTCAGCAGGATGCCGCCGACGTTGTCTCGCACGACGTTGTTTCGGACGATGGCGTTGGTCACGCTCTGGAGATGGATGGCCTCGCCGCAGTCATCGGGCTGATCGACGCAGAGCGGATTGAGGGGGCCGTATGTGTCGTTCTCACGAACAAGGTTGTTTTCGATGGTTATTCGCGAGGTCTGTACGACGAAGATCCCCTCGAGCCCCGCGTGCTGCACGGTGAAGCCGGTGACGGTCGTACCCTCCGCCGCCGCCCCCGATATGACGATGCCGTTCGGAGGTGATGACTGTCCGGTGGCGTCGATGGTTGCGTCATTGCCGACGAGCGAAAGCCGCTTCGTGATGCCCACACTTTCGTTGTAGGTCCCTGCGGCGGCGGAGATAACGTCTCCGGCCGAGGCTTGCGAGATGGCGTAGTTGATCGTGCGGCATGGGGTGGTGGTGCAGTCTCCCACATCGGTCCCCGTCGTCGAAACACGCAGGGCAGGCCCGGCCGTCCGACTGAGCGAGGGGTCGCCCGGAGCGAGCACACGATCGGCGCTATCCGAACAGGCGGCGAAGATCGGGGCGAGGAACAGCAGCGGAAGGAGGATCGAACGTCGGCGCAGGCCCTGGCATGGACGGGACATGGTACCTCCTGGTTTGGTGCGGAAGTAGTCCAACTGCCTTCCTCGACGAGGAGTACTCCCAGCAGCGTACCCTGCATCCGCCATCATGCGCCGCCCCGGCTTTCAGGGACATGAAAACGCTGCCGGGCGCCACTCCTGGCACGACGTGCAGCGCGGCGACATCTTGGCGGCGTCCGCAGGCCAGGCGTTAGGCCAGTCGTGGCGTCCGCCGGGAGGTCCCGCCATGCGTGAGCTCAAATACTTCGTTGCCTGCACGGTCGACCGGTTCATCGCCCGCGAGGACGGTTCGTTCGACTTCTTCATCGCGGAGGGCGCGCACCTCACGGATCTCGTGAAGCGGTATCCCGAAACGGTGCCGGCGCATCTCCGGGACGCTCTCGGCGTGCGTGCGGCGCACGACTGGGTCGACGCGGTGTTGATGGGGCGCAAGACCTACGATGTCGGTTTGCCGTTTGGCGTGACGAGCCCGTACCCGCATCTCAAGCAGTACGTCTTCTCGCGGAGCATGACCGAGACGCGGGCGCCTGACGTGACGCTCGTGCGGAGCGACCCGCTCGAGTACGTGCGCGCGCTCAAGCGTGAGAAGGGCGGGAGTATATGGTTGTGCGGCGGTGGCGTGCTGGCCGCGGCGCTGTTCGAGGAGATCGACGAACTGATCCTCAAGGTGAATCCGGTCATCCTCGGCAGCGGGATTCCGCTGTTCGAGGGCCACGTGCCGCAGGCTGACCTCTCGCTGGAAGAGGTGAAGTCCTATCCAAATGGGTTCATGCTGACGCGGTACCGCGTGAGGCGGTAGCCAATAACTCACAACTGAAGCACTCATTACTGCAGACTCTGAACTCTTTCAGGGTTCCCGTCCTCGACCTCCCCACGTCCGGCGATGCCCGGCGAGACGAGGGACTCACTCGCTGGCCATACATCTCGAGATGTCGAGCCAGCGATTGAGCCCCGCAACACTACTGGCGCCATGGCTCTTGGCGGGTCCGTAAACGGGCTGCCCTGTAAGAGTTTAGAGTCAGCAGTTTTGAGTGTTTCAGTCTTGAGTCGGTCCCGTTGTTTTGATGCTTAGCCTGCGATCTCGCCTAACGCTTTGGCCGCCGCGCGCCGCACCGCGGGCGCGCGATCCGATTTGAGCACCTCCGTGAGCGGCGCGATACCGGCCGTGTCCTCCACTTCGCCGAGGGCGTGGGCGGCGCTCTCGCGGACGAGTGCGTCGCCGTCCCTGAGCGCCTCGATCAGCGGACGCACGGCCGTTTTGCTCTCGATCTCGCCTAACGCCCACGCCGCCGTTGCCCGCACACGTGGCGAGTCATCGCGGAGCCGCGCGACGAGCGGCGTGGTAGCGCGCGGGTCATTCGCGAAGCCCAGGGCCAGCGCGGCCATCTCGCGCGTTCCAGCGTCGGACGCGTCGAGTGACGCGAGCATCGCCTGCATCGCGGACGGGTCGCGAACGCGCCCCAGGATCGGGGCGGCCAGGCGGCGCACGCACCAGTCCTGATCCGCGAGCGCCGCTCGGAGAAGCGGCACCGTCGCCGGATCGATCCCCCGATCGTGAATCCAACTCACCATGCCGCGGCCCAGCGAGTCGGCCGAGCCGCCGGCCATGAAGCCGCCATCGTCGGACGACCAGCCCGAGCGCCCATCGACCGTTCTCGCCGCGAGCTCGCACACGAGCGCGTTCGCCCCGCGCGCCGCCTGCAGGAGCGCACGAACACGCGAGGAGTCCGCCTTCTGTTGCGGCGGCGCGGACTGGAACGCCGACGCTGGCAGGGGCAGAAAGGCCCATGGCTCGCGGGCCGCTGCTGTTTTCGACACACCACCCACCCGCGCAACCACGGTCGCCCCGACGACAACCGCGGGCACTGCAATGAGCCATCCGATCGCGTGTCTCATGGTGCTACCCCCCCGTCGGCCTAACGCTTCTTGCCCAATGCTTCCGCGGCGATCTTGCGGATCTCCGGATCCCCGTCCTTGAGCAGCCCGGCCATGACCTCGACAGCGCGCGGCCCGCCGATGCTGGACAGCGCTTCGACGGCCGCCCGCTTCACCTCGACGTCGGCGTCCTTGGTGAGCGGAATGAGTGCGGGAATCGCGTCCTCGTCCTCCAACTGCCCCAGCGCCTCCACCGCCGACTTCCGCACCTCTTCATCCTCGTCCTTGAGCGCCGTAATCAATGCGGGCGGCGCCTTGTGCAGGTCGTCAAGCTGGCCGATCGACTCGATCGCCTGACGCCGGACCTCGACGTTCGCGTCACGCACTGCCGCTTCGAGCGCCGGCAGCGCACGCTTGTCCTCGATGTTGCCGAGTGCCCATACCGCCTGCTTACGCACCTCGACGTCGGCGTCCTTCGTTACGGGAGTCAGCGCTTCCACCGCGTCCTTGCTCTGGATCTCGCCGAGCGCCCACGCGGCCTGCTTGCGCGTCTCCGTGTCCGCGTCCTTGAGCGCCGGAATCAACATGGGGACGGCAGTCGCGGCCTCGAGCTCGCCGAGGGCCCACACAGCCTGACGTCGGACTTCGGCGTCGGGGTCGCGCACGACAGCGCCGAGGGCTTCCACCGCACCGGAACGCTTGTCGTCGATCTCGCCTAACGCCCAGGCAATCTTGGCGCGGACGGCGCCGACCTTTTCCGACCCGAGCGCGGCGATCAGCCCGGGCACGGCGCGCGGACTGTCGATCTCGCCGAGCGCCTCGGCCGCCGCCTCCCGCACCTCAGGATCGGTGTCGGTCTTGAGGGCCTGGACGAGCGCGTCGACCGCGCGCGGGTCGGACAGGTTGCCGAGCGACTGGACGGCCGCGAGTCGCACGGCCGCGTTCTCGTCCTTGAGGACGGACAGGAGCGCCGGCACGGCGGTGTCGCGCTTCTGCGTGACGGCCGGCGCTTGCCGGTCCTCCTGCGGCGCCGGCTCGACTACGCCAGCGACCGATGATGTCGGCTCAACGTTGGCCTCGCGTGATGCCGCGGATGGATCGCCGGCCTCGACTCTATTGGTGTTGCGCACCTCAGCGTTAGGCGTCGCCGGGCCGGCGGGCACGGCCGCCGCGATCGCCGCCGCCGGCGCGACGAAGGAGAGCGCGACGAGCGCGGCGCGGGTTGCCGTAAGGACGTTACGTCCCGCATCCGGCGACAGGATCGCGAGCAAACGGCCCTCGAAGTCTGACCGGCGCGCCATTGCCAGTGCCACGGTC
>Ga0207675_100001545_pt1 | contig 23061 bp, 13 predicted proteins | sample KBSSwiS42_FD_184305 | JGI IMG/M metagenome (GOLD analysis project Ga0207675, IMG submission 184305) | Switchgrass rhizosphere microbial communities from Kellogg Biological Station, Michigan, USA - KBS Switchgrass S4-2 (SPAdes) (version 2) | ecosystem: Host-associated > Plants > Roots >...
AGGCGACTGTTTCGGGGGGAAGCGCTCCCTACGATTTCAGTTGGTCTATCGATGCCCCAGCCATGAGCGCGGGTTGGGCCATCACCGGCGGTCAGAACACCTCCATCCTTACCTACAGCGCGGGAAATAACGGAACCGGTGCAACGTTCACGCTTACGGTCCGGGATCAAAATGGTTGTGAAAGTGAATGCAATGTAACGGTGTCGTGCACATCGACCGGGGGTTGTGACGTACAAGTGGATGCGGGCGGACCCTATGAGCAATGCCTGCCGGTCAACGACACCTCCAATACCCAATGCGTACAGCTGAATGGATCGATTGGTGGCCTAGCCACGAGCGGGCACTGGACCTCGAGCGGCACCGGGATCTTCCGGCCCAACGCAGACGTCATCGATGCACTCTATTGCCCAAGCCAGCAAGACCTTGCCGCCGGCAGCATCACGTTGACCCTGACCACCAACGACCCCGATGGAACTTGCGGCCCGGGGAGCGACACGGCTCAATTGACGGTGCACCCGTCCCCAACCTGCGTCATCAATCCGCCGTCAAGCGCACCCGTGTGCGGCTCGAGTGGGAATACGCTCGTGGTGAGCGCGAGCACTGGAACTGCGCCCTATGCGTTCAATTGGTCGATCGATGCAGCCGGCCTGGCCGGGAACTGGGCTATCACGGGCGGGCAGGGCACGTCGATCATTACCTACAAGGCAGGCGACACGGGGACGGATGCCACTTTTCACGTGACCGTCAGCGATGCACATGGTTGCGAAAGCGAGTGCAGTCGAGTCGTCACCTGCGTCGCGGGCGGGCCTTGCGTCTCCGTAGATGCGGGAGGTCCCTACCAGACGTGCATTCCAGCCGGATCTCCCCCGGGTCAGCATTGCGTGCAGCTCAATGGAATGATCGGTTTACAGGCGACGAGCGGACATTGGTCCACCAGCGGTTCGGGGACCTTTCAACCCAACGCCGATACGATCGACGCGCTCTACTGCCCCAGCCAAGCGGACCTGACGTCCGGTCAAGTGATCTTGACCCTGACGACCAACGACCCTGCAGGCGATTGCGCGCCCCAGAGTGATACGGCCGTGTTGACTCTCAACGAAGGCCCGGCCTGCGACATTGCTGTACCAAGTCAGACTCCTGTCTGTGGGTCCAGTGGAAATACGCTGTACGCGAGCATCGCCGGCGGCGATGCACCGTACACGATCACCTGGTCGCTCGATGCGGCAGCGATATCCGGCAACTGGGCCATCACGGCCGGTCTAGGAACGCAGGCCATCACGTACCGTGCCGGTGATACCGGCACATCGGCTACCTTCACGATGCACATCCTGGATGCGAAGGGTTGTGAAAGCACGTGCAGTATCACGATCTCGTGCGTACAGGGTGGTCCGTGTGTGACGGTCAGCGCGGGAGGGCCGTATCAGGAGTGTGTGCCGATAGGCGATCCGCTGGGCCAGCACTGCGTCCAACTCAATGGAAGCGTAGGTGGGGAGGCCACCAGCGGCCACTGGACGACGAGTGGCACCGGCACGTTTCAGCCAAACGCAAACACGGTCGATGCGACGTATTGCCCCAGCGCCGGCGACGTGAACGCGGGGCATGTCACCTTGACCTTAACCACGAACGATCCGGCAGGAGCTTGCGCGCCCCAGAGCGACGCCACCACGCTCACCTTGAGCGGCGGTCCGGTGTGCGACATCGCTACGCCGAGTCAAAACCCGCTCTGCGGATCGAGCGGGAATACGCTCCACGTGAATATCTCCGGCAACTCGCCGTTCAGCATCACATGGACTTTGGATAGCGCCGGTCAGAATGCAAACTGGGCCATCACCGCCGGGCAGGGAACGTCGACGATTTCGTATCAAGCGGGTGACACGGGCACGGGGGCGGTTTTTACGGTGCAGGTGCGCGACGAGAATGGGTGCGAGAGTCAATGCCACATAACGATCTCGTGCGGGGAGGGCAGCCCCTGCGTTACGGTGAACGCCGGCGGTCCGTATGAGGAATGCGTTCCGGTAGGAGATCCGTTGAGCCAGCATTGCGTGCAGCTCAATGGCTCGATTGGTGGTCAGGCCACCAGCGGACATTGGACCACGAGCGGGTCGGGCACCTTCCAGCCCGATGCCAACACGATCGACGCGACATACTGTCCGAGCTCAGGAGATGTTACGTCCGGGAGTTTGACGCTGACCTTGGTCACCAACGACCCGGCCGGGTCGTGCGGTCCGGAAAGCGACTCGGCCACGTTAGTTCTTACCCATGGGCCCTTCTGCGAGATCGGCGTACCGACTCTGAACCCCGTCTGTGGATCCAGCGGTAACACACTTCATGTGGATGTTTCGGGCGGCAACTCGCCGTACATCATCACGTGGTCGCTCGACAGCGTTGCCCAGAGCGATAACTGGACCATCACTGCCGGACAAGGAACATCGACGATCACCTATCGCGCCGGGGATTCGGGTACCCAAGCCACCTTCACGGTGCATGCGCGCGACGAGGACGGCTGTGAGAGTGAATGTCACATCCTTCTTTCTTGCACCAACACGGGACCTTGCCTGACCGTGAACGCGGGTGGGCCATATGAGGAATGCATCCCGGTAGGCGACCCGCTGAGCCAGCATTGTGTGCAGCTGAACGGTTCCATTGGTGGTCAGGCAACCAGCGGACATTGGACGACGAGCGGCTCGGGAACGTTCCAGCCTAACGCCAGTACCATCGACGCCAAATACTGTCCCAGCGCGAGCGATCTCAATGCCGGTAGGGTGACGCTGACGTTGATCACTAATGATCCAGCCGGCTCATGCAGCGCGGGGAGCGATCAGGCAATGGTTACGCTTCATAATGGAGGCTGCAGTAGCCCTCCTCCAACTGGCCTCTGCACGGTAACGCAAGCGTTCTGGGGAAGTGAGGCAAGCAAGGTATGTTACGAGGGTGAGCGCACGGGTACCATGGATCTGCTCGATGCGTTGATCTCGAGCGCCACCCCGCTCATCGTGGGAAAAAGTGGCCGGTCGGTTACATTTCGTGACGGCTCACAGGCGTGCATCGTCCAACTCCTGCCGAGCGACGGCGTCCCCAACGCCTTGCCTTCGAGCTTGGGGAATGCCACCGTGGACGCGGGCACCTGCGAGACGACTCCGGAGATCCCGCTCTCGGACGGCCGGATCAATAACGAACTCTTGGCCCAAACGATTACGCTAGCTCTCAATCTCCGGCTGAGTCCGGACCTGGGTGATTTCGACCTCACCTCGGATGGGTCTCGGGTCATCCTCAGCGCGTCTACGCGAGACGCGTTGAGTCAGCTGGGACTGGGCACGAGGGTGAGGGACGTTCTCGAGCTGGCCAATCGTGCCCTGGCCGGCCAAGACACCGGCCAGATTCCGCTCCTTGGTGTGAACAACCTCGTCAACCAAATCAACGAGGCTTTTGCCGGCAGATGCGGAAGCTGCGGCGGCGCGGCGGAGGACGCGAGCTTGCGACTCCTCGGCAACAACCCCAATCCGTTTGCGGTTACCGGGAGTACGTTGATCACATTTGCTCTGGAAGATCCAGGCGAGGTGACGATCGAGGTGTACAACATTGCAGGGCGGAAGATAGCCACGCTGGCGAATGATGTATTTTCTGACGGCGTTAACAGTGTTCGCTTCGACGCGGCCCAGTACCCGGATTTGCCGAGTGGCCTCTACATGTATCGGGTGAACGCCGTGATGCTCGGAACCACCCACGTCGAGGCAGGGAAGATGCTCTTGATCAGGTAGTTTTTGGTAACATTGCCGGCCGAGCCACCCCTCATGAACATCCTCGGCCTTTCCGCTTTCTACCACGACAGTGCTGCCTGCCTGGTCCAGGACGGCGTCATCACGGCCGCGGCCCAAGAAGAACGTTTCACCCGCAAGAAGAACGACCACCGGTTCCCCAAGCAGGCGATCGAGTATTGCCTCCGGGAAGGTGGCATCGAACCGGACGCATTGGATCACGTCGTTTTCTACGACAAGCCGCTCCTCAAGTTCGACCGCATGCTGGAGACCTATCTCGTCTCCGCGCCGGCAGGGTTTGGCTTGTTCTTGAAGGGTTTGCCCCTGTGGCTCAAGCAGAAGCTCCATCTGCCGCGCGAGCTGGATAAAGGACTGGGCGGCGGGTACAGAGGGCGGTACGTGTTCACCGCTCATCACGAATCGCACGCAGCGAGCGCGTTTTTTCCGTCGCCGTTCGAAGATGCGGCGATTCTCACTCTCGACGGGGTGGGGGAGTGGGCAACCGGGTCCATCGGTTTCGGCGAGCGGAATCACATTCGTTTATTGAAAGAGCTTCGCTTTCCGCACTCGCTAGGTCTCTTGTACTCCGCGTTCACGTACTTCACTGGATTTCGGGTGAACTCAGGGGAATACAAGCTCATGGGGCTCGCCCCGTATGGCGAGCCCGTGTATGCCGACTTCATTCGGGACACCATGCTCGACATCAAAGACGACGGCTCGTTTCGCATGGACATGTCCTATTTCGCGTTTCACCGGAAGGCGGTGATGACCTCGAAGAAATTCGAGCAGGCGTTCGGTGGCCCGCCGCGCCCCGCGGAAGGCCCGCTCACCCAACGCGAGATGGACATGGCCGCCTCGATTCAAGTTGTCACCGAAGAGATCATGCTCAAGTGCGCCCGCCATGCGCACCGGCTGACCGGGAGTCGCAATCTGGTCATGGCGGGTGGCGTGGCGCTCAACTGCGTGGGGAATGGGCGGATCTTGCGCGAGGGGCCTTTCGAGCAAATCTGGATTCAGCCCGCGTCCGGAGATGCCGGCGGTGCGCTGGGGGCTGCGCTCTTCGTGTGGCATCAGCTCCTCGGTAACCCGCGCACGCCGGGCGGGTTGGACAGCCAGAAGGGGTCTCTTCTTGGGCCGTCATATCCAGCCGATGACATCCAGCGCTTCTTGGATGCCAAGGGGGCGCGCTATCGCCGGTTTGAGGACGAAACCGCCCTCATCGAAGCGGTGAGCGAGCTCATTGCGGCGGAGAAGGTGGTGGGACACGTGGCCGGACGCATGGAGTTCGGCCCCCGGGCCCTGGGCAACCGTTCAATCCTTGGAGACGCGCGATCTCCCCGGATGCAGTCGGTGATGAACCTAAAGATCAAGTTTCGTGAATCGTTCCGGCCGTTCGCGCCGGTCGTGCTTCGGAACCGGGTGGCCGAGTACTTCGACGTGCGTCCGAACGAGGACAGCCCATACATGCTGCTCGTGGCGCCGGTGCGCGAGGACAAGCGTCGCGATTTCGAAGTGAATGGTGCATGCGGACTCGACACGCTCAAACAAATCCGATCGGTCGTGCCCGCCATCACCCACGTGGATTATTCGGCCCGCATCCAAACCGTGGACCCGGAGCGTCACGGACGCTTCTACAGGATTGTGGAACGCTTCTACGACAAAACGGGATGCCCGGTCATCATCAATACGAGCTTCAACGTACGCGGCGAGCCCATCGTGTGCACTCCAGAGGATGCGTATCGGTGTTTCATGGCCACCGACATGGATGCGCTGGTGCTGGAAAACTGCATTCTGCTCAAGGAAGAGCAGGTAGGGGCCGTGGCGGACCGGGATGCGTACTTGAAGCAATTCAAGCTGGACTGAGCATGATCGACCTTAACTTGCACCCCGATCGCGCGACGCTCCGGAAGTTTGGCTTTGTAGCCCTTGTGGCATTTGGGATTTTGGGCGGGCTTGTGCTCTGGAAACGGTCACTCGTTGGCATTCCTCTGGGAGAGGCGGCGTCGAAGGTGGCCGTTGTCCTCTGGGGAATTGGGATCCTTTCGGCTCTGCTTTCGTTCGTTCGACCGATACTCAACCGGTATCTGTACGTTGGACTCACTCTCCTCACGTTTCCCATTGGATTCGTGGTGTCTCACCTGTTCCTGGGCATCGTGTTCTATCTGGTGCTCAGCCCGGTGGGGCTGGTGATGCGGCTTTTCGGTCGCGATCCATTACACCGGACGTTCGATCGAGAAGCCGCGAGCTATTGGGTTGATCACGCGAACCCCAAGAGTGTTGAGGAGTACTTCCGCCAGTACTGACGTTACCGGCCATTTTTACCCCGAGGCACGCATGACAGAGCCCACTCCACCCGAATTCCAAAAGCGCGCGCGGCAATCGCGGCCGAACTTTGCCCAAGAGGTTTGGGGATTTCTGCGCCACAACAAGAAGTGGTGGATGATCCCCATGCTGGCCATCATTCTCCTTCTCGGTGTGCTGGTGCTGGTGAGCGGATCTCCGGTCGCCCCGTTCATCTACACCCTCTTCTAGTGTGATGCCGGCCGTGTTCAAGAAACTCCTCCTCATGTTGTCCGGGCTGGTGGTCGGGTTAGCGATTGTCGAGGCGGTGTTGCGCGTGACCGGGTTCGGCACGGTAACGCCGCAAATGAATTTCGGCATGCACGCCAAGATCGCCTTGGAGCAGGGTTATTTCCTTCCCGACGCGAAGCTCTTCTGGAAAGTGCGCCCTGACCTGAACCCGCAGTTCGAACGCGTCGCGAAGATCCAGAACCCGGACCGGCCAGTACCTCCCCCGGGAACGAAGAAGCGGGTTCTTATTCTTGGTGATTCGTGTTCTCGCATTGCCGGAGAAGGCCTGCCCTATTCCGCCATGCTCGAGCAGGATCTCGGGCCGGATCAATGGGACGTGTTGAACGCGAGCGTTCCGGGATATACGTCTTATCAGGGCTTGCAGTGGCTCAAAACGCAGCTTCTGGGCGCTCATCCGGATGTGGTGGTGGTGTACTTCGGCTGGAACGAGCATTGGCGAACGACTGGAGAGACCGACCTGCAATATGCCCGATCTCGCTCATTCATGTATCCGCGCATATTGACGCTGGTGAAGGGCAAGCATCGAACGCCGCCCTTTCGCGTGTCGGTTCCAGAATACCGCGACAACCTGGATGCGATCGTGACGCTCGCGCACGACCAGGGCGGACGTGTGATTTTAGTGGCCGGCCCGTATCACTTCGCTCCCGGTGTGGAAGCGCAATACGTCAAAGACAAATATCTGATACCAGGCGACGACGTGACGTCTATTCACCGTTCGTATCTGGATGTCGTTCGAGGATTCAAGGGGCGAAATGACGTGACCGTAGTCGAAGCGGATTCCGTGTTCGAAGCACTGGGGGACTACCCCTTGCTCATGCGCCAGGACGGCATTCACTTCACCGATAAGGGCCACCGTGTCATGGCCGCGATTCTTGCGACGGCTATTCAGTCCCCGGGCGCCTTTGATGAGACGGTTCTCGCAAACTCGGCCCGCAAGGTCCTATAACTGAGGGGCGCTGACCCGAACGCGCCACAAGTTGGGGATATTTGCGATCCAGCTAATGTAGGCGAGCCATTTACCATCGGGTGACCAAGCCGGTGTGTAAAAAGCCTTGTTAATGTCGAAGATCACCTGAGTTGCGTTCTCCCCAGTGGCGTAAACAATCCATAACTGCTTGTCTCGAGAGTAGGCAATCTTCTTACCATCCGGAGACCATCTCGGAGAAGCTCCTGGGACTAACGGGGTGGCTTCTCCTCCAGCCGAAGGCATGACCCATAGGCGATATGCGCCATCTTGGTTCGACGAATAGACGATTTTGGTGCCATCCGGAGACCAATCCAGACCTGCAATAGCCCATGAGGCATTTCCAAGTATGGGCTGTAAGTTTGCGCCATCGGGGGCAACCATGTACATGATTGACCCGACGGGTTCCGGGGGATTAAAGGTGCTTCCAATGAATGCTATCCGCGTCCCATCGGGCGACCACCGGCCACTCCAGACGTTTCTGGCTGGAAAACCTGGGTCGGCGATTACGGTAATTGGGGCGTTGGGCTGGGCATTTGCAACGGCGAGAACCGTTCGGCCACTCTGCATGTCTGGAAATATCGATAGAACGAATTTCACCCCATCCGGGGACCATGAGGCCTGTTGGGGGCCCTTGGGATCGGAGGTATACCGCACCGAAGTTCCTCCCGAAGACGGAATGACGTAGATCGCTGGATTGTTGTAGGTCGTAATCTGCATGTCGGAGGTGTACACGATTTTGGATCCGTCGGGTGACCAGTCAGGAGCCCCAAGTGAATGCGTAGTGTCTTGAAACGTGAGTTGAACAGGCACCGAAGTTTCTGCACTGACCAGGTTCGATATCTCGGACGCATTCTCTGCCTCGTCGAGCGCTCTGATGGCAAAATAGTAGGTAGCCGTTTGCAGGTTCGGGACGGTGAATAGCTGGCGAGTGCCAAAGGGCTGGGGGGTCCCTGACCATTGCGCACGGATAGCATCATAGAAATTGGCCGATGTTATAGGGGACTCTGAATAACGCACATCATAGGCATACGCTTGCCCCGTTGAGCCATCATCCCCAGATCCCGTCCACATCAATACGACGGATTGCTCGGTCACGAGGTCCACGCTCAAATCGGTGACGCCGGCGGGCGGGGTCAAATCATCAGGAATGGTCGTGGTGACCACGTTCGACATCGCGGACCAGTTGCCGCTCGGATCGGCGGACTTGATGCCGAACTCCCACGGCCCGATCCCGATTCCCAGGACGCTGGCGCTGTCGGAGTGTCCAGGCGAAGCAGGAACCACACCATTGGTAGCAACCGGAGAACTGTCCCAGGTACCGGCCAGATTGCTCGGCGCGTAACGGATCTCATAACGATTCGCCTTGCCCGTCATGCCGTTATCTGTGGGCGCCGTCCAGCGCAGATAAAATCCCTGAAATGTGCTTCGTATGTTGAGATCGGTAATCGCCGCGGGAGGCGAAGTGTCGATACTGGCCACAACTCGATTTGAGATCCCGGACCAGTTCCCCCGCTCGTCGGCGACCTTGATCCCGAACTCGAACGGACCTTCGCCGATCCCGGATACCGTGACGCTGTCGGGGTGTCCGGGGTTGCTTGGTTTTGGAGGTGAAGCGGCGCTCTGTGCCGCGCCCCAGTTGGCCGCCAAATCCCCACCAAAGTAACGAATATCGTAGCGAGCGGCGCGCCCCGTGTTGCCGTCGTCGCCGGTCGCCGTCCATCGGAGGTGGTAACCATCCGGCGCGGTCCGAACGGTGAGGTCGTAGACAGACCAGGGTGGGGTCGTTTCAGGTGCCGTCTCGCTGCCGCAGGAGCAAGTCGAAATACCGAGACAGCACAAGGCGATCAGTTGGCGACTCGTCATCGCCGTTTACTTTACCGCCAAACAAGAAATAAGCGTCACATTAATGAAGTCAGCATAAAACCCACCTTCAGATCAATTTAGTCAGGTTTATAGATTATCCAAGCCTAATAGTCCTTCGACCAGCTGATTTCGGCGCCGGATTGCCACGTTCCCGCGATCGTCTGGAGCGTGATGGTTTGGGTGAGCGTGTACTCCAGGGTCACGAAGAAACCGGCCGCGCTGTCCAGAGCCTGCTCATATTTGAGCAGCGCCTTCGGGCTCAAGTACTTCCCGACCACCACCGAGTTCTCACCCTCGGGCCCACCGCCCGGATTCAAGGTGATCATGTCCACCCCCAAAGGCCCGGCCATCTTCTTCTGAAGCTCGGCCGCGCCGTAGGTGGCCGCCACCGCGGCGGCGCGCTGGGCGACGAGCTGGGCTTGGTCGCCGTTCAAATCATCGGCCGTCTTTCCCATCACCAGTAGCGACATGATGTCGGCTTCGGGCATGGAGGGTGAGGACGTGAGTTCCACCTTGGGCTCCTTGAGCGTGCCGCTCATGGTTACGTAGACGTCCGTCGAAGACACCTTGGAGTTGAGACGAATGTCGAGTCCGGGATTGATCTCGTCTTCGCCATAGAACTGAACTTTTCCCCGCTCCAGTGTGAACGTTCGGCCGACGAAGTTCAATGTTCCCTGGCGCGCCTCCAGGTTTCCCACGACCGTGGGGACGGCAAGTTGTTGCTTCAACCGAACGTCGCCTTCGAGCTCGACGTTCAAATTTCGTCCGCGAATCCAGAGTCCCGAGGGCACCACGACCTGAAGGTCGTACACCGGCCGAAACGTCTTGGTCGTATCGCTTTTGGCGGGCTTGATTGGCGCGCCTTCGGCCAGCGCAGTGTCGGGCACCGCCGAATCCGCGGTCTGCCAGAGGAGGGCTTTTCCCGTAACGGGGTGCAGCTTCCTGGGTTCTTCGGGAACGGGAATCACCCCGTTCTTGATATCGATGCGGCCGTGGACCACCGGAGCGAGCAAGGTGCCCGAATATTCGAGCTTCCCTTTGGCTTCGATGTGGCCCCCCTGATTCATTTCGAGGGCCATGACCGGCGCATCCACGGTGCCCGAAAGCGCGGGGTTTCGCGGTGATCCGGCGAGCCGGGCGTCGAGCCGCAAGTTTCCGGAGAGCGAGTAGCCGGGAGGAAGAAACGCGCGTAGCGTCGCCAAATCGAAGCGTGGCGCCGACGCGGTGAGATCCATGCCCGTCTGAGGATCGATGACGTACGCTCCATCGGCCCGTTCGATCATGGGGGCAAGAAACGAACCGGTGAGCTGCTCTTTGGTATCTCGGGAAAGCGCGAACGAAGCGGTGATTCCCGGAGAGTTCATGTCCCGCACGCGGGCCTCGATTGTTTCGGCCAGGGGAGTCGTTCCGTCTTCTGCGATGCGTTGGAGTTGATCGGCCGAAACCACCCATACGCCCTGGGTGGTGAAATGAATGGCGCGCTCCTTTGTATCGGGTGGGGTGAACGTGACCGCAAGATCGCCGCGCGCGAAGGGCCCGGTCTGGTCATGGTTGAGAACGAAATGTCCATTGGCGGTGGCCGGCCACAGATAGGACGCATCGAGGCCCAGTTCCTGCCAGGGAACCGGAAAATCCTTGAGCGTGGCCTCTGCTTCCATGCGTTCCGGTTTCATCTCGATGCGCAGCGGATACAGCTGCCAGACTCCGGGTGAAAAATACGTCGCGGTAAGCGCGTCGCCGGTCGCCCCGCGCAGGTGTGCTTCTCCGGTGAGGCCCTTCGTGTCTCCGCGCGCCGTCAGGTCGAGGGTCCAATTGTTCTGGCCTCGCAGCCGAAGCCCCGCCACGTTCGCGCGCGCGCTCAGCGCTTCGGAACCTTCGTTCACCACGGAAACATCCAGCCGCTCCGGCCACCAGGTGGAGAGCATGGGCGAAGGCGGCGTGAGGCCCGCCAAATCGAGGTTCACCCGCACATCCAACTGCGACGCGCCGGGCTTGAGCTCGCCATGGCCTTTCACCCATCCCATCGTGCCTTCGAGGTCCACGTCTTCGAAACTGAACCCCTGGTCGTGCTGCCGTAGGGTGATCACGAACGGTTGCGTTGCGTGAAGCTCCTTGTCTTCCAGGGCAAGGCGCAAACTATCGATGCTTGCCTCTACGCCCTTTGTGCGATCGAGGACGCCGCTGGAGGTGAAGGCGAGCGTGGGACCGTTGCAGGCGATGTGCACCGCTTCTTTGCCATCGTCTCGAGTCGACACGTTCGCCGATAATAGATCCAGCTTCAGCGCATTGCCTTTATCCAGGCCTTTGGCGTCAAGCTTGATACCCCAACGCCCCGCGTGTCGAAACACATGGCCTTCGGCCCGGCGCAATTTGACGTCGTGATACTTGCCGTTTCCTTCCAATTCCACGATCAGGTCGCGATCATGCACGTGCACGCCGATCGAGGCAGTGCACGAATCTTTTGGCGTCATTCCCGGAATGAATCGTCGTACGAAGCGTGCGTCCGGCAACTCCAGATTTCCCGTCGCTCTCCAGATGCCGTTCTCGCGAGAGCCGGCAGCGCTGAAGGTGGATCCGTCCACGCCAAGGCGGAGGCTGTCTACCACGAGACGGGAACGCGAGCCTTCGAGATGAAGCGGTGTCAGAGTGAGCCATTGGGTTGGGGAGAGGTCCACGTCCGCCGTCCACGACGTATCGAGCGTTGCGGTCACGTGGCCGCGCAACGCGCCCAGATCATCCACCTGGGCATTAGGGGGAAGAAAGACGCGAGCGGTGCTTGGGCCTGGCAAATTGAAATCCGCTTCGGTGCGGAGGTGCTTGCCGTCGATGCGTGTTCGCGCATGGAGGGCGAAGGGACCGTCCTCTTGCCAACGTTGTTCGAGCGCGTTCCAGGTTGAATCAGGAAGCGTGATGAACCGTCGTAGAAACGCGGGTGGCGACGAAAACGACAGTGAAGTCGTCGCATTGCCTGAGCCTTGGGAGAGATTGCCATCCACTTGGGCGGTGCCCCAATCGCCGAATAACTGCACGGACTTGAGCCGGAGAAGACGTTCTGCGCCGTCATAGCTTGCCGTCCCTTCACCTGCGGGAGCGGCGAATGATCTGCGCTCTTTCACGGCCAGATCCTCGAGGCGGAAGGGAGACACGGTGGCGTAGAGAGGTAATTTGGGAACGAGCGTGGCCCGCGTGCTCACCCGTAGATTGCGGCTGGTGCCGCTTAGGTTCACGACCCCCGAGTTCCTAAGGCCTTCGGGGAACGCCCCCTTCACCACAACGTTCCCAACGGAAAACCCTTTCATCTTGAAGCCGCCGGACACATCCACGTTCGTGGCGGGTGTCGACCGGGGCCCGTCCATTGCCAGATGAACGGCAGCAACCAGACTTTCTGGGGAATCGAAGCGCGGCGCCACAATTTTGATCCAGCGTGCATCGCTCACCACTGCGTCCAGACGCGCTTTCACCGCTTTATTCGTCTGGGTTCCCGAGGCCGTCACGCGAAGTCCTGGAAATGCCGCATGCAACGTCTCGACACGAATCCCTGAACTGCCATACACCCCGTTCACATCCAAAGCCTCGAGCCATCCCGCGGGAACTGATGTGACGTGCGCGCTCAACGAAAACTCCGGGCGCAACTTGATCTCACCGTCGCTCTGTAACGACAAGGACGGCAATGGAGCCAAAACGGCGGCTTTTCGGAAGGGAGCCGGCCAGCGTGCCAGCTCTTCCGTTCCCGGCACGAGCACATTGCCGGTGAACGCGTAGGATTGCAGGCGGTTCTTGTCCCAGGTCACGCGGCCGATCACATCCACGGTAAGGGGTGACCCGCCGCCATCGGGTTCTACCCTGGCCATGAGCCGCAGCGAATCAGGTGCCATCGAGGCCACGTGCAACACGAGCGTGCCCAGGCTGTCCAACCGCGCCGTCACATCGCCGTTCATGGTTTCGGCAAGCCCGTCGTAATGAAACGGAGTCAGTTTCACCTCGAGCTTACGCTCGATCGCGGACGCCTCCAGCCGGGTGAGGGATAGCTTGGGGCCGTTCTCGGGGGAAAGATCACAGCTTCCTTCCACCCACGCGTTCACGATTGTCCACTCTGGGGTGAATCGCGCTCGATGCACGCCAAGAACGATTGTCTCCGCCGAAATCGAGGGAATCCCGGGAAATACGCCGGCACGGGGAAAGCGACGCTCTTTCTTGCCGGACGGGGTTACGGACTTGGTGGACGGAGGGAACGAGGACTTGAGCAGAGGCAGATCGAACGTGACCCCGTTGGCCAGGGTGCGCCGGGCATGAATGTCGCGATGAAAGAAGGACGGTATGCTCGTCTCCACGATCACGGTATCCGCGGCGACGATGGTGTCGCCATTCACCGTCCAGAGAACTCCCTCGAAACCAATTGCGCCGACGCTCGGCCACGACGCCCGCGTGATGATGACGTCTCCGGGGAGGTGCGTTTTGGCTTTCGCCACGACTTGGGTCAGCACCGCGCCGCGGACGGGCGGCAGCATGAAGAGCCCGAGCACGACGAACATCACTCCCAGCACGGTCAACGCAACCAGCCCGAGAATGCGAAGCCATCGTCCCCGGATTGCGATGGTCATCAGAACGGTTGTCCGATCAGGAAGTGAAAGACATTCCCCGGCTGATCTCCTGAATCGCGCAATCGATAGCCCATGTCGACGCGCAGAGGGCCCACCGGCGTGTCAATCATGAGCGCCCAACCCGCCGAGGGCTGAAAATTATTCCACGTCATCGATTCGACGCGTGACCATACTTGCCCCACATCCAGGAATGCTGCCGCCTGAAATCTCCACACGAGCGGAAATCGCAGCTCGGTCATAGACTCGACTTTCGCTTCTCCACCGGCGGGCTCATCGTCGGGATACAACGGTCCAAGCATGCGGCGCTCGAAGCCGCGATTGGAATTTGCGCCTCCGCCGTAAAAGCGCAAGCTGGGCAAAAGGCGATGTTCTTCATCCAGGGGATTCGCTAGCCCGACGACGAGTCGTTGCGCAAACACGCTTCGCCGGGGGAGCGGGATGTAGTACGACCCCCCGGCTTCTCCCCGCACATAGGGGGCCTTTGCGGGAAGAAACTTGGGCGCCGCCTTACCTTCCACCCAGGCCACGAACCCCCGGGTGGGGCGTAATCGATCGTCCGATGTGTCCAGGTTCCAGCTTGCGCCGACAGTGGTCATGAGGCCTTCGAAATCGTCTTCGTACTGGCTGGTGAAATCGACCGCCGAGTAACCGAACTGCGCGAAAACGCGATACGTTGTCCTGAACGACTTCCGATACCAGGACGCGACCTCGACGCCGCCCCCCAACTCCGAATAGGAATCCTCGTCTTCCCGGAGCCCGCGCAATGTCAATACTTCACGAGTTCGCGGGCCGATGAGAGCGGGCCACCAGATTGAAGTCTTGATCTCTTGATCGAACTGCGAATAGCTCGCCGATGCGTCGAGTCCGCGCCCCGAATTGAACGTGTTGTGCCCCTGCCAGCCGACGCGGGCCCGGAACAAATCCTCGCTCATGTATCCCGCTTTGGCCTCCACCGTATGCGGGTCGCGCGACGACAGCTCCGCGATTACGTCGAGCGTATCGCCCTCTGCCGGTTTCGTGGTGAGCCGAATTTGGCGGAAGAGATCCAGAAGGCGCAGGTTGTCCTGAGCATCCTTGAGCCTTTCCGGTGAATAACGTTGTCCCGGTTGGATATCGATCGCGCGCACGGCGAGCGGGACAAGATCGGGGGCGATGCCCGACACCCGCGTCGCGCCGAACAGGTAGGGTTTTCCGGTCGTGGCAACGAGGCGCACGTCCACGGTGAACGAATCGATCGGGGACACCTGAGGGGTGACCTTGGCCAGAGCATATCCTTGTTCGCGCAACTTGGCCTCCAGCTGCCGGGCGGTCTGCTCGATCTCGGCGTCGACCAGCACTTTGCCTTGCCTTGGCTTCAGCGCTTTCCTGATTGTCTTCTGGAGCTTGGGCGGAACGTCTTCCAGCACGAACGTCTTGATGATCACTGGAGGACCAGACCGGACGTTCAGCGTGACATCGACCTTCCGGGCCTTGGCGCGCTTCACCAGCGGGTCCACTTGCGCGCGCGGGTAACCATGCTGAGCGAGGAAGAGGAGCGTGCGCCGGCGGTCTTCTTCGAGCCCCTTCGCTCGAAACACCGTGGATCGAGAACGTAGAAGCTTGGCCGGTTCTCCCAGCGACAGCCCGTTTTTCAACTCTTTCTCGAGATCGGAAGGAACGCCTCGAACCTCGAAGTCGTTGACTTGTTGTCCTTCGAAATCACGGTAGTTCGGGGCAGCGGCAACGGGCCGGGCCAAGAACACGGCAAGCACGATCAAAGCTCCGCAGGCGATGCGCATCGCGACATGACCCTTCGTTACGCGACTCGATGGGGAAGTATATCGAAGCGTGACTCAACTTCCCTTGGCGGAACGGCGCGCGCGGCGATAGAAGGTTCGTGCCTTGTTGCGATTCCCACATCCCTCCATGGTGCACCACCGGCGGCTTCGGTTCTTGGACGCGTCGAGAAAATACCAGCCGCACTCGGCATCGCGACATTGGGAGAGGCGATCGCGTTCGGGTGAGGTAAGGACCAACGCCGCGTTGTCGGCCACGACCCAGGCGGGCCGGCGCGGCGGTGGGGGACCGTCGGTGCGTGCCCAAGCCGCGAAGTGTCCGGAGGGCAGAAGTGAACGATCGGACGCGCCCGCGCGGCAGGCGGCGTCCAAAAGCGCGAGGGGTTCCAGCGGTAATCGCGCGCCGGATTCCACCGCGGCAAACAGACGGGCGATAGCCTCACGCAGCTCCACGGCGTAAGCAAGCTCTCGGGCCGCTAACTTGGGATGGGTGTTCGCCCACTCGAGCAAGGAGTGTGCATCCAGAGTGCTGAGCACGCCGGCGCTCCACGCCCAGCGCAGTAACTCGCGGTAGGTGACCAGCGCCTCCCGAGGCTCCTTGCGGAGCCGCCAATCGAGGGTGTTCACAAAGTCGGCGGCAAGGGTGCCTCCCACCCCGATGCCGGACCAGCGGGCTTCAAACAGTGCACTCATCCGGTAAGCCTATTATAACCGACAAAATCCTCTTGACAGGTTAGAGCGATCATGATCACGATTATAACCCATGTAGGTTATTTGACAGGTTAGACGGAACCGTTCGGAAGGAGACCGCCATGAATGCATCGGAACATCTGGCCAGAGAGCTCGAGAAAGCCTTGTTCGGGGAGGCGTGGCACGGTCCCTCGTGGCGCGAGGTGCTGGACGGAGTAATCGCGGAGAACGCCGTCCTTCGGCCCCTCCCCGCCGCGCATACGATTGCCGAAATCGTTGCCCACGCCACCACCTGGTTTCACGTGGTGCATCAACGTCTCAATGGGGAGAACCCGCAAGTCTCGGATCAAGAGGACTGGCCGAACGTGGAAGGGTTTGCGACGGGCGACTGGTCAGAGCTCCGGGAGCGGTCGCTAGCCAGGGCACGAACGCTCGTAGAGACGGTGCGCAGCATGTCGCCCGAGCGACTTCACGAGTCTCGGCCCGGTCTCAAGGACACGTGGTTCGAGCTGGTGAGCGGCGAGCTTCAGCACGTGCTCTATCACGCCGGCCAGGTGGGCTTGCTCAAGAAAGCCACGTCCTGAGAACGCAAAAAGGCGGTGATTTCGCATGCGAAACCACCGCCTTCCATAACGCACGTTGGCTAACTAATCGTCACCGTCGTGATCGTCATCCTCATGATTCCAACCCACCTGGGAGTGGCAGACCGGCTTGATGATGAAATTCTTGCTCCCGGGAGGTGCTTCCACCACCGAACGTTCGAGGTTGAAACTGACCAGAAGATCGGTCAACCCGCCGTCGGTGATGGTGAACGGCGCTTTGATCTTGATGCGACCGCTCGGGACTTTCGCAGCAAGCGTTTCGCCCGCGGCCGTCACCACCCACGCTTGTACGTTGCCCAAGGTCAGGAACTCATAATGTCCTTCCGGCAACAGCGCATTTCCGAGGAAGTTCGTGAGCGTTGAATCGAGCGTGCCTACGCTCAACGTCACCGTGCTGTCGTCGAGAACGGTGAACGGATCGCACTCATCGTCATCGTCATCGCCCTCATCGTGATGTAACGGCCGCACGAGCGCCGCATCGTCGGTGTGCGTCGAATCGTCATCGTCGTCTTCGAGCGAATCGTCGCCGGCGCACGACCAGGCCTGTACGGAGTGGAAGGTCAGGATGAGGTCGGAAAGCGGGGTCCGGTCGCCCGAACCGAAGTCGTCACTCTGGCTGGTAATGGGTGCGGCGGACGTGCCGGAAAACGTGTTCCGGTATCCCATCGACAATGCCAACGTCCCCATACCTGGACCGTTGCTGCAGCTCTGGAGCGCGAAGCCAACCATGAGCGCCAGCGCGGCCAAGCCCAGGATTCGATTAAAACGCATGATACATCTCCTTAAAGGGTGCCCAAACTCTGAAGCAATAAACATTCTAGCACGGTAAATTCGCCGGAATTCCTGTCGTACCTATGAAGAGGACAACTTTATCCCGAATTACGTGCGGAAAAGCGTTGAATTCAGCTCGTCTTGGGGAGGCGTTTGACCACCACCGCGGTGGCGTCGTCTTCCCAGGGCCGGCCGTCTCCGAACGCCTTGCAGGCTTCGAACAGCATGGTCACCAACTCGTCCGAAGTTGCGGTGGGATGCCCCTGGATCAAGGCAATCATGCGCTCCTCTCCGAACTGATCTCCCCTCGCATCTGGCCGCTCGACCAGCCCATCGGTGGTGATCAACAAGGTCGCGCCACGATCCACATGCGCGAATCCGCGCTTGAACGTCACTTCCGGCAAGGGGCCGATCACGGTCCCACCGACGCTCAAGAACTCCACCCCCCGTTCGGAGAACAAAATGGGCGGCTGATGACCCGCGTTCACATAGATGAAGTTGCCGTTGCTTTCCAGTTCGCCATAGAACACGGATATGAACCGGCTGGTTAGCTTGCTTCGATGAATGACGCGATTGAGCTTGGTGAATACGGGCACCACTTTGAGGTCGCGTTCTAGACCCATGCGCAATCCGGTCACGACGTCGCGCACGAGGAGGGCAGCGGGGAGCCCATGGCCGCTCGCGTCCCCCACCGCAAGTCCGAGCACGTCGGGAGAGAACGATAAAAAATCGAAGAAATCTCCGCCCACATCTTCGGCCGGTATGGAACGACACGCAATGTCATAACCCGGAAAGTCAGGCGCGCGATCGAGCAACATGCTCTTCTGAACTTCAGCGGCTTCGAGAATCGTCCCCCGGCTACGATGCTCGAGAAGACGTGAGTCCAAGGCCGCGCGCACGGTGTTGAAGGCGAAGTCGGTCTCTTCGTAGCTCCAGCCGGGGGTGAGCTGAAAGAAAAACAGGTGCCGGTCCGGGGATTGTCCCACCACGATTCCGGCCGCCGATCCGGGAGGCAGGATGCCATCGGTGGCCGGCGAGTCCGCCCCCTGGCCATCGGCATAGATGTACGTGCGATGAGTGGTAAGGAGCGTCACCGAAGCGAGGTTGTTGGGGATCTCGCGCCGTTCCGGAGGCCCCGTTTCGCCGGCAGTCTTTTGCCACACGAATCCGTCGGCGCGTTCGGCGTACATGCGCCCCGTTCTCCATCCCATGTCCGAACCCAATGTTCGAAACAGATCATCCAGAAAGCCCTCGAGAAGACGTCGTCGGGGGCGCCGGTAATCCAGGGCCCCGAAGAGGCTATCCAATCGTCGATAGAGAAGCTTGGGTCCTGAAGGGGTTGGCATGGCGGGGGATTGTCAGAGAGACGCAAGGACGGCGCAAGTGAGTTCCTGGGAAAAGATGGGGGAATTCCCGAGACAAAAACCAGCACAGAGCTCCCTATAATCGCTGCTCCATCAGTTTCGCAACATTGGAGCCACCAATCTTTCTATGCAGTTTCCCTCCGGGAGTCACGCCGAAAGTCTGGCCCGGCGCGTGAATCAGCAAGGCGCGCTATATCGGTTCACCGATCGCCTTCACCGCGCTGAAACGCTGTTCGAAGTGTACGAAGCGGCTCTGGACGCCATCTTGAGCGCGCTGGAATGCGATCGAGCCTCGATCTTGATCTTCGACGATGGCGGCGTGATGCGGTTCGTGGGTTGGCGGGACTTGAGTGAAGGCTATCGCCGCGCGGTGGAAGGTCACTCTCCGTGGCGTCCGGACGAGCGCGATGCGGTGCCTATCCTCATGCGGGACGTGCTGGCCGAGGACCTCGATCCACACTTGAAAGCGGTCATCAGCGAGGAAGGCATCCGCTCTTTGGCCTTCGTTCCCGTGCAGAGCTCGGGAAAGCTCCTCGGCAAGTTCATGATCTACTTCAATGGACCGCATGATTTTACCGACAACGAACTAGGGCTCGCACTCACCATCGGCCGGCAAATAGCATTTGGCGTGGAACGCAAGCGAGCGGAAGAGGCGTTGCGCCGCGAGCGAGAACGGCTCGAGCAATCCGAAGAAGCGCTCCGGGAAGCGGACCGGCGGAAAGACGAGTTCTTGGCCACGCTGGCTCACGAGCTTAGAAACCCCCTCGCTCCCATTCGCAATGCCGTCCAGGTGCAAAAGGCGATGGCCAATCTCGAACCGCAGCTCGCCTGGACACACGGGGTGATCGATCGCCAGGTTCGACACATGACGCGACTTCTGGAAGATCTCCTCGACGTGTCGCGCATCTCGCGCAACAAGCTCGAGCTCCGCAAGGAACGGGTGGAGTTGTCCAACGTCATGGACGCGGCCCTCGAAACCACGCGGCCGCTCATGGAAGCGGCCGGACACCGGCTGGACGTGTCCATGCCGGAGGCACCGGTCTGGCTCGACGCCGATCCCGTGCGCCTCGCGCAGGTGTTCGCGAACCTGCTCAACAATGCCGCCAAGTACACCGATGACGGCGGCGTGATCTCGTTACGCGCAACGCATACCGCGGACGAGGTGGTGGTATCGATTCACGATCCGGGGATAGGCATCGCGTCCGACATGCTCCCTCGCATATTCGAGATCTTTTCCCAGGCCAAGCCGGCATTGGAGCGGACACAAGGCGGACTGGGCATCGGACTGTCGTTGACCAAACATCTCGTTGAAGCGCACGGCGGCCGCATCGAAGCCAGAAGCGATGGTCCCGGAACGGGAAGTGAGTTCGTGGTGCATTTACCCGCGCTCGTGCCCACTGACGGCAAGGATCAAAACCGGAGCAACGATGCGAGCCCCGATGCCCTGCCCTCGCGCCGCATTCTCATTCTGGACGATAATCAGGACAGCGCCGACAGCTTGAGTTTGTTGCTGCGCCTCTCCGGTCACGAGACGCACGCCGTCTACGGGCCTACTGAAGCAATGAACGCAGCCTCCACTCTGCGGCCGGATGTCCTGCTCCTCGATATTGGCCTTCCCAAGATCAGCGGCTACGAGGTTTGCCGCCAGATTCGCGCCGAGCCCTGGGGCAAATCCATGGTCATGGTCGCGCTCACCGGGTGGGGACAAGACGAGGATCGCCGCAAGTCTCGAGAAGCCGGCTTTGATCATCACCTGACGAAGCCGGTCGACTACCGCCGGCTCATGCACGTTCTCGGCTCCAGCCCACCGGCCTCCAGAGTGTCCACTTAGGGAACGAAAGAAATAACCCAAGCCCGGAAGGCAACACGCGCAGCACACGATGCATTCGGCCGGCCGGAATCGAGTGGGGAAAAGCCCAAGAGCTCCGGCAAAAGTGCTCGCAAGTTCGCATTGCTCTTCACGAGCGCATAGGGTGCTGCGCGTTATGCCTTCCGCTCTTGGGCTTTTCCCCATCGTTCCGGCCGCGCCGTGCACTTGCGAGCACTATTGCCGAAGGGCTTGGGCTATTTCTTTCGTTCCCGAAGTGAGAACTCAGAACGCCTGGGAGCTGGAGAACGAGACGAGCCAGCCGTGGCGGCCTAGGGGCTCGTCATTGAAGGGGAAGGCGGCGTCGAGGCGAATGAGCGTGTGCACCGAGGCACGTGGAAACGCAAGGCGAAGGCCCAGACCCGCATCGGTTTTCCATTGTGCCGCATCCATCGGGAGCCCTTCCGGCACCGCGGTTCCACTGTCCAGGAAGAGGGCCAATCCCGGCGCCATGAGTTGAGCGATCTCCTTGCCCAGAAACATCCGGTACTCGACGTTGGCCACCACGCTTCGGTTTCCTTCGAACGTATAAAGCGGATAACCGCGAAGACCGGTGCCACCGTCCGCAAAAAACTGCACCTCGCGATCAAGCTCCCATCCGGCGGCCCACGCCACGCGTGATACGAGCGTCTGGTGCGGGGAAGTGGAGACCCGGCTTACCACTCTCACCTCGCCGCTCACCACGGTGTTGTGGTCGGCTGCGCTCAAACGCGTGTGCATATCGAGGATGGCTTTGAGGAACGCGGAGCCACCCAAGCGCCAGCCGTCGGAGAGCCGCGCTTCCAGGAGCCCGGTGGTTTGATCCACGCCGAAGATCGAAGGAGACACGCCGACTTTTAAGAATGCCCTCGGGCCCAAGTTGAAATCCTCATAGCGCACGTCGCGGTCCACGTAGTTTAGAGTCATGACATCGGAACGCGTCAGCTCGGCTTGTCCATACACATAGCGAAACTCGCGATCCGCCGGCCGGAGCTCATTGGAATAACCGCGTAGTGAATCGAACGCGTCATGGCTCAGCTCGACACCCCCGGTAAGCCGCGTGGCGGCTAGAGCGTGATGGGTAAGCACGTGACCGTACTCGAGAATGAAGCGTTTTCGATCCTCGGCAAAATGCGCGATGGTCACGCCTGTCTCGTAGATGCGGCCCGTGCGTTCCACATGATCTCCCTGGATCGTTCCCGCCCAGGGAGTGGCGGCGGACACGAAATCCTTCTGAATGCCTGCGTGATCCTCTCCGCCATCCGAGTTGTTCTCATGGATGAAGAACCCCCGCCAGTAACGCTGGATGAAATGCGGATCGATGAAAGCAAACACGCGTTCAATGCGGTTGACTTCTTCTGCGTAGCGAACCTCCACTTCGCGGCCGGTGCCGAGCAGGTTACGCTCCAGAAGCGAGGCCCCCCACGTGGTCACGCCGCCACGCCGGGCCAGCATCAGTGTGGGTTCGAGTGTCCAGGTGTCCTCGGTAGTGACGTCGATATCCACCCGGCCGGCATGCGGCGGTGATGCGACGACTGTTGCCGAGCGAATGAACGATTGCGCGCGCAAGTTGCGTTCGCTTTCCAGGAGCAGCTCGCGACGAAACGAGTCGCCTTCCCGGAAGAGCAGGAACTTACGAATCGTGGATTCGCGCGTAGTGGCGTGAACACCGTCGAGGACGCGGTACGGCCAGCCGCGGGACGTCTCCTCGGGGGAGAACACGTCCTGGTTGCGTATGGAAATGATGCCGACTTTGAGGGAATCCTGGGCACCGGCCGGCGACGCAACACTTGCCGCCAGGAAGAGAACGATCCAGAACGCGAGACGTGACACTCGCCGAATGATAATGGAGGGGGACGAGTTCCGCTCTCTCGCCTAGCGGGCGGTAAAGCGCTGCTTGAGCGAACCCCAGGTGGAGGGATTCACCGGCGTAAATCCGCCGCTGAATTTCTGGATGCGATTATTGTCGCGATCGACCACGTAGACATCACCCAGGTTGCCCACCGCGGCATCGGCGGCCACCGAGAACTGGCCGGTTCCGGTGCCGGAGGTGCCCCAACGGCCCAGCTCTTCCAGCGCGGAGCTGAAGTGAATCATCTGGTAGTCCGCCGCCACGTAGACGTCGCCTGGGCTTGCCACATCGAGACCGCTCGGGGTTTTATCGGTGTGGTGCGTGTTCACGAACACGCCCTGTGAATCGAACACCTGAATGCGGGAGTTGCCCGCATCGGCCAC
>Ga0207675_100001546_pt1 | contig 23054 bp, 20 predicted proteins | sample KBSSwiS42_FD_184305 | JGI IMG/M metagenome (GOLD analysis project Ga0207675, IMG submission 184305) | Switchgrass rhizosphere microbial communities from Kellogg Biological Station, Michigan, USA - KBS Switchgrass S4-2 (SPAdes) (version 2) | ecosystem: Host-associated > Plants > Roots >...
CAATTTCGCCGCGAGGATGGCGGTGACCAGGCTGCGCGTCGCTTGCACGCGGCTCTCGAGGATGCGGCGCTTCTGCGCCGCGGTCCACCGCTTGCCGGCAATCGATTCGCCGGCGAGGTTCACGACCGCGCCGGCGCCGTCGATCTCCGCCGCCCACGCTCCGGTACTGCCATCAGGCGTCCAGGCGACAGCGCGCGAACGCGTCCCTGCGCCAGCGGGCGCGGCGCGGCGTGACAGGTTGACGATCTCGTGTCCCTCGCTGGCGAGCGCGCCGGCCAGGGGCGGTCCGAGAAATCCGCTGCCGCCCGCGATCACGATTTTCATCAGCACCTCGCCCGCAGAGCCTCAACCCCGCGTCGGCGGCAAAAATTCCTCGCCATCGCGCACCGAAGGCGATCGCGTCACGACCGGCGCATGTTGTGGGGATGCCGAGTGGCCGGCAGCTATTTCTTCTTGAACGGGAAGACCGAGTAGACCATACCGACCTTGAAGGTCAGGTTGTCTGCTTTGACGCGGCGCCTGTCGACGCCGGCCGTGCTCGTCACGGTGACGTCAGGCCGGGCGAAGACGTAACCGCTGCTCAGCCGGATCCCGATCTTCTTGTTGACGTTGTACCAAACGTTGATTTCGGGAATCACCACGACCGCGTTCGACGCCTTGACGGTGATCGACTGCGCGCCGATGCGCGTCCGGTACGCGTCCATCGCCTCGTCGCTCAGTTTCATCGAGGAGAAGGCGTATCCGGCCATCAACTTGCCGGTTACCGAGGTACGGCCGTACACACGCGTATACCCGTAGCCACCCATCACCGGCCGTACGCGCAACGTACCGAAGTCCGTGTTGGGGCCGCCGATCGTGCGGCTGAGGTCGGTGCCAAACCAGTTGAGACCGTAATGCCAGCCCCAGCCGGTCTTGGACTGACCGAAGCGCCAGAGAAGGCTGACGCCGATGTGCCCGCCGTTTTCGGGCCCAAGCGCCGTTCGGGTGGAGAGCTGTGCGCCGACCGCAAACTTGCCCTCGGATTGTGCAAGTGCAGGCGTGGCGGTTGCCAGGGTGATCACACAGACCGCGAACGCCGCCACGCCTCTCATCGCCTATGGAAAGTGCAAGCGACATTCCAGCTCGTGATTATGACGGCCGAGCTGCCGTGGACGTCAGTACGTCTGTCGCGCGACCCACTCGCGAAACAGGGAGTCGACCACCGAATACCGATCGGCTTCGCGGGCGATCACGTCTTCGCGGACGAGCGCGGCGAGCGCCGCTTGAACCGTGGAGGGACCGCCGAGCCGATGTCGCGTGCGGACATCGGCGGACAGGAGGCCGCCCGGCTCGACGACCACCGCCCGCAGCGCCGCCCGCTGCGCCAGCGTCAGCCGCTGCCAGACCGTCTCGAACATCATCTGCTGCTCGGCGAGCAGCCGCTTCAGCGCCGCGTTGAGATCGTCGAGCGTCGCCCGCCGCGCGCTCCGGCTGCGGCCGCGGCGCTCGGCCTGCACCAGGTCCCAGGTTTCGTGGGCCAGCCGCTGCACGTCGTACGGCAGGTTGCCCGCGAGATCGACGATCGCCGCGCCGAGGCCGGTCTCGGGCTTCATCCCCGACGCGGTGAAACGCTCGTCGATGAACGCGGCGAACTCGCCGGCGGGAATCTTGTCGAGCCGCATCACCGGCCCTGCCTTGTAGAACGGGCGCCGCGGCCCGAGCATCCGCTCCATCAGGCTGGGTTCGGATCCGGCAAAGACGTAGCCGACCTGCCGCTGGTGCTGCACCGCCGCGCGCAGCGCGTGCTCGACCGATCCGCCGTTGAACCCGGCAATCGCCTGGAACTCGTCGAGCGCGACCACCACCTTGCGGCCACGGGTCTCCGCCAGGCGCGCCGGCAGCGCGAAGACCTCCTGCGCGAGGCGCGAGATGTCGCGGTCGGTGCGGACGCCGGGAAATGACACCGCCACGGCGCCGCCCGCCGAGTCGGGCGCCTCGCGCACTTCGGCGCTCGCCGAACGGACCGCCTCGCGCAGCCACGCGCGCGCCCGGTCCCAGCGGGTTTCCGCCGCGACCAGCGCCCGCGCATAGCCCTCGAGGAAGGCGACGTAGGAGCTGAAACTCGCGACCGTCACCTCGACGGTCAGCGCGCCGCCGCGCGAGACCGCCGCCAGCGCCCGCCGAATCAGCGACGACTTGCCGTAGCGGCGCGGCGAGATCAGGAACACCTTCTGCGACGCCGACAGGTCCGCGACCAGGCGATCGAGCTCGGCGACGCGGTCGACGAACGCCGCCGCCGGCACCACCTCGCCGTAGACGAAGGGATTCTCGGTTACGTCGAACACCGTAATGGTTACGGATTATAACGTAACGGCCGCTCTTCGGGCGCCTGCTGAACCGCAAAGATCGCCGAGCACGCAGAGCCTCTGTTGAACAAGATGGAAAACGAGATCAACAAACTCCGCAGTCTCTGCGTTCGCTGCGGTTTGACAGGCGCCAGGAAGAGATCTAGTGGCAGAGGTTGCCGAACGTGGGATCGTGCTGCGCCTCGCTGCCCGACTCGATGAAGACCGTGTCGTAGCCGGCATCGCGCAGCGTCAGCCGCAACACCCCGAACGTCTTCAGCCGGAACTGGCTGTTGGGATGCGCCGGACCGAAGTCGTAGAGCGCCGCGCCGCCGGTGCCGGCGATGAACTGCTGGATGCCGAACGGATCGCGGCGGCCGGTGGCGTCCTGCGGCGCGAAGCGCTCGTAGAAGTGATCGTGGCCGGTGATCGCGACGTCGACGCCGAACTCGTACATCAGGCTCCACATGTCGCGCATCCGCGAGCTCGTGCCGCCGCTCGGGCCGGAGGTGAAGAGCGGGTGATGCCACAGGGCCAGCGTGCAGCGCGTTCGCGCCGCCGCGGTCGCCTGCAGATCCTGTCGCAGCCACACGTACTGCTCCTGGCCCTGCGAGACCCCCACCTCGCTGTTGAGCGAGACGATGTGCCAGTTGCCGAGAGAGAAGCTGTAGAAGCCGGCGCCGCGCGGGCCGGCGCGATCGCCGAAGTAGTCGAAATAGGGAAGCGCGCCCGGCGACTGGTATTCGTGGTTGCCCGGCGCGGGGAACGTGCGCGCCTTGTGACGGCCCCACCGCGGGTCGTAGCAGTTCTGGAAATCCGCCGTCGTCGCGTTGAAGTAGACGTTGTCGCCGGTCGTGAACACCGCGCCCGGAATCCTGTCGAGCAGTTTCGCCGTGGCTTCGGCGCTGGCGCCTCGATCGGGCGCGCCGCAGTCGGCAATATCGCCCGCGCCCACGAACACGGCAATTTGCGGCGGCGGGGGAGTCGTGCCGGGGTTGATGGGATCGGGGCCGGGCCCGGGAGTGTTGCTCGAACCGCTCCCGCACGCGCCCGCCAGGCACGATGCAACGAGCGCCGCCACGACGAACGATCGCGTCCCCATCGATCCTTTCATCGGCCGGTCGAGGCATTATCCTTCAACCCCCGTGCCGAAAAGGTTCGATCCGGTCCGCATGGGTTGTGCCGCAACTGTCCGACTGCATTGATGTTATAGTCGCCGCCAGCCTTCATGCCCAGAGCGACGGTCGGCGACCGGCTCGTCATGTCGCCGATGGAACCCCTCGTGGCCGGCGGAGCCGCCGAGACTTTCGAACGCCATGTGCAGCAGCTGTTCCGCAGCGGCTATCGCCATCTGGTCGTCGACCTGAGCGGCGTACCGGCGATCGACAGCGCCGGCATCCGCGCGTTCGTCCGCGGCCATACCTCGGCTCAACGGGTGGGCGGCACGCTCAGGCTGGCCGCGGCGCCGGCCGCGGTCTCGCGTGTGCTCGAGCTCGCCAACCTCGCAGGGGTCTTCGAAATCTACCCGTCCGTCGACGCGGCGCGCATGGCGTCGTGGCCATGGCGCGCGATTCGGATCGCGATTGCAGGCGCCGTCTTGTGCACCGCGCTGGTGTGGGCCGGCATCCGCTGGCCGCTCGAGCTCGCCGGCGTGAGCTACGCGCCCAGTGGCTTCCCGGACGGCGACGCACGGATGCCGCCGGTGGTCGGCCGTCCGTTTCTCGAGCTGTTGAAACTAATAGCGGCCTCGCTCATCGGCCTCCTCGTCACCGCAATCCATCAGCCGGTCGCGCGCGATCGCGGGCGGACGATGGAGCAGGCGCAGACGCTGTTGTGCGTCTCCGGCGCGATGATGATGATCATCATCGGCAACAACCTGGCGCGCGCCTTCGGCATCGCCGGCGCCGCCAGCATCATCCGCTTCCGCACGCCGGTCGACGACCCGAAGGACGTGACGATCCTGTTCCTCCTGATGGGGCTGGGCATGTCGTCCGGCCTCGGCCAGTTCGCGGTGGCCGGGCTCGGCACCGCGTTCCTGTGCATCGCGCTGCTGGTGCTCGACCGGATCTCGACGCAGAAGACGCGCGTGATGTCGGTGGAGATCCTCGCCGAAGGGCGTCAGTTCCCGACCACGCACGTCGAGAACGTCTTCGCCCGCAATCAAATCGTCTTCGAGCCGCGCGAGATCTCGCAGTCCGACGACGTCACCGTGAAGTACCACACCTGGCTCGACGCGCGGACCTCGCTCGAGGATCTGAGCGGTCAGCTGATGGTGGAGGGCGGCGGCGTGAAGTCGGTGGCCTGGGAGCATCCGAAGCGGGATCGCCAATGACGGCCGCCGACGTGACTCCCGCAGATCGCCTGGTGACGTCGGTCGAGGAGCGGCGCGCCGCGCTGATCGAGGTGATTCGCGGCGCGAAGACGCGCATCACGCTCTCCCTGTTTCGCTGCAACGACGAGGAGGTTCTCGACGAGCTCGCCGCGGCCGCCGCCCGCGGCGTCGTCGTCGAGGTGCTGGTGACCTCGCGCCTCAAGGGCGGCCGCAAGCGGCTGCGGAAGCTGTGGCGCGCGCTTGCCGACACCGGCGCGACGCTCAACGCCTACACCGATCCGGTCGTGAAGTACCACGCCAAGTACCTCGTCGCCGACGAAGGCCCGGCGGTGGTCGCGTCGCTGAACCTGACGCGCAAGTGCTTCCGCAAGACCTGCGACGCGCTGGTCATCACTCACGATCCGGCAGTCGTCGCCGACCTGCGGCGGCTGTGGGCGGCCGATCGCGACCGGCAGCCTCTGCCCGACGACCTCAGCGAGCGGCTGATCGTCGGGCCGGAGCGCGCGCGGCGGCAGTTCACCGCGCTCGTCGGCCGCGCCCGCACGAGCATCCGCTTGATCGACGCCAAGCTCTCCGATCCCGATCTCGTGTCGGTCTTGAACGCCCGCCGCGCCGAAGGACTGACGGTCGAGATCTTCTCCGGCAAGCGCGTCGGCGGGCTGAAGTCGCACGGCAAGATCATGCTGATCGACGACGACACGGTGGTCGTCGGCAGCCTGGCGCTGGCGGCGCTGAGCCTCGACTTCCGGCGCGAGGTCGCGATCGTGGTGCGCGAGAAGGATGCGGTGGCGCAGGCGGCCGAGCTCTTCAGGACCGCGCGCGAGGCGAGCGTCGACGGCGCGGCGCCGGCGGCGTGCGCGCAAGTATTGCCGCCGTCTGCGTGATCAGCCGCTGCCGCGCCCGCGGATCGTTGCCGCCGTTGAGATGCCCGCTGGCGAAGCCGACGAATCCATCCTTCGCCGCCGTTGCCGGGGCCGCGCCGGCGGGCACGACGACGCGTGCCCCGGCCCGCGGCGCAAACCGAAACAGGTTCGCGAGCCAGTTCAACGGCAGGCCTGCCGCGCGGCCGAACGCGATCGCCGTGTCGACGTACGGCGCCGCGACCACGGTGCGCCCTTCGGCCAGCGCCGGGCGGATCTGCCAGCGCAGGCGGAACGCGAGATCGGCGGCGTAGAGCAGCAGCAGCGTGCGCGCCGACGCGGCGCCCGCCTCTTCTTCGGCGACCTCGAGATCCTGGAAGATGCCCGAGGCGTCCCACCGGCTGATCCCGCCGCGCGCAGCCGGTTCGCGCGGCGTGCTCGCGGCCAGCGCCGCCTTTGCTGCCGCAAGCAGCGCCGGCGCCTCGACGCCGTCGACGGCGACGAGCTTCGCCCGCGTCGCGGCCGTCTTCGTCACCGGCGGGCTCCATTCAGCGACAGCCACTCGGCCACCGCGTCGAGGTTCCAGCGCGACCAGGGCCGCCGCTTTCCGTCGAGGAACAGATCGCGAATCTGGCGGTGTTGTTCGGCGATCGACTGCTCGGCGTCGACGGTGATGAAGTTGAAGATCAGGGCGAGCGACTCGTACTCGCGGATGACGCGGGCGATGAAGCGCTGGTAGCTCTCGACCGGATCGTCGACGTCGGTGACGTCCTGGCCCGCCTCATAGAAGCTCGGCATCCGCGTTGCCGTCACGCGCTTTCCGGAGGTGACCGGCGAGACGGCGAAGTAGAACACCAGGTCGGGCCACAGCAGCGGCTGGTAGAGCCGCAGCACCCAGTCGAGATCGAGGCCGCGCGCGACGTCGCGGGCGAGGCCGGTGAAGAGGAACCGGTCGGCAATCACCAGCTTGCCATCCCAGAGCGCCGGCAGGATCACCTGCTCGACGCGGTGGCGGAAGTCGGCACCGTGCAGCAGCGAGAACTCCTCCGGGCTGAGCGCGCGCACCGCCTTCCGGCTCTTGATGATCGGTTTGATCAGCGCCGACGAGTTCCACTTCGTCGTGACGACGTCGTAGCCTTCGGATTTCAGCCAGGTCTTGAACAGCTTGCGCTGCGTCGTCTTGCCCGAGCCGTCCGGGCCCTCGAAGGCGACGAGCAGGCCGCGTGTGGGATCGGCGAAGCGCCGGCGGGCAAGCTTCCGAGCGCGCTGGAGCGCCGCCTGGTCAGATAGCGACATCCGGGTGTGAGCCGCATTCTATCGGCAGCCAGCCCCGAGCCCCAAGCCCCGATTCGGCGTCAGTAATACCGCTTCGGCAGATCGACGATCACCTTGCGCCGCACCAGCTCGCTCAACTCGCCGCCGACGCGTCCCGCCGGCAGCGAGGCGACGACCGCGGGCTCGAGCATGACCTCCTCCGGCAAGTACTGGCGGCATGCGCCGTACTCCTGCTCGTAATCCTCCGACGGAAATCCAAGCCGCAGCCGCAGCCGCTCGCCATCCTGCTCGATCGCGTAGAGCGGGTTGATGCGCAGCTCGCCGGCAGCGGCGGCCGGCTGCGGCAGCGCGTGCGGAACGAAGACGCGCGGATTCCGGCTGGCGATGATCGTCAGCGCCGGGTTGCGGTCGAGCGTCTCGGTGTCGTCCCGCCGCGACAGGTCGAGCGGTCCGCCGCGCACGACGTCGTCGAACAGACCAGATTCGCCGAAGATGCGCGGCGACAGCGTCTCGAACAATGCGGCGTATCCTTCGGGCGGCAGCGGCTGGCCGTGCGACGGGCTCCAGGTTCGCTCGTTGTGCGTGTGACCGATGAGAACGGCGCCGGCCTCCTCGTTGCTGCGGCCGCGGTCGATCAGCCGTTCCATCTCGCCGACGAACTGGCGCTTGGTCCAGATGTACATGAACGCGTCGGTGCACATCGCGAAGCTGAAGGCGCCGCGCGCGAACGGCATCGGCGCGTTACCGTCGCAGCAGACCGGTTCGCAGCCGGGAGCGGTGAAGCGGCGCGCCAGCCACACCTTCGCGAAATAGAGGTCGGCGAGAATCGGCGGCGCGCTCGACAGATCGACGAGCGAGCGGGTGATGTGTCCCGAGCCGCCGCAGATGTCGATCGTCCGTCCGCCTTCGCCGACGACCGCTGCGCCGACGGCACGGGCCACGGCGTTGGCGACGATGTAGGTCGGATCGGAGAAGCGGTAGAGAAAGTAGCCGCCCTCGAAGTTCGGCCCCAACGCTTCGACGGTCTCGCGATAGGTGGCGGCGTCCGACGAGGCGACCGCGTCGAAACGCTCCGCATCCGCCTCGTCCTCGAGCCCGAACATCGTCCGGCGCGCGAGATCGGGGCGCCGCGCCTCGATCTGCTCGCGCGCCTGGCTCGCCCCCGGCAGCAGGTGCAGCACGGGGATGCCGTCGATGACGGGGAAGATGCAGCAGTAGCAGCCGAGGATGCCGTCCTGGATCTCGTCGGCGGTGCCGCGATGAAACAGCGAGTCGACGAGCGTCAACCGTCCGCCGCAGTATGGGCAGCGGAGGAGTTCGAGCGTGTCAATCCGCATGAACCGGTTCGCCGAGATGCTCGAGAATCGGCTCGCCGGTCGCATCGAGCGGCGAGCGCCGGAACTGCTCGCGGCCGAGCCATCGCCGGGCCTCGTCGTCGTCGATCCAGACAATCGGGTTGTTCGGCCCCATCTGCGTGCGGTGGCAGCGAAGCGCTGCCAGCTTGCGCGGCACCCAGTCGCGCACGTCGATGACGAAGCCCGGCGGCCGCGCGCTGTGGCCGAAGGCGTCGGCGGCAATGCCCCAGAAGGTCGAGTCGGCGGGGGCGCGCCCCTTCGCGTGCGCCGCGTCGACCACCTCGCGCATCACGCCCTGCCGCATGGTGACGTAGTAGAGCGGCGGGGCGGCAGCGCCGAACGACAGCACGGCGGTATAGGTGCGTTCGTGGATGCCGATGTGGTCGAGGTGCCAGTACAGCCCGTCCTCGGCGAAGGTGATCACCGCGTCCGGCCGGTAGCGTTCGATCGCCCTGACAATCTCGGCGTGCAGCTCGGGCACGTGGTCCCAGCGGAGATCGCCGTCGGGGTGATGGAGGACGATCACTTCGGCCACGCCGAGCACGGCGGCGGCCTCGCGCAGCTCGCGCGCACGGACGCCGCCGAGGCTGTCGCCCTCGGGAACGAGCGCCGGGTCGCACACCGAGCCGGCCTCGCCGTGCGAGGCGCACAGCACCACCACCTTGGCGCCGGCGTCGGCCAGCCGCGCCAGTGTCCCGCCGCACGCCAGCGACTCGTCGTCGGGATGCGCGAAGATGCCGAGGACGGTGCGGCCGGCGAGCGGGAGCGCGGCGCTGCCGGCGGCGCGCGGGCTACCGTCCATGCCGTGCCTCCAGCAGCCGCTGGTAGACGGCGATGTACTCGTCGACCATGCGCGCGGCGCCGAAGCGCGCCACCGCGCGCTCGCGCACGCGGCGGCGATCGAGGTCGAACACGCGCGGCAGCTCGTTCACCATCTGCTCGAGATCGTCGAACACCATCCCCGTCACCCCTTGATCGACGACCTCGCGGACGGCGCCGCGGTCGAGCGCCGCCACCGGCGTGCCGCAGGCCATTGCCTCGGCGAGCACGAGGCCGAACGGTTCGCGCGATTGTATCGGGTAGAGGAGCGCGCGCGCACCGCCGTACAGCTTCACTTTCGATGCAAAATCCGCTTCGCCGTAATAGACGACGCGGCTGCCGTCGACATGGGGCGCGACCCGCTCGCGGTAGTAGTCGTCCTCGGCGGCGGCCAGGATCAGGCGCATTCCGACGCGCCTGGCGATCTCAATCGCCTGCAGCACCCCTTTGCCTTCGGTGAACCGGCCGAGGAACAGTAGGTAGTCGTCCGGCCGTTCCCTAAAGAAAAAATTATCTGTGTCGATGCCGTGCAGCACGGTGTCGACAACGTTGAGGCCGCTCAGCAGCCGCGCCTGCTCGTTGGAAATGGCCACGAACGGCGCCTCCGGGTAGCGCGACCACAGCTTGATCTCGGCCGCGCTCGGCGAATGGTGGAGCGTCTGCACGATCGGCGTGGGCGACAGGCGCACGAAGGCGAGCGACATCGGATAGTACGCGGCCTCGTAATGGATGATGTCGAAGTCGCGCGCGCGCTCGACCGCCGCGGCGAGGTTCAGCATCTCGTAGAGCTCCCACGGCCACATGTTCTCGTCGTGCCAGTAGCCGTGGGGGTAGGTGGCGTGCAGCGTCGCCGCCGTCTTCGAGTCGCCGGTCGCGAACAGCGTGACGTCGTGGCCGCGCGCGACCAGCCCTTCGGTGAGCAGCGACGTCATCGTTTCCACCGAGCCCGACTTGGGCGGTGGAATGGTGGTCGCGACCGGCGCGATGTGGGCAATCTTCATGATCGCTGCGCCCGGGTCACCTGCACGCGGTCTCGAGAAACGCCGGCAGGACGACCCGTGCGTCGAAGTGGGCGCGGGCGACGTCGAGCGCGGCGTTCGCCTGGCGCTGATAGTCGGCGTTGATGCGCTCGATGCCGGCGAGCGCCTCGTCCATCGTGGAGAAGGCATGCAGCCCGCACCCGGATGGCAGGTGCGCGCTCCAGCCGGTGTCCTGCACGAGCGCCGGGCGGCCGGACGCGAGGTAGCACTCGGTGCGATCGCTGAACCAGCCCGACCGGTTGACGACGTAGGTGTGCTTGGCGACGCCGAGCTCGGCCTTCGAGCCGTGGATGAAGTCGCGGTACTCGCCGGGCGTGCGCGACACGCGCATCGCGTCGACGGTATCCCAGCCGTGCTGGCGCAGCAGCTGCTGCGGGCCGTTGACCGCCAGCTCGACGCGCTGCGCGGTGCGCGAGGGCAGATCGATGAACTTCACGAACTCCTGATCCTTGTTGCCGCCCACGTCGGTGAAGCTCTCGATCTGCCAGGTCATCACCGTGGTGAAGCGATCGCGCGGCTCGCGGCGCGGCTGCCAGTCGTCGATCGTGACCGGCTGCCAGGTCTTGTGCCAGGTGAAGGCGCCGGTCGGGATCGGCGATGCCGCGGTGCCGATGTTGGCGCCGAAGGTGAACAGCCGATCGAAGCGCTGGAAGAACTCGACGTACCACGGCTCGGCCTTCGCGATCGCGAGCTGCGTGAAGGCGGGGTCGGAGTCGATGAAGACCTTGCGCGGGATGCGCGCGTACTCGTCGCGCCAGAACCACGAGCCTCCGGACAGGTTGACGAACAGGTCGGCCGCCGCCGCGTAGCGGCGCACGTCGTCGGCGCTGCGGCCGTGATAGCTGCCGTCGTAGTTGACGAACGCCCAGCGGTCACCGAGCCCGTACGGCGCCAGCGCGTCGTGGATGTAGGACGTGCCGTAGCTCGGATCGGTGGCGCGGGTGTTCTGTACCGGGTCGTAGACGCATTCGCCGGTGTCCTCGATGTAGAAGACCTCGTGCCCCAGCGCGCGCAGCCCCAGCAGGTACATCAACGAACACCACGTCACGCCGCCGAACGGATAGCGGGCGATGATTCCGGCGAACAGGATCCTCATGACATTGCGGATCGCGGATTACGGATTGCGCAATCCTTCAATCCACAATCAATCCGCAATCCGCATTCCGCATTCCGCAATGTCGCGCTCATCGCTTGGCGGCTTCGATGAGCTCGTCAACGCTTTCCGGCTCGTCGAGCGACTTGCCGACCGAGAGCCGCGCGCACATGCGCCGGTAGAGGCGGCTGCTCTTCAACAGCTCGTCGTGCCGTCCCTGCGCCGCGATCTCGCCGCCGTCGAGCACCAGGATGCGGTCGGCGTCGCGCACGGTCGACAGGCGATGGGCGATGACGATGGTGGTGCGGCCGGCGCGGAGCCGCCGCAGGGCGGCGAAGACGATCTCTTCCGAGATCGCGTCGAGCGACGAGGTCGGCTCGTCGAGGACGAGGATCGGCGCGTTCTTCAGGATCGCCCGCGCCACGCTCAGCCGCTGACGCTCGCCGCCGGACAACCCGCCGCCGGCTTCGGCGACCTCCGTCGCGTAGCCCTTCGGCAGCCGGGCGATGAATTCGTGCGCGTGCGCGGCGCGCGCCGCTTCCTCGACCTCTCCGTCGGTCGCGTCCAGCCGGCCGTAGCGGATGTTGTCGGCGATCGTGCCCTGGAAGAGCACCGGATCCTGCAGGACGATCGAGATCTTCTCGCGCAGCGAGCGCACGCGGTAGCGTCGGACGTCGATGCCGTCGATCGTCACCGAGCCGCTGGTCGCGTCGTAGAACCGTGGAATCAGGCTGACGAGCGTCGTCTTGCCGGCGCCGGTGAGACCGACCAGCGCGATCATCTCGCCCGGCTTGGCGTCGAACGAGATGTCGTGCAGCACCTGGGTGCCGCTCGGATAGCTGAAGCCGACGTCGGTGAAGGTGACGAACCCTTTCACCCCGCTCGCATCGACCTTGTCGGGCGCGTCGTCGTCCGAGGTCTCTGGCATCAGCGCGAACATCGCGCGCACCCGCTTGGCGCCCGCCAGCGCGCCCTGCAGCTGGCCGGTGGTGTGCGCGATCGCCGAGATCGGGCCGTAGACCGCGCCGAGGTAGCTGATGACCACCGTCAGCTGGCCGACGGTGAGGCGGCCGCGCATCACGAAGCTGCCGCCGACAATCACCACCAGCGCCGTGCCGATGATCGTGATCGTGCTGACCACGACCGAGAAGAGCGACTGCTGCCAGGTGACGGCGATGCGCGCGTTCATCGTCGTGTCGCCGGCGCGCGCGTAGCGCTCGAGCTCGTGCGGCTCGCGGGCGAAGCTCTTGATCAGGCGCATCGCGCCGAAGGTTTCGTAGAGGCGCTCGAGCAGCTTCGACTCGAATTCCTTGACCCGCTCCTCGCGGTTGACCAGCGTCGAGGTGTAGTAGCGCAGGCACATGAACATGAACGGGACGACGGTCAGCGACAGCAGCGCGATCGTCATGTCCAGCCGCAGCAGGATGCCGAACATCACCGTCAGCGAGATCACCGAGGTCGCGAGCGGGAAGATGCCGCTCATCACGAGGTTTTCGATCGCGTAGGCGTCGACGTCGACGCGGTAGACGGCATCGGCGGTGCTGGTGGTGATGTGGTGGTTCAGGCCGAGCGCGGTCAGGTGCTGGAACAGCCGCCGCCGCAGGTCGTAGACCATCCGCTGGCCGGTCTCGACCTGCACCTGCGTGCCGTAGGCCGACACCAGCTGGTTGGTGATCTGCACGATCACGCCGGCGACGACGACGGCGACGAGCAGCACGAATCGATTGGGGGCGCCAATCGCGGCCAGCCAGCCGGCAATCGGCTCGGGAAACGGCCGCCCCTGCAGCACGTTGTCGATGACGATGGCGAAGGGCCACGGCTGCAGCGCGCCGAGGCCGATTTCGGTGACGAGCAGCGCCGCCAGCACCGCGACGCGCTTGCGGTAGGGATAGAGGAAGCGCAGCGACCAGACGAGCATCTGGTCCTTCATCCACCCACCTTGCGCGGCGGCGCGAGCGGCCGCGGCGGCACCAGGTTCGGCGCGATCTTCGGGATGATCAGCGGCACCACCCGGTCCTGGCTCGAGTCGGCGACGTAGAGGAAGCCGCGCCGCGGATCGTAGGCGACGCGGGTTGGCGCGCCGAACGCTTCGCGCCCCTCGTCGCTCAGGTCGCGGATGATGCCGTCGGGACCGACCGCGCGCACGTGGCCGTTGTAGTAGTCGGCGATGAAGATGGTCGCCTTGCCGTTGGGCTCGTCCACGACCGCGACGCCGGCCGGCCCGGCGAGCCGCGCGGCCGTCGCCGGCCCGTCGTTGCCGGAGTTGCCCCAGACGCCGCTGCCCGCCACCGTCGTGATGATGTGCGTTTTCGCGTCGACCTTGCGCACCCGGTTGTGGTGCATGTCGGCGATGTAGACGTCGCCGGTGCGAGGGTCGATGGCGACGTCGCTCGGCATGTTCAGGTGCGCGCTCGTCGCCAGCCCGCCGTCGCCGACGTCCTTGCCGTCGCCGGCCCGGCCGTCGCCGGCGACCGTGTGGATCTGTCCGGTCTTGGCGTCGACGACGCGGACGCGGTAGTTCAACGTGTCGGCGATGTAGATGTCGCCGTTGGGCGCCGCCGCCACCGCGCTCGGGGTGTTCAGCGCCGCTTCGACCGCCGGCTTCTCGTCGCCGTCGAAGCCGTTTTCGCCGGAACCGGCAATCGTCGTGATGATGCCGGTGTACCGATCGACGCGGCGGATGCGATCGTTGTGCGAATCGGCGACGATCAAATCCAGGTCGGGCGCAATCGCGACGCCGTCGGGCGTGTCGAGCTGCGCCACGATCGCCGGGCCGTTCTCGCCCGAGAACCCGCTGCCCAGCTCGTGGCTGCCGGCCACCGGCTCGATGTTGCCGCGCGAATCGACCCGCCGGATCACGTGGTTGTTGGAGTCGGCGATGTAGATGTCGCCGCCGGGCGCGACGGCGATGCCGCCGGGCGTGTCGAGCCACGCCTCGATCGCCGGGCCGTAGTCGCCGGCGTAGCCCTTGCGCCCGCCGATCACCGGACCGGTGGCCGCCTCGCGCAGCATGAACGTGCTGGCGCCGAGCGTGAGAATCGTCAGCACGAAGATCAGCGCGCTGCGCAGGCCGTAGCGGCGAAGCAGCGACGGCGAGATCAGCGGCACCCGCGCCGAGCTCGACGCCAGCGCCACCATGCCGTTGCCGATCGTGACCCGCGCGATGCCGCGGCGGACGATCGCGGTCGTCTGTGCCGTGTGCCAGGCCACCAGGCTGATCAACGCGACCGTCAGGCTGGCGACGACGGTGCCGGCGAGCCGCTGCTGCAGCGCCACGCCGGTCGCCGCGCCGACCAGCAGCGCCGCGCCGAGCCCGATGGCCGACACGACACCGAACGTGGTCGGCCGCAGATGGGTGCTGACGCGGACCAGCGCCTTGCCGCTGCCGTGCTCCTCGACCAGCGCGCGCACGTCGAGCCACGCCCAGCGGCCGACGAAGACGCTGACGTCGCGATCGTCCGACCACCCCTCGTCGACCTCGATGGTGCGCACCGCGCGCGAGTGCCGCAGCCAGTCGGTCAGCGACGCGAGGACGCGATCCGCGGAGGTCCACGTCTCGCTCCAGTAGCGATCCTCGGTGATGTTGCCCGTGATCAGCAGCAGCGCGCGGCCGGCCTCGGCGAGCGAGGGGCGCGGGCGGCGGCTGGTCTGCGGCTGCACCGGTGGCAGCGCGACCTCGGGCGGCGACAGCACGCCGCGGATGCGGCCGCGCAGCCGTGCCAGCGGCTGAATGAAGTGCAGGTAGGCGACCACCCCGCGGTTCCAGGCGCGCGGGCCGCGCAGCGAGTCGACCTCCGATCGCAGCGCGTAGGCGATGTTCTTGGCAATCGTGGCCTGCACGCCGACGACGCCGGTGGCAAGCAGCAGCGCCGCAGCCCACAGGTGATCGCCGGTCGTGGCGACGACGGCGCCGGCGATCGTCAGCACCAGCGAGATCACCTGCCAGCGGATCGAGTGCGGCAGGAACGCAAACGGGTGAACGTCGGTGCGATACACCGACGGGAACGCCGCCGTGCCCCACACGCCGGCGTTGATCTTCGTGCCCCACAACGAGCGCACGAACGGCAGCGGGCTGTAGATCCGTCCGCGCCAGAGCATCCGGCCGTCGAGGAACTTGTCCGGATGATGCGCCATCAGCCAGGTCTCGCCCTCGCCGTAGCCGACCTGCTGCCGCCAGTAGGCGCTGACCGACGATCGGTGGTGATGCCACACCAGCGCCGCCGATGCGAAGCCGATCTTCCAGCCGCGCGCCTGCAGCCGCCAGCACACATCCACATCGTCGCCGGCGCGAAGGTAGATGGGATTGAAGCCGCCGATCGCCAGCAGCGCGTCGCGGCGGAACGCCATGTTGCAGCCGGGCACGTGCTCGGCGGTGCGATCGTCCAGCAGCACGTGTGTCGGCCCGCCGGGCGCGCGCGCGATGCACTGCGCCATCGGCGGGTCGTCCGGCGGCACGACGTTGGGCCCGCCCGAACCGACGACATCCGAGTTGAGGAACGGCTGCACGAGAAAGGTCAGCCAGTCGCGGTCGACGCGCGTGTCCGCGTCGGTGTAGGCGACGATGTCGCCGGTGGCTTCGGCAAGGCCGACGTTGCGCGCGGCGCTCAGGCCGGCGTTCGGCGTGTCGATCACCCGGACCCGCGCAAAGCGCCTGGCGATCTCGCTCGTCCGGTCCTTCGACCCGTCGTTGACGACGATGATCTCGTAATCGGGGTAGGTCACCGCCTCGAGCGAGCGGAGGTTGTCTTCGAGCGTGTCGGCCGCGTTGTAGGCGCACACGACCACCGAGACGCGCGGCCAGGTGCGCTGCCGCTCGGCTGAGAACGGCGCGTCGCGAAAGGCGGCCGCCACCGCTTCGGCCGCCGGTTTCGGCCGGCGGTCGCGGTCGACGAGCCCGAAGTTCCAGTCGGTCACCGGGTGGCCGCCGCGCCACCATTCATCGGTCCACGCGAACGCGACCGCACCGCACGCGCCTTCCTCGAACGCGGCGCGCACGTGCATCGCCGTGATCTCGGCCTGCCCGGTCTCGCCCTCGCGAATGCTGTCAGCCCCCGCCTCGGCCAGCAGCAGCGGCTTCTGCCCGGCGATGTGCTGCAGACGCGCGAGATAGGCGCGCAGCTCCGGCTCGCGGTGCAGGTAGACGTTGAACGCGCAGATGTCGAAGAACGACAGGTCGAGGAATTCGGTCGGCGGAAAGTTGACGTAGGTGAAGAGGCTCTGCGGCGACGCGCGCTTCGCGTCCTCGTAGAGATCGCGCAGGAAGCGCTCCACGCGCACGCGTCCGTGCCAGCGCACGACCCCGGGAGGAATCTCGTTGCCGAGCGCATAGGCAACGACCGCCGGATGATCGCCGAGCTCGGCGACCTTCGCGACCAGCTCGCGGCGGATCGTGCGCCGCAGGGATCGATCGTCGAGGAAGGCGACGTGCTGCGACCACGGCAGCCCGACCATGACGTGCAGCCCTTCCGCGGCCGCGGCGTCGAGCAGCTCGCGCCGAGGCGGCGTGTACGTCCTGACCGTGTTGATGCCGAGGCTCGCCATCTGGCGGAAGTCCTCGACGACCTGGGCGAGAGGCGGGAACTGATAGCCGTCCGCATCTGGCGCAAACGTCCCGTAGGTCACGCCCTTGATGAGAAAGCGGTCTCCTCCCCGGGCATTCGCGGACGGGGGAATGCGTAGAAACTTCCCGTCGGTGACGATGCGTGCGGATGACGCGGCCGCCGTGTTCCGACGGACCTCGGCGTCTGGCTGAACGGCGGTGGTCACAACAGGGTGAAGCCCATAATCAGGCAACCCCTATTGTATCAGTCGTTAACGGTCGATCTGGACGCTGCCGCTGAAGGTTTTGAAGCGCAGCCGGCCGCCGCCGCCACCGCCCAGCTCGGCGCGCAGCGAGCGCCGGTTCGAGCTGTGGAGGGTCAGGGGCATCACCGAGTTGAGCCGGCCGCTGAACGAGTTGAAGCTCACGCTGCCGCGCGCCGAGTCGGGCACGTGCAGCTCGACGTTGCCGCTGAAGGTGTCGACCTCGATGGTCTGCTCGTCGTTCCACGCCTTCTCGCGGATGACGACGGCGCCGCTGAAGGTGTGAGCCCTGATCGGCCCCGAGACATCGTTGAGGGCCAACCGGCCGGAGAAGCTGTGCGCGCGGTGCGACCCCTCGACCCCTTCGACGGTCACGGCCGAGCTGAAGACCGACAGATCGAGGTCGGTGCGCCGCGGCACCTTGATATCGAAGTCGGTCTCGACGACGTTGCTGCCGCCCATGAACTCGAACCAGGAGCGATCTTGGCGGTTCGCGTCGATGACGACGACGGTCGCGCTCTCGCGGCGGATGTCGAGCTGGACACGTTCGAGGCGCCGGCGCGGCGCGCGGCGGACGGCATCGATGACGACCTCGGGCTGGTCGGATGCGGTGATCCGCACGCGGCCCGAGAAGTTCTTCAACCGCAGCGTCCCGCCGGGACCCATCTGGATGGTGCGGGTGATGTGCTCGGCCTCCTGTGCGGCCGCGGGAAACGGTGTGACGAGCGCAACGGTGGCGAACGCGAGGATGTACCTGCGCATGGCAGCTTTGACGAGTGGCGCAGTCGGATCGTTCGGCGGTCACCGTGCGCCAGCCTCCAGTCCCCGGCCCCTACTCGGGCGCGTCAACGGCGAGCGCGCCGGTGTAGATGGCCATCCCTACGACGGCGTCCACGCCCAGCGCGTGGAGGTCGTCGATTTCCTGCTGCGTGGTGATGCCGCCGGCGGCGGTCAGGCGCCGGCTGGTGGCGCGCTTGACCTCGAGAATGGCGTCGACGTTGGTGCCGCCCATCAATCCTTCGGCGTCGACATGGGTGTAGAGGAACTCGTCGCAGAAGGGCTCGAGCGCGCGGACGGCCTCGGCGGCGGTCAGCGGCAGCTCGGTTTTCCAGCCGTGAATCACGACGCGGCCGTGCCGACTGTCGACCGCCGCGATCACGCGCTCGCGTCCGACCGCCGCGGCCAGCGTCTGCGCGAAGTCGAGGTCGGGCCGGCCGTCCTTGAAGAGCGACGAGCCGGCGATGATCTGCTGCGCCCCTGCCGCCAGCACGTCGCGCGCCCGCTCGACCGTGCGGATGCCGCCGCCGACGCGGCAGGCGAGGCGCCCGGCGATCTGGCGCACGATCGCGAGGTTGTCGCCGGCGCCTTTCGCGGCGTCGAGGTCGATCACCTGCACCTTGGGAAAGCGCTCGAACCGCCGCACCCAATGAAAGATGTCTTCGTCGCGAACGGCGAGCCGCTCGCCCTGCACCAGTTGCACGACGGCGCCGCCCTGCAGGTCGATGGATGGGATCAGCACGGCCGCCTCATACCCGCACGGGAATGCCGTGTCCCCGCAGGTGCTGCTTCAGTGCGCGCACGCTGGTCTCGGCGTAGTGGAAGATCGAGGCGGCCAGCGCCGCATCGGCGCGCCCGGCGGTGAAGACGTCGACGAAGTCGTCGAGCCCGCCGGCGCCGCCGGACGCGATCACCGGAATCGACACCGCTGCCGACACCGCCGCGGTCAGCTCGCAGTCGAATCCGGCGCGGGTGCCGTCGCGGTCGATTGAGGTGAGGAGAATCTCGCCGGCGCCGCGATCCTCTGCCTCGCGCGCCCACTCGACCGCGTCGCGGCCGGCGTTGGTCGATCCGCTGCGCGCGTAGACGCCGAAGCGATGGGGGCCGTCGGCCTCCCGCTTCGCATCGATGGCGACCAGGACCGCCTGGCTGCCATAGCGCGTCGCCACCGCGGTGACCAGCCCCGGGTCGGCGAGCGCCGCCGTGTTCAGGCTCACCTTGTCGGCGCCGGCCTCGACCGCCGCCGCGGCGTCGGCCTCGCTGCGGATGCCGCCGCCGACGGCCAGCGGGATGAACAGCTCGCGCGCGACGCGCGCAATCGTGTCGGCGAGCGCACGCCGCGCCTCGATCGTCGCGGTGACGTCGAGGATCACCAGCTCGTCGATCCCTTCGGTGTTGTAGCGGCGCGCCAGCTCCGCCGGATCGCCGGCGGATCGCAGCCCCTCGAAGTTGATCCCTTTGACCACCTGGCCGTTGCGCACGTCGAGGCAGGCGATGATCCGCTTCGAGAGCACGTCAGGCCGCCAGCTCGAGGAAGTTGCGCAGGATGCGCAGCCCGATCTCGCCCGACTTCTCGGGATGAAACTGCACGCCAGCGACGTGCCCGCGCTGCACGACGGCAGCGAACGTCTCACCGTGGTCGGTGACCGCGATGGTGTCGCCGTTCACCGGCCCGACGTAGCTGTGCGTGAAGTAGACCTGCGAGTCCTGCGGGACGCCTTCGACGATCGACGTGCGCTGTTGAATCGCGAGGCTGTTCCACCCGACGTGGGGAACCTTGACGTCGCCGCTGAGCCGGTAACACTGGCCGCCGAGCAGCCCGAGCCCGGGCACTTCGGGTGCTTCTTCGCTCCCCTCGTAGAGCCACTGCATCCCGAGGCAGATGCCGAGCAGCGGCCGCCCTTCGCCGACGCGCGCCAGGATCGCGTCGGTCCAGGCGCCGGCCAGCGCCCGGGTCGCGCCGAAATGGCCGACTCCCGGCACGATGACGCCGGCCACCGCGTCGAGCTCCTCCGGCTTCGTCGGCACGACGACCTCGGCCCCGACGGTGGCGAGCGCCTTTCGGACCGACGTCAGGTTGCCGGCGTGATAGTCGATGAGCGCGATCACAACAGCCCCTTGGTCGACGGCAGCATCCGCGCCAGCCGCTTGTCCTTCGCGCAGGCGACGCGCAGCGCCCGTGCGAACGCCTTGAACACCGCCTCGATCTTGTGATGGCTGGAGCGGCCGTAGAGCACCTTGAGGTGAACGTTGGCCCGCGCGCCGATCGCGAACCCTTCGAAGAAGTCGTGCACCAGCTCGGTCTGCAGATCGCCGACGCGGACGACTTTCACCTGCAGGTCGACGACCGCGTGCGGCCGGCCGCCGAGATCGATGGCGGCGACCGCCAGCGTTTCGTCCATCGGCATGACGAAGTAGCCGGCGCGGTTGATGCCGCGGCGATCGCCGAGCGCCTTCGACACCGCCTCGCCCAGCGCGATGCCGAGGTCTTCCACCGTGTGATGCTGATCGACATCGAGATCGCCGCGCGCCTCGACCCGGAGATCGAAGGCGCCGTGGCGCGCCACCAGCTCCAGCATGTGATCGAGAAACCGGATGCCGGTGCGGACGCGGTACGTGCCCTTGCCCTCGAGGCCGATCGCCAGCTCGATCTCGGTCTCGGTGGTGCGGCGATCGATTACCGCGCGGCGCACAGGATCTCTTCCATCACCGCAATCGCACGGCGCGTGTGCTCGACGACGCCGGTGGCCATGCGCAGGCAGCCGGCGCATCCGGGCTCGGTCGAGCGGTCGCGCAGGTAGATCTGGCGGGCGAACGCGCCCTTGACGAGGGCGTCGGTTCGATCGCCGGCGCACACGAGCACGAAGTTCGAGAGGCTCGGCCAGTACTTGATCCCGAGCCGCTCGCACGCGTCGTAGAGCAGGCGCTTCGACTCGGCGACCTGCGCCAGATAGCCGTTCAGGTGATCGAGGTCCTGCAGCGCCGCCTGCACCGCCGCCACCGCGGCGATGTTGACGCTGTACACCGGAATCGCCTGCCGGATCGGATACATCGTCTGTGGATCGCCGACGAGGCAGCCGATGCGGATGCCGGCCAGGCCGAACGCCTTCGAGAAGGTGCGGCCGACAATGACGTTCGGGAAACGGGCGAGCTCGGGGATGAAGCTGACGCCGGCAAACTCGGCGTAGGCCTCGTCGACGAGCACGATCGCCCCCGGCGGCACCGCCTGCGCGACGCGCCGAATCGCCTCGAGCGGCATGCCGACGCCGGTCGGGTTGTTCGGGTTGGTGAGGAAGACCACCCTTGTGTTCGGCGTGATGGCCGCCAGCACCTCGTCGAGAGGAAAGCTGAAGTCGCGGTGCGGCATCACCTGCACCAGCTTGCCGCCGGCCACCGCGGTGTCGAAGCGGAAGATCTCGAACGCCGGCTCGGGGACGATCGCCTCGAGCATCGGGCCGCCGATGGCGGCGCGGAGATACGCGACCGCGAGCGCCATGATCCCTTCGTCGAGGCCGTTGACCAGGGTGATGCGTTCGGCATCGACGCCGAGGTAGCCCGCGACGGCATCGGTCGCTTCGGTGTACGGCGGATAGAAGCCGATCGCCTCCGGACGCAGGCGCGCCAGCGCCTCGAGCACGCGCGGCGAACAGCCGCCGGTGTTTTCGTTCTGATGCAGGCGCAGGCCGTCGTAGAGCTCCGGCGGTTTCTGGTAATGACTCATGGCAATCGGCTCGGTGTCACTTCAACCTCACTTCGATCGACTCGGCATGCGCCTCGAGCCCTTCGGCGCGGGCGAGCGCGATGATCGCCGGCGCGAGGCGCGTCAACCCGGCGCGCGTCAGGCGCTGCACCGACATCACCCGCACGAAGTCGGCCGCCGAGAGGCCGCCGCGATGGCGGGCGGCGCCGGCGGTCGGCAGCACGTGGTTCGAGCCGGTGGCGTAGTCGCCGGCGGCCTGCGCGGTGTAGGGTCCGATGAAGACGGCACCCGCGACGATCGGCCGGCTGGCGAGGGCATCGTTCTCGAGCACGAGATGTTCCGGCGCGAAGCGACTGGCGATGGCCATCGCCTCGCGTGCGTCGCGCGCGAGAATCGCCGCGCCGTGGGCCGCGAGCGATCGACCGACGATCGGGCGGCGGCTGGCGGCGGCCGCGAGCTGTTTCGCGACCTGCACCGCCAGCGTACGGCTCCAGGTGACGAGGATCGCGCGCGCATCCGGATCGTGCTCCGCCTGCGCGGCGAGATCGGCGGCGATCCACTCCGGCCGCCCGGCGCCGGCGACGATCACGATCTCGGTCGGGCCGGCGTGAAAATCGATCGCGCAATCGCGGCTGACGAGCGCCTTCGCCGCGGCGACGAAGCGGTTGCCAGGGCCGACGATCTTGTCGACGCGCGCAATCGTCGGCGTGCCGTAGGCGAGCGCCGCGATGGCATGGGCGCCGCCGACGCGGAACAGCCTGGTGACGCGCGCCTCGAGCGCCGCCGCCATCACCGCGGGATCGGGGCGCGGGCAGCAGACGAAGACCTCGCGCACCCCGGCGACACGCGCCGGAACGGCGGTCATCAAGAGCGACGAAGGCAGAGGAAAGCGGCCGCCGGGCACGTAGCAGCCGACCCGCCCGAGCGGTTCGATGCGCTGCTCGACGGTGACGCCGGGCACGACGTCGACGTCGAAGTGTTTCGGGATCTGCCGCGCGGCAACCTTGGCGATGTTGTTCGCCGCCTGCGCGATCGCGCGGCGAACTGCCGGCGCGACGCGCGCCGCGCCGTCGCGGATCTCGTCGGGCGTCACCTCGATCGGGGCGGACAGCGTGTCGAAGCGCCGCGCGAAGCGGACGAGCGCGCGGTCGCCGCCCTTCCTCACGCCGTCGACGATGGCCTGGACGCGGCGGTCGAAGGCGCGGTCGTCGCCGCCCGCCGGCGTCAGCAGCCGGTCGATCGCGCGGCGATTGGTTGAGGGAATGATCTTCAGCACCACGTCACAGCACGATCTTGTTCAGGGGGTATTCGACGATGCCCTGCGCGCGGGCGCCTTTCAGCCTCGGAATCAGGTCGCGCACGGTGCGCTCCTCGATGATCGTGTTCACCGCCACCCACTCCTCGTCGCTCAGGGCCGAGATCGTCGGCCGCTGCAGCGCCGGCAGCAGGGCGAGCACCGCCGCCAGATCGGCGCGGCGCACGTTCAGCATCAGCCCGACACGGCCCTGCGCCTCGATCGCTGCCCGCAGCAGCAGGGCGATGTTGTCGACCTTGGTCTTCTTCCACGGATCGGCCAGCGCCGTGTGGTTGGCGATGAGCTGGGTGTTCGACTCCATCACCGTGTCGAGGATGCGGAGGCGGTTCGCGCGCAGCGACGAGCCGGTCTCGGTGACCTCG
>Ga0207675_100001547_pt1 | contig 23044 bp, 16 predicted proteins | sample KBSSwiS42_FD_184305 | JGI IMG/M metagenome (GOLD analysis project Ga0207675, IMG submission 184305) | Switchgrass rhizosphere microbial communities from Kellogg Biological Station, Michigan, USA - KBS Switchgrass S4-2 (SPAdes) (version 2) | ecosystem: Host-associated > Plants > Roots >...
ACGGCGAAGATCATCCGGACATCAAGCGCATCCAGCGCAACATCGATTCGCTGGAAGCGCGGATCAAGGCCGGTGAGTCGGCCGACTCGACGCTGGCTTCGGATTCGCCGATGGCCGTGCAGCTGCAGACGCAGCTCAACGCCACGGATACGCAGATCGCCGCCTTGCAGGCCCGAGGCCTCGAGCTGCGCAAGAAGATGACGGACCTGGAGACGCGCATGTCGGCGTCGCCGCAGGTCGAGCGCGAATACCAGACCGTGACTCGCGATCTCGCGGGCGCGCGCGCGAAGTTCGAGGAGCTGCTGCGCCAGCAGATGGATGCCGAGGTCAGCGAGGCAGCCATCGCCGGCGGCACCGCCGACAAGTTCCACATCAAGAGCAGGCCGACCCTGTCGGACAAGCCGGCCAAGCCGCAGCGCATCGCGATCTTTGCAGTCGCGTTCGTGCTGGCGCTGATGATCGGCGCGACTTCGATGGTCTTCGCCCAGCTGCTCGATCCGACAGTGCGCGGCGTACGGGACATTCGCGACATCCTCGACGTGACGCCGCTGACAGCAGTGCCGGTCATCGAGCGGTCCGGCCGCAACCCGCATCGGAAAATGCGCTGGGCGTTCTCTCGGGCGACAGCTGGAGCAGGTTCATGAGCATCATCGAAGAAGCAGTCCGCAAGAACGCAGAACGAAACCGGCAGACCGGTGGCGATCAGGTGCGCGGCCAGGCACGTCTGCGGCGGGTACCCGCGGCACCGGTCGACACTGCGCATGCGCAGCGCTTTCAGCCTGTCACGCTGGATAAGGCGGCGTTGCACGACAATTTCATCCTCCCGCAGCTTCAGGACGCCGGAGCGCTGCGCGCGTACAAGATCCTGCGCACCCGCGTACTCCGGCGCCTGGAAGCGAACCAATGGCACTCGTTTGCGCTCACCGGCGTGACCGCGGGTGAAGGTAAAACGCTGACTGCCGTCAACCTGGCAATCGCCCTGGCGCAGGACGTGAACACCTGGGTCGCGCTAGTCGACCTCGATCTGCAGCGGCCGCGCGTCGCCGAGTACCTGGGGATGCGCAGCGTGCGGGGCGAGAAGGGCCTGAGCGACTACCTGCAGGGCAACGCCACGTTCGAGAACATCGTGTATTCGCCGGATATCGAGCGGCTTGCGGTCATCCCGAATTTCTCGCCGCTCCTGAATGCATCCGAGATGCTCGCCTCGCCGCGCATGGCGGAACTGATGCAAGCGCTGGAAGCCGAAACGCCGCGGCGCATTCTCATCTTCGACATGCCGCCGGTGCTCGCCGCCGACGACGTACTGGCGTTCGCGCCGCAGATCGACGGTCTGCTGCTGGTCGTCGCTGAAGGCACGACCGATCGCAACCAGCTGCGCCGCGCCAAGGAAGTGCTGTCGGAGATGAACCTGCTGGGCGTCGTGCTGAACCGCTCCGCCGAACGCAACGACGCGGCGTACTACTCCTACTCCTACGCGAAGCAGTGAACTGCAGGTCGGGCTCCAGCCCGACTCTCCTCAGGGCGTAGCAACCCGCGGTGGCGGAGGCTTGCTGGTCGTCGGCTCCGGCGTGATCGTCTCCGCCGGCGGCCGCAGCGCGCCGGTGCGCGCGATCAGCATCAGCCACCATGGCATCCAGATGACGATCTGGAACACGCGCGCAGCGAGCGAGAGGGCCAGGGAATCGTCCGGACGCACGCCCGCCAGTGACATGATGGCGATGAAGATGCCCTCATAGACGCCGAGGCCGTCGATGGAGATCGGCAGGCGCGAGATCAGAATCGCCAGCGGCACTGCCGCCAGCAGAAACACCAGGTTGAAGTTCAGCTGCAGGGCGAATGCGATCAGTCCATAGCAGACGATGACCAGCAACTGCTCCACGACCGTCAGCGCGAAGAACAGTGAGAGCCTGCGGCGATCCGAAGCGAGCGATCGATAGGCCTCGTGCAATCCCGCAACGAGTCGGGCGGCGGCGCTCTGCGCCACACGTCGCGGCAGCAGGTTCAGCACCGAACTGGCGGCCTTGCTGTGGAACGAAAGCAGCAGCAGTGCGATCGCGAGCAGCAGGCTGGCGATGCCGATCAGCAGTGGTACGTCGTACTCGGCGGCGTCGGGCACCAGGAATCTGAGCAGCAGCAGGCTCATCACTCCCATGAGCAGTGCTGACACAAAGCCCAGACCGCGTTCCACGAGGATTGTCGCGAGCGAGTCGTCGACGCGCACGCCCAAGCGGCGCACGAGCAGGATTCTGATGCCATCCGCGCCGACCGTGCTCGGCAGCGCGAGTCCCCACATCATCGAGGAGCAGTAGACCATGAGCCGCTCCGTCAGCGTCACACGATAGCCGCGGATCGCGAGCAGCAGGCCCCACTTGAAGCTCATCAACACCCGGTCGAGCGTGAAGGCGCCGAGCGCGATCAGCGCCCACAGCGGGTCGCAGCGAGCCAGCGTGTGCAACACCGCGCGTTCGTCGACCACGAAGATGAGCAGCAGTGCACAGGCGAGCACTGTGATCGAAATGCGGAGCCAGTTCTTCATAGGCTGGCTACGGCTTTCCGTTCCGGCGGCTGGAAGGCGAGCTCGCGCCGCAGCTCGTCCTTGGACTCGCCGAGGATCCGCATCCGATACCACACTTCCGCGTTGATCAGCAGCCACAGCCGATTGCCATGGTCGGCACGCTTCGCCAGGTGCTCGTCGACCAATCGCGCCATCACGGCGCCGTCGAGGATGCGATCGCGCGCGAGCCGCGAGTCGCGCAGGCAGCTCGAGTACAGCTGCGCATACTCCCGCTGCAGCAGGTAGGGCAGGGCGGACGAGAATCCCTGCTTCGGACGATTCAGGATCTGCGGCGGCAGATAGCGCGCCGCGAGCTTGCGCTGGATGTAGCGCAGCGAGCCGCCGCGAACTTTCAGAGCCGGCGCCAGCCGTGCAGCGAAGGCAGCGAGCTCGTGATCCATGAACGGGCTGCGCGCCTCCAGGCCATGCGCCATGCAGATGCGGTCCGTGATCATGACCGGATGGTTCGGCAGGCGGACCATGCTGTCGGCGAACAGCATTCGATCGAGCGGTGCATTGCCCGGCGCCGCTTCGTACGGTGCGCGGATTGCAGACTCGGCGTCGAGCTGCTGCCACCGATCCGCGACCTGCGGGGCGAACAGCTCGGCGCGGCGCTCGCGATCGAAATAGAAATACGACAGGCTCGCTGCGTAGCGCGCGCCGCCGGAATGAAACGATAGATGGTGCAGCCAGCGCAGCTGATGCCCGACGCTCTTGTACCACCCGGATTCCGGAATCAGCGCGACCGCGGGCGCGAGCACGCGTCGGCGCAACGTCTCCGGGACCTTACCGTAGTGCGAGGCGTAGAGATTGCCGTAGTAGCGGTCATAGCCGCCGAACAATTCGTCGCCGCCGTCGCCGCCGATCACGACCTTGACGTGACGACGCGTGAAGCGCGCCAGCAGCCACGTGCACAGCGACAGCGGATCCGATGGCTCGTCCAGCGCCGCAACGAGATCGGGCAACAGCGCGGTGATCTCGGGCTTGACGCGCTCTTCGTGATGCTGGGTGCCGAACATCTGCGCCACGGCGCGTGCCGCCGGCGCTTCGTCGAAGCGCTGATAGTCGAGTCCCATGGTGAAGGTCGGCAACTCGCGCACGCCGAGTTTGCGCGCGAGCATCGCGACCAGCAGGCTCGAATCCATGCCGCCGCTGAGGAAGGCGCCGACCGGCACGTCGCTGACCAGATGCAGACGCAGCGCTTCTTCGATGCGTGCCTCCAGCTCATCGCAGAGCTGATCTTCCGTGCCCGTCAGCTTCGGCTCCTGCTCCAACTGCCAGTAGCGCTCGATCCGCGGCGTGCCGCCGGCTTCGAGCACCAGCGAATGTCCCGGCGGCAGCTTGTGAATGCCTTCGAACATCGACAACGGCGCATCGATCAGTCGTAGCGCGAGGTATTGATCGAGCGCAGCGAGATTCATCCGCGGCGCTCGGCCAGCGAATGCCAGCAGCGCTTTGATCTCCGAAGCGCACGCGAAGCCACGCTCGTCGTTGCTGTAGTAAAGCGGTTTCTGTCCGAGGTGGTCACGCGCCGCCAGCAGTCGGCGCCGTTTCACATCCCACAGCACGAACGCGAACATCCCGCGCAGCCGCTCGAGCAGTCGATCGCCATGACGCTCGTACAGGCCGATGATGACCTCGCAATCGCTGTGGGTCAGAAATGCATGGCCGTCGTTTTCCAGCTCACGCCGCAGTGCGCGGTAGTTGTAGATCTCGCCATTGCAGACCAGCACGATCGAGCGATCGGCGTTCAGCAGCGGCTGCTGGCCGCCGGCCAGATCGATGATCGACAGGCGGCGATGCCCGAGCGTCACGAGCTCGTCGCGATACGTGCCTTCGCCGTCCGGGCCGCGATGCGCCAGCGCCTCGAGCATGCGGCGCATCGCGATGTCGCGCGCCCGGTCGGTGCTCACAATGCCTGCGATGCCGCACATAAAGGTGATGGGAGAGTGAATCAGTGACTGGTCGGAGCCACGCCGCGTTCCTGTGCCAGGCGGCGATCGATCGCGGCCTCGAAAACCTTCTCGTAGCGGGCCGCGCAGCTGTCTATGAAATAGTTTTCGACCAGTACCCGGTTCCGCTGGCCGAGGCGCCGCCGCAAATAAATGTCGGCATGGATTGCACGGACTGCATGGCCGAAACCCAGCGTGTCGTTCAACTTCACGACGAAGCCGGTTTCGCCGCTCGCCAGGAAATCCGTCTGTCCGCCGCGGTCATAACAAACGATAGGCAGGCCGCACGCCATCGCCTCCAGGAACACGAGGCCGAAGCCTTCGTGCTGGCTGGTCGAGACGAATGCGTCGGCGATGCCGAGCGCGGCATATTTCTCAGCCTCGCTGACCTGCCCCGGCAGGTGTACGCGCTCCGCGACGCCAAGATCTGCAGCTCGCTGACGGATTGCAGCTGCGTCCGGGCCGTCGCCGATGATCAGCAGGTGCGCATTCGGGATTGCACTCCCGGCGAGCACGTCGACGAGCTGCGTCGTCGCCTTGCGTGCGACCAGACGTCCGATCGTCACCATGACAAAGGCATCGTGCGGCAGGCCGAAGGTTGCGCGTGACGCATCGGTCCGCACCGGCGGCCGCTCGATTCCGAGCGGGATGAGCCCGACGTCGCGCTGGACGCCGTAGAGATCGTTGACGTGTCGCACCGTGTCCTGCGACTGACCAATCACATCGTCAGCTGCTGCCAGCATCCAGCGCACGGCAGCCCGCAGTGGCGCATGACGGTGCGGTGACGAGCCTTTGCTCGGATCGAACAAATCGCCGCCGTGGACCGACAACACGTTCGGCACGTGCATCGCGCGCGCCAGCGCATGGCCGAGAGGTCCAGTCGGCACGACGAAGTGCGTGTTGATGACATCGAAGCCCGGTCGCCGCAGCGCCATGCCGCGCACGAAGCCGCTTGGCAGGTACGCGAGCATGGAAGGGAAGTTCGCGACTGCGAGCTGGCGACGAAAGAACACGGGTGCACGCACTACGCGCACGCCCTGGTCGTTCGCTTCGGCGGTCAGGTCACCGGCGCGCGAAGTGAGCACCGTGACCTCGTGGCGTCGGGCGAGCTGACGTGCCAGCGCCGCCATCACCACACCGCCGCCGCCGCCGAGCGGCGGGTATTCGTAGTTGCAAAAAAGAATGCGCATCAAAGGAAAACGAGCAAGTTCTATGCCTGCAGGCCGTCCGGGGAACCCGGGCTCACATTGACGAATTTACCGGGACGGTCAGGAGTTCCACTATGAATGCGCAGCCCCTCACGCCCCAGAAGGCGGCCCCTACGCGACGCGTGCTCGCCGCCCGCCTGGAGCCCTTCGATTCCTATTGGCAGGCGCCAAAGGACATCGAGGCGGGCTACAGCTCGTTCGCTGCGTATTACCGCGCGAATTATTTGCAGCATCTGCCTGCCGACCGCGCCGCGCGCATTCTGGTTATCAGTTGTGGCCCCGGCTATCTGGTGAACGTGCTGGCGCAGGCCGGTTACAAAGCTGTCATCGGCATCGACTCCGATCCGGGCAAGGTCGAGCACGCGCGGCGTCGCGGGCTGCCGTGCGAAGTGGCGGAAGCGTTCGGCTATGTCGAGCGCAGCCGCGGCGAGTTCGACGTGATCATCCCGGAGCAGGAGCTGAACCATCTCACGCACCAGGAGACGATCGAATTCCTGCAGCTGTGCCACGCAGCGCTGCGCCCCGGCGGCCGCATCATCGTGTACGCGATGAACGGTGCGAATCCGCTGGTAGGCTCCGAGAATCTCGCGCACAACATCGATCACTTCTATCTCGTGACCGAGTACAGCCTGACGCAGCTGCTCGAGCTCGGCGGCTTCCGGCAGGTGCGGCCGTTCGCGCTGAAGCTGTACGTGTTCTGGAAGAATCCGCTGAACTACGTCGGGCTCGCGGTGACCACAGTGCTGGAATTCTGCATGCGCGTGATCTTCATGCTGTACGGCAAGAAGGTGCGCGTGTTGAGCAAGAAGGTCGCGGCGTTCGCGGTGAAGTGAGACAAGGGGACTGTCCCCATTTCTCAATCGTCGTCTTTGATTGTCGCCGTTGCGACCGAATTCGCGCCGAGTCGCGCGTTCTGCGGCGACTGTAATTTCACCGTAAAGGTCTCATCGCCTTCCTTCAGCAGATCGTTGCGCAGCGGCACGTAGATCGCGCGCTGGGCCTGGCCGTCGGCGAATTCCACCGAGCCTGACGCATTCGACGCGAAATCGATACCCGCGTCGGCAGTCCCGCTGATCGCAGTCCATTGCACGCGCACGCGGCCCTTCAGCGGCTGCGAGCGCTTGATGATGAACACGGCTGCCACCGAGCTCTCGGTGGTAACGATCGACGTCGAGTCGAACGAGATCTCGCTCAAGGCCGCGGGCGGCGTCGATGGCTTGTCTGGAGCCGGCACCGCGCTCGACGGCGCAAGCGGCGGCGAGAACAAGTCAGGATGATTCGCTGCTGCGAGCTGCGCGTCCGCCGTGAACGAAGAATCGCTGCTGCCCGGCGACATTGTCGACGGCATTCCCGGCGCAGTCCGCTCGACCGAGCCGACGACCGAGCTCGTCAGCAGCGGTGGCGCCGTCGACTCGACAGCCGCGTCATTCGCGGCTGCCGACGCGACTGCCGATGCATTTTCGTCCGGTCCGTCCTGGCGTTGCGCCGCGATGAAAATCATCACGATCGCGCACGCGACGAACGCAAAGAACCCCCAGCCGCGCTGCGCTGGCAGCAGATCCTGCGGCAACTCCGTCGTCACCAGGTTTGCGGCCGGCACGATCGGCGGCGCGAGCCCGAGCGGCTCTGTCTCGGTCAGCAGCGACTCGAGCAAGGTCATGAGGTCCGCGGGCCGCTGCTCGCGATCCCACGAGAGCGCCGACAGCAACCCCAGCCATTGCGGGGCCGAGAGATTCCACGCGCGCGCCGGCGTCGAGCCGGCATCGCGAGCTTCGAGCGACGAGCGATGCTGGAAGGGATGCTGCCCCGTCAGCAACTCGTAGGCGACGCACGCAAAGCTGAAGATGTCGTCGCGGCGATCCGGCGTCTCACCGCTCAGCACTTGCGGGCTGGCGTATGCGGGCGTGCCCGCCGGAATGCGCGAGTCGCCACCCGAGAGCGCGGCGGCCGCGCCGAAGTCGACGATCTTCACTTCCTCGTCGCGCGTCAGGAACACGTTGCCCGGCTTGAAGTCGCCATGCACGACGTCGTGCTCGTGCGCGTGATGCAGCGCCAGTGCGCATGAGCGCATGATCTTGTTCGCCAGCGCCCGCGGCAACATGGTCCAGTCGCGCACGATGGTCGAGAGCAGACGGCCCTCGATGAGTTCCATAGTCATGAAGCAGGTGCGGTCGTGCTCGATCAGTTCGAACACGCGGACGATGCTGGGATGCGAGAGCTTGCTGGCCTGTGCGAACTCGTGATTCAGGCGCGCCACGGCACGCTGTCGATCGCCGCGGTCCGGGCGCGGCACCTTCAATGCGACGCGAACGTTCGCAGCGCCATCGCCCCCATCGTCATGAGCGCTCAGGTCGCGCGCCTGATAGACGACGGCGGTTCCGCCGCTGCCCACCACGCGCTCGAGAATGAAGCGATCGCACAGCACCTGGCCCGGCTCGAGCGGCTGCGGCACTGCCGGCCGGCGAGGCGGTGCCTGCTCGACGGGTTTGATGTCACTGGTCAATGGCGAAAGGTCCGTCGTGTGGCCCTGCAGGTCCGTCGTGGACTCCAGGTCCATGGTCGGTGGGATACGCTCGGCGGAATGCGCGGGATCGAAGAAGGTTGCAGACATGGTCTTAGGCCGATTCCACTCTTCCAGCGACTTCGTTCGCGGCACGCGGCGCCAGCAGCCCGCGTGAGCGATACCACCGCGCGGTGTCAGCCGCGCCCGACTGAAAATCGATCTCCGGCGTGAAGCCGAGCAGTCGCTGCGCCTTCACTGTCGAAAAAACGAACGAGCGGCGGAAAAAGTCCAGGCGCCGGCGGTGCAGCGGCGGATGAATCCGCAGCGGCTGCAGCGTTGCTTCCATCACCGTCGCTGCCGCGAGGAACGGCCACATCGGCAGCTTCCGGCGTGGCGGCTTGCGCTCCAGTGCGGTTGCGATGCGCTCGACCATCTCGTTCGTCGTCATGACTTCGCGGCCCGCCATGATGAACGTCTCGCCGACCGCAGACGGATGCTCTGCCGCCAGCATCAGTCCGCGCACCAGGTCGTTGACGTGAATGCACTGCCGCCGGTTCGTCCCGGGGCCGATCATGAAGAAGTGGCCGCGCTCGATGCCGCGGAACAGCTTCAGCAATCGCCAGTCGCCCGGTCCATAAGTCTCCGCGATGCGCACGATCGAGGTGTCGAAGTCGTACTCGCGAGTGCGTACCAGTGCCTCGGCCTCCAGTTTCGTTTCCTGATAGGGATTTTCCGGGCGCACTTCGCTCTGTTCGTCCAGTTGTGCGGCGCTCGCCTCGCCGTAGACGCCCATCGTGCTGCCATACACGAAGCGACGGATCGCAGCGGCGCGACATTCGTCCAGCAACTGCTGCACCACATCGACGTTGACGGAGCGGAAGTAAGCGGCCGGCATGTGCGACTCGTGTTGAGCCGCCGCCAAATGAATCACGACCGTGCGGTCGAGCACCAGACGTCGCACGAAGCCGACATCGTGCAGCGAGCCGATTTCGACCGGCACTTCTGCTGCGCGCAGCTCGGCGAGACGCTCGCGCTCGACGTCGATTTCGGCGCGGCCGGTCGCGAGCACGTCGATGCCCGCGCGTCGTGCGTGCATCGCGAGTCGCGAGCCGATGAAGCCGGTTGCGCCGGTGATCAGCATTCGCATCGTGGACGGAACTTGTCGATTCTGCATGGTCATCCGTGTGAGGTTGCAAGCATCGCGCCATGTCGGACGCGCACCGTTTGTGGCGCAAGCGCAGGCTCAGCCGGAGCGCGTGCGAGATGACACGCCAGCGTGCGCTCCACCGCCGTCAGCTCCTCGCGCATGCGGCTGTCGGACCATTGCAGGTGCTGCGCCATTGCCATCGCTGTCGCCTCGAGTGCGCGCCGGCCCGGGTGCGATCCCGCGCCCAGTTCGGTGCGACGCATGACGACGTCTTCGAGTTTCACTGCCATCTCATGTTCGATTGCGTGACGAATCTCGGCGCGCAGCGTGGTCGTCCCGCCGATGCAGGCGCCCACGTCTTCGTCCGGTTCGCGAGCACGTAAGATCTGCGCATAGCGGCTGCCATGATTGCGGAGCAACGCACGCAGGCTGCGCTCGTTGACCTCGACGGGTTTGTTGCGCAGAGCCTGTGCTTCGAATGCGGCGAAGTCCGCGATCTCGCCGCCAGCGACGGGGAGCAGTGCTGTGTCTGCTGCGCGTGGCGCATGTGGCAGCTGTCGCAACAGCACTTCGAGCGCGCGCGCCGCATCGGCTCTCGCTGTCGTGAATCGAATGCCGACCAGGCTCACGAGGCCGGCCACGCCATGGGCAGCGCGGTGATCAACCAGCCGAGATTCCTTGCCGAAGCTCAACTCACTGGCAGTTGCGGTCTCGCCGAACGGGACCAGCCCGCAGTTCGCGAACGTGACCTCGGACGTCGATAGCTGCAGCGTCGGATAGACGCAGTTCAGCTCGGCCATCCACGTCTCGATCTCGTCCAGGCGCACGTGCGCGCCATCGGGGAATTCGGGGAACAGGGTGTGCCAGACGCCGACCAGCGTCTTGTCGCGCCAGGGCAGGGTGAACAGATGCCGCGTCGAACGCCCCAGCACTGCATCCTTGTCGCGGCTCAGGCCCTGCACGGCTACGCCGAATTCGGAGGTGGGCGCACGATCTACTATGAAATACGCGTCGCGCGAGAATGGCAGCCGCCGCCACGCACCGAAACGCTGTGGATCGTTCTGCAGATAGTCCGCCCACGGTCCGGCTGCATTCAGTGTGAGCCTCGCGCGTACGTCGAATTCTTCGCCGCTCAAGCGGTCGCGCGCGCGCACGCCGCACACGGCGGAGCCGCGCCACAGGAATTTCGTCGCCTCGACATAATTGCAGGCGGTCGCGCCCGCATCGATTGCGGAGCTCACGAACGCGAGGACGAGGCGCGCAGGGTTGTACATCTGCCCGTCTTCGAACACGACGGCGCCGCTCAGGCCGGGAGCACGCAAGTGAGGAAAGAGCTCGAGCAGGCGCGTCCGCGCAAGCAATCGGCTGCGGCGAATCTGCCGCTGTCGGTCCGCGATGCCACTGTTGCGATCGAGAGTGAGGAGGTCGTACGCGCAGGCACCCGCGGCAAGGAACGCGCGCCCGCGCCTGCCGTGGCCGTACGTCGGGATTGCAATGGGAAGCGGCTGCACGAGGTGCGGCGCGATCCGCAGCAGCGCCGATCGCTCGTGGCAGGACGCGCGCAGCCGCGGCACGTCAGCGTGCTGCAGATAGCGAATGCCACCGTGAACCACCTTGAAGCATTCGGCCGAGGTCGCCCCACCGAAATCCGCGCGGTCGATCAGTGCGGTGCGCAGGCCCCGCAAGGCAGCGTCGCGCGCCGCGGCGGCACCGAACGCACCTGCGCCGATGACCAGGACGTCGTACTCTCGATCCGACAGGTTGTGGGGATTGCGCTGCATTCGCTGTCTCTCGGCATGACAACGCCTGCGATGCACGTTCGGTGCCGCACTGATGTCAAAGAAGCCTACGCAGCGCGAGCGATTGCCGCGCAATGCGTCACCGCGCCGGCCCTGGCGGTGTAAACGTTGCAACGTGGCTTGTAACGGTTGCTCCGGAATTTCCTGCGTCGCGCACGTCTGTGAAACCTGTGCAAGCGAGCGAGCGTTAGTGCGTGCCAGCAGTCCGCGAAGCGTGTACGTCGGCGCGGCGCATGTGTGGTACGCCTTTTGCTCCGAGCTGACCCATGTCGAATGCAATGACCCGGCCCGCAACAGCCGCAGCTACGTTCTTCAACAGCTGGGTCGCCGAGATCGTGCGCTCGCTCGCTGCCATGTTCGAAACCACCGCGCCGCTGGAACGCGAGCGCGCGCTGCATCGGCTGCTCCTCGCCGTCGTGCTGGGCGTGGGAATACTCGTCCGTTTCTGGCATCTCGGCACGCCGGGGCTGCATGGCGACGAAGAAACCATGGCGATGGCCACGATGCACATCGTCCAGGATGGTCGACCGATCCTGCCGAGCGGCATGTTCTATCCGCGGGGCATGACCGAGCTGTACCTCATGGCACTCTCGGTCCTGGCGTTCGGTGAATCGGAATGGGCGTTCCGGCTACCGTCGGCGCTGTGCGGCGTGCTGGTCATCGCGCTCACATACCTCGTCGGGCGGCGCTTCCTGCGGCCGCAATGGAATCTGGCGCTCGCCGCGACGACTGCGTTGCTGCCGGAAGCGATCACGTATTCGCAAACGGCACGGATGTACATCTTTCTGCTGGCCGCGATCGCCGGCTGCATGGCATGCCTGTTCGAATGGGAGCGCACTGGACGTCTTCGCTGGCTCCTCGGCGCTGTCGTCACCCTGACGATAGGCATCGAGTTGCACGAGCTCGCAGTGACGGCAGTACTGCTGTTCCTGCTGCCTGGCGTGCTGAAGGGGGATGCGCGTCAGATCGTGCAGGGCCTGATCGCCTGCGTATTCATCATGGTTGTCTATCTCGCTATCAATGCGTGGGTGAACTCGCAATATCCGGTGCCGCCGCCCGAGTACGCGGCGGACCTCGCGCCGCCAGGCTGGCGCGGCACTCAGGTGACGGGCTACCCGCGCGAATTTCAGCTGGCCATGCTCTTGACCGGCACCCTGACGGCTGTGTTTGCCGTGCACTTCGGGCGCAAGGTGCAGCAGCGGCTGCCGGCGTTTTGCGCGGCGGTGTTGCTGTTGATCGCCCTGGTCCTGCAGGTGCTGCTGTTCTATCACCTCGCGGTCTTGTTCGGCGTGGCAGGCGCGGTCGTCGCCTATCGTGCTGCCGGCCCGATCGTATTACGCCGGCTCTGGATCTTCGTCTTGTCGAGCGCTGCCTTGGGCCTGATTCAAGTGACGTTCCTCGCCTCACGCCCCGGCTCGATCGTGAAGCTGGTCGGCGCGCTCGTCGGCGAGCCGAGCGTGTGGCCATACGTGCGTGTCGCGCAGTTCTCGCTATGCGCCGCGTTGCTGGCGTTTTGCGCCACGCTGTGGGGGTTGTGGCGGATAGCGAACCGGCAGCGTGCGGCAGACTACGCGCTGCTCGCGCTGCTGGGACTGTGGATCCCGCTGTTCGTGATCGGCCTGTTCGCCTGGAATATGCCGTCACGCTACGCAGCGGCATCACTGCTGCCGATGCTCGTGTCCGCTTTCGCACTCGCGCAGCATGCATTCGATTGGTTGGCACAGCGCTTCGGCAATGGCTCGCTGCGCTCGTGGAGTCCCGTCGCCGTGCTGCTGACGCTGACGCTGATCGTCGAGCCGACGCAGGTATACGCCAGGATCCAACCCGGGCCGCTGATGTTCCCCGATCACAAGGGCGCCGCAGAATTCATCCGCGGCCAGAACATCAAGCCGGGCGACATCCTGATCGCGGAGGATGTGCTGGAACAGACCTATTATCTCGGCCGCGTCGATTACTGGCTGATCAGCCGCAAGCACGCCCGCGTGTACGTGCAACTCGTCGACGGCGTGATCCGCGACTTCTATACCAGCACGCCCGTGATCGACAGCGGCGAGCAGCTGCAGCACGTTCTGGACGAGCACCAGGGTCAGCGCATCTTCATCATCGGCAGCGGCGAGAACATGCGCGACGGGCGTCGTGACATGCGCGGCTTCGGCATCTTCGACGTCCTGAAGTCCGATCGCCTGGAGCAGGTGTACCTCGGCAACGATGGCGTGACCAAAGTGTGGCGTGCCAAACCCGCGAACGGAGGCTGAGCCATCAACCTCGCGCATCGAACGCTGGTCATCTCGATCACGCGCCTGCTCAATCGCGGGCTGATCGTGATCAGTCCGCTGATCCTGGCGCGGCTGCTCACGGTCGCCGATTTCGGCCGCTATCGCGAGTTCCTGCTGTACGTGACGGTGCTGACCGGCATCGCCGCGTTCGGCATCAACAGCAGTTTGCTGCGCTTCGTGCCGCGCAATCCAGTGCAGGGCTGGCGCTTCGTCAATCAGTCGATCGTGCTGACGCTCGTCGGCAGCACGCTGGTGGGTGCGGCGACGCTGCTGTTGAACGCGATCTCCGGCGGCAAGCTGCTCGGCCCGTACGCGCTGCCGGCGGTCATCTACACCTCGTTGTTCGTCAACTTCGATTTCTGGGAAGCGCTCTGGCTCGCGGAGCGGCGGCCCTACTCGGTGTGGGGCTATACCACTGGCCGCTTGCTTGCGCGCATCTCCGTGGTCACGATCTCGGCCGCACTGACGCGCGACGTGAATGCCATCATCTGGTCGCTGATCGGCTTGGAGACGGTTCGCGTCGCGCTTGCGATGCATGGCTGGTACGTGCGCAATCGCGTGGTGCCGAAGGACACCGCCGGCTCCTGGGCCGAGCAGCTGCGGTACTGCGTGCCATTCGGCTTCGCGCTCATCCTGGCGACCCTGAACAAATCGCTGGGCGGCCTGTTCGTCACCAAGATGCTCGGGCCGATTGCACTCGCGCATTACGCGATCGGCATCTATGCGCAGCCGGTCATCACGGTGCTGCGCAACGCGATTTCGGATGTCCTGCTCGGCGAAATGGCCGGGCGCCGCCAGGACGATCGGGCCGGCGTCCTCGCGCTCTGGCGACGCAGCAGTGTGGTTACCTTCATCATGATAATCCCGTGCGGCGTGCTGCTGGCCCGCTTCGCCGACACCATCGTAACGACGTTGTTCTCGAGCGAGTACCGGCCGGCGGTGCCGATATTCCAGATCTACGTGATCGCACTGCTGCGCGAAAGTTTCGACTTCTCGGTCGCGCTGCGGACCATCAACAAGACGGCACCGATGCTGCGCAGTAACCTGGTCGCGCTCGTGCTCAACGCGGGCCTGATGTTGCTGCTGGTGCCACGCTGGGGTCTGATCGGCGCGGTCAGCTCGTACGTGATCGCGCGGCTGGTCGAGGGAGCCGTTCTGGCATTTCAGACGCTGCGCGCGTACCAGATCGGGCTGCGGGATCTGGCAAATTGGTCCGATCTTCTCAAGAGCATCTCGGCGGCAGCTGCGGCGTCCGTCGTTCTGTACGGCACGTTTTGGACTGATGCGCTCGGGTTCGTCGGCGCGGTGCTGGCTTGTGCGCTGTACTTGCTCGTGTTCGTGCTGCTGTTGCGGCTCGCCGGCGTGCCGGAGGTCACGATCTTCCTGCGTCAGGCCCAGGGCTATTCGCGCTCGCTCCTGGCGCGGTTTCAGTCGTAGACGATTACTTCCGGGCGGCGAAGCGAATATCGAGAGCCGCACGCACGATGCTGCTGCGACATGCTTGCACACGCCGCTTGGGCGTCAGCGCGCCGACGATGGCTTCGAACAGTCGCAGCACACTGCTCGGCAGGGCAGCGTAGGTGTCGCGCCAGCGTACATACTGAGTCACTTGTCGAAACCCGACCTTGCGCAGCATCGCGCGCAGCTCTGCGATCGTATATGTCGTGCGCGCGGCCGGCTGATCCTGCGGACTCAGCAACCGGTTCACGGCCATGCACAGGAAGGTCCCGCGCGGGGCCAGAGCTCGATAGACCTCGGCCAGCAGATCCAGCACCTCGCCGGGGCGCAGCAGATCGAGCCGGCACTTCGTATACGCAACGTCGATGCAGGAGGAGGGCACAGGCACGTTCGCGCGATGCGCGAGAGCCAGATGAAACTTCTCGGGCAGTCGCTGCCCCATGCCCGGTATTGAAGAGATGTCGAGCGCTGCATACGTCCGCTTGACCTGCTCGGCGATCGTCAGGGCCAGCGAATAGTCGTCTTCGCAGAGCTCCAGAAAGGTCGTGGCCGGAGTCAGGAAGCGTTGCAAAAGGCGCAGCTGCGCAGTGTGATCCTCTGCTGGCGGGGACAGCGACAGGGCGAGCGAGTCCGCCGGGGCCGGCAGCGCGATCAGTAATGACTGCGTCTCGGAAGACTGCATGCTTCGACTCCTTCCCGTGGTTCGGGATTCGCCAATTCCGTAGCGATAGCTGCAAGCACCGTGCCGGGTGTCGGGCCGCGGCTTGTCCGGGAACCCGCGACGCGGCTGCGGCGTTGGCACCGACAACCATGCGTTTTCTACTCATCTCACTGCTCGGCTTCCTGACGCTCAGCGGCGTGTTCAACTTCGATCCCGGCCCGGCGCCGGGCGTGAAGATCAAGAACGCGTTGCTGTACGCGCTCATCGTCGGCCTGGTCCTGCGCATGACGTTTCAGCGTTATCGCTTTCAGTTGCCGGTGATGTTGGGACTGTGGTGCGTGCTGGTCGGGTATTCGATCCTGACCTATGTAGTGATCGTGTTTGCAATCGACTATCCGCGCTACGACTGGTTGCAGAGCGGCTTCCTGCTCAAGAACATCATGGTCGACTACATGCTCCTGTTCCTGGTGTTCTTCTATGGTCTGCGCTCCACCGAGGACGCCATTGTCGTGCTGAAGGTGCTGCTTGCTTGCTGGGCGCTCTCGCACATCGTGGCAGTCGCGGATGCGCTCGGCTTCGTGCACATCGGCGATATCGAGCAGCGCGGCGACGGTCGCGTACAGGGGACTGCCGGCGAGTCGAACCAATACGGCGCGCTGGTCGCTTTGTCCTTGCCGGCCATCGCGGCGGCGGTCTTCACTACGCGCGGTTTCTGGCGGATGTTCTGGATTGGAGCCACAGTGATAACGGCGCTGACCCTGATCATGACCGTGTCGCGCGGCGCTTTCGTCGCGGTGGTGTTCGCTGCGATGCTGGCCCTGTATCTATTCAGACGCTACGTGTCGGCCACGAAGCTGGTGACAGCTGCTGTGGCATCAGTCGTCGTGGCCGTGCTCGCCGTCGGCGGCGCGTTCGCGCTCGGGTTCGGCGACTTGCTCTATCACCGCATGCTCGGCAGCGCCGTCACATCGTCGGATGTCAGCGGGTTGTCGTCGGGGCGCAGCGACATCTGGGCCAGCGTGCTGGCGATGATGTTCCAGAATCCGCTGACGCTGCTAACCGGCTTCGGCTGGAATGCCTACTCGGCGATGCCGTTCCGCTGGGCCACGCACAATCATTATCTGTGGGCCTGGTTCAATCTCGGCCTGATCGGGCTGGTCTGCTACGTGCTGCTGCTGGTGCTGCCGATCAGGACCGCGCTAGCGGCCGTGCGCTACGCGGACGCGAGGGCCCGACCGCACCTGATGGGATTCGTCGTGGCCGCGACGGCGCTGGCAGTGGCCGTATTCTTCGTGAATCTCGCCAATCCGTGGCAATACTTCTGGGCGTATGTGGGCATCGTGATGCGCATTGCAGTGAACGCGATGGAGCAGCAGCCGGCGCTGGCGCCGGCAAGCGCGCACCAATCCGCTGCGCCCACGAACGGGAGTCGCGATCCGCACGGCTGGAGCGCCGTCACGTCACGCTGACATGCTGCAAGTCAGGTGATTTCCTTGCGACCGGCGTTGGACCGCACGCTCTCGCTGCCGTGTGCGTCGATGGCCGTCACCGCGAAGTAGTACGTTGCCGGCGCCAAGCCTTCGATGACATAGCTCACCACGCCGGGATTGCTCACATCGATTCGCTGAGTCAACCGCGTGACGTCGGTGCCGTAGTAGATGCGATAGCCCGCGAGATTGTTGAGGCTCGACCCGTCGGTCTTGGTGAGGGGTGGCAGCCAGTCCAGAGTCGCGCTGCGCGACGAGCTTGCCGGTGGAACTACCGGCGGTGGCGGTGCGCCGCCGTTGTCGCCGCTCGCGCCGCTTGGCTGCGCTGCGGATTTCTCTTCGCTGTCGTTGCAGGCGGCAATCATCACGGCGAGCAGCGCAACTACGATGCGGCCGCCGAGCGCCCCGCGAGACTTACATATACGCATGTCACACCCCAGTCTCGAAAGGGCATGACGCCGACGACGCGTCGCATCGGTGCGACACGCACGCTCGAGTTTGGCGGCCCCGCTGTCGTTGGACTGGTGTCCGGTAGACCGGAGGCTTTGCGTCACCACCTTTCGGTGGGTTTGCCCTTGTACAAATCAGCGCAATCGCCGTGAACTGTGCCGCACCGGGCCGAGGCAATCCGTGATCGAGCGCACAACACGGAAGGCCCGGCGGATGTCCGGAACTTCCGTACTCCGGAAACGTTCAGGTGTTCGATAAACCCGCCAGGTGTTTGATGTCTGCAACTCCGAGGAGCCTGCCGGCACCGGTACGCGGCGTCGCAGGCGATCCGTTGCGAGTGCTGATGGTGGGCCCCGCGTTAACGGTGAGAGGCGGCGTCTCAGCGGTCGAGCAGCTGCTGGTCGACTTTCTGCCGGCCGGCGTGCAGGTCGATCACGTCGCATCGATGGTCGAGGGCACAAAGCTGCGCAAGATCCTGACGTTCGCGACTGCGCTGGTGCGAACCCGTGCGCAGCTGCGGCGGCGTCCGCATGTCGTGCACATCCATTTCGCAAGCTACGGCAGCAGCGTGCGCAAGATGGTGATCGCGCGCCTGGCGATGGCGAGCGGCGCACCTGTCGTCATGCACGCGCATGGCGGCGCATACAGCGATTTCTGGAAGCGCATGCCGGCGGTTGCACGTGCCAGCACGTTGCGCACGCTGCGCCGGGTCGATCGTTTGATCGTGCTGGGCGAGCGCTGGCGCGAGTTCTTCGCATCGATCGGCGTGCCCGCCGATAGGATCGTCGTTCTGCCCAATCCCGTGGCGCTGCCGGCGCGGCTGCCGCTACGCTTGCCTCGCTCGCAGGTACGGTTCGTCTACCTGGGCTTGATCGCGCAGCGCAAGGGGACGTTTGATCTCATCGAGGCACTGGCGCTGCTGCCGCCGGAGTATCGCGCACGACTGCGGCTCATCGTCGCTGGCAAAGGTGAAATGCAGCGGCTGCGCGAGCTGGTCGCGCGCCATGGGCTCGAATCATGTGTCGAGCTGCGTGACTGGATCGGTCCGGCCGAGCGCGATCAGCTGCTTGCATCTGCGCATGCTTTCGTGCTGCCTTCGTACGTGGAAGGTTTGCCGATGTCGCTGCTCGAAGCGATGGCGTGGGGCTTGACGCCGATCAGCACGCCGGTCGGCAGCATTTCCGAGTATGTCCGCGATGGCGTGAACGGTTGGCTGGTGCAGCCGGGTGCGGTTGCGCAGCTGGCGCAGGCAATCGAGCGCGTCGTCAAGGACGAAGCGCAGTGCGCACGCATGGGCGAGCTCGCCAGAGCAGCGGTCGAGCCGCTCTCTGCCGAGACCTACGCGCAGCAGGTTCACGAGGTCTACCAGTCGGTGGTCGATGACGGAGGGTTAGCGTGCAAGCGCTCGTGAAGAAGTTGAAGCGCTGGAGCATCGGCGATCTGGCTGTGCGCCGGAACCCGATGTTCTATGACGACGCGCACCGCGTGCTCGAAGAGTTGACGGATGCAGGCATCGCGCAGCGGCGCGAATGGACGCAGACTCGACTGAGCGAGGTGCTGGCGGCCGCCGCACGCACGCCGTACGGACGGCAGGTCCGTGGTACTGCGCAACTCGATACGTGGCCTCTGCTCAGCCAGGAGAGCGTGCGTGCCTCGCCGCGCGCGTTCCAAAGCGCATCGAGCTGGTTCTCAGTCAAGGACAGTACGGGCGGGACCTCCGGGTCGCCACTGCCGCTCGCGCGCTCGCTGAACTCGATCGTATGTCAGCAGGCGTGCATCGATCTGATGGTGGAGAAGCTGGGTGCCGATCCGCGTCGCGCGAAAGCGGCCGTCCTGAGAACGGAGGACATCAAGCCGCCGGACGATCTCGAGCCGCCATTCTGGGTGTACGCGGCATCTGGAAGACGGCTGATCCTGTCCTCGAGTCACCTGAACGCCGCAACGATCGGCGCTTTTGCCGAAGCGTTACGCGACTTCGCGCCGGACGTGCTGTTTACGTTTCCCACCGCCGTGGAGTCGTTGTGCACGCACCTCCAGCGAGCTGGTATCAAGCTCACTGTGCCTCGCGTGCACTGCGCGTCGGAGGTGCTGCACGAGCAGGTCTGGAGGCATGTCGTCGACACCTTGGGCTGCAAGTTGTTAGACCAGTACGGCCAGGGGGAGCGCGTTGCGCATGCGTGGGCCATGCAACCGGGCGACTATCGCTTCGTGCCCGGTTATGCCCACGTCGAGCTCGAAGCAGTCGGCAACGAGGACGATCACGTTCTCTACGAGATCGTAGGCACGGCGCTGTGGAACCTGTCGATGCCGCTGGTTCGATATCGAACCGGCGATCTGATCCGTGTGCCGCGCGAGTGGGGCGCGCCTGAGCTCGAAGAGCTGGCGCTCGGCGTAAGCAGTTTCGGCGGCGTGCTCGGACGCGACGGCGACATCCTCATTACGCCGACGGGCACGCGAGTGATCGGCCTCAGCCACTTTCAGCGGCACGTCGACCACATCGTACGCATCCAGCTCATTCAGGAAACGTTGCATCACATCCGCATCCTGGTGCTGGCCAAAGCGGGCTACTCGGTTCGCGATGAGCGGCGGCTGATCGACAATGTGCGCGGCAAGCTGCCGGCGAGCATGGAGGTGAGGGTCGAGCGGGTCGACAAGCTCGAGCGTACCGCGCTCGGCAAGACGCCGTTCGTCATCCGCCGCCCCTCGGTGCAGGCAATCGCGAAGGAACCGCGTGTTCGCAGCAGATCGGCATGAACCTGGCGTGGAAACTGCGGCGACTCTCGGCCATGAGAGCACCCGAGCTGGTCTATCGCGTGCGACAACAGGCGCGCGCAAGCGTCGATCGCTTCGGACTGCTCGGCCCCAGGCCCGTGTGGCTGAAGGAAGAGCGCTATGGCGAGCCATGGGTCGCACCCCTCCCGCAGCACTTCGCTGCAGACAAATACCGTGCGGCTGCGGAGCGCATTCTGGCCGGCGAATTCGCGGTGTTCGCATTGCGCCCGGCGCAGCTCGGGTTCCCGCCGCGCTGGAACCGCGACCCGAAAACCGGCCGCGATGCGCCGCTGGTGCACGGCAGGACTCTCGACTATCGCAATGAAGCGCTGGTCGGCGACATCAAGTATCTGTGGGAGCCGAGTCGGCACGCGCAGCTGATTACCCTTGCGCAGGCATGGCATCTGACCGGGGACAGGAAGTTCGCCGCTGGTTGTCAGCTGCTGCTGGATTCGTGGTTCGAGCAATGTCCTTACGGGCGGGGGCCGCATTGGAGCAGCAGCCTCGAGCTGGCGCTGCGCCTGGTGAACTGGTCGTTCGCCTGGCATTTGCTCGGCGGCGCGCAGTCGCCGCTGTTCCACGGCACGACAGGCGCAGCATTCCGCGAGCGGTGGCTCACGAGCATTCATCAGCACTGCTACTTCATCAGCGGCCATCTCTCGCGCCATTCGTCAGCGAACAATCATCTGTTGGGAGAGCTGACAGGCCTGTTCGTGGCGAGCTTGACGTGGCCGCTCTGGACCAGCAGTGAGCGCTGGCGCGCCAGCACGCACCGCGAGCTGGAGTTCGAGGCGCTCCGGCAAAATACCGCCGACGGCGTGAACGCCGAGCAGGCGATCTGGTATCACCATGAAGTCGCGGACCTGCTCATCGTGGCCGGCATCGTGGCGCGCGCCAACGGTTGCGACTTCGGCAGCAGCTATTGGCAACGCCTGGAAGCCATGCTCGCATTCCTCGCGAGCATCATGGACGTGGGCGGCAACGTGCCCAGTATCGGCGACGCCGACGACGCGGTGATCGCGCCGCTCGATCCACATGAGGCCCACGTCTACCGGTCGCTGCTCGCGCGCGGCGCTGTGCTCTTCGGCCGCGCAGATCTGAAGCTCAAGGCTGGCGCCTTCGACGACAAGAGCCGCTGGCTGCTCGGCGATGCAGCCGACGACAGCTTCACGCATATCGCAACCGACGCAGCATGCCTGCCCGTTCAGCGGCGCTTCGAGCAGGGCGGCTACTGTATTCTCGGCGACAGCTTCGAGAGCGCGCGGGAAGTCCGCATTGTCGCGGACGCGGGGCCGCTCGGTTATCTCTCCATCGCCGCGCACGGCCATGCCGATGCCCTGTCGTTCACGTTGAGCGCCAGCGGCCGCGAGCTGCTGATCGATCCGGGCACGTTCGCGTACCACACGCACCAGCGATGGCGGGACTACTTCCGCGGCACCATCGCTCACAACACGGTGCGGGTCGACCGGCAGGACCAATCATTGAACGCTGGCAATTTCCTCTGGCTCGCACACGCGCGTGCGCGGCTGGTGAGCTTCGAGGTCACGCCCGACGAAGAACTCTGGAGCGCCGAGCACGACGGCTATGCGCGTCTGCAGGATCCGGTTCTGCATCGACGCGAGCTGCGCTTCGTGCGCTCCACCGCAACGCTGATCGTGCGCGATGAGCTGGAATGCCACGGCGAGCATCAGCTCGAGCTGCCATGGCACTTCGCGGAGTGCTGTGAGGTACGACTCGACCGCGGTACGTTGGTCGCGCGTAACGGCCCCGCGGTGCTGCACATGACGCTGCCCTCAGCAGCGTCCTGGCAGCTGGTCCGCGGTCAGGATGATCCACCGCTCGGCTGGATCTCTCGCGCTTTCGACTCGAAGTCGCCGACGATTACGCTGCTCGGCGCGCTCGCCGTGCGCGGCACGACGACGCTGACCACCGAGCTGCGCGTGGAACTGATAACCGCGCGCGACGCGCTCAGCGAACGCCCACGAGCTTCGGCGCGCTCGGTGGGGGCAGGGGCTTGAGCCGCAGCAGGATGATGCCGTCGCGGTCGGCGAGCTGGACCTTGCGGGTCAGCTGACCATTGTTCACGGACGGCGCCTGCGTGCCTTTGATGCGCTTGAAGTCCTCCTCGAGCGTCACTTCACGCGGGCCGTTGCCTTTCGGATTCACCAGCACGATGCCGTTCTCGAAGTTGCGCCGATAGACACCGTTCTGCCACGCCGCGGTCACGGGCCCTTCGCTCGCCTGACCGAGGTTCGCGTCGAACTCGTCGAACCACGTCACTGTGGTGTAATTCAGCGTGCTGTCCGTGAACGAGAAATAGGCGTTGTCCAGCAGGCACGAGCCGAGGCCGTAGCGCAGCGCCTGATAGTCCGACTTGTCGCCGTGCTGGTTGAAAGCGACCAGCTTCGGCTCGGCGATGACAGCCATGGTCTTGCGATACCAGCGCATCATTTCCGGCCAACCGCCCCACTTCTCGACCCCGTAGCGCGTGCCGATGATGCCTTCGATGACGCCGCCGTCCAGACTCTGGTCGAACTCGTCGAGCACCGCATCTTTCGCGCCCCAGTCGGCGACGTTGCCGATCACGTACTTGCCCGGCATCAACTGATGCAGCAGTGCGAAGCGCTTGCGAAAGCCTTCGCGCAGCCACTTGCCCGCATTGGCGCTGTCCTTGGAGTCGATCACGCCGTCGCGGTTCCAATCGGCATCCGTGCGCGGCTTCCAGAAGACGGCGTCCTCGAACAGGCCCGCGATCGAGGGATTCGGCTTCACATAGT
>Ga0207675_100001549_pt1 | contig 23025 bp, 15 predicted proteins | sample KBSSwiS42_FD_184305 | JGI IMG/M metagenome (GOLD analysis project Ga0207675, IMG submission 184305) | Switchgrass rhizosphere microbial communities from Kellogg Biological Station, Michigan, USA - KBS Switchgrass S4-2 (SPAdes) (version 2) | ecosystem: Host-associated > Plants > Roots >...
GACCGCGTGGCAGCGCGGTTTCGGCTGCCTCGACGCGCCACGGCTTGTGCGCGACGCCGCCGATCGCGATCCGACCATTTCCGTCGCGCTGGATCACCGCAGCGACCGACACCAGCGCAAAGGCATAGGACGCACGGTCGCGGACCTTTCGGTAGAAATGCTTGCCGCCGAGCGGGCGCGGCAGCGTGACCGAAGTGATCAGCTCGCCGGGCGTCAAAGCGGTCTCGATATGCGGCGTCGACCCTGGCAGGCGATGAAAATCGGCGATCGGAATCGCGCGTACTTGTCCTGCCAGATCAACCGTTTCGACCCTTGCATCGAGCAGCCGCATTGCCACGGCCATGTCGCTGGGATGCGTCGCGATGCAGTCGTCGCTACCGCCGATCACCGCCAGCTGCCGGCTGTAGCCGCCGATCGCCGCGCAACCCGATCCGGGCTGGCGTTTGTTGCACGATTGGTTGGTGTCGTAGAAATAGGGGCAGCGCGTGCGCTGTAGCAGATTGCCTGCGGTGGTCGCCTTGTTGCGCAGCTGCCCCGAGGCGCCGGCTAGCAGCGCGCGCGCCAGCACTGCATAATCGCGGCGAACCCGCCTGTTCGCGGCAAGATCGGTGTTAGTGACGAGCGCGCCGATGCGCAGCCCGCCGTCCGGCATGTCCTCGATGCGATCGAGCTTGAGCGGTCCGACATCGACCAGATGCCGCGGCGTCTCGATCTCCAGCTTCATCAGATCGAGCAGGTTGGTGCCGCCGGCGATGAACTTCGCGCCAGGCACGCGCGCCACGGCAGCGGCGGCGCCGGCGGGATCGGTCGCGCGCTCATAGGTGAACGGCTTCATGCCTGGCCTCGCGCGACATCGGCGATCGCTTCGGCGATGTTCGAATAGGCGCCGCAGCGGCAGATGTTGCCGCTCATCCGCTCGCGCAACTCGAGGTTGGTGATTTCGGGGCTCGCGCCGAGATCGGCCGTGACATGGCTCGGTATGCCGGCTTCGATTTCCTGGAGCACTGCCACCGCCGAGCAGATCTGCCCTGGGGTGCAATAGCCGCACTGATAGCCGTCATGCTTGATGAAGGCGGACTGCATCGGATGCAGCTTGTCCGGCGTGCCGAGCCCCTCGATCGTGGTGACCTTGTCGCCCTGGTGCATCACCGCGAGCGTCAGGCACGAATTGATCCGGCGTCCGTCGACCAGCACGGTGCACGCACCGCATTGGCCATGGTCGCAGCCCTTCTTGGTGCCGGTGAGCTTGAGGTGCTCGCGCAGCGCATCGAGCAGCGTCGTCCGAGTGTCGAGCATGAGCGTATGGCGATGTCCGTTCACGTCGAGCGTGAGGGGCATCGTCGCGGGAGCCAGGTCGACGGGAGCGACTGGCGCGGCGGCGGGTGCTGGCATGGTCGTCAAAGTGGCTACCGCAGCGCCGCCTGCCAAGATGCTGCGGCGCGACATTTCCACATCGCAAGAGATGCTGGACACATTCCGGTCCTTCCGGCCCCGGCGTCACGGCGGCCGAGGCCGACCAGTTGAACGCAGTTACATTCGCCGCCCAACGCACGAGCCGGGATTTGGCTTCGTCGCGTCAGGCTTGCTGCAGAGCGGCCGGAGTGCTGAGGAGCGCCATGCGCACGACGATCTTTCCCGATGGCACCCAGGTTCCTGCGCTCGGCCAAGGCACCTGGATGATGGCCGAGCGCCCCGAACGGCGCGCCGACGAAGTCGCGGCGCTGCGCGAGGGCGTGGCGCTGGGCATGACGCTGATCGACACGGCCGAGATGTACGGCGAAGGCGCCGCCGAAAGCCTCGTCGGCGAAGCGATTGCCGGACTGCGCGACCGCGTGTTCCTGGTCAGCAAGGCTTATCCGCACAACGCCTCGCGCACGCGGCTGCCGCAATCGTGCGAGGCGAGCCTGAAGCGGCTCGGAACCGACCGGATCGACCTCTATCTGCTGCATTGGCGCGGCAGCGTGCGCTTGGCCGAAACGGTGGAGGCAATGGAGCGGCTGGTCGAGGCGGGCAAGATCCTGCGCTGGGGCGTTAGCAATCTCGACACGGGCGACATGGAGGAACTGATCGCTGCGGGCGGTACGCGCTGTGCGACCGACCAGATCCTGTATAATTTGACGCGGCGCGGGCCGGAATTCGAGCTCATTCCCTGGCTGGCGGAGCGGTCGATGCCGGTGATGGCATATAGCCCGGTCGAACAGGGTCGGTTGCTGCGGCACACTGCGCTTCAGGCTATCGCCGAACGGCTAGGAGCGACGCCTGCGCAGGTGGCGCTTTCCTGGTTGTTGCAGAAGGGCGGCGTGATCGCGATACCGAAGGCGGGCTCCGTTGCCCATGTGCGGGAGAATCGCGCCGCGGCGGAGGTGGAGCTGGGGGCGACGGAGTTCGCCGAACTGGACAGAGCATTCCCGCGGCCGAACCGGCGGGTCGCGCTGGAAATGATTTAGCCGCCGTTGCGCCTATGCGAGAGCAAGTGCGCACCGCTGACATGGGGAGTGTTGCACGGATGAGTCTCGAAGGCGAGCCTATACGGCCAATTAGGTTCCACTTTACCTCAACGCCCAGCCTCCAAGATCGCCACGCCCCAAGGATCGATGGTAGAATCGGCCTGCTTGCCGGTCAGAAGATCTGTTCCATTGGCAAGCTCCCGAGGAATATTTTGCTTCTCCCGCGAGTAATTCAGCAGGTAGCGGACGCGACTTCCATTCGTCAGAGTACCGCTACGCACGACTAGAGGGAACCGAGCTTCGTCTGGCCAAACAACGCCCGCCCGTTTCGCAGTGTCGGTCAGGACACCCTCGATCAGTGCGTCCGACGGCATGAAGCCAATATAGGTTACCTCTCCCTTGCCGTACGAGTTGCGGGTGATCGCAGCATAATTAGGCCAGGAATGATGTTCGAAGCGGGCAATCACCTTGGCAGTTGTGGGAGCTAGAAACTCCATCCACAAGTGCGCCTCGAGGTCCTTTCCGCTGAGGCCATATAGCTCAGGCCCGATCTTGACCCCTTTTGGTTCGGTAAACAGCTGGTAAGTCACCCCTGCCGCTTGGGCGATCGCGCCCGGCTGCGCCCCGTAGCGCACCTTGGAGTCCTCATTGGTGAACCCACTCTTGAAGGTGTAAACCAGGTGGCCGCCAGCTTTAGCAAAGGCATTCAGCCGAGCGATTTCATCGTCACTCGCCGAATACAGGGCTGGCACGACAATCATCTTGTACTTCGACAGATCCGCATTCCCATCCGGTGAAATGATGTCGGCCTCAATGTTCCTTCGATATAGCGCATCATAAAAGGGGCGCATCACTTGGTTGTATTCGATGTTGCCAGGCAACTTGAACGAGTCGAACGCGCTTTGCGCACGATTGCTGACGTAGATCGCGACATCATTGGTCTTCTTCAAATCTGCAAGCTTCGGCCCAAGGCGCTTGATGTCGGCACCAATTTCCTTCGCCGACTGGTAAACCTCATTCGGCTGATAGTCTTGGGTCAGCAAGCCGCGCCAGTAGGTTTCGATTGCGTTCGACGTGGTAGCCCAGTGCCAATATGCGACCATGTTCGCACCCGACGCGAGATGGCTAAAGGCCTGTAGCCGCAGTTGGCCTGGATATGGTGTCCATTGTAGCCATCCCTGTGCCTCGGTCTCGATAACATAGTAATTCGCGCCGTCTTTCAGCGAGCGAGCCAGGTCACCGCCAAAGGCAATCTCCACACCTGTCAGGTCATCTTGCGTCGGGTGGTAGATGTCGATGCCAGCAACGTCGAGCGGCCGAGCTGCTTTCCAATGGTTCACCTCGGGCTGAATACCGTAGGACGTCTTTAGCCAGCCCAGGTCGAAGTTCTGGGTGATGAACTGGTCGTTGCGTGCGTGCTTGCGAACCAGCTCCGTTTGCCACGCGAGAAACTCCGTTACGAGGCCTCTCTGGAATTCGGCGAAGGCATTTTTCACGCTCGCGTTCATGGTGCCGGTTGTCGAAGGAAAGTCCTCCCACCGGTTGACCCGATTGCTCCAGTAATCGAGACCCCAAGCCTTATTCAGTTTGTCGAGGCTGCCCCACTTCTGCTGCAGCGCCTTCACAAACGCAGCCTGCACATTCGGTCCGGCCGTGTTGTAGGGCTTGGTTTCGTTGTCGACCTGATAGCCGATCACCGCCGGATGGTTGGCAACGTGGGCGATAAGATTCTCAATGACCCGCTTGGCAGCTACGCGATAGTGCGGGTTCGTGATGTCCATGTTCTGGCGAAAGCCAAACTTGGCCTGACCCTCTGGTCTGGTCACCAACACATCCGGGTGCTGACGCGCGAGCCATGTGGGGATCGCATAGGTGGGCGTGCCGACGATGACTTTGATGCCATATCGCTGGGCAGCTGAAAGCATCCGATCAACATGGTTGAAATTAAAGATACCCGGCTGCGGCTCAAGCGTTCCCCAAGTCGACTCGGCGATCCGAACTACCGTGATGTTCGCCTCTTTCATCAACCGAAAGTCTTCATCGATACGATCGACGGGAGTGTATTCGTCGTAATACGCCACCCCATAAAGAATCGATTGTGGCGTGCGATCGACATCTTGTGCTGTGGCTTGCGCGAAGAACGGGCTAGACCAGGTCGCGACAAAAGCTGAGGCGACGACAAGGCTTGACAGCTTTAGCTTAGTCATCCGATCCCACTTGTCCCGTATTTGTTGAATTTCCTAGTCGCGGCATCCGTCACACCGCTCGACACGATCGCCGCGCCCGCACCGCTACCTAGCGGCGCCCGCCGAGGGGCGGTCCAGCTCCGCGGCACTTTCGTTTCGTTCACGCAACCTCCCTTGTGTTGCGTCCCTGGACGGCGCAGCTCGAACGTGACCGCTTGTTTTCATTTATGCAACCACGATTCCTCTTGTGAAATCGAATCGGACGATGATGCTGGCCATGCGCTGATCGGCGGACGCTGTGGGCGAACAGGGAATTAAGGGGCGGGAAAGACGACGGACAAAATCCCGCGTAACGCGAGGGACGCTGCTCGCATTTTGCTGTACTTTCCGGCCCACCTGCCATTCCTGGCGGGGTGCCTGCCGCGCCTTTTGGCCCGGGGTCCGCTAACAGGGACGTCAAGTTTGATCGTGATCGCCCGCAAGCGAGGCGCCCCCGATCGGTCCACTCCCCGTATCTAGTTTCTACGCACTCCGGCGCGGAGCCTTTTGAAGGAACTGGTGCACGAAGGCGATCGCCATGCTGCCCTCTCCCACTGCGGCGGCAACGCGCTTGACCGGACCCAGCCGGACATCGCCACAGGCGAAGATGCCGGGAAAGCTGGTCTCGAGCAGGAACGGATCACGCTCCTCCGACCATTGTCCTCCTTTCACCACATCGTCACCGGTCAACACATAACCGCGCGCATCGCGGAGAATCTCAGCCGGCAGCCATTCGGTCTCGGCATCGGCGCCGATGAACACGAACAGACCGCCGGACTCGACGCGTTCGGTTTCCCCGCTGGCGCTGTTGCGCACCTCGATCGCCGTCAGCGTGGCATCGCCGTGGGCTGCGGTCACTTCCGAGTGGAAGCGAACGCCGATGTTCGGCTTCCGGCGCAGTTGGTCGATCAGATACTGCGACATGCTCTCTTCGAGCGATCCGCGCCGCACGATCAAGGTCACCGAGCGCGCATGATTGGCGAAAGACAATGCGGCCTGCCCGGCCGAATTGCCTGCGCCGATCAGATGCAAGTCGAGGCCATTGGTAGCGCCGGCTTCGCTGCGCGCGGCGCCGTAGAAGATGCCCTTGCCGATCAACCGCTCCTCGCCCGCGATCGCTAGCCGCCGCCACGCTACGCCGGTGGCGAGGATCACCGTGCGCGTGCGGACGCGCTCGTCGCCGTCAAGAACGACCGTCATCGCCTCCGGCTCGATGCGCTGGACCGACCGCGTGACTACGATCTCCGCGCCGAGCCGGCGGGCCTGGCGCAGCGCGCGGCTGGCAAGCTCGTCGCCGGAAACGCCGTTGGGAAAACCGAGGTAATTCTCGATCCGCGACGAGGTGCCGGCCTGGCCGCCCGGTGCTTCGCACTCGACGACGAGCGTGCGGAGGCCCTCGGACGCGCCATACACTGCGGCGGCGAGGCCGGCGGGGCCGCCGCCGATGATCACCGTGTCATAGTCGGCGGCGTTGGGACTGGTCTGCAAGTCGACGCGTCTGGCGACTTCGCGCGGATCCGGGCGCAACAACACGCTGCCGTCGGCGAATCTCACCGCGGGATAGTCGCCCTCCGGCGGGCGCGGCCCCTGCCAATGGGCGGAGGCTTCGGACGAGTCAGACGACAGCCACTCGAAATGGACCTGGTTGCGATCGAGAAATCGGCGCAGCGCAATGCACGCCGCATCCCAGCGCGGGCCGATCATCGTCAGGCGCGGCTTGGGTGGCTCGGCAGAGACGGCCTGCAATCCCCCCAGCCGCTCGCGCGCGAGTGCACCCATCTTCGCGGCAAATTCGGGTGAGGCGGCAGCCAGCGAATAATAGTGCGACGCATCGACTCGCATGACGCGCGAAGGCTCCGATGCGCGATAGCCACCGGGAAAAGGCGCGGCGAGCGCGAGCGGAACTTCGCCGAATATGCTGCCCGGGGCCCGCCAGCCCAATGTCCGTTCGACGCCGTCGAACAGCTTCACGACCTCGAACTTGCCGGCGAGGACAGCGTAGAGCGCGCGCTCGCCGCCCTCCGGTACTGCGAATTCGCCGGGCGCAAGATGGATATCGGCCGAGCTTTGCGCGAGGCGTTCGACTTCCTGATCGGCGAGCGACGAGAATAAAGGTACGGAACGAATGTCCTCGGCCGTCAACATGTCTGCAAAGCCCCCGATGTGCCGGACGTTTGCCGGGTTTCCGACGGGGGCGCAACAACCACCAAGGCCGCGAGCGAGCATGCGTTCCCATTTTGTTCGTACGGGCCTATAGTGACCGCATGATGGAGTCGGGATTCATCATCGTTGGGGCAAACTGATGGGACGGCGCGCGGGAAGCGCCGACCTGCCGCTCCATGGCGGCCGCGTGCCGGCTTGGCTCGGCGAGCGGATGACGCGGCTCGGCACGGTCATCACCGAAGCGATCCTGCTCGAATATGGTCGCGACGAATTTCTGCGCCGGCTCGCCCACCCCTTCTGGTTCCAGTCGTTCGGCGCCGTGATGGGGATGGACTGGCATTCGTCCGGCATCACCACCAGCGTGATCGGCGCGCTCAAGCGCGGGCTCGCGCCACGCGCAGGCGAACTGGGGCTGCACGTCTGCGGCGGGCGCGGCAAGCATAGCCGAAAGACGCCAGAGGAACTGCTCGCGGTAGGACATCGCGTCGGCCTGGACGGCGCCGCGCTCGCGCGCACCAGCCGGCTCGTCGCCAAGGTCGACAATGCCGCGGTGCAGGACGGGTTCGATCTCTATCTGCACGGCTTCGTCGTCGCCGACGACGGGCGCTGGGTGGTGGTGCAGCAGGGCATGAACGGCGATCGCGGGCAGGCCCGGCGCTATCACTGGCTGAGCGAAGGGCTCGAAAGCTTCGTCGACGCGCCGCACGCCGCGATCGACGGCCGCCACCAGGGCGAGATCGTCAATCTGGCCGACCGGCGCGCGGCCGCGTCGCGCAGCGGCCAGCTCGATCTGCTCGCGCGGAAGGGGCCCGACGGCATCGTGCGCGAACTGGCGCGGCTGGAGCCAGCCGCCGCATCGGGGCAGGCATTGCTTCCGCACTTGATATTGCCCGACCACCATGAGGTACGCGCGGAGAATATCGTCCAGCGCCGTCTGCACGGTGCGCTCGCCGCAGCAGCCGAACGCGGGCCTGAGGATTTCGCCGATTTGCTGCTGGTGCCGGGCGTGGGCGCGCGGACGGTGCGCGCGCTGGCGATGGTCGCGGAAGTGGTACATGGCGCACCGTGCCGGTTCAGCGATCCGGCGCGCTTCTCGCTGGCGCACGGCGGAAAGGACCGGCATCCGTATCCTGTGCCGACGCGCGTCTATGATCGCACCATCGCCGTGATGAAGTCGGCGGTGCGACAGGCGAAGCTGGGCGCGACCGAGGAATTGGCGGCGATCCGAAGGCTCGACGAACAGGCGCGACGGCTTGAACGCACCGCGACGGGGCCCAGCGTGCCGCAGCTGATCGCCGAAGAGATGACGCGATCCGCGGAGTTCGGGGGACGCAGCGTGTTCGGCTGGGAACCCCCCGCGCAGAACCCTGAACGCGCCGGCTAAGCCGGAGCAGCGAGCCTCTCACGAGAGCGAATGGGGATCGGCCTTGCGGCTTTCGCCGCTTCGACCTTGGCGATCCTTTCGTCCTGCTTCGCCCGCATCCGGAAGCAATGAAGCAGCGGCTCGGTATAGCCGTTGGGCTGCGCCGCACCCTGAAACACCAACGCCTTTGCTGCCTCGAGCGCAAGGCTGCCGTTCGGATCGGCGAGCATCGGGCGATAGTGCGGATCGCCAGCATTCTGCGCGTCGACCTTGGCCGCCATGCGCGCGAATGCCGCCTCGACGTCATCGCGCGTGCACACGCCATGCATCAGCCAGTTGGCGATATGCTGCGACGAGATGCGCAGCGTCGCGCGGTCCTCCATCAGGCCGACGTCATAGATGTCGGGGACCTTCGAGCAACCGATGCCCTGGTCGACCCAGCGTACCACATAGCCCAATATGCCCTGCGTATTATTGTCGAGCTCGGCACGGATCGCCTGCGGCGACCAGTCGCGCGCCTGCGCCACCGGTGCGGTGAGCAGCCGTTCAAGCGAAGCTATTGGCTCACGCGCACGCACTGCCTGCCGGGCGAACGCATCGACCAGATGGTAATGGATCGCGTGCAAAGTCGCCGCGGTCGGCGACGGCACCCATGCCGTCGTGGCGCCGCTCAGCGGGTGCGCGATCTTTTGCTCGAGCATGTCGGCCATGCGATCGGGCGCTGCCCACATGCCCTTGCCGATCTGTGCCCTGCCCGCGAACCCGCAAGCGAGGCCGATCTGGACGTTGCGATCCTCATAGGCCTTGATCCAGTCGGACCCCTTGATCTCCCCTTTGCGCATCATCGGCCCCGCGCGCATCGCGGTGTGGATCTCGTCGCCGGTGCGATCGAGGAAGCCGGTGTTGATGAAGAAGATCCGGTCTTTCACGGCATGGATGCACGCGGCGAGATTGGCGGAAGTGCGCCGCTCCTCGTCCATCACGCCGATCCTGAGCGTGTGGCGCGCGAGCCCGAGCAGGTCCTCGACGGCGTCGAACAGATCGTTGGCGAACGCGGCTTCGGCCGGCCCGTGCATCTTCGGCTTGACGATATAGACCGAGCCGGTCCGGCTGTTGCGCACCGTGCCCAGCGACTTCAGGTCATGCAAGGCGATCAGACTGGTCATGACCGCATCGAGAATGCCCTCGGGCGCATCGCCGCCGTCGGGCAGGCGGATCGCCGGCGTGCTCATCAGATGGCCGACGTTGCGCACCAGCAACAGGCTGCGGCCCGGCAACTCACGTTCGGCGCCGTCTCGGCCGACATAACGTCGGTCCTCCGCCAAGCTGCGCGCAACCGTCCGGCCGCCCTTGTCGAAGCTGGCGGTCAACTCGCCCCGCATCAGCCCGAGCCAATTGGCATAGGCGGCGACCTTGTCCTCGGCATCGACTGCCGCAACCGAATCCTCGAAGTCGACGATCGTCGACAGTGCGGCTTCGAGCCGTATGTCGGCGATGCCGGCGCGATCGTCGCGGCCGATCGGGTGCGCAGGGTCGATAACGACTTCGATGTGCAGGCCGTGATGGACGAGCAGGAGGTTGGCACCCGCGCGCCCGACCAATTGGCGGGGATCGGCGAGCGGCGGATCGCCCGCGCCTTGCCATTCGAGCCAGGAGCCAGTGGCGAGCGGCGCGGCGCGATCGAGGAACGCCTTGGCCCAGCCGATCACCTGCGCACCCCTGGCGCGGTCATAGCCGCCGGACCGCGGCGCGCCCGGTAGCGCATCGGTGCCGTAGAGCGCGTCATAGAGGCTCCCCCAGCGCGCGTTGGCGGCGTTGAGCAGGAAGCGCGCGTTGAGCACGGGCACGACGAGCTGCGGACCGGCCATGGTGGCGAGCTCGGGATCGACGTTCTGCGTGCCGATGGTGAAGGGTGCCGGCTCGGGCACGAGATAGCCGATCGCACTCAGATATTCATGTTGCGACCGCGCGGCGAGCAATGCCGACGGACGCGTTGCGTGCCAGCAGTCGATCCGCGCCTGCAGCCGGTCACGCTCGGCGAGCAGCGCGGCATTTTCGGGCGCGAAGCGGCCGAAAACTGCGGCGGTGCCGGCCCAGAAATGCTCGGCGGAGATGCCGGTGCCGGGCAGCGCCCGCTCCTCGACGAAGCGGGCGAGGACCGGCGCGACGCGCAGCCCGGCGCGTTCGACCATGTCGTGCATCTGCGCGCCCCTCAGCCGAGCCGGCCGAGCCGGTGATACAAATGGCCCAGCTTCACGCGCTCGGGTCCCGCCGGTCCCTGCTCGAGATAGTAGAGGATGGCGGTACGCAGCAGGGCGAAGTCCTGCGTCGAGAAGACCGCGCGCGCCCGCGGCGGCTCGCTGCTGGTTTGGATCGTGTCGGGAATCATCTCGTCTCTCCTTTTCTTGGCGACGCCGGTCAGGCGAACTGGTTCATGGTGTTGTGGATTCCGCCCGCCTTGAGCGCGGCCTCGCCGGCGAAATATTCCTTGTGATCGTCGCCGACGTCCGAGCCGGACATGTTCTGGTGACGCACGCAGGCGATGCCGTCGCGGATCTCGCGGCGCTGCACGCCGGCGACATAGCCGAGCATGCCGGCCTCCCCGAAGTAATCGCGTGCGAGCTGGTCGGTCGACAGCGCGGCAGTATGATAGGTCGGCAGCGTGATCAGATGGTGGAAGATCCCCGCGCGCTTCGATGCGTCGCGCTGGAAGGTGCGGATCTTCTCATCGGCTTCGGCCGCGAGCGGCGTATTGTCGTAGATCACGCTCATCAGCGCGCCGCGCTCATATTCGGAGACGTCCGCGCCGGCCTCGACCCAGCGGTCATAAACCTGCTGGCGGAAGTTGAGCGTCCAGTTGAACGACGGCGAATTATTGTAGACGAGCTTGGCGTTGGGGACCACTTCGCGGATGCGGTCGACCATCGCCGCGATCTGCTCGATGTGCGGCTTCTCGGTCTCGATCCACAGCAGATCGGCGCCGTTCTGCAGCGACGTGATGCAGTCTAGCACGCAGCGATCGGCGCCGGTGCCGGGGCGGAACTCGTACAGATTCGAGGCCGTCCGCTTCGGGCGCACAAGCTTGCCCTCCCGCGCCATCAGCACATCACCGTGCAGCGCCGCGATATCGGTGACTTCCTCGCAGTCGAGGAAGCTATTGTACTGGTCGCCGAGATCGCCGGCCTCGCGGCTATAGGCGATCTGCTTGGTGAGGCCCGCGCCCAGCGAATCGGTACGCGCGACGATGATCCCGTCCTCAACGCCGAGTTCCAGGAACGCATAGCGGCAGGCGCGGATCTTCGCGAGAAAGTCCTCATGCGGCACGGTGACTTTGCCGTCCTGATGGCCGCACTGCTTCTCGTCCGAAACCTGGTTCTCGATCTGGAGCGCGCAGGCGCCGGCCTCGATCATCTTCTTCGCGAGCAGATAGGTCGCCTCGGCGTTGCCGAAGCCCGCATCGATGTCCGCGATGATCGGGACGACATGCGTGTCGTAATGGTCGATAGCGTTGAGCAGATAGCGCTCGCGAGCGGTGTCACCCGCAGCGCGCGCCTTTTCGAGATCGCGGAACAGCAGCCCCAGTTCGCGCGCGTCGGCCTGTTTGAGGAAGGTGTAGAGTTCTTCGACCAGTGCCGGGACGCTCGTCTTCTCGTGCATCGACTGATCGGGCAGCGGCCCGAACTCGGAGCGCAGCGCCGCGACCATCCAGCCCGAAAGATAGAGATAGCGGCCGTGCGTCGTCCCGAAATGCTTCTTGACCGCGATCAGCTTCTGCTGGCCGATGAACCCATGCCAGCAACCGAGCGACTGGGTGTAGTTCGCGGGATCGGCGTCATAGGCCGCCATGTCCTGCCGCATGATTCGCGCCGTGTAGCGCGCGATGTCGAGCCCGGTGCGGAAACGATTCTGCGTCACCATCCGGGCGACCGCTTCGGCGTCGATCCCGTTCCACGCTGCGCCCTGCTGCCGCAGCAGCGTTGCGGTCGTGTCGATGTCCTTCAAATAACCCATCATGCGATTCCTGATTTCCTCGATACAGGCCATGCTCATGCGCGACCGAAGCACGCGGAAAAAGGACGAGGAGCGACATCAAGTCACAAATTGTGTTGTTCATTCTGTCATGATGTGACATTCCGACAGCATGTCCACGCCTGCCGATCGCAAACTCTATCTCGGCCCTCGTCTGCGCGTGCTGCGACGCGAGCTGGGCCTCAATCAGACGCAGATGGCCGAGGAACTCGGCGTGTCGCCGTCCTACCTTAATCATCTGGAGCGCAACCAGCGGCCGCTAACGGCGCAGATGCTGCTGCGGCTGGCGAGCACCTATGACATCGACATGCGCGATTTCGTCGCCGGTGCGAACCAGGCAGCCGCGAGCGATCTGCACGAAGTGTTTGCCGACGACCTGCTGCGCGACATCGGCATTCCGCGCCACGAAGTGATGGAGATCGCTGAGAATTATCCAAGCGTCACTGAGTCGATCGTGCGACTGTACCGCGCGCTGTCGGACTTGCGCCACCTGCCTGACCGCGTCCAGCGCCTCGGCAGCTCGAAGCTCGCCACGCCGCTCGACTGGCTCAATGACCTGCTCGAGCAGCGCCGCAACCATTTCGCCGAGATCGACGTCGCCGCCGAACGTCTGTCGGCCGAGCTATCGCCCTCACCGGCGGCGCTCGAACGCGCGCTCCCCGACCAGCTCCACCAGCGCTATGGGATCAGCGTCGACGTGGTGCCGCAGCGGACGCTGGCGGGGAGCCTACGCTTCTTCGACTATCATCGCCGCCGGCTGATGCTGTCGGAACTGCTGCCCCCGGCCAGCCGCAATTTCGGAATGGCCTATCAGTTCGCGATCCAGGCGCTCGCCGACGAAATCGAGGCGGTCGCGGCACGCGCTGCCCCACCCGACCAGGAGACCGCACGGCTGACGAAACTGGCATTGGTCAACTATGCCGCCGCCGCGATCCTGATGCCCTATGCGGCGTTCGCGCAGGCGGCCGAGGACAGTCGGCACGATCTCGACCTGCTGGCCGGTCGCTTCAACGCCTCGCTCGAGCAAGTCGCGCATCGGCTGACGACGCTCGGCCGCCAAGGCGCACGCGGCGTCCCGTTCTTCCTGCTCAGGATCGACGCTATCGGAAACGTCTCGAAACGCGTTTCGGCGGAAGCACATCCGCTCGCGCGCGCCGGCGGAAGCTGCGCCCGCTGGGGACACCATCGCGCGCTGCGGCTGCCCGGCGAGACCGTCGCGCAACTGGTCGAGATGCCTGACGAGACGCGGTTCCTGACCGTCGCGCGTGCGATCCCGCGCACCGCGGGTCCCGGCGCGACCATGATCGTGCTGGGATGCGAAGCCAAATATGCCCGCCGCGTGGTGTACGGCGACGGGCTCGATCTCGACCGGGCGGTGCCGATCGGATCGGCATGCCATATCTGCGAGCGTCCCGACTGCCCGGTCCGCGCGCTGCCCCCGATCACGCGCGCGCTGGACGTGCACCAATATCAGCGCCCGACCAACCCCTTCCCGTTCCGTCCGATCTGAAGCCGCGACGTTCCGTCAGCTTGTCGCGAACCGTGCCGCATGCTCACGGACCACGGCCTGGATCGCTGTGTCGGTGTCGAAATTCCCGTACCAGCCCTGCGGTTCGTGCGGCGGGTCGCCCATGAACTGGGTGTCGCCGTCCTTGAAGCGTGAATCCGGGTGCGCGGCGCGCGCCTCGCCGTTCCATGCCCAGAAATTGGTGCCGACGACCGGCCCGCCCTCCTTCAGGCTCGCTTCGGCCGCGCTGTAGATCAGCCGGTAGTAGCGCTCGCGGAACGTCGTCGGCACGGCGGGATCGTAGAGCTCGCCATCGCGCGGGAAGCCGAATTCCTCGATCACTAACGGCTTGCCGGCCTCGGTCGCGAGGCGCACCTGCGTCCCGACATAATCGAGCACGCGCGCGCGTCCGCCTTCCCAGGTGCCCGCGAGATCCTTGCCGTTCACCCAGCCCCAGTTGAGCGGCCAGACGTGCGCCGTGAGATAATCGATGTTCTGATGCGCGCGCGCGACGATTTCCGTGCGGCCGGCGCAAGCAATCGTGCCTTCCATGCCGAGCGAGACGAGATGATGGCGATCGAGGCTGCGGATCAGCGCGGCAGTATCGTCGATCCAGCGGTAATAGGCCGGCAGGTTCTTCTCGATCGCAGCCGGCGAGCCGCCGGGGCGCGGCTCGTTGCACAGCTGCCAGGCCATCAGCGCGCGATCGTCGGAATATTTCTGCCCGGTCACGGTGTTCCGCCGCGTCACCAGCACGCGGACATAGGCGAAGTAGCGCGCGACGGCGGCCTGGCGGGCGTAGAATTCGCTCGAGGCGTCGCCGAACGCCGGCCAGGGATGCGCCGGGTCGTTCGCGTCGATATACTGGCCCGTTTCATACCAGCTCAGCGTGGTCATGCCGCCCGACCATTCCCAGAAATTGGTCAGGTACAGCACCGCGGTCATGCCGCGCGCCGCGATCTCGGCCATGGCGTGGTCGAGCCCGACCAGCAGTTGCTCGTTCAACTTGCCGTCGCGATTGACGAACCCGGGCCGCACCGCGTTGTGCAGCGGCCCTTCCTCGGCGCTCGCCAGCACGCGGACATTGGTGACGCCGAACGCCTTCAGTCGGTCGAGCTCGCGCCTCAGCCGCGCGCGGTCGCCGAACGCAGCATCGCTGCCGAGCCAGGCGAGATACCAGGCATTGGCGCCGGCATAGCGATACGGCTTGCCATCGCGCATGAGTCGACTGCCCTTGCGGCGGACGAAGCCCGGACGCCGCGCCGCTACGGCATCGCCGATTGCGATCGGGGCGGCCGACGCCGCAAGACCGAGCAGCAGCGTCCGCCGATCGAAGTCGAACCCTTGCGTCATGTCTCATCCTCCCTGGGGCGCCCCATGGCGCTCTTGCCAACCGGCTCGTGATCCGGTCTATGATAGCGCTATCCTAACGGCCCACGCACAGCGCCGGCAATCGGGAATCACGGAGAGGAAGTCATGCCTGGAGTGAAGACGCGTCCCGCCGTGGCCGGCGCTCTGCTATTGGCCGCCGGCGCGATCGCCGCCGTGTCGGTGCAATCTGCTCCTCGGCACGCCAAGCCGAACCGAGCAGCAGCCCGCGCCGACGCACCGGGCACTGCGCATCCGGCGATCTGGCCCGCCTATCACTATCCGGTGCCGAAGACCGCGGCCGGAGAGGCGAAGATCGCCGCGCTGCTCAAGCGCATGACGCTCGAGGAAAAGATCGGCCAGCTCGTCCAGGGCGACATTTGCTGCACGACGCCCGCAGACGCGAAGAAATACCATCTCGGCTCGGTGCTCAACGGCGGCAACAGCGGTCCCTATGGCAACGACCTGGCCCCGGCGGCGGACTGGCTCAAGCTCGCCGACGAATTCTGGGCCGCGTCGACGGACCGATCGGGCGGCGGTGTCGGCATCCCGCTGATCTGGGGCACCGACGCAGTTCACGGCCATTCGAACATCATCGGCGCGACCCTGTTCCCGCATAATGTCGGGCTCGGCGCGATGCGCGATCCCGCGCTGATCGAACGGATCGGCGCTGCGACCGCGCAGGAAATCCGCGTCACCGGCCAGGAATGGACCTTCGCGCCCACCGTCACTGTCCCGCAGGATTATCGTTGGGGTCGCGCCTATGAAGGCTATTCCTCGGATCCCAAGCTCGTCGCTTCCTATGCCGGCGCGATGGTGCGCGGACTCCAGGGGCCGCCGCAGCAGACCGACCTGCTCGCGCACGGCAAAGTGATCGCCTCGACCAAACATTATCTCGCCGACGGCGGAACCGACGGCGGCGTCGATCAGGGCGACGCCAAGATCAGCGAAACTGCGCTCCGCGACATCCATGGCGCGCCCTATGGCCCGGCGATCGAGAATGGCGTCGCGACGGTGATGGCGAGCTTCTCGAGCTGGCAAGGCAAGAAGCTGACCGGCAACAAGAGCCTGCTGACCGGCGTGCTCAAGCAGCGCATGGGTTTCGGCGGGTTCGTCGTGTCCGACTGGAACGCGCATGGCCAGGTCGAAGGTTGCACCAACGCCGCCTGCCCTCAGGCACTGCTGGCGGGCATCGACATGTACATGGCGCCCGACAGCTGGAAGCAGATCTGGCAGAATCTGCTCGCCGAGGCACAGGCCGGGCGCATCCCGATGGCCCGGATCGACGAAGCGGTGGCACGGATCCTGCGCGTCAAGGCGCGGCTCGGGCTGTTCGAGGCCGGCAAGCCGTCGAGCCGGATGTACGGTGGGCAATGGCAGCTGCTGGGCTCGCCCGATCATCGCGCCATCGCCCGCGAAGCGGTGCGCAAGTCGCTCGTGCTGCTCAAGAATTCGGGCGTGCTGCCACTCAAGGCAAACGCGCATTTGCTCATGGCCGGCGATGGCACCGACGATATCGCGCGCCAGTCGGGCGGCTGGACGATCACCTGGCAGGGCACCGGGCTCAACAACGCGCAGTTCCCCGGCGCGACTTCGCTGTGGAAGGGCCTAGAGCAGGCGGTTGCTGCCGCCGGCGGCACCGCCGAACTGTCGCCCGACGGCAAGTTCACCACCAGGCCCGATGCGGCGATCGTCGTGTTCGGCGAGAAGCCCTATGCGGAGTTCCAGGGCGACCGGAAGACGCTCGCGCCCGATCCCGACCTCACGCGGCCGTATGAGACGATGCGCAAGCTCAAGGCGCAAGGCATTCCGGTGGTTGCAGTGATGCTCACCGGGCGCCCGCTGTTCGTGAACCCGGCGCTGAACCTGGCGGATGCGTTCGTCGTGGCCTGGCTGCCCGGGACCGAAGGCAGCGGGCTCGCCGACGTGATCGTCGGCACGGCCGGCGGCGCCCCGCGCTTCGACTTCGCCGGCAAGCTGCCTACCGCCTGGCCGCGCACTGCGCGCATGGCCGATGGCGCGCTTTATCCGTTCGGCTATGGCCTAAGCTACCGCAGCCCCAAGGCAGCGTGGAAGCCGCTTGGCGAGGACTCGGGTGTCGCCAACGCCGGTGACAGCCGCAACTGGTTCTCGGCCGGTATTCCCGCACCGACCTGGTCGCTCATCGTCGGAAGCGCCGATCAACGCGAGGAACTGCGCGTCACGACGGTGCCGGCGCAGGCGCTGAGCGGAAAGGTCAGCATCAGCGCGGTCGACGGGCTGGTGCAGGAAGGCGCGCGGCGCTTCCAGATCGCCGAGGGCGACACCGCGATCGCCGTTTCGACGCAGAGCCCGATCGACCTTTCACGCGAGACCAACGGCGAAGTGCTGCTGCTGGTTACGCTGGCAGTGAACAAGGCGCCGGCATCGGCGACGATCGGAATGCGCTGCGACGGCGCGTCCGAATGCGGCGGGCGCACGACAGTCGCGTTGCCGGTGCAGCCGAAGTTCGTGCGCTACGGCGTGCCGCTCAAATGCCTGGCCGCCAGGGGCGTCGACATGACCAAGGTCTCGCGGCCGTTCGTATTGACGACGCACGGCGCGGCGGACCTGGCGCTGGCCGAAGTGCGCCTGGGCACCGATGCCGAAATCGTGTTGCCCTGTAATTGAAGTGATCGGCGGGCCCGAGGCGTCTCGCGCTCTCTTGCAGAAATGATAGCGCTATCTATACTCGCTCCAAAATGGAGCCGGTATAGCCGGCCCGGAGAACGGGGAGAGCGATGAAGGCGATGCGTCTCGCGCAGCGGTTGACCGTCGGATTGTGCTTGGCATGCGCACTACCGGCGGGCGCGCGGGGGCTCCCCATCGGCAAGTGCATCAACGCCGGCAATCACCTCGAGGGCAGGGTCGAGAACGCCTTCGGCGGCAAGCGGATCGAGTCCGAAGATTTTCGCGCCATCCGTGCCGCCGGCTTCGAGACGGTTCGCATTCCCGCCAACTGGTACACGCACAGCGACCCGGAAGCACCGCATAAGATCGATCCACAATGGATGACGCGAGTCACCGAAGTGGTCGATTCCGCACTCGCCAGCGGGCTCAAGGTGATCCTCGACAGTCACAATTTCGCGCCGGTGCATGACGATCCGGCGGTGGGCGGTCCCTGGCTCGCCGAGGTCTGGCGTCAGGTCGCGCGCAATTTCGCCGACCGCCCGCAAGACAGATTATGGTTCGAGATCGAGAACGAACCGCATGACAAGCTGGACAATGCCAATCTGCTCGCGACGCTCGGCCCGGCGCTCGCAGCGATTCGGGAGAGCAACCCCACCCGGCCCGTCGTGATCGGCGGCGAGCGCTGGAGCGGCATCGACTCGCTCGCGACGCTTCGCCTACCCGACGACCCCAACGTCTATCCGACCTTTCATTATTACGAGCCATTCGACTTCACGCATCAGGGCGCAAGCTGGGTGAACCCCAGTCCGCCGCTCGGCCGCAAATACGGGACCGAAGCGGACGCCGCGCGGCTGACCACCGACATCGCCAAGCTGCGGGCCTATGTCGCGCGCACCGGCGTCACGCCGTTCATGGGCGAGAGCGGTGCCTTTGAATCGATCCCGCTCGAAGGCCGCCTTCCCTATTACCGCGCGATCACGCAGGCGTTTACCGCCGAAAATGTGCCGATCTGCTATTGGGCCTATACCAACACTTTCCCGCTCAGGGACAAGCAGACCGGAAAATGGCTCGACGGCATGCTCGACGCCGTTGGTCTTTCGAAGAAATGATTCATTCGCCTATTGGAGATGCGACCATGATGACCCGCACTCTGCTTCTGCCGATCGCAGCGTTACTGCTGGCGGCAGCGCCCGCCGGTGCGCAGGACTCGCTGCAAGGCAAGCTGCCCGGCAAGCTGATCAACAACCCTGCGTCGCTCGACTGGTCGGGCAACGGCAAGGACTATCAGAAGCGCGGCATCACCGGCGCCGATATACCCGGCGGCGGCGCGGCGGCGCATTATGTGATCGCGCGCCGCGGCACGCACCCGTACGACGTCACTGCGGACATCCCGGTGACCGACGACATCGCCAAGGGCGACGATGTGACGATCGGTTTCTGGGCGCGCACGGTTTCGGCAGACACGCCCGACCATCAAGGCACGATCGGCGTCCGCGTGCAGCAAAACAGCGCGCCCTGGCCAGGCTTCGTCGACAAGACCGTGGCAATCGGCCCCGACTGGAAATGGTATGAAGTGACCGGCGCGTCGACGGTGGCCCTGCCCAAAGGCACGGCGATCGTCTCGCTCCAGCTCGCCGGCGCCCGGCAGACGATCGACATCGGCCAGATGATCGTGATCAAGGGCGCCAAGGCCATCACGCCGACGACCGCAAGCGCAGCGCCGGCCCCTGCCGACCTGCCCCCGCAACTTGTCGGCAAGGGACGGCTGATCAACCGCCCCGACAATCGCGCCTGGGGCTTCGCGGGCCCGGATGCGAGCCACGTCGAGCAGGCGGACAAGACGATCTATCTCGGCAAGTCGACGCGCTTCACTTCGCCCGGCGTCGGCGCGCATCCCTGGGACATCAGTACCCAGGTTCCGATCGACGAAGCCATCGCCGAAAGCGACCAGTTGCTGATCGCCGTTGCCGCACGCACCGTATCCGCCGCTACGAGCGACGGCAAAGCGACCATCGGCCTGCGCATCCAGAACAACACCCCGCCCGACTATCCAGGCTTTGCCGACGCGGCGATCAAGCCCGGGCCCAATTGGCAGCTGATCCAGATGCACATTTCGGGGCCCGACGCCGTGCCGGCTGGGAAGGGTGTGCTCGCGCTGCATTTCGCAGGTGCGCAGCAAGTGGTGGATATCGGCCCGGTCTACATCCTCAAGACGAACTGAACATGTCGGACGAAGGAACGGCGCGCTTGCTGGACTTATCGAATTGTTAGCGCTATCAGGATTAGGCGGGAATCGGCGGGGATGGGCATCGCGCGAGCCGGTGCACTACCATCGAAACCGAAGCGATTGTCTGACGAATGGGGAGGGAAAGTTTGGCCGACGGGATATCCAAGCCCGAAACGAGGTGTGCGATCTATCCGAGCCTGGCCGGGAAGCGCGTCATCATCAGCGGTGGCGGATCCGGGATCGGCGCCGCATTGGTGGATAGCTTTGCGCGCCAGAGCGCGCGGGTCGGTTTCATCGACATCCAGGACGAGCAGTCACTTGGCATCGTCGCCAGTCTCGACGCCGCCGAGCACGTGCCGCTCTACCGCAATTGCGATATCCGCGACTGTGACGCGCTGATCGCGACGATCGAGTCACTCGCCACCGACCTCGGTGGCTGCGATGTGCTGATCAACAACGCCGCAAACGACGATCGCCACGAAATCGACCTGGTCACACCGGCCTATTGGGACGAACGGATCGCCGTCAATCTGCGCCACCAGTTCTTCGCGACCAAGGCCGTGATCCCCGCCATGAAAGAAGCCGGCGGCGGCAGCGTCATCAACCTGGGCTCGGTGAGCTGGCACCTCGGCCTCGCCAGCCTTGCCGTCTACCAGACCGCCAAGGCCGCGGTCGAAGGCCTCACGCGCAGTCTTGCGCGCGACCTTGGCCGCCAAGGCATCCGTGTCAACGCGATCATCCCGGGCAACGTGCAGACGCCGCGCCAGATGCAATGGTACACACCTGAAGGCGAAGCCGAGATCATCGCCGCGCAATGTCTCGAGGGCCGCATCCAGCCTGCCGACATCGCCGCGATGGCGCTGTTCCTCGCCTCCGACGACGCGCGTTTCTGCACCGCGCACAATTATTGGGTGGATGCGGGCTGGCGATAGCCTGGGTTCTGCGAAATCAAGACCGAGAAGCGAGGATGACCGGGCATAGGCCAGGCATCGGCCAAGGGAGAGAATGAATGCGTCGCCTGCTGTTGCTTGCCGCTCTTGGCCCCGCCACCCCTGCCCTTGCCGCACCCACTCTGTCCCCCGCCTGGTCCGATCACGTCGTGATCCAGCGCGACCGCCCGATTCTGATCGAAGGAAGTGCGCGCGCCGGGGAAACCATCACCGCCATGCTCGCAAGCGAACGGCAGAGCGCCACTGCCGATAGTACGGGCCGTTTCACGCTACGCTTCGCCCCGCGCCCGGCGACCCACGACCCGCTGACGTTGCACGTACGCGGGGCCGACGGCAGCGAAGCCGTCGTCAGCGACATGCTGGTCGGCGACGTCTGGCTGTGCTCGGGCCAGTCGAACATGGAATTGACGGTCGAGCGCGCACTCAACAGCTGGGGCAATATCCAGGGGTCTGCCGATCCCGAATTGCGGATGCTGACGGTGCCCAAGAGCACTGCGCCCGCGCCGCGGCTCGATCTGTCGCAGCCGGCCCCCTGGCTCGCCGCATCGCCCAAGACGACGGGCAGCTTCTCCGCCGCCTGCTATTATATGGCGAAGGCGCTGCGCGATAAGCTCGGCATCCCGATCGGTGCGATTCATTCGAGCTGGGGCGGCTCGCAGATCCGCGCCTGGCTTCCACCCGAAGGCGGACGCAGCCTGTACGGCGACGCCGAAATCGCATTGCTCGAACGGTTCGATTCGGACCGGCTCGGCGCCGTCGCGGCATTCGCGCCGCGTTGGCAGGCCTGGTACCTCCAGCAGGGCGGCGGCAAGCGCCCATGGATCGAACCCGACGCCATCGCCTGGCAACCCGTGCCCAGGATCAGCCCGTGGAACGAATGGAACGCGACGCCGCTCGCCAAGCAACCGGCCGGAACCGTGTGGCTACGTCGCACCGTGACGCTCACGCCCGCGCAGGCATCGGCGGGCGGCACGCTGTCGCTGGGAGTGCTCGACGAACTCGACGCCACCTGGGTCAACGGCCATCCGGTCGGCGTCAGTTTCGGCTGGGACGTTGCGCGCGCCTACAAAATTCCTGCCGGCTTTCTGAAGCCGGGCGTCAATGAAATCCTGGTCGCAGTGAGCAACAGCTGGGGTGCCGGCGGCTTTGTGAGCGCTGCCGATCAACTCGCCCTCGCGTTCGGCAATGGCGAACGCGTCGCGCTGCCCGATGGCTGGCGGTTCAGTATCGCGCCGGTGACGAGCTTTCCGCCGCGTGCGCCGTGGGATGCGAACGCCGGCATCGGCGTGATGCACAACCGCATGATCGCGCCGCTTGGCCATTTCGCGGTGAAGGGAGCGGCCTGGTACCAGGGTGAAGCCGACGCCGGCATTCCCGGCTATCGTAATCGCATGCGCGCGCTGTTCGCCGGCTGGCGGCGGCAGTTCGGACCCGAGATGCGCATGCTGGTGGTCCAGCTCGCCAATTTCGGCGCGGCACAGATTGCGCCGGCGGCGTCGGGTTGGGCGGAGATGCGCGAGGAGCAGCGCCAATCGGTGCTCGCCGATTCCAATGCCGCGCTGGTCACTGCGATCGACCTGGGCGAGCGCACCGACATCCATCCGGCGAACAAGGTCGAGCTGGGCAATCGCCTCGCGCTCGCCGCCGAGGGCACCCCCTTACCGCAACCGCTGCGCGCCGTCCGGGAGGGCGAGAGCGTGCGCGTGACCTTCTCGGGCGTGACCGGCGAACTCGCAGCGTGGAGCGGCCCGGCACCGCTGGGGTTCGAGCTCTGCGGCGCCGAGCAGGAGAGCTGCCGCTATGCGACCGCGCGGATCGATCGCGACAGCGTGGTGCTGGCGCCGGACGGCAAGCCGGCGACGCGCGTGCGCTATGCCTGGGGCGACAGCCCGGTCGTCAATCTGTTCGACGGCAAGCAGCTGCCGGTGCCGGGGTTCGAGTTGGGGATTGTCGGGCAATAGGGCCTGGCTTAACCGGCACTCGTCACCCCGGCCTTGTGTGTATAGACCAGGAACATAGTGGACGGTGTTCGGAGACATGGTGAACACGTTGGCATGGGCAGGAGGAGCCGATGCCGTTCAAGGAGTGTTCGCTGAT
>Ga0207675_100001550_pt1 | contig 22998 bp, 22 predicted proteins | sample KBSSwiS42_FD_184305 | JGI IMG/M metagenome (GOLD analysis project Ga0207675, IMG submission 184305) | Switchgrass rhizosphere microbial communities from Kellogg Biological Station, Michigan, USA - KBS Switchgrass S4-2 (SPAdes) (version 2) | ecosystem: Host-associated > Plants > Roots >...
GCGTGCCGCCGCGCACCACGACCGCACCCGGCGCGCCGTTGACGCGCACGTCCTGCGGCCAGTGCTCGAGGTTGCCCGGCAGCCCGACCCAGCTGTCCGAGTACACCTGCCAGCGCTGCGTGAAGTTGCCACCGCGGGCATCGACGCTGAGCGTGAGCCGCTCCGGCCATACGCAGCGATAGGCGGAAGCGTCGATCGGCTGGCTGGCTTGCTGGCCAGCGGCGACCAGGAACGGGCAGCGGCGGAATTCCTCGCCCTTCAGCACCCAGGTCTGCCAGGCGCGTAAATCGGGGGGAATCGCCTCCTGGCTTTGCGAGGCGGTCGAACAGCAGAACGCGAGCGCGAACAACATCGCGCGCATGAACCTGTGCATGTGATGCCCTCTTCTTCTTGGCGCCCTGAGTTTATCAACGGCGTCGTGGCCGGCTTTGGTCTAGCATGCGCGCCTCGATGAACCGCGCCAACGACATATTGGAGTTCTGGTTCGGAAGCGGGCCTTTCGATACCGCGCGTCTCGCGGAGCGCAACACGTTCTGGTTTGGCGGCGATGGTGCCGAAGCGCAGGCGGCGCGCGACGAGTTGATTCGTTCCAGCCTGGAGCCGATGCTTGAACGCGCGGCGCGTGGCGAGTTCGCTTCCTGGGCATCGAGCCCGCGCCGGCGTCTCGCGCTGATCCTGTTGTTCGACCAGGTGCCGCGCAATTGTTATCGCGGCACGGCCGCGGCCTTCGCCTTCGACCGCGAGGCTCTGGCGCTCAGCGTCGAGGGCCTGCAGCTGGTGGCGGATGCGGCGCTGGATCCGGTCGAGCGGGTGTTCTTCTATCTACCGCTCGAACATGCCGAGTCGATGGAGGCGCAGGATGCGGCGATCGCCGCCTTCGAGCGGCTGGTGGCCGAGGCGCCCGAAGAACTGCGCGACTACTGCGCTTATACCGCCAAGTACGCGGTCAAGCATCGCGACGTCATCGCGAAGTTCGGACGTTTCCCGCACCGGAACAGGATGTTGGGGCGCGTGGACACGCCGGCGGAGAGCGAATGGCTGGCAGCGCACCCGAACTACTTTTAATGGGGACATTCCTCATTTCTGCTGTCATGTGACAGTGAAATGAGGAATGTCCCCATTAGTCCTCGGTGTCGGGTTCGACGAAACACCACGCGACTTCGGGAAACTTCGCCTTGATGTTGCGCTCGAGCTTGTTGAGACACGCGACGGCCTGCTCGATCGAAATGCCCGGCGTCATCCGCACCTTGACCGCGAGCATCACCTGCGGACCCATCTGGATGGTAATGGCGCGGAACAGCTGCTCGATGCCGGGTTCGGCGGCGATCTGCTCGGCCAGCGCCTTTTGCAAATCTTCCTCGGCGGAGCGGCCGACGATCAGTCCCTTGATGCGCATCGCGACGAAGATCGACACGCACACCAGCACCACGCCGATGACGATGGAGCCGATGGCGTCGAACATGGTATTGCCGGTCACCGCGGCCAGCGTGACGAAGATGAAGGCGAGCATGAGGCCCACGAGCGCCGCCACATCTTCGCCGAGCACCACCACGAGCTCCGCGTTGCGCGTGTTGCGCACCCAGTAGGCCAGCGACCGCGCGCCGCGCAGTTTCCTGATCTCGCGCAGGCAGCCCATCAGCGAAAAGAACTCGAGCACCACCGATACGCCGAGCACCAGCAACGCGACCCACGCCTTGTTGAGCGGCTCGCCATGGCCCAGCTTCTGCCAGCCCTCGTGGATCGAGAACACACCGCCCATCGAGAACAGCAGCAGCGCGACGATGAAGCTCCAGAAATAGGTGATGCGGCCGTAGCCCAGTGGATGCATGGCGTCCGCCGGCTTCTGCGCCTGGCGAAGGCCGAGGTACAGCAGCACCTGGTTGCCGCAGTCGGCGAACGAATGGATGGCCTCGGCCAGCATGCTGCCCGAGCGCGTGTACCAGGCCGCACCCAGTTTCGCGAGTGCGATGCCGAGATTGGCGATGAACGCGTAGAAGATCGCCTTCGATGACGAACCGTGATCGGACATTGGACTAATTCGTCGGCGAAAAATCGGGTTGCCCGATCTTCATCTCCGTCACCGGGCCGTACTTCGCGGCGTCCGCGCGGATCTTCTCCGCGTCGCCGATGAGCACGATCACCAGGTCGGTGGGACGCGGGAAGGCGTCGGCGGTCACCGCCGCGGTCTCCGCCAGGTCCACTTTCGCGAGCGCGGCGCCATAACCCTCGATGTAATTCTTGTCGAGACCGTAGAACTCGAGGTCCGCGAGTGCGGCGGCCCAATGCGCGGCCGTTTCCAGCCGAGTCGGATACTGGCCGAGCACGTAGGCGCGCGAAGATTCGAGCATGGCGGGTTCAATCGCGCCGTGCTTGAGTTTGTCGAGCGTCTCGAGCGCGAGATCCAGCGCCTTGCCGGTATTCTCGGTCTTGGTGAACGAGCGGATGGCGAACTCGCCCGCGGCGGTGCCGCGCACGAAACTCGACTGGGCACCGTACGACAGGCCGGACTTGATGCGCAGCTCGGTATTGAGGATGGATGTGAAGCGCCCGCCGTACAGCGTGTTCACGAGATCCAGCGCCGGCCGGCCGTTGTAGCGCCGGTCGACGCCGACGTTGCCCAGCCAGAAATAGGTCTGCACCGCGCCGGGTGAATCCACCAGCAGCACACGGCGTCCGCTCACGCGCGGCGGTTCGGCGAGCGCCGGGGCGGCGGGCGCTTTCGATTTCGCCCAGCCACCGAAAGCGGTGGTCAGCGCCTTCTTCATCCACTTGGCGTCGAGGTCGCCGGCGAACACCAGCGTGGTGCGATCGGCACCGAAGTACGCGGCGTGATAACTCACCACGTCGCTCTGCGTGATCGCGGCCAGCGAGCGCTCGCTGCCGCCCTGCGGCCGGCCATACGGATGCGCACCGAACAGCAGCGCCCGCCCGTAGATGGGCAACATCTGCGAAGGATCCGAATCCTTGGCGGACTTGATGAACTCGATCTGGCGGTCGCGGTACTTCGTGAGCTCGTCGGCATCGAGATGCGGGCGCATGAGCGCATCGGCGAGCAGCTCGATCATGAGCGCACGATCGCGGGCCAGGAACTGGCCGCCGACATTGATGGCTTCGGCACCGGATGATGCATTGAAGCTGCCGCCAACGCCTTCGACCGCGTCGGCGAACTCGAAGGCGCTGCGCTTGCCGGCGCCGTGATCCAGCAACCCGGCGACCAACGAGCCCACGCCCGGCTTGGCGACCGGATCGGCGAGCGCGCCGCCACGGACGAAGCCGCTGAAGGCGATCAGCGGCACGTCCTTCTTCGGCAGCAGGATGATGGTGAGGCCGTTCGGCAGCACGAAGCGCTGGTGCGCGGGAATCTTCACGCCGACCGGCTGGGCGTCGGCCGCGAACCCGGCGTTCACAAACAGGAAGCCGAGCAGCAGCGCGGCGACGCGGACGCGACTGCGGCTCATGGCTTCGCCTCCGCAGTCGCGGGCGTGGCAGGCGCCTGACTACTCGCCGCGCGCGGCGATTGCAGCACTCCCACCGTGCGGTGCGCATTCTGGAAAATGAGCGCGGCCGCTTTCTGCACGTCGTCTCGCGTGACCTTCTCGTAGGTGGCCGGCGAGTCGAACAGCTTCTTGTAGTCGCCGTCGAAGACTTCGAACTCGCCCAGCAGGCTCGCCTTGCCGTCGATGGTGGCCATCTTCTTCCAGAAGTCCGACGCATGCAGGTTCTTGGCGCGCAGCAGTTCGGCGTCGGAGACGCCCTGCGAGACGATCTGCGCCAACGCGTCGTCGAGCACCTTTTCCACGTCGGCAACCTTGGCGCCTTCGGGCAGCGTCAGCCAAAGCCAGGTGAGACCCGGGTCGAATCCTTCGAGGAATCCGCCGCTCACGTCGATGGCGAGCTTCTTGTCTTCAACCAGCAGGCGATGCAGTCGCGACGCGTCGCCGTCGGTGAGCACGGTCATGAGCAGGTTGATTGCCGGGCCCTGCGGATCGTTGGCGGCCGGCGACTTGTAGGCGAGATACAGCAGCGGCGTGGAGGCTTCGCGTTCCACCATCACCCGCTTCTCGCCGAGCTGCTCGGGCTCGACGGTGCGCACCGGCGGCGGCGGTTCCTGTCGCGGGATGGGCTCGAAATACTTCTTCGCCAGCGCGAAGATTTCATCCGCGCTCACGTCGCCCGCCAGCACCAGCGTGCAGTTGTTAGGCGCGTAATTGGTCTTGAAGAACTTCTGCAGGTCTTCGACCTTCCAGCCCTGGATGTCGGCCGGCCAGCCGATGGTCGGGATCTGGTAGGGATGCGCGACGAAGGCCGTCGCCTGCACCTGCTCGCCCAGAAACCCTTCGTTGCTGTCTTCCACGCGCAGCCGCCGCTCCGAATACACCACGCCGCGCTCGCTCTCGATGACCTTGGGATCGAAGGCGAGATTCGCGAGCCGGTCGGACTCCAGATCGAACACCAGCTCGAGCGCGCTGCGCGGAAACCAGTCCTGGTAGACGGTGACGTTGTCGCTGGTGAAGGCGTTGTTCGATCCGCCCTGACCTTCCATCGTGCGATCGAATTCGCCCGGCTGCCGCTTGCTCGAGCCGTTGAACATCATGTGTTCGAAGAAATGCGCGAGACCGGTGATGCCCGGAACTTCGTTGCGGCTGCCGACGCGCACCCAGTTGTAGAGCGCGACGTTCGGGATGTCGCGATCGGTCCAGACGATGATCTTCATGCCGTTGGCCAGCGTCATCGACCGCACCTGGTCCGCGCCCGGAACCTGGGTCGGGGGCGCGGGTTTCGGGGTCGCTGCGCCGGCGCTGGTGGCCACTCCACAAAGCATCAGGAAAACACCGGCGAACGCGCGGCCGCGCGGGAAATTGGGCATGCGACACCTCGAAACGAGAGTGCGCAACTTTACTCGTTACGGCTGCCGAAAAGAAAAGCGCCGCGGACGGGGGAAGTCGTGCGCGGCGCCAAGAAGCGAACACCGGGGAAGAGTTGTTCGCAGTTCTTTTTTGAGGCCACTTCTTTCGGAAGTGCTACCTCGAAACCCTGATGGAAGAGATCGCGGCGAGCTGCGCCCGCGCCAGTCGTGCGTCGATGGGCGCGAACATCACACTGCCACCGCGACGACGCCTGACCATCATTCCCGCCATCGCCGGCCGCATGCTCGCGACACCCTGCGCGTGGGGAAGAATCAGCGTCACTGTCGATCTCGCCATCACGAAGGTAGACAAAGCAACGCACGTGCCAGCGATACCATCCGAACAAAATCAGGGACTTGGAGAAATAGTCGCGGTGCGAGACAGCGACAATGTGACGCCCAGCGTCAGTTAGTGACGCGAGACTGGCGTCGCCACGCCAGAAGCTGCCGGCGTTTTGTTAAGGCAGCACGGGGACGCAGGGTTTATTGGCCACCTTGAGTCCGCCGCAGATCGCGCGCGCCTGCGCTTCATCGCGCACCTCGGCCTGCAAGCGATAGATCGTTTTGCCCGCGGACTCACCCACGACCACACGTGGCTCGAGTCCATCGAGCGTGCCGGGTGCCGCGGCCTTGAGCTTGGTCCACTCCGCGTTGGCGCGCTCAGGCGACGAAAATGCGCCGAGCTGAACACCGAAGCCGGTATCCGCCGATCCGCTGCTCGCGGCAGCGGGCGTGGCATTCGGCACCGAGGCGCCCTCGCCGGCCGCGGCCGGCGCAGCCTGGCTGCTCGAGGGGACTGACGCGGATCCGGCGAAGTTGTCGATGCGCACCTGCGCTTCTTTCGCCCACTTGCCAGAGGAGTACTGCGTCAGGAATTGCTGGTAGGCCTCGCGTGTGTCGGCCTCCGCGGCGACGCGCCAATCCCTCTCTTCGGCGAGCTGCCCCAGGCGCTCACGGGCCGAGGTGACCAGCGTGCTGTCGGGATGCTCGCTGATGAACTGCTCATAGGATTCCGCGGTGTCGGCGGCCTGCGCCGAACGCCAATCGCTCTTTTCCCGGCTGCAACCAGCCAGCACGAGCAGCGGGATTGCGAACAGCGTCACGAGAGCTCGGGTGTTCATGGGATTATTGTAATGATCTGCCGCGTACGCCTGAAGCTTGGGAGTGGACAATGCCTGAAGAACCGAAACGCCGACTGTCCGATCGCCTGGGGATGTCGCCCACGGTGATCTCCGAGAGCACGACCATCGTGGGTGACGTCGTGACCCAGGGTCCGCTCATGGTCTCGGGACAGGTGCAGGGTAACGGCCGCATCGGCGGGACGCTCTCGGTGAGCAAGTCGGCACACTGGGAAGGCGACATCAGCGCGCGCCAGGCCGTACTGGCCGGCAAAGTCACGGGCAAGATCGTCATCGAAGACAAGCTTGAGATCAGCGCCAGTGCCGTGATCAAGGGTGAGATCGTCGCCAGGATCCTCGCCATCGCCAACGGCGCGCGCATCGAGGGCGCCGTCACCGTGACCAGCGGCAAGGCGATCCTGAAGTTCGACGAAAAGCGAACCAAAGACGCCGACGCGGACGCCGCCTGATCGCCGTCACTGCGCGACGATTCGGTGCAACGTGCCGGCGAGGTTCACGATGTAGAGCTCGCCGTCGGTGTCCTGCGCAAACGACGCGATCTGCAAACCCGTGGCTGCCGCCGTGCTCGCATCGAGCGTCAGGGTCGGCATCGTTGCGGTCGAGATGTGCCAGAGATTGCCGGTCGCGAAATCGCCGAACACGTAGCGGCCCTGCAAGCCCGGAATAGCGCTGCCCCGATAGACGAATCCGCCCGTGGTCGATTGCCCGGCGCCGCGGCCGTACTGCGCGATCGGGGCGACGGCGTTGGTGGAATTCGGACCGCAGGTACCGTTGTAATTGTTGGTGCCTTCGAAGCAGCGCCAGCCGTAATTGCCGCCGCGCGTGATCTTGTCGACTTCCTCGAGCGCGCTCTGGCCCACGTCATTGAGCCACAAGTCGCCGGTCGTGCGATCGAAATTCCAGCGCCAGGGATTGCGCAGGCCAAAGGCGTAGATCTCGGGGCAATTCGCGGTGCCGCTGCCGCTGGCGTTGCAACGCGCGTTGCCGGCGTACGGATTGTCGGCCGGGATGGCGTACGTCTGCGCCATGGTCGAGGCCGCGACATCGATGCGCAGCATCTTGCCGAGCAAGGTAGTCAGGAGTTGGCCGTTGCCGATGCTGCCGTGGGCATCGCCCGCGCCGCCACCGTCGCCGATGCCGATATAGAGAAAGCCGTCAGGGCCGAACACGATGTTGCCGCCGTTGTGGTTGCTCTCCGGATCGTCGACATTGAACAGCACCAGCTCGGTGCCCGGCGACAGTGTCATGCCGTTGTCGAGCGTGCGGAATTCGGAGACGCGGTCCACCAGGCCCAGAGTCGGATCCGTGGCGGTGTAGTAGAGGTACACGCGCGGATTGGTCGGGTAGTTTGGATGAAAGGCCATGCCGAGCAGGCCACGCTCGTCGTTCGCGCTGGTCGGATCGGAGTTCAGCTGCGATGCGATGTTGATGAACTCGCGGCTGGTCGCGACGTTGGCCGTGTTATCGAATACCCGCACCGAGCCGGTCTTCTGCACGATGTACCAGCGCGTGGCAACCCCGGGCTCCTGCAGCATGGCGACGGGCTGGGTGAAGTTCGGCAGGTTCGGGAATACTCGCTGCGTGCCGAGAATCACGGGCTGCGTTCCGCTGGTCGTCGCGCTGGCGGCGACGGAGGCCGCCGACTCGTTGGCCGGATTGGCCCCGTCGAATGCGCGCACGGTGTAGCTGTACATCGTGGCGGCCGTCAGGTTGGTGTCGGAGTAGTTGGTGGCCGTGACGGTGGCGATGGCGGTGGCCCCCGCATCACGGAACACGTGATAACCGGCGACGCCCGTACCCGCATCGGTCGACGCCGTCCAGGTGAGGTTGATCTGGCTCGCCGATTGCGCGGTCGCGGTGAGGCTGCCCGGCACGGACGGCGGAGTGGTATCGGCCGGTGGGGGCGGAGGCGGCGGACTCGGGTTTGACGAGCCGCCGTAGCCACCACAGCCCGCGAGCACCAGGAGCAGGGCCTGGGCAGACAGTCGGCCTGCGATGCGTGGCGCCAAGCGCATTCAAAAACCTCCAACGGCTTGTTAGAAGCTCAACACAGCCGTTGACGCGTGCCTAGCTGTCCGAGTTCCGCGACAGCAATTCAACCGCCTGGCGGTCGATCCAGGTGCTGTGCCCCATGGAATCGATGAATCCGCAGTGGCCACCGTGCTCGGTGGTGATGATCTCGAGGTGCGGCACCCGGGCGAGCCGCACAAGGTCCTTGTTGTCGATGATGGGATCGTCGAGCGAGGTGAACACAGTGGCAGCCGCCCCCAGGGTTGTCAGACGGCCGCCCGTGATGGCGTAGCCCGCGAGATAGTCCTCCATCGTGGGGTACTCGGTGTGGCGTAGCACCATCTGCCGCGTCATCTCGCGCAGGTTACGCACGCGCAGGACTTCGTCGAAGTCGTAATCGTCGGGCCAGGCGAGCTGCTTCTTGAGGAGCGAGCGACTCCACTTGCGGACGAAGTAGCCGTGGTAGGCGGCGAAACCGCGCTCAAGCGTGTCGAGCGTGGCGGCGGGATCGAGCACCGGTGAAACCGCAATCACCCGTTCAATCGGCAAGTGGCGTCCCTCGACGTGCGAGGCGACGCGCAGCATGAAATTCCCGCCCAGCGAAAACCCCGCGAGGACCAGCGGCAGACCCGGGACTTCCCGCGTGAGCGCGCGCACCGCACCGACCACTTCCGGCAACCGGCAGGAGTGGAACAACTCGCGATTCAGATGATGCGTGGCCCCATGGTCGCGCAGGTTGAGCCGGACCACTTCGAGTCCGGCATCGAACAGGGTCTGTGCGAGGGACAGGAGGTATTGCGAGTCCGCGCTGCCTTCCCAGCCGTGCAGCAATACGGCAAGTTTTTTCCCCGGCTCACGTCCGGCGCGCGCCGGACTCGAATGAAAGGCCTGCAAGGTGACGCCATCGCCGCAGTCGAGCAGCAACTCGCGGCTGGCGGCGAGCATCGGCGCGGCGCGACGCAGGATGCGCCCGCGCCGCACCGGAAGGCTCGCCAGGATGGTCTGCATGTGCCTGCCGCGCAGCCAGCGGCCGGGTCGAAAGCTGGAGTCGATCGGAAACCCGTTCACTGCGCCTGGGCGGCGGGCACGACCGTCGCGGAAACAGCGGGCGCGGGTGCGGGAGAGATCACGACTGCGGGACTGGGACCCGCGGGACTCGCGGTGGGACTGACTACCGCGGGACTGTCTGCCGTGGGGCCGGCTTGCGTGGGACCGGCTTGCGTCGGACTCGCGGGCGCCGCGGCGTCCAGGTCGCTGGCTGGCACGAGCGCCGTGGCGCCGCCTTCGGGATCCGTGACCGCCGGCCCGGCTGCCGCCGGCGCCGGGCTAACTACCACCGGACGGGCGCGCAGTGTCTCGACCTCGGCATACGAAGCCGCGAGGTCGCCGCGCAGGGCCGCGATCTCACCGCCCTGCTGCCACCAGAACCAGCCCAGCACAGCCGCTCCGGCTGAAGCCAGCAATGCGACGCACCAGCCGGTGATCGCAGCCCACGGACGGCGTTCCGGCATCAGGGTGGGCGTATCGAGCGGCGCCGGCGAAATCACCGGCACCAGTGCCGCGATGTCGCCGTGCAGCCTGTCGGTCTGCGCATCGAGCGCCGCGTTGATGAAGCCGCGTAGCGCCGCGAGCTCCCTCTGCAGCGGACCGTCCAGCGCCGCCTTGATCTCGAGCGACATCTGCGGCATGAGCTGCGCGACGTCGGCGCTGCCCACCGCCGCGCCGCCACTGGCCGGGCTGGCAGCATCCGCTGCAGGCTCCGCGCGCGTCTCGACGACGATGGCGGATTCGTTTGCCGGCAGCAGCTCGGCCGATTGGTTCAGGCGCGCGAAAGTAGTTTGTTCCTCGCCGCGCCGGTCGGCGACCAGGCGCAGCTGGTAGAGCATGCGCGTGACGTCGGCCTGCTTGATCTGCTTGGGCAGCACGCCTTCGGCGCCCAGCGCACGCGCCTGTCCCAGGTACAGGTCGCCTTCCTGCGAGGTGTACATGAGGATCGGGATCGACGAGGTGCGGGGATTGTTCTTGATGGTCTGGACCGCCTGGAAGCCGTCCATCCCCGGCATCATGTGGTCCATGAAGATGATGTCCGGCCGGTTGCGATCCAGGTATTGGATCGCGGCCTCGGCCGATTCGGCGGCGTCCACCGCGATTTCGTGACGCTCGAGAATGCGCGCCAGGAAGGCGCGTGCGGACCTGGAATCGTCCACGACCAAGGCACGCTTGGCTGTCATCAGTACAGCTCCCCTGCTTCTTATTGACCGGTTTATGGAAAGTCTAGCGTCAACGCGGCGCCGTTGCGCGCGTTCCAGCCTTCGACATGCAACTTTTTTTGTGGAGGAGTTTGTGACACAGCAGGGATTCGTAAAATTGTTGGGCGCTTGCATCGCGGCGACGCTGCTAGCGGCCAGCGGCCACGCGATCGCACGCGATTCGCAGCGTCAGCACGGCACGCATGCGCCACGCACGACTCAGCCGCACACGCGGACTACCGAACGCCAGCGCACCGAGACCGGGCACACGCGGACCGACACGGTGACGCGCGCGGACGGCGCCACGGCGACGCGCAGCGCGGTCGTGACCAACGACAAGGAAGCCGGCACGCGCACCCGCAACGTCGACTACACGGGATTTGACGGCAAGGAACGCAGCGTCGACAGCGTGCGCACGAAGACCGATGACGGCTTCACGCGCAGCACCACTGCAACAAATGCGCAGGGCGAAACCGCGACGCGCGATTTGACCGTATCACGCGACAAGGAAGCCGGCACGACCACGCGTTCGGCGCACTACACGACTTTCGATGGCGGCACCGGCTCGATGTCGGATGTGATCCAGCGCACAGATGATGGATTTACCCGCGACACCACGCGCACGCTGCCCGACGGCGAGACGCATACTCGCAGCGTGGATGTTTCCTGCGAAAAAGATGCGACGCGGCATTGCGTCAAGCAGGTCGAGACCGGGCAACAGCCCCAGTGAAATAGAAAACGAAGAAGAATCGGGCTGAAGCAGAGAGGGCAATGGTGCGAGCCGCCCTCGAGATGAAAACTCCCTGGGTTGGGGAGCAGTGAGTGAGACTAGGAACTGTGTTCCACACGTGACGGCGACCCCAAGGGTCGCCGTCCGTGTTTCCGGGCCTCGCGCGCCTTGTTGCACACGCCTTCATAGAACGTGATCAGGCGGCGGGCCATGGCCTGCGACGCCCAGGACTCGGCGTGTGCCAACAGCTGGCGTCGCCGCGGGTCATCCTTGCCGAGTGCCAGCGCCGCGATGACTGCGTTCGCGAACGGCTCTTCTTCTTCCGGCACGACGAACGCGCCGCAGCCCTCGGTGAGAATCGAGCGCGTGCCGAGCTCTGCGGTCGAAACCACCGGCGTGCCCTGTGCCATGGCCTCGAGCAACACCAGGCCCTGCGTCTCGGTGCGCGACGCGAATACGAAGGCGTCACCGGCCGCGTAACAATCCGGCAGCTCCGTGCTGCGATTCAGATAGCCAATGAAGCGTACTTCGTTGGAGATTCCCAGCTCGCGCGCCAGCTTCACGAGGTGCTCGCGCGCCGGACCTTCGCCCGCGACCACGAACAGCGCGTCGGGCCTCTGATTCCGCACCCGCACGAAGGTGCGCAGCAGGAAATCGATGTTCTTCTCGTATGCCACGCGGCCCACGTACAGCAGCAGCGGGCGATCCCCAGGCAGCTTGAAACGCGCGCGGAATCGCGCTCCGTCGCCGCGCGCATAACTTTCCGCCGGCAGTCCCGTCGGCAGCACCTCGATGGGTGTCTGCACGCCGTATTCGAGCAGCGCTTCGCGCATCGGCGCGCTCGGCGAGATCAGCGCCGCAACGTCGTCGCACTGCGAGAGCGTGAAGCGCCGCGCGATGAAACGGCCGATACGCCGCGGCAGCACCGGCACGTAGTGATGCAGGTAATCCTCGAAGAAGGTGTGATAGGTGGCAACCACCGGCAAGCCGTGTTCGCGCGCGAAGCGCACGCCGGCGTAGTGCGCGATGAACGGTGTGTGGATGTGCACCAGGTCGACCTGCGCGGCGAGCTCGGCGTTCAACGCTCGCCGCAGCGGTTTGCCGAGGAACCGGCGGTCCTCAGGATCGCGCGGCACGCCGCCGGACGGGACACGAATGATGCCGGGCTCGGAGTCGACCGACGCGTTCGGATATTCCGGCGTCACGAGGAGGGTCTCGACGCCGGCCTGCGCGAGGTCGGCACGAAACGTGCGGATGGAAGTCGAGACGCCGTTGACCCTGGGGAAGTAGACGTCCGAGACGAACAGTACCCTCATCCGGGTTCAGGCCGCCGTCGCAAAGCTTGCGCCCGCCATGCCGCTGGCCACGCCTAACAACGCACCCACCAGCACGTCGGTCGGATAGTGCAGCCCGAGCACCACGCGCGAGGCGGCAATCGCCAGCGCCAGCGGCACGAGCACCACGGCGAGTTCGGGAAACGCGGCGCAGGCCTGCCAGGCGAACGCCACGGCGTGCAGCGTGTGGCCGGAGGGGAAGCTGTAACGATCCAGCGGCGCCTGGGCCAGTGAAATTCCCGCATGACGAATGAAGGGGCGTTCGCGTACGAAGGTGCGCTTCAGGAATTTGTACAACGCGAGATTCACCGCGCTGGTGGCCAGCATGATGAGCGCCACCTTCAGCCCCCCGCTGGGGTACAGGAACGGCAGCGCGAGCATGAGCGCATACCAGATGACGCCGTCACCGAGGCGGCTCGCGGTCTTGAAGAACACGCGCACCCAGGCGTGCTCGACGCCGCGATTCAGGCGACGGCACAGCCGGTATTCGGCGTGATCGAAGCGGGCCAGCAGTGATCCATGGATGCCCATGGGCCACGAAGCATGAGTTCGGAACAAGACAGCGCCATTGCGCGCGCGTTAAGGATTTATTGCCAAGTGCCTGAAATCCCTCAGGCGGACACCCGGACAAGGACGGGTTCTCGTCCTACGGGAAACCCGTCACGGTTCCGTCCGGACGATAAGTACAATTGCGCGACATGACACGGCGCACTAACCACCCGGGTGGGGCACACGCCGGTATTGCCCTGCTGTTGGTGCTCCTCGCCCCTTCGGCGCAGGCCATCGACTCGATCGTGCTCGAGGTGCGCGAGCTCACGGTGGCCGGAATCCCGATGAAAGGTGGCAGCGCACGCCTCGACCTGGTCTCCGATCAGCAGACGCGTGTCACGCTGAAGGCGCGCGAGCTCCAGTTGCCCGATCCCGCCGGCACCTTTTCCAACTTCGTCCTGGTCTGCGATCGCCCGGTCGTCGCCGAGCCGCGTTTTGGCTGCGATGCCGGCGGTCTCAGCGCGCGCGGTGGGCCCACGGGCGCACTCGACCTGCAGGTGCGCGCGGAACTGCGCAGCGATACCGGCGTCACCACTTTTGCCGGCAAGGGAGTGAAGGTCGCGGGAACCACCGCGTCGTTCGACGGAAGCGTGGACGAGCACGGCTGGCAGGTCCGGGGTTCGACCGGCCGCGCAAGAGTATCCGCGTTGCGCAAGTTCGCGGCGCCGTGGTTTTCACTGCCCGCGGACATCACCGGCGATGGCGACGTACAGATCAACGCGGCATTGTCGGACAAGGGCGCGGGACTCAACGCAGACCTCGCCGCGAGTTTCGAAGCAGTCGACCTCACCAACGAAGCGAGCAGTATCGTCACCGACAAGATGGCGGCGAAGCTGCGCCTGCGAATCGCGCCCCAGGGCAAGGACCTGGCCCTCGATGTCGACGTCACCGGCGGCGGCGGCCAGGTGCTGGTGAATCCAGTCCTGCTCGACTTCAACAAGAACCCGCTCGCGCTCCAGGCGCGCGGCACGCTCGCCGGCAATCTGCTGGCGATCGAATCCCTGAACATGAAACAGGTGAACCTGCTCGACATGACGGGCAGCGGACACGTCGATCTGGCAGCCGAGACGCCGCTGATCTCCGGCGAATTCAGGCTCAACAAGCTCGAGTTCCCGGCCGCGTTCACCAGCTACGTGCAGATCCTGCTCGCCACCAGCGTGCTCGGCGACGCGGACACGCGCGGCAGCCTGAGCGGCCAGATCTCGATTGCCGACAATGTGCCGACGTCGGTTCATGTGCTGCCGAAGAACCTGGGATTGAGCGCCAGCAAGGGCAGCCTGCAACTCGCGGGGATGAACGGCGAGATTTTCTGGGCGCCGGCCGGGGGCGGCGATGCGCGGATTTCGAAACTCGCGTGGACTTCGGGAGGTGCGTACGGACTCTCTGGCGGCGCGTCGGACATAGAGTTCGTCGCCTATGGCGCGAACTTCGCGCTCACCCGGCCCGCCAAACTACCGGTGTTCGACGGCGCGATCGCCATCGATCATTTCGTGATGGGCAACCTGGGCGCGCCCAACATGGAAGTTGCCTTCAAGGGCGCGGTCGAACCGATCAGCATGCCGTTGCTCGCCAAGGCGTTCGGCTGGCCACAGTTCTCGGGCACACTTGCGGCCAGCATCCCCGGCGTCACGCTCAAGAACAACGTATTGACCTTCGACGGCAACCTCGAGGCCGACGTGTTCGGCGGTCACATCGTGGGCAGCAACATCCGCCTTCAGGATCCGCTCGGGAACTTTCCGCAATTCTTCGCCGACGTGCGCGCGCGCGATCTCGACCTGGGCCTGGTCACGCAGACTTTCGAAGTCGGCAGCATCACCGGCAAGCTGGAAGCCGACGTGCTCGGTCTGCAGCTGTTCGCCTGGTCGCCGCAGGCATTCGACGCGCGGCTCGCAACACCCGCGGGAGACAAATCGCGGCACCGCATCAGCGCGAAGGCGGTGAGCAGCCTGTCGAACGTCGGCGGTGGCGGCGGCGGCGTCGTGCAGGCACTGCAGTCCGGCGTTCTGAAGTTCTTCGACGAATACAGCTACGACAAGCTCGGCATTCGCTGCCGGCTGCGTGGCGATGTGTGCGACATGTCGGGCATCGAGCCCTCGCCCAAGGGTTATTACATCGTCAAGGGCGCCGGGATCCCACGCATCGACATCGTCGGCAACCAGGGGCGCGTGCGGTGGAGTCAGCTGATGGCGTCGATCGCCACGGCGGACTTTGGCGGCCCCACCACGGACAACGCCGATGGACGCGGCGAGCGTTCGGGCCAATAATCCGCGCACATTTGACGTAAGGACGTGTTCAGGGCGCATTCATTGGTCCCGCCCGATCATGCTCGCGTCCAGATGCGCTTGCTTACGTAGGAAGGAGTGAACAAATGCGTCGCGTATTGCCGCTGAAGATTGCACTGGCGAGTGTTCTGATCGCCGCGTGCGTCACCATCAATGTGTATTTTCCGGCCGCCGCCGCCGACAAGGCCGCGGACCAGTTCATCAATGACGTCACGGGCGGATCGAAGACCGGTTCCGGTACACCGCCGCAGTCGAACCTGGTGCCCACGCGCCAACGCGAGGAACCTAACTTCCTGCTGGTCGCGTTCGGAAACCTGTTGAATTCGCTGGTGCCCGCAGCCAACGCGCAGGACGCCGAGGCCGCGCTCAACGTGAGCTCGCCGGCCGTCAGCCGGATCAAGTCCTCGATGGCCGCGCGTTTTGGCGACCTCGAGAAGTTCTTCGCGAGCGGCGCCGTCGGGCTCACGAAGGACGGCATGATCGACGTGCGCGACCTCAATGCGGTCGCATTGCCGGATCGCGCCACGGTCAAGCGACTCGTGGCCGAAGACAATGCCGATCGCTCACAGCTGTACGCCGAAATCGCCAAGGCCAGCAATCACCCCGAGTGGGAAGGCGACATCAAGAAGAGTTTCGCTCGGCGCTGGGTCGCGACGGGTGCCAAACCGGGCTGGTATTACCAGGACGACGGTGGCGCCTGGAAACAGAAGTAAGCTTAGTTAGATGACGAGGCCAGGGCCCGGTTCGCGATGCGGATCGGGCCCTGTTGCCTTGCGACGCGGAAACAGTGGGAATTGTTTCGCAGTTTCCGCGCCGCGGACGGCGTATACCCGTCCCGGCAAAGGAGAATTTCCATGAAGAAGTCACATTCGTTCGCACTGGCGATTGCTTGCGCCGCGCTGCTCGCGGGCTGTGGCCTCGCCGAGGTCGGTGCCACAGCCGCCGCGGAAGGCAGCTCCGCCGCCGAGCAGGCCAAGCAGGCGAAGGAAATGGAAGCCAAGGTGCAGAAGAAGATCGAAGAAGCGCAGCAGGCCGAGGCCAAGGCCCGCGAAGCCGCGGAAGCCGCGTCGCAGTAATTACTCGCGCATGCCGGTGCCCCGGCTCATGAAGTAGACGGCGACGGCGAACAGGATCACCGCGGCGCCGAGCATGATGCCGAACGCCAGGTACACGTTGACGTCGCTGATCCCGAGGAAGCCGTAGCGGAACGCGTTCACCATGTGCAGGATCGGGTTGGCGAACGACACGTGCCTCGCCCACTCGGGCAGCAGCGAGATCGAATAGAACACGCCGCCGAAATACGTCAGCGGTGTCAGCACGAACGTCGGGATCCAGTTCACCTGGTCGAAGTTCTTGGCGAACAGCGCGTTGATGAATCCGCCGAGCGCGAACACCGTCGAAGTCAGTACCACGGCGCAGAAAATCACCAGCACGTGGTGCACCTGCAGGTGCGTGAACACCAGCGACACGATGGTGACGGCGCAGCCCACCAGCATGCCGCGCACCAGGCCGCCGCCGACGTAGCCAATGACAATAATCCAGTTAGGCAAGGGCGCGACCAGCATTTCCTCGACGTGTTTGCCGAACTTCGCGCCGAAAAACGACGACACCACGTTGGCGTAGGAGTTGGTGATCACGGCCATCATGATCAGGCCCGGCGCGATGTATTGCATGTACTGCACTCCGTCCATGAGTCCGACGCGCCTGCCGATCAAACTACCGAAGATCACGAAGTACAGCGCGGAGGTGACCGCCGAGGGGACGATGGTCTGCGCCCAGATCCGGATGATGCGCCCGTACTCGCGGATGACGATGGTCTTGAAGCCGGTCCAGCTCGTCGCCCCCAGCGCCTTGGGGGAATCCGGTGCGCGTTCGGTTTCCGTGGCGGCGCTCATGGGCGCGCTCCGGCTGTCGGTTTCCTCGTATCGTCGTTCGGCTCGCGCTTCCGCTCGACCAGTTTCATGAACAGCTCTTCGAGGCGGTTCACCTTGTTGCGCATCGACAGCACGCCGATGCCCTGCTCACTGAGCTTGGCGAACACCTCGTTCAGGCTCTGCTCTTTCGAGACTTCGACCTCGAGCGTGTGTTCGTCGATCAGCTCGAACTCGTAACCCGCCACCTGCGGCACGCTCGATACCGCCTCACGCAGGCTCAGCACGAAGGTCTCGGCCTGCAGCGTGCGCAACAGGGTCGACATGCGGTCACGCTCGGCGATGAGTCCGCCGTTGATGATGGCGATGTTGCGGCACAGGGTCTCGGCTTCCTCGAGATAGTGAGTCGTGAGGATGATGGTGGTGCCGCGCGAATTGATCCCGCGCAGGAAATCCCACATGGAGCGGCGGATCTCGATGTCGACGCCGGCGGTGGGCTCGTCGAGGATCAGCAGGCGCGGCTCGTGCACCAGTGCGCGCGCGATCATCAGTCGTCGCTTCATGCCGCCCGACAGTCCGCGCGCCATCTTGTTGCGCTTGTCGGAGAGTTGCAGCAGCGCGAGGTATTTGTCGGCGCGTTCGCGCGCCAGCGGCCTCGGGATGCCGTAGAAACCGGCCTGGTTCACCAGGATGGTCTGCGGCGTTTCGAACTGGTTGAAGTTGATTTCCTGCGGAACGATGCCGATGCAGGCCTTCGCCGCTTCGAGCTCACGATCGATGTCGTGTCCGAATACGCTGACGGTGCCCGCGGTCTTGTTGACCAGCGAGGTGAGGATGCCGATCAGCGTGGTCTTGCCGGCGCCGTTGGGTCCGAGCAAGGCGAAGAAATCGCCCTGCTCCACGTCGAGATCGACGCCCTTGAGGGCCTGGACACCGTTCTTGTAGGTCTTCGTCAGTCCGCGGATCGACAGTGCGTGCATGGTGTTGGTGAGCTTGCGGCGTCCGACCGCCATTTCCATCCATCGAAAGGGTCAGGAACCGGCTGGACTCACTTCGGAACGGCCTGGTCCATCACGCCGCGGAACACACCATCGAAGAACGGCGCACCGGGGGCATCCCGGCACTGGTCCGCCGTTTTGTTCAGCCCCTTGGCGGCTGCCTTCCATACCTTGGATTCCACGTAATCGCCGGCCTCGGTCCGCGCCGTGACGTACATCATCGTGGCGATTCGCGGCATGAATTCCGTGGACGCCGCGTTGTCTGCCGCTTCGCGGATCAGGTCCCATTCCCACACGAAATCCGAGCAGCGCATCTTCTTGATGCGCGCCTTTTCCTTGTCGTTGAGCTGCGGATCCGGCTTTGCGGCCAGCGGTTTGGGCTCGGGGCCGGTTCCCTGGCGCAGTTCCACTTTCATCTCCGCGCTGCCTTCGACCACTTTGCCCGAAGCGTCGATCGCCGGCCTGAAACGCGCGCTCTGCAACACACGCACCAGCTGCGGTTCGAACCCCTCTTCGGTGGTGTTTTCCGTGATCAACACGTCGCGCACCTTGCCGTCCTCGCCGACGCGAACCGTGGCGATGACGTGTCCCTCGAGCTTGCGCGAGCCCACCGAGATCTTGGCGGTCGGTGCGGCCGCGATTACCTGGGGATCACTGGGCCCGGCCTGTGCGAATCCCGCCGCCGGAACGATCAATGCGAGGTACGGTAATGCTGCGCGTGCAGTCGCGAACATGAATGCGCTGATCCTTGTTAGAAGCCGCGGGTTGCGCGCAGCACCCGCTGCGCGTCCACGTGTCCGGTCATTATCGACGCGTTGCGGCCCGATGTCGCCCCCGGAATAGTGCGACTCCGAGTCGTCGGCGGTCGGCCCGGGGGGCGGGAAGAACGAGTCCGGAGCCAGATTTCCGGGGCCAATTAAGCGCTTACGTGGCGCCGGTCGCGTGCGCGTCGGAAGCATGTGCCGCCATGGTTTCCGCGGCAAGGCGCTGGACTCCTCCGAGCAGCAGTTCGTGCAGGCGTTTGTCGGCGCCTGCCGATGCGGCCGCCAGTAGTTCGCGCCAGAACCCGGTTTGAGTTGCCCATCGCGGGCGCAAGGAATCGGCGTGCCGCTCCGCCGCCGCGTCGAGCACCGAAAGCGAACAGGCCGCGAGCGACTCGACCGCGGCGCAGGTCACTCCGAACACCAGGCAGGCGGCACGCGGTCGACTGCGCGCGAGGTGCCAGCCGTAGACCAGCATGCGCCGGGTAATCGAGCGCGCCGCAGCAATCTCGAAGAAGCGGGGCTCGCTGCGCCGCTGCTGATCGTGGACGCCGCGCGCGCGTAGTTCGAGGAAACGCGGTGCCTGGGCGAACCCGGCGTCGAACAGGCTGAAAGGCGCGGAGGCGAGCCGCCGCACGGCGTGCGCCGGCAGGTCCGCCCACCGGCTTCGCAGGGTAGTCAGGAGCGGCGGCAGGTCGCCGGCGCCGTCCGCCTCGGCCGCACTCATGGCCAGCAGCCCCAGGCACTCGGCGTTCAGCTCGGCGAGCGGCGCCGGATCCACGCCCTGGGACGGCAGCCAATGCCGCGTGTCATCACGCGTGTGGAATCCCCCGCGACTCGCCATGACATTCCTCCCTGTTCGCGGGAGATATCTTGCGCCGCTGCCTCTTGAAAGTCATTTCCAAATTTGGGAAATTTTTCCCAAATTCTGGTTAGTCGAAAAACACACGGGACAGGGGAGAAACACCAATGAGGATTTCAGACGACCGTTACAGCCGCGATCGACTGCGTCTCGATCTCGCGCTCCGTTTCATCCACCACGAGGCGCGCACCCACACCATACGGGCCTGGACGGGGCTGACCGACGACCGTATCCGCAAGCTCTACCGCACCTATCTTCACGAGGCGGGCGGATCCGGGGTGACGCGGCACCGCGGCAAGTCCCCGCGCCAGGCGGCATTCTTCACGCGCAGCATGCGGATGCGGCGCGAAGCGGCGGTATTCGCCAGTGTCAGCAGCCTGTTCGGACTCATCCCGCCGCGCGCCATCGCGGTCGACGGCAGCTCGCCGACCCAGACCGTGGCGCGAGGCGCCCTGCTGTGCGAAGCCTTCGAAACGTACCGCGCGCTGGTCGACGAGCCGCAGATCTCATTCGAGCATGCGGTATTCCTGCTGGGTGCGCTGCATGCCGGCGACGAGCTGCGGGTGGCCCATTGCCGCGATTGCATGGGCGTGCTCGTGACCGACCGGCTCGCATTGCGAACGCCGCTCTGCAACGACTGCGCCTCGACCCGGGAATCCGCGGACACCGCCGACCCCGGCTGACCGTCCGAGCGAGTCCGGGGCACGGCCCGCGTCTTTGGATGGAGGATGGTAGATTTGTCCGCGTGAGCATTCGCCCAACGCTGTTCTCCGGACCGTTCCTCGATCGGCGCGCGGAGCTGCGCGACGATCCGGATTGGATCGCGGCGGCACGCGCCGATCCCGCCACCCGTTACATCCTCGCCGAAGGGCCGAAGCAGCTGGTGAGTGTCGCCGCCACCGTCGATGTGGCCGTGTTGCGCAACGGCGATCCGCTCGTGTCCATCGCCGACGACCGCATGCTCACCTTGTTAGGCTGGTTTCGTGGCGAGCGGACCGTGCTCATCGAGCTCGGCACGGACGCCGCGGCCAGTGCCTCGCTCGAGCTGCCCCAAGCCACGGAGCTGCGCGAGCTGCGACCGCTCGCGCCCATGCTGCCCAGCGATTCCGCCTCGTTGCTGGCCTATGCGCGGGCGCTGGTGTTGTGGCGCGCGCGGCACCGGTTCTGCGGAGTGTGCGGCGCGCCGAATGCGGCGGGCCGCGCCGGACACGTCATGCGGTGTACGCGCCCGGACTGCAACACCGAGACGTTTCCGCGGCTCGATCCCGCCATCATCGTGCTGGTGACCGACGCCAGCGGCGAACGTGCCCTGCTGGGCCGCCAGGCATCGTGGCCGGAAGGCCGATACTCGACCATCGCCGGCTTCGTCGAGCCAGGCGAAAGTCTCGAGGAAGCGGTAGTGCGCGAGGTCGAAGAGGAGACCGGAGTACAAGTCGGCGATGTCGCGTACGACTCCTCGCAACCGTGGCCGTTTCCGTCCTCGCTGATGCTGGGCTTTCACGCCGTGGCGCGCACCGAGGCCATCACGCTGCGCGATGGCGAGTTGCAGGACGCCCGCTGGTTCACGCGCGCTGACATTGCCGCCGGCCATCCCGCCCTGCCACCCGCGGGGGCGATCTCGGCCCGGCTCATCGACAGCTGGTTCAATCGGCCCGGCGGGCCGCCGCGCCGCTGGTAGTGCCGGATGTGTTTGTTAGTGCTCGCATGGCGCGCTCATGCGCGATACCGCCTCGTGGTGGCGGCCAACCGCGACGAATACCACGCGCGCGCCGCGGCCGCGCTCGGCCCGTGGAAGGAACCGTCCGACGTGATCGGCGGACAGGACCTGCAGGCGATGGGGGCGTGGTTCGCGGTGGACCGTCAAGGTCGCTGCGGCATCGTCACAAACTTCCGTGAATTCGGCCGCCGCCGCCGCAGTGCGCCCTCACGCGGCGGACTGATCCCCGCGTACCTGGCGGCCAGGCAGTCACCGGCCGAGTACCTTGGCGGCCTGGAAACCGACGCCCCGGGTTACGCCGGTTTCAATCTCCTGCTCAGCGACCGCGATTCGTTGTGGTACGCGTCGAATCGCGCCGATCAGTTCGCGCGTGAGCTGCCGCCGGGGATCTACGGCCTGTCCAACGAGTTCCTGGATACCCCCTGGCCGAAACTGGTCCGGGTCCGACAGCGCTTCGCCACGCTCCTGGAATCGGCGCAATCAGCGGACCGGCGCGTATTGGCCGGCGAACTGTTCGCGGCCCTGGCCGATCGCGAGCCCGCGCCCGAGGAATCCTTGCCCCCGAGCAGCCTTCCCCCGGAACTGGCCCGCAAGCTGTCCGCGCCCTTCGTGCTGGATCCGACATATGGCACACGCTGTTCGACGGTGCTCACGATCTCCTACGACGATGAACTCCTCATCGGCGAGCGGCGCTTCGACGCGCATGGCGATCCGGCCGGTGAATCTGAATACGCGCTGAACGGCGGTTCGTGATCGCATTAACACCGGCGCGCGGAACCCGCGCGCAAGTGCGCGACTCTCATTAGAATTCCTCCCTTTCCGCCCGTAAGCGGTGTCAATGTCGACGTTGCATAACAATCATCGCAAGCGCCTCGCCGCGCTCACGTCGTTCATTGCCGCAATGTTCGCCTTTCCCGCGTTCGGCAACATCGAGGTCGAGGTCCGTGGACTCGAGGAGTCGATACGCGCCAACGTGATGGCCTATCTATCGTTCGAGCGCTACAAGAACTCGGACGATCTGTCACCGGAGTTCGTCGAGCGCCTGCAGGAGCGCACCGAGCGCGAGGTGCGCACCGCCATGCGTCCCTTCGGCTACTACGAGCCTGAGGTCAAGACCGACGTGCACCGCGAAGGCGGCAACCTGGAGAACTACCGCGTCACCATCACGGTGATCCCCGGCAAGGCGGTGATCGTCGACAAGGTCGACGTGAAAGTCACGGGTCCGGGCGCCGACGATCCGGTGTTCACCAGCATCACGCACGACCTGCCCATCCAGGAGACCGACCGCCTCAACCACTCCGCTTACGAGGCGCTGAAGGGCGGGCTGCTGCGTGCGGCGGCGACCTACGGCTACCTGGACGCGCGCATGACGCGCAACGAAATGCGCGTCGATCCGCAGACGCACACCGCCGAGATCGAGATCGCGCTGGAAACCGGCGAGCGTTATCGATTCGGCAAGACCACCATCACGCAGAACGCCATCAACGAGCCGCTGGCGCGCCGCTACCTGCGCTATAACGAAAACGATCCCTTCAACGCCAGCGAGCTGCTGCGGACGCAGTTCGCGCTCGACTACAGCCTGTACTTGTC
>Ga0207675_100001552_pt1 | contig 22994 bp, 19 predicted proteins | sample KBSSwiS42_FD_184305 | JGI IMG/M metagenome (GOLD analysis project Ga0207675, IMG submission 184305) | Switchgrass rhizosphere microbial communities from Kellogg Biological Station, Michigan, USA - KBS Switchgrass S4-2 (SPAdes) (version 2) | ecosystem: Host-associated > Plants > Roots >...
GATGGAAGCACCCGACATGAATGACGACGACGTGCCGTTCTAGTCTCCAGAAGTGGCACCGGCGTCCCGCCCGTGAGATCACGCGGAAGATGCGCGTGACACTTCAAACTAGACTTCAGTCGTTCCCCATTTGCCCATCTCCCGAAGTTTTGCGTAGCGGCGTGTGAGGCGTTCCTGCACGCTGGAAGTTGCGGACTCAGCAAGTTTCGAACACAGAGCGACGTCGAGCAGTTTTGCTGCGTCATCATGAGACTTGTGACTGCCGCCGTCGGGTTCATCGATTACCTGATCGACGAGGCCTTCGTTCAAGAGGTCCTGCGCGGTCAGTTTGAGTCCCTCGGCGGCCCGTGGAGCCTGGGCTGAGTCCTTCCATAGGATTGCGGCGCAACCCTCTGGTGAGATCACAGAATAGATCGCGTTCTCAAGCATGAGGATTTGATCACCCACCCCGATTGCCAGCGCGCCGCCTGAGCCTCCTTCGCCAATGACGGTGACAATTACCGGAACCGTAAGCTTCGCCATCTCGCGCAAGTTGTACGCGATGGCTTCCGCCTGGCCGCGCTCTTCGGCATCGATGCCGGGGTAAGCTCCGGGAGTGTCAATGAAGCTGAAGATCGGTCGATCGAATTTCTCAGCGAGCTTCATGATGCGCAGAGCTTTTCGGTAGCCTTCCGGCTTAGGCATTCCGAAGTTCCGGATCTGCCGCTGTTTGGTGTCGCGACCTTTTTGGTGGCCGACGACTGCGACGGGCATTCCGTGAAACCGCGCGAACCCGCCGACAATTGCCGCGTCGTCCGCATATCGGCGGTCGCCGTGAACTTCAGTGAAGTCCTCGAACAGCCGTTGGACGAAATCCATCGTATGAGGACGGTCTGGGTGGCGAGCGAGTTGGACTCGTTCAAATGCAGTTGCCGATTTCTCTTGTTTGTCGTCGTTCACGATTCTGGATCTGCGGCCACCGCCCACAAATTGAAGGAGTTCTCAGTGACTCTGAGCGTGCTCTGTGACTCTGTGGTGAAGACCTCAAGAACAATTCACCACCGAGCCACCGAGAATCTCACAGAGACGCTGAGTAAGGCGAATTGAACATTACCTAGTTTGTTGCCGCCGCGGCGGCGCGCGCCGCTGAAGTGTATCCATCCCAGCGAACTACGCAACCAAGCTCACGCAATGCGGACTCTAATTGCACGCTGCCTTGCACCTTCAACGAAGGATGCGCTCGCATCCGAATCCGCTTGTCGGCGGAAACTACTTCGACGTAGACCTCACACTCGCCACGCGCGGCTTCCAGAATCGCTTTCACGGATTCGCAAACCTTTGGCAACTCAGTCGCGGCCGGCAATTCAATGGTGAGCTCGGTTGCCTTCTGCTGAATCGCCTGATCAAGCTCGCTGACTTTGTCGAGGATAACCGTAGTTGCTCCGTCATCCGTTTTTTCGACGCGACCCGTAACCAGGACTACGGCTTCGGCCCGGATGAAATTGCTGTGCTTGCGGAACGGTTCGGGCCAGGCGACGCATTTAACGGTTCCCGCATGATCTTCGAGTTGAAACAAGGCAAACCGATCGCCCTTCTTCGTCATCCGTAACTGCAGGTCCTTGATCAAACCGGCGACGCGAGCGCGGCCGCCGGTTTCGATCGCCGGCAACTCAATCGATGATGAAGCGCCGAGTTTTGAAATCACTTCGCTGTAATCGTCGAGCGGATGCGCGGTGATGTAAAAGCCGAGCGCCTTTTTCTCGGCCGCCAGCATCTCGACCAGCGTCCAGGGGTTGATGTCTGCTCGAACGCTTGTCGCGACCGGCGGCGGCGCTGGAGCGGATCCGAACAAATCATCTTGGCCCAACGCTCGAGCTCTCTTAGAACGAGCAGCGCCGGCGAGCGAGCTGTCAGTCTGTGCACAGAGCGCGGCGCGCCAAAGGTTGATTTGCATCGAAGATTCCGCCAACGAATCAAACGCGCCACTGCAAACGAGTCCTTCGAGCACTCGCTTGTTGATGCCGCCCTCTTCGACGCGCTCCGCGAAATCAATCATGGACTGAAACGGACCGGCTTGTCGCGCTTTGATGATCGCGTTCACGCTCGCGAAGCCGATTCCTTTAATCGCGGCTAGCCCGTACCGAATCGCACCCTTCAGCGGCGTGAAGCCGACATCACTTTCATTCACGTCCGGCGGGAGTAGTTCAATTCCCTGCCCTCGCATCTCTTTCGTGTACCGAAACACCTTCGCGGTGTCTTCGATTTCGTTTGATAGCACCGCCGCGTAGAAGTGTTCCGGATAATGCGCCTTCAGATAGGCAGTCTGAAACGCGAGATAGGCATACGCGACGCTGTGCGCTTTGGGAAAACCGTAGTCGGCGAACTGACGCATTAACGAAAAGATCTGTTGAGCTTTGTCCTGTTTGATGCCGCGCGCGACCGCGCCCATGATGAACTTCTGCTCCTGCTGCGCCATCTCTTCGCGGTTCTTCTTGCCCATGGCTTTGCGCAGGCTGTCGGCTTCAGCCATCGTGTACCCGGCGAGCCTCTGCGCCAGAAGCATTGCCTGTTCCTGGTAAACGATCACGCCATGCGTGTTTTCGAGAATTTCCTTCATCTCCGCAACGATGTAGCGGACGCTCTTCTTTCCGTGATGACGCTGGATAAAGTCATCGACCATGCCGCCGTCAATCGGGCCCGGCCGGTAAAGCGCGTTCAGCGCGGACAGATCCTCGATGTTCTTCGGCTTAAGCTTGCGACATAGCTCCTGCATTCCGCCGGATTCAAACTGGAAAATCGCGTCCGTGCGGCCATCGCCAAACAGTTGCATAGTCGCCCGATCATTAAGCGAAATCTTTTCCCAGCTTATCTCCTCATTATGCGAAAGCTTTATGCTCTTTAAGCAGTCGCTTATGATGGTAAGCGTGTTAAGCGCTAAGAAGTCCATCTTCAGCACGCCCACCTTCTCGAGGTCGGTCATTTCGTACTGAGTGGTGACTTCATCCTTCGCCGACATCGCGATGGGAATCAGCTCTTCGAGCGGCTCCGGCGTGATGACAACGCCCGCGGCATGGACTGAGACGTGACGAGCGCAACCCTCCAGACGACGAGCTAAATCAATGAGATCGCTAACCTGCGGCGTCGTCTCCATTGCTTTCCGCAGTTCAGGTACTTGCTCAATTGCCTGCTCGATGCTGACGTTGCGGCCGCGGACCGGCGGAGGAATCATCTTCGAGATGCGATCCACTTCCGCGTAAGGCATGTCGAGCGCGCGCCCGACGTCCTTAATTGCGGCTTTGGATGCGAGCGTTCCGAAGGTGACGATCTGGCAGACGGAATCGCGACCGTAGAGGTCCGCGACGTGATTGATGACCTTGGCCCGGCCTCGGACGCAGAAGTCAATATCGATGTCGGGCATCGAAACACGCTCGGGGTTAAGGAAACGCTCGAAGAAGAGGTTGTACTTCAAGGGATCGACGTCGGTAATGCCCAGGCAATAAGCGACCAGCGAGCCCGCTGACGAGCCGCGACCCGGACCAACCGGAATGCCATTCTCTTTCGCGTACTTCACGAAGTCCCAGACAATGAGGAAGTAACCCGCGTAGCCCATGCGCTTGATGACTTCCATCTCGTGCCACAGACGCTTGTCGTAATCTTCCATGGGACACGCGAGCGTGCCCGCAATTATCTCAAGGTCCCACACGCGCGCCTTGCGCGTCTGATAACCATCGCGCACGACCTTTTCAAAGTAATCGTTCGGACTCAGTCCGCCCGCGGATTCCGGGATCGGATAGTTCGGCAAATAGTTAATGCCCTTCGGCAATTCGAAGTCGCAGCGCTCCGCGATCTCCGCAGTGCGTTGCAAAGCTTCGGGCAGCTCGTCGCCGAATATCTGCCACATCTCATCCGCCGTGCGGACATAGAAGTTCGGCGTGTGGTACTTCAAGCGATTCTCGTCATGAACACTCTTGCCGGAGCCGATACACAGCAGCACGTCATGCGCGCGAAAATCGTCCGGCATCAGGTAGTGCGCGTCGTTCGTCGCGACCAGAGGGATGCCGGTTTTCTTCGAGAGTTCGACCAGCGGTTTTCGAATGCGCGCCTGCGGCTCCAGTCCATGCTCCTGAATCTCAAGAAAGTAGTTCCCTTTCCCGAGGATGTCCTGGAACTCAAGCGCCTGGGCCGCGGCATCATCGAAACGATCCTGGGCCAGCAGCGCGGAAGGCACGCCCGACATGCAAGACGACAGCGCAATCAATCCTTCACTGTGTTGTGCCAGCAGTTCTTTGTCGATGCGCGGTTTGTAGTAGAAACCTTCGGTGAACGCTTTCGACGTCAGGCGTGAAAGGTTCCTATAACCTTCGTAATTCTTCGCCAGCAGAATCAGATGATGATTTCTCTTCTCTCCTGAGACCGCCGACCCCGCTCGATCTTTGCGGCTGCCGATCGCGAGATACGTTTCGCATCCGATAATCGGCTTGATGCCTTTAGCCTTCATCGTCAGGTAAAACTGAACCGCGCCGTACATGTTGCCGTGGTCGGTCATGGCGCACGCGTTCATGCCGAGGCGTTCCAGCCGTTCGGAAAGTGGTTTGATTTGAATGGCGCCGTCGAGAAGGCTGTAGTCGGTGTGAAGATGAAGGTGAACGAACGGTTTGCCCTGCGTCATCATTAGTCCTGAAACCGGATCGTAAATCTTTGGAGAGTCCGCAGTGCGGGAACTGCTCTCTGCGCGGTTTCACACTATATCACGTGGCGCTCCGCAGGCAACTGAACAAGATATGGGAGAGAGGATTTATTCATCACAGCACGTCTGAGCGTTTTGTGCGTGACAATGCGTCGTCGATTCGCTCCCTGAACTCGATGTCAAAATCTGCGCGCTGGCCCGCTGCGTACTGCTACCCGTTTCGGCGATGCGTGCGTACTCCCCTACATCTGTCTAGATGGAAATACCCCGCCCCAACACGCCAATGAATAGCAGCGTGGTCACTAGGCCGGCCGTAATCCAGGCGAAACTTCGATCCAGTACAAAGGGTCGCGCGATTGATGGCCCCGGCGCCGGAATTCTCAACGGCAGAATCAGGAGCCATATGGTAAGTCCGAAAGTGCCGCCCGCTGCCTCAAGTTGCGCCCACTTTGCTTCGAGTTGGCTGAACAAAGCAGACGCGACTGTGATAATCCCTCCCGCTACATAAGCGGGGGCTACCAACTTCCAGGCAAGCGATCGCGCGGCCGTTCCGCCAAAGCCAATCAGCCGGCTTAATTCGTCGCGGCACAGCCGGAACGAGAAAAACAGTATCGCTGCGCCAACCAAAGCGACAGCGGTCCGCCAAAAGAGTTGACCCGGCAGCTTCTGAATAAGAATGTACGAATCACCGAACTTGATGATCGGAGCTACCGCCATATACGTCGATGAAAGAAAGAGATTGACAGCCATTAATAGCCAAAGGAAGTAGCGGACGGTCGGCCGAGCACTTTTCCATCTGCGCAAAAGAACCAAGCAAGCAAGTGCCGCGATCCAGTTCGCCGTGATCCCAGCGGGAACCAGGATGTTGTACTTCCACGTGGGCACTTCTGTTGCGAGCGGAATGTAGGTGCTCGAGATTACTCTGCATTTGGTGCCGACGAGAAAGGCCATGGTGCAGTGACCGAGAATTTCGTGGCAGATGTTCACGCCGGCGTAAGCGATAACCGCGATCGCAATCACGGTCATGAGGTCGGCGGAAGCAGTCTTCTCCCCATCCGACGTATAGGTCACAAGTGGTGATGTGGTTGGTGATCCGGGGGCCATTGCCAGCGGCTATTCAATCTCACGCCTGCGGCGTGAAAACCGGACGCCCACGATGTGAATTCGCAGCGTCCCCGCAGGGGACCAATTTAATAGCCGGTGGCACCGCCACCGGAAGGAGAACCCAATATTTTTCATTCGACCCTTTCAGGGTCGGGAATCATGGGGGGATTCTATACCGTGGACGTTGTCCACGGCTATTGAATTTCACGCTTTCAGCGTGAGAACAAATCATGTTGGGCGGTGAGCCGGTCGCGTTGCCACCGCTATTGGATTGGTCCCCTGCGGGGACCACGGGGTTCGACTCTCACTGCTCACTAACTTATTCCCACTCAATCGTACTCGGCGGTTTGGAGCTGATGTCGTAGACGACACGGTTGACGCCTTTGACTTCGGAAACGATGCGGGCGGAGACGCGCGCGAGGAGGTCGTGCGGCAGGCGGGCCCAGTCGGCGGTCATGCCGTCGACGCTGGTCACGGCGCGAATGGCGACTACTTGTTCATAGGTGCGTTCGTCGCCCATCACTCCGACACTCGAAATTGGGAGCAGGACAACAAAGGCCTGCCAGACCGCCGCGTACATTTCGGCGCGACGCAATTCTTCATCAAAGATTCGATCGGCAGCGCGGAGAAGTCGGAGACGGTCTTCGGTGACTTCGCCGAGAATACGCACGGCCAGGCCCGGGCCGGGAAACGGATGGCGATTGAGAATTTGCTCGGGCACGCCAAGCTGCGCGCCAATCAAACGCACTTCATCTTTGAACAGCTCGCGCAGCGGCTCGATCAGTTTGAGATTCATCTTTTCCGGCAGGCCGCCAACGTTGTGATGGCTTTTGATGGTTTGTGACGGGCCACGCACGGAAACGGATTCGATCACATCAGGATAGAGAGTTCCCTGCACCAGGAATTGCACGTCGCCCTCGTTAGGCAGGCTGGAAGCCTGCGTCCCGCCCGCAGGATGCGGGCGCTCCGAGGAGGGGTGCTCCGAGGCGCCGAGCTTTAGTGCTTCGCGTTCGAACACTTCGATAAATGTTGCGCCGATGCGCTTGCGCTTGGTCTCCGGATCAGTGACACCTTCCAACGCTGAAAGAAACTCACGGCTTGCATCCACACCGACGACGTTCAGTTTTGTTTCCTGTCGCAGCAGCGCCAGCGTCGTTTCGAACTCACCTTCGCGCAGGACGCCGTTGTCGATGAAGAAACAGGTCTGCCGATTGCCGACCGCGCGATGCACGAGCGCCGCGGCGACCGACGAGTCGACTCCACCGGACAGACCGCAGATGGCACGGCCATCGTCACCGAGTGTGGTGCGAATGCGGTCGATTTGCTCATCGATCATCGCTGCCGGCGTCCAATCGCCTTTGCAGCCACAAACTTCAAACAAAAAATTCCGGAGAATTTGCGCGCCGAGCGGCGTGTGCGCCACTTCAGGATGGAATTGCACGCCGTAAATGTTGCGCTCGGGATTTTCGAAGGCATTGACACCTTCATCCGTCTGCGCGGTCATGTGAAATCCTTCGGGCAGACGGGTGACGCGATCGCCATGACTCAGCCACACGTCCATCTCTTTCGGCACTCCGGCAAAGAGTCGCGTGGCACCATCAACCACTGTCAAACGACCGTAGCCGTAACCGCGTTGGCCGGACGGCTTCACTTCCCCGCCCAACTGCTGGGCCATCAACTGCAGGCCGTAGCAGATTCCCAGCACTGGAGAATTTGACTCATTGATGAGCGACGGCTCGGAATGGGGCGCGTCGTCTGCGTAAACCGAAGCGGGCCCCCCCGAGAGAATGATGCCCTTTGGTTGGCGACGATGAATTTCGTCCGCCGGCGTGTTGAACGGCACAATCTCGCAATACACTCCCGCTTCGCGAACGCGGCGAGCGATCAACTGAGTGTATTGCGATCCAAAGTCCAGTATGATGATGGTTTCGTGAGACGGCCTTGGCAAAAAAAGAAAACCTCCGCGGCACCTTGAACGTCCAAAGACTTAACGTGCGGAACCGCGCATTATATTTGCGACCTCATCATTCACCAAAGGAGATCAGCTCAGTTTGGAGCAGTGGCACGGGCGTCCCGCCCGTGACATCACGCGCAAGATGCGCGTGCCACCTCGTCCGCGCGCGAATTCTAAAACCTCTCTTCATCATCTCCCTCAGCGTCGCGGCGTTTGGAGCAATCGCCGTTTCGGCTGGCAAAGATGAACTTGCGCTCTCTAACCCGCTCACACTGAAGTGGCGGTACGGTTCAGATCAAACTTCGAATTTCACGCCCGCGACTGATACTGCGACGGTGTACGTTCCATTGGCCGATGGGACCTTGGTCGCGCTCGACGGCCGCGACGGTCAACTCCGTTGGAAATCGGAGCCTGGGGGTGATTTCTCGGCGGCGCCGGCGGTAGACGAGCGCGCCGTCTACGTGGCCACGCAATACGAGAGCGCTGACAAAACCGCCACCCGCGGAATCCTGCGCGCAATGAGCAAAGAAACTGGTATCACTCTATGGATGCGCACGCTGTCGGCCCCCTTGCGTACCGCTCTGGTGGTCGATGGGCCTGCGGTTTTCGCCGGAGCGGCAAACGGAAGCGCGTACGCCTTCGATAAAATGAATGGGCGCACTCTCTGGGTCAATCAGTATTCGGACGCATTCGACGGACAGCCGGCCCTCGTTAGTGATCGAGTTTATCTGGGAACGTTAGGCGGATGGCTGCTGGCGCTCGACCGCAAGAGTGGCGATGTGATTTGGCGTTATCGGACACGTGGCGCCATTCGTGGTCCAATTGCAGTTGCCGACGGCATCGTCGTGTTTGGTTCGGCCGATGGTTATGTCTATGCATGTCGCGATCGCCGGGGCGAACATCTGTGGAAGCATCGCACCGGGGCGGCGGTGGTAGCGGTGGTGGCGATTGAGGACGGCGTGCTCGCGTCATCACTCGACAACTACGCTTATTCATTGTCTCTACGGAAGGGCGACCTGCGCTGGCGTCAACTGCTGCCCGGCAGGATTCCGGCCCGTCCGGTGACGGCCGCTGACGGCGCCTTGTTTACGCCTTTGTCGACCGACACCGCAATCGTTTTGAGCTTGAAGAATGGAAAGCCGCTGAACACTCTGCAGCTGAGCGAAGAGAACAACAGCAGCGCAGCGCCGATCGTGACCTCTGATCGTGTAGTGCTAACCACTCCACATGCCGTGATGGCGTTTGCCGCGAACCGTTAGCGACTCAGTGTGCCGGATTCCGGAAGGCGGCGAAGACGGGCGAGAGGCCGCGCGACAGCAGTCCGTGCACCACATAACCGACGGCCAGCGCCAGCAGCACCCACTGCGAGAACAGCAAGATCAGCCCGAACAACGCGATAAAGAAGAGGACGGTGCGTGCGCTAAGTCTGCGGCCCGCGCCGAGAGATTTGAAGCTGGTAAAGCGTATCGTGCTCACCATCAGCAAACTCAGAAACGCCACGAGCACCATCATCGCCACGGCGAGAATGACTACGCGCTGAGGCGTATATTTGATTGGCGTGGGCGAGAAATGAACGATCGCTGCGATCAGGCAGCCCGCGACAGGAATGGGGAGTCCGACGAAACTCTTCTTGTCGACTTTCGCAGTACCCTCGGCGAGCGGACGCGGGCGCACGGCTTGCACGTTGAAACGCGCGAGCCGAAAACCGCCGCAGATTACGTACATGAACGTCAGGAACCAGGCCAACTGACTGGCATTCTCCCAGCCCTTGAACACCGTTCCATAACTCCAGGCGTAAGCGAGGATCGCAGGCGCCATCCCGAACGAAACAACATCGGCGAGTGAATCGAGTTGAATACCGATTTCCGTCGTACTTCTCGTCATGCGCGCGATGCGGCCATCAAGCGAATCGAAAAGAAAGGCTATCCCGATCGCGATCGCCGCGTGATCGAATCGGGTGGTCGCTTCCGCTATGGCGCCGCGCTCAAGCAAACTGAACCCGCTCATGGTGGTCATCAGCGAAAAGAAGCCACAGAGAATGTTCATTGCCGTGAACAGTGAGGGCACGACGTAAACGCCTTTTCGCAAACCTTTGCGAGGTTTGGGTTCAGGCGCAACACCCAGGTGTCTTTGTTTCTGAAAACGAGAGACGTTCATTCCGCTATCTTGCCAATGACGGTTATGCCACCGCGCACGTGCATCCCTTCCTTTACCAAAATCTCGACAGTGCTCGGAAGCATTAAATCAGTGCGTGACCCAAACTTTATCATGCCGAAGCGTTCGCCACATTCTAATCGGTCGCCTTCGCGCTTCCAACAGACGATGCGACGCGCCAAAATCCCTGCAATTTGCGAGCATTTGACCGTGATATCCGCACCGGCGATGGTCAGCGTGTTCTGTTCGTTTTCATCGCGGGCACGCTCGCTGGTCGCCATCAGAAACTTGCCCGATCGATAGTCAATCTTCTCGATTGTGCCGGCAATCGGCGCGCGGTTCACGTGCACGTCAAGCGGCGAAAGGAAGATGCTGACGAGTGACTTTGTTCCGTCGTCGCCTCCAGCGACTTTAACCCGCGTTACGCGACCGTCTGCGGGAGCGACGACAATTCCGGCTGTGTTTGGGGCTTGCCGTCGCGGATCGCGAAAAAAGAACGCCATGAAGGCCGCAACGAAGAGAAATGGGATCGCGACCACCCAATAACCGAACAGCATTGGCACAAGCGCCAACGCGGCCGGAACAGCCACAAATGGAATCCCATCGCGAACCACTTTATCAAAGTGCCTGAACACAAAACGGGGGCGGACCCCGATGAATCGGGAGTGTGTCGTCCCCGTTGTCGTCAAATCGCGCAGCGCGTCAGTCGGCGCGCTCACGTTGTCTTATGCAAACCGATTAGTGCTCTGTGCTCGAGCGTTTTTCGTAATCGAGCATCAACGAATAAATCTGATCTTTGATTGCCAGCTTCTTCTTTTTCAGCGTCGTCTCTTCCAACTGTTCTTCATCACTGGGATACGCGAGGGCGGACAGCTCGCTCAAACGCTCTTCATACTTACCGTGTTCGCGAACCAGCTCGCGGAACTCGGGGTTTTTGCTCATCAACTGCTCTTTAACAGTATCCGCCGTAATTGTGTCCATTTCAGGCAATCTCCTCTCGAATTGTATGTTGGAAAGAATGACCGCGGTGAGAAGTTCTCACGGGGCTTTAGCATGGCGGAAATGGTAGCCAATTTGAGATGGCAAATCAAGGCTTCCGTTTCAAAGAAACTGCCATTAGCAAGGCATCTTCCACCGGCGCTTTGTAGTAACGGCGGCGGCGTCCAATTACCTCGAAGCCGCAGGCCTGATAAAGCTTCTGGGCAACGGTGTTTTCCGCACGAACTTCAAGCACGGCTTGGGTTGAATCGTGTTCCCGACCCCATGCGAGGACGGCCCGCAGCAGACTCTGTCCGACACCCAGGCGGCGAGCTTCCGGCCGCACGGCGACATTGTTCACGTGAATCTCGCCGGCCATTTGACGCGCGACTATGAAACCGACGATCGACTTATGCGCGACGTCCTGGTCCGGGGAAAGCCTCGCGACCAGCATCAGCGAGCCCAACCCGTTCTGAAGTTCGAAGTGATAAGCGTCCCAACCCCACGGGCTGAGATTAGAGATCTCTTCAATCTCGACAACCTCGAGTAAGTCATGCTCGGTCATCGGTTCGAGGGTGACCGCGCTGACGGTGTTGGCGGGGCCTGCTTCAGGCATGAACTTTCATCTCGGCATCGGACGGCCGTACGTAGTCCGCGTGCAAATCCTCGGGTTCAATCGCTCTGCCCGCATAATATTCACGCGATGCAAGCTGCGCGATTGATTCGGCAATGTTCACGTTGTTAGACGCGAGTGACCAACCACTGCCGTTCACATCCGTCGCGAGGCTAAATGGAATCTCACGCCGCTCGGCTTCTTTGCGCAGCAGTTCGAGTTGCGCATGCGCTCCTTCACCAGCCCAGGTGATCGGGTCATACGAACCATATTTCGCGAGCAAGGCCTGCGGACTGATATGCATTGCTTGATCGAGCGCTGAGACCTCATTCCTAACTATCGAAAACATCTGTGCAAATACTTCGCCGCGGCCGGCCGGAAGCAGCGCGACGGTTCGTTCAGACTCACCCGCGGCGTGAGCCACCGCGGCCAATGTAGACACTCCAAGACACTTCTTATTCATCGCGACCGCCAGTGACTTTACGGTGGCAAGTCCAATTCGCAGGCCCGTGAAGCTACCTGGGCCAGTCGCGGCAGCAAACAGATCGACATTGCTAAGTTGCAGACGCGCGCTGCTCAGAACTCGATCAATATTTTCGATTAAGTCCGTGGAATGTGATGACGAAGCATCTCCCGCCACGCATGCGAGCACATGGTCGCCACGCGAAACGCCGACACTGCCGGCACGTGTGGCCGTTTCGATCGCCAGGATTACCGGCGCGTCTCGCTGCAAGTTTTCAGTAGCTACGTTTGACATCCACAATCGCGAGCGCAATGATCTTAAACCACACAATATCAAGGTGCGCAATCAAGAGAGTCAATAAATGCGAATAGGTGTGCTCACAGGGGGCGGCGACTGCCCCGGATTAAATGCGGCGATTCGGGCGATCGTGAGATGTGCTACGGACGACGAGGTAGCCGTCCTCGGCATTCGGAACGGCTTTCGCGGACTGGTTGAGAATGACGTCACTGAGTTAACCCGGACTTCAGTCATCGGAATCTTGCCCCGCGGCGGAACGATTTTGGGCACTTCCCGTTTCAATCCACTCAAGGACGAAGCGTGCACTAAGCTGCTCAAAGAAAACTTCGCCATGCATGGGCTCGATGCACTTGTAGTGGTCGGTGGCGAAGGCTCGCTTTCAGCCGCGCGTGATTTGTGGCGCCATCATCAAATCAGGCTGGTCGGGATTCCGAAGACAATCGACAACGACATCAACGGCACGGACTTCACCTTCGGTTTCGACACCGCCGTCAGCATCGTCACCGACGCCATCGACCGTTTGCATTCAACTGCCGAATCACACCACCGCGTGATGGTCGTCGAAGTGATGGGACGTCACACGGGTTGGATCGCCGCGTACGGCGGCATCGCCGGAGGCGCGGATGTCGTACTCGTGCCCGAGCATCCATTTCGGATTTCACGCGTGTGCGAGTTGCTGGCGCATCGAAAGAAGGACGGTCGCGCTTTTTCCATCGTGGTGGTCGCCGAAGATGCGCATCCGCATCCCGACGAAGTGTTTCTGACGCAAGAGCAATACGCGGCGCTTTACCGTCACGATCGATTGGGCGGAATCGGCGAAGCGTTGGCGGCAGTAATCGAACAATGCACGGGCATTCAGACACGAGTGACCAAACTCGGTTACGTGCAGCGTGGCGGTTCGCCGACGCCTTTCGATCGCATTCTCGCGACCCGGTTCGGAATTAAGGCGTACGAAATGATTCGCACGGGCGAGTTCGGGAAAATGGCCGCGCTCCGCGGTAACCGGATCGTGTCAGCTTCGCTTGATGAAGCCGTCGGCGAGTTGAAGCGGCTGGATGAAGAAATTTATCGTGTCGCGGAAGTTTTCTTTGGGTGATTCAGCGGAAAGAATTTCCTACTTTTATTCTGCTCACTGCTTACTGCTCACTCACTGATTAGGCCAGCGCTTCAACCATGATCAGGAAGCGGTAGCCGCTGGCTTGCTGGTCCCCAAACCTAAGCGTTCCTCGCAACTAATCAGACTTGGTACCTCTGTTGTATCATGGCGCGCTCGCACGAAGCGTTGGCTGCCCACTGCACACCGCTCCCTGCTCACTGATTTATGTCCAACGCCACACCTATGGTCCGGCAATACAAGGAGCTGAAGGCGCAGCATCCCGGCACCCTTCTCTTTTTTCGACTGGGCGATTTCTACGAGCTCTTCTTTGACGACGCGGTCACCGGCGCGCGAGAACTGCAAATCACGCTGACCGCGCGTCACAAAGACAGCAGCGAACCGATCCCGATGTGCGGCGTGCCGCATCACTCGGCGGCGAACTACATTGCCAAACTGGTGCGCAAGGGCTATCGGGTGGCAATTTGTGAACAGACCGAAGATGCTGCGAAAACGAAGAAGTTGGTGCGGCGCGAAGTCGTGCGCATCGTCACACCCGGCACGCCAATCGATCCGCAATTGCTCGAAGCGCGCGAGTCGGTTTTTCTCGGCGCGGTGTGTGCACAGGGCGAAACTGTCGGAGCTGCATTCCTCGATATTTCGACCGGCGAGTTTCGCGCGACGCAAGCGAGCGGCAAGCATGCTTGGGAACGCATCGTCGCAGATATCGAGTCCTATGCCCCGCGCGAATTGATTTTTCCGCAGGCTTTGAGCGCGTTGGTGCGCGCGGGATTCCGCAATGAACGGAAGACAGGCCCGTTACCGCTGGGGACAGGAGGCAGTCGGCAAGAGGCAGACGGCAGGCTCAACAACACGCCAACCCCCTCGCCAGACGAACCGGTTGCGACCGAAGGAAACGTCGTTCTGCCTTCTGCCTCCTGCCTCCTGCCGACTGCCCTCACTCCGCTCGACGATTGGCTGTGGCAAACCGACGAGTGCGAGGCGCTATTACTCAAGCAATTCAATGTGCGTTCGCTCGACGGTTACGGCCTCGCGAAAAAGACCGAAGCGATTCGCGCGGCCGGCGCTTGTTTGCGTTATGCACAAGACACACAACGCGCCGGCGCGGCGCACATCGTCGACATTGCCTACTTCGAGCCGCAGGATCAACTGGTTCTCGATCAAATCACCGTGCGCAATCTGGAATTGGTCCAGGCGAGTGGTGGCGCGTCGCGTTCGCTGCTCGATGTGATTGACGAAACCGTGACCGGGATGGGGGCACGCTTGCTGCGTTCGTGGCTGCTGAGACCTTCGATCCGCCGCGGTGAAATCGAAGCGCGCCACGGCGCCGTTGCTGAGTTACACGCCTCACACGCAAAGCGCGACCGTTTGCGAACGTTGCTGAAAGAAGTTTCGGACGTTGAGCGATTGGTCGGTCGTCTCAACCTGGGTTCCGCTACGCCCCGAGATCTGGTTGCGCTGCGGCGCTCGCTCGACCAGGTGCCGCAGATTCGTGAAGGACTTGCGCACGCTGAGTCTTCCCTCCTCCAGGTCTTGAATGACGCCGCTGATGAACTCGCAGACGTGCGCGCTTTGATTACCAACGCGATTGAAGACGATCCGCCGGCCAAAGTGATCGACGGAGGCGTAATCCGTACAGCCTATTCGGCCGAGCTTGATGAGCTGCGGTCGCTGAGTCGCGATGCAAAGCAAACGATTGCTTCGATGGAAGCCGAAGAACGCGCGCGCACCGGCGTGGGCACTTTGCGCATTCGCTTTAACAACGTATTTGGCTACTTCATTGAAGTCTCAAAGGCGAATGCGGCGCGCATGCCCGAGGAGTACGAACGACGACAAACCCTGGCGAATGCCGAACGCTTCACGACGCCGGCACTCAAAGAGTACGAAGCCAAGGTGCTGGGCGCGGAAGAGCGCATCCTGCAAATGGAGTCGGAGATTTTCTCGCTCATTTGCCGGCAAGTCGCGGCTGAGACGTCACGGATTCAATCGACCGCGCGAGCGCTGGCTTCTCTCGATGCCGTCGCCAGCCTGGCTGAAACCGCAGCGCGTCGGCGTTACGCAAGACCGGTAATGCACGACGGCGATGAAATCGAAATCGTCCATGGCCGCCACCCGGTGATCGAAGCTTTCAATGAGGATCCGTTCGTTCCGAATAGCGTCTATTTGAACAACTCAACTGATCGATTGCTGATCATTACTGGTCCGAACATGGGTGGTAAGAGCACGGTGCTGCGGCAGGCCGCGATCATTTGCATCCTCGCGCAGATGGGCTCGTTTGTGCCTGCTGAGAAAGCAAAACTGCCGTTGCTCGATCGCGTCTGGACACGGGTGGGGGCTTCCGACGATTTGGCCAGTGGTCGCAGTACCTTCATGGTGGAAATGACTGAAACGGCGGCGATTCTTCACAACGCCACACCGCGTTCTTTGGTATTGCTTGATGAAATTGGCCGCGGGACGGCTACTTTCGATGGTCTGTCGATCGCCTGGGCGGTCGCTGAGTATCTGCACGACTCAGCCGAACATGCAGCGAAGACTCTGTTCGCGACGCATTACCACGAGCTCACTGAATTGGCTGAACGTCTGCCCGGCGCACAGAACTATCAGATTACCGCCGCGGAACGCGAAGGCGAAGTGGTATTTCTGCATCGCCTTGAGCGCGGTCGAGCCTCAAAGAGTTACGGGATTGAGGTCGCACGCCTCGCGGGGATGCCGCCGCCGGCGTTGATGCGCGCACGAGAAGTTTTGGAGCGACTCGAGCGATATGAGCTTGATGTGTTCGCCGAAGAGGAAGCGGCGACGGAATCTGAAAGAGTCATCGCGGCCTCCGCCGGTTCATCGGCCGTCGAAGAGCAATCGTTGGAAAAAGCAGCTACTCGCGCTGGACGCAGGCGTATCGCCGCGCAATCTTCTCTGTTCGATCTCGCGAATCAGAAAGTAGTCGACGAACTGCGCACGGCGGATATTGAGAAGATGAGCGATGCGGAAGCGAAGCAGATGCTGGCAGAATTGAAGAAGAAGCTTCTCTGATCAATCCGCAGATTACGCAGATTCCACAGATTAGAAAAATCAATTGGCCACAAAAAGGCACAAAAGAAAAAGCGCTCCCACAAAACGCTCCTAATTCCTTTTGCGCCTTCTGTTTCGCGGCTACTTATTTTCTCTGTGTAATCTGCGGATAAGTCAGCTCGCCTTCGCCGCATCGCGAATCACCAAATCAAATGTTCCCGGTGCGACCTTGCGAAAGCGGCTGTTGCGATTCAGCGAAACGGCGATGCTGATCGTGGGATTGTTTCCAGTGAAGCTGAATCCGCCTTCCATGAGCCGATTGTAAATCTCGTTCACATGCAGCGGACCGTTGGCTTCGCGGAGAATCATTGTCGCGGCTTGTGGAATAGTGCGATCGTAAAACCGATCGTCCATCGGTGTAATGTTGGATTTGATGGCCGGCACATTGTGTCGCACGGGCGCCGATGGATGCTGCGCCAATTCGGCTTCCGCAAGCCTGCGCTGCAACTCCACTTCCAATTCACCAACCGATCGTGTTCCCACTTGCGTTGACGGGCCACTCATGACGTTCGACAACAAACGAAATATGGCGGCTTCCGTCTGCCCCGCCAGCGTGTCCATCTCAGCCAACTCTGCCCGAATGATCTCGGCTTCGGACTCCAATTCAGCAAGTCGGGCTGCCAGACGCGTGCGCGCCGCTCGGGACTGCCGCAGGCTTTGCTCGAGACGGGCGATGAGGGTTTCGTTAGCCATCAGACATCGCCGATTTTAGATGGCCGATTGCAGATTGACAATAGTTTTCTGGAGTGCGCCGGCAGAGCGAAGCGTCGACGGCGCTCTGGATGTGATTTGGAGAAGAAATCCAAAGCGGTGTCGCTCCCGATAAATCGGGATTGCCACCGCACTCCAAATTAGCGATCTCTATCGACGATGTAGGTCGGAATTGACTTGAGTACTTGCGCGTGTGGGGAATGGTTCAGACCATCGAGTGCCGCGACCGCGGCTTCCGCATACTCGACTGCGCGCTCTTTCGCCAACGACAACGCGCCGGTTTGTTCAAGCTGCTCAAGCAGGCGCGCCCGCGGGACACTGGCATAATTCTCATCAGCAATTACCGTGTGGATGTCGGGGCGCAAATCAGGACGGCGCTGCAGCAGAAAGATCAGCGGCAACGAGACTTTGCCTTCGACCAAATCTGCGCCAGCCGGTTTACCGAGTGTTTCTTCGTCACCGGTGAAATCGAGCAAGTCATCAACGAGCTGAAAAGCGGTTCCGAGATTCATTCCATAATCGCGCAGCCGCATTTGTGTTTCCGCGTCGGCGCCTCCCAGGAGCGCGCCAATTTCACAACAAGCGCTAAACAGGTACGCAGTCTTGCGCGCAATCACGTCGAAGTATTGTTCTTCGGTGATGTCCGTGCGGCCGAGCAGCGTGAGTTGCAGCAATTCGCCTTCGGTCATCTTCCTCGTCACCGCGGTCAGAATGTCGAGAATCGGCAGCGAACGTTCAGCCAGACTGGTCTCGAACGCTGACATGTACAGCCAATCACCCATCAGAACTGCCGTCTGATTGCCAAACTCGGAATTGATCGAGGGGCGATTTCGACGCGTCTCGGCCTTGTCGATTACGTCGTCATGTACGAGCGTCGCGGTGTGCAGGAATTCCATCACCGTCGCCATCCGAATCGAACTCTCGTTCGAGCCGTCGCCACCAACCGCATAGTTCGAAAGAATCGTCAGAGCGGGTCGCACGCGTTTGCCGCCGGACCGACGCAAGTGCTCGCCGATGTAAGCAATAACCTGAATATTCGAACGCGCCTGACGCTCGAACTCTTCATCGACGAGGCGCAACTCCGGCGAGATCAGTTCAAAGATCCGCTGCGCGGTTATCCGAACGTCGTCGAGTAACGCTGATTGGGTTGTCGCAGTCATCTATTTACGATTGACGATTTACGATTCACTAATTCGATCGGTAATTCGTGAACTGCATGTTAATGCCGAAGTCTTTCGCTTTCAGGCTCGCGATCACTTGTTGCAGCGTGTCCCGATCGCGGCCCGTTACCCGCACCATGTCCCCCTGGATCGAAGCCTGCACTTTGGCCTTCGAATCTTTGATTGTTTTGACGATATCTTTTGCTTTTTCCTGCGGGATCCCTTGTTGAATTTGCACGTGCTGGCGGACAGTGCCGCCCGCGGCCGGCTCAACCTTGCCATAGCTCATGGCTTTCAACGGGACACCGCGGCGCACGAGTTTTTGCTGGAAGATGTCATTCATGTTGCGCAACTTCGTTTCGTCTTCAGCCGCGAGCACCAACTCCTTCTCTTCGAGCTTTACGTCTGCGCGACTGCCCTTAAAATCAAAACGCTGATGGACTTCCTTCATCGTTTGATTGATAGCGTTCGTGATTTCGGCGCGGTCTACCTGCGAGACAATGTCGAATGAATTTTGCTGGGCCATGGGTTATCCGTGATGTTCGGAGAATAACATCAAACCCAGAGCATGTGAAAGTGTTCTCTAGGCCGGCCACGGCCCCGTTTTTCGTGCGTGCGGCTCCAGGAACAAGCGATTGAAGTTCGCGGTAGTCGCCCGCCCAACCTCTTCCAGCTCAATTCCCTTCAGTTGTGCCAGACACTTTGCCGTTTCAACGACGCGCACTGGTTCATTTCGCTTACCGCGAAACGGAACGGGCGTCAGATATGGACAGTCGGTCTCAACCAGCAACCGATCCAGGGGCAAAGCACGCGCAATCTGGCGCAGGTCATCGGCCTTCTTGAACGTCAGATTACCGGCGAAGGAGATGAAAAAGCCGAGTTCAATCGTGCTCCGGGCCATCGGCAGGCTTCCGCCAAAGCAGTGCATAACCCCGCCATATTCATAATCCGAGAACTCTTCGCGCAGAATCGAAACCGTGTCGTCGTCTGCTTCACGTGAGTGAATTACTGCCGGCAGATTGAGCGCGCGCGCAATCCGCAGTTGACGGCGAAAGACCTCGCGCTGCCGGTCTCGCGGCGAATGGTCATAGTGATAGTCGAGTCCGATCTCGCCCCAGGCAATGACGGGCGCACTCTGCCTGGCTAAATCAAGCAGTCGCCGTTCCGCAGCCGCATCGAACAGTTTTGCATCGTGTGGGTGGACACCAATCGCGGAATAAATGCCTTCATGGTTTTCTGACAAGGTCACTGCGCGTTCAAATGCGCCGCTGTGCGGGTCACCCGTGCCGACATTCAGCATCATCGTCACGCCCGCATCACGCGCGCGGGCGATCACTTCTTCACGATCGGCATCGTAATCGGGACCGTCGATGTGGCAGTGCGAATCAACGAACATGATTCAATGACAGGGCGAAATTGTGGGCGGCTTCACAATCGTTAGTTTGAGCGGGACTGAATACAGCGGCTGGGACCACAAGAGCCCTTCGCGCTGCCACTGCTGCCTTAGCTTGTCGGCGAGTTTCGGCGACTGATACCAGGTCGAAACAATCAATTGCAGAACGTGCGCGCCCGGTGGGACGGTATTTTCGCTGGGCGCTGCCGAATTGTCAGCGACTCCGACTCCGGTCATCAATTCACGTTCGAACGAAGCACCGGGCGCGAGCTTCACAAACACGCGACTGGGAGAACGAGCGTCGATCCTCTCCAATTCCTCGTCGAAATAGCGCATGTTCAGCAAAAGGACTCCGGACGCGGATTTCGCGGCGCTGTCCTCGGGCCGAATCTTTGTCTGGAAAAAGAGGTCGTGGCCGTTGTAGACGATTAACCGTTGAGGGCTGAGATTGGTATAGCGGAGCTTCAGCCGCAGCTGAAGCGAAGTCTTTTGATCGATCGAACAATAGCTTTGTTCGGCGATCTTGATTGTCAACTCCAGTTGTTTCTGGCTTTGTCCCGAAGCGGAATAGGGCGAAACAGTAACGACAAACACAGCGACGATGGCGAAGCACCGTCTCAAGAAGCTAATGCTTGTCGCGTTCATTTCAACCGTGCGCCATTAGGAACGTCTTCCGCAAAAGTTGCGATCACGGGTTTGCCCTCGTCGCCAACCGAAGCTGCGAGGAGCATCCCCTGCGATTCGTAGCCGCGCAGCTTTCGCGGCTTCAAATTCGCAACCACCACAATTTTGCGACCGACAAGTTTCTCAGGTTCGTAGTATTGGGCGATGCCCGCGAGAATCTGCCGAGGCTTCTCTTCCCCAATGTCGACCGTGATCAGCAGGAGCTTGTCAGCTTTCGGGATGCGCTCGGCGGTTTTCACTTCGCCAACCCGCAAATCGATTTTCGCGAAGTCCGTTATGTCGATGTGAGCGACGCCGGGAACGGCATCGGCTTCAGTCAGGTGTGTACCGGAATGCGGCGAGGCCGCATCTGCCGCCTGCTGTCTGTCGGCTATTTCCGGTTTTTCTGACTTCTGATCTCTGACATCCGACGTCTGCTCTTTGATTTCTTCCATTGTTTTCGCCTTATCGATTCTTGGGAATAGAGGTTTCACTTCACCAACTGCCTGACCCGCACTCAGACCGCCCCACGTCAATTCGCCCGGACTAATCCTGTTCACGTCTCCAGTCATGCCGAGTTGTTTGTAGATTTCACGCGCGGCATTGGGCATCACCGCGTACAAAAGTACGCACAGCCAGCGCAAGGATTCAGCGGCGCGATACAGCACCGCATTCAGCGTCTCGCGTTGCTTAGCATCTTTCGCGAGATCCCACGGTTTCGCGTCGGAGATCATCTTGTCCGCACGCGCAACAATGCCCCACGCATCTTCCAGCGCACGGCTGAATGCGAAATCCTCGAAATCGCGCAGAAACTCATCGCGCGCATGCGAAACGAAATGCGAGATCGCCATTTCGTCCTCAACTCCTGCGCGCTTCGCCGCGAGCCGCGATTCGTCGGACACCGTCCCTTCGGGAATGCGACCTTCACAATATCGATGAATCATCGTGAGGGTGCGGCTGGAGAGATTGCCGAGGCCGCTCGCCAAATCACTATTTGTGCGATCGATCAGATTTTCATATCCGAAGCGCCCATCCTGGCCAAAGACCATCTCGCGCAAACAGAAGTAACGAATCGAGTCGATGGAAAAGTATTGATTCAGCACATCGAGCTCGACAGTGTTACCGAGCGTCTTCGACATTTTCCTTCCGCCTGGGTCGACCCACATGCCATGCGCATAGACTCCGCTTGGCTGCTGAATGCCTCCCGCCATCAGGAAGGCCGGCCAGTAAACAGCGTGCTGGCGCAGAATGTCCTTGCCCACCAGGTGCAGTGCCGGCCAGAATTTTTCGAACCCAATTTTTCTTTCCTGTTGTTCGTTGCCAAATCCAATCGCGGTTATGTAGTTCGTAAGAGCGTCGAACCAGACGTACATCGTGTGATCTGGGTCGTCAGGTACGGGAATGCCCCAACTGACCGAAGTCTTCAGGCGACTCACCGAAAGATCCTGAAGTCCACCGGCGACGAAACTCTTCACTTCATTGCGCCGCGCTTCGGGACGCACAAAGTCAGGGCGCTCATAAAGAGCCAGCAATGCCTCGTCATAGTCCGAAAGACGAAAGAAGTAGCTCTCTTCGGAAACGCGATCGAGCTTTGTTTCGTGAACCAAACATGTCGGCGGTTCACCTGGCGCCGACGCCGCGGCGTACTCATCTTCAGTTTTGTAACTCGCGCATGCAGCACAGAACCAACCTTCGTAGTGGCCTTTGTAAAGCGCGTCGTTGCCCTTCGGCGTCTTCGCCTTTGCCACACGCCGCCACAGTTCACTAACACCTTCGTAGTGGAAGGGGTTCGTCGTACGCATGAAGATGTCATAGCCACCATGCGCAGTGTCCAGCCCAAAGGCTGCCGTCATTTTTGTGTAATAACTGACGACGTAATCGGCTTGTTCTTTCGGCGTACGATTGCTCCGCTGCGCCGCGCGCTCGATGTTGATGCCGTGTTCGTCTGTGCCGGTGAGGAAGAACGTCTCAATTCCCTGCTGACGCTTCGAACGCGCAATCGTGTCCGCCACAACCATCGTATACAGATGCCCGAGATGCGGCAGACTGTTGGCGTAGTAGATCGGGGTGGTAACGTAAAAAGTCATTAGTAAATCGTAAATAGCGCTATCGCGTTCGCCGTTCGACGTGTCGAGCCAACCCCGTCAACATTCGGCCGATCTCATCAGGTACTGCAGCTAAAGAGCGAAAGGTTTGCTCAGGCAAATAATGAAGTCGGTACGCAATTAGCAGTTCTGTTTCAACTTCACTCGTAGAACCCTGCGAGTTTGAGAGAAAGTAACCAAACTCCTTACTCGTCTTGCGCGCCGCACCTTCCGCAATGTTCGCGGCAATCGAAACCGCGGCTCGGCGAAGTTGCGACGTTAGCCCAAACTTCTCATCAGTCGGAAACCGCTCCGTGGCTTGATACAGCGCAACTACAAAATCAATTGACTTCTTCCAAACGTCAAGTTTTTCGTGGGGTCGCATAATCGTTCTCCAGGATGTGGGATGATAAAGCCAGGAATCTATTTACGATTTACGATTCACGATTTACTGCTTTCGAGCGAACTCATCATTAGGATTGAACTTCGGCAGCGCCGGCAGGTTCGCGACGCGGCGGCTGATCTCCATCGCGAAATCCGCTTCCTGAATCATTCCCTGAAAATTCCAATCGTC